>Ga0207690_10002988_pt1 | contig 10183 bp, 10 predicted proteins | sample KBSC23metaG_FD_184315 | JGI IMG/M metagenome (GOLD analysis project Ga0207690, IMG submission 184315) | Corn rhizosphere microbial communities from Kellogg Biological Station, Michigan, USA - KBS C2-3 metaG (SPAdes) (version 2) | ecosystem: Host-associated > Plants > Roots > Rhizosphere > Soil ...
CGCGCACGGATTCGACTGCACTCGGCCCGTCGATGCGATCCGCATGGCCACAGCATCGGGCCACGGCATATCGAAGTCAGCGACCGTCGCCATGCTGACGCTGTTAATCATGTGCACGCGGCCAAATGCCCGCGGCGTCATCACGGCTTCCACCGCCGTGCAGCTGGAAAGTAAGACCTGGGCGGAGGTGCAGAAGTGGTCGCGCCGCTGTCTCGCTGGCCATTGGTGGACAATCACCACCGGCAAGGGCGCAATGCGGATGATGCATCGAGACCGCCCCGAGTCGTGGCGCTGTGACGCTCAGACTGCGCGCGAAGAGAACGCCGAATCGTTCGCCGGCCTGCACGCAGCAGACTCCACGGCCTTCTACGTGTTCGACGAGTCGAGCGGTGTCCCCGATTCGATTCACGAGACCGCCCAAGGTGGCCTCACTGACGGCGAGCCAATGATGTACGCCTTCGGCAACCCCACGCGAAACACGGGTTGGTTTCACGGTGCGTTCAACGCGCAGCGGCATCGCTGGATCACGCGGCAGATTGACAGCCGCAGCGTGCACATCACCAACAAATCGCAGCTCGCGCAGTGGGTCGAAGACTTCGGCGAGGACAGCGATTTCGTCAAAGTACGCGTGCGCGGGGTCTTCCCGTCCACATCGAGCCTGCAGTTCATTTCGCGCGAGCTGGTGGACAGTGCAGCGGCGCGGGAGATGGTGCCGAGCCGTACCGAAACGGTCGTTGTGGGCGTTGACCCCGCGCGCTTCGGCGATGACCAGTCCGTGATCTGGACCCGCATCGGGCGCGATGCTCGCTCCATTGCGCCTATCCGCCTGCGCGGTGTCGACACGATGACTCTCGCATCACGCGTGGCCGAGCATGTCAACGAATACCGGCGCGCCGGCCGTTCCGTGATTGTCAATGTCGACGGTGGCGGTGTGGGCGGTGGGGTCATCGATCGTCTGCGCTCGCTCGGCTTCGACGTGAACGAGGTGCAATTCGGCGCCAAGGCTGTCGACCCCAAGAAGTACGCCAACAAGCGAGCGGAGATGTGGGGCGCCATGCGCGATTGGCTCGCCAGCGGCGCGGTACCTGTCGACGCCGACCTGGCCAGCGATCTCACAGCCGTGGAGTACGGGTTCAACTCCAACGATCAGATTCTGCTGGAACGCAAAGAGAGCATGAAATCGCGTGGTCTCGCATCGCCTGACTCTGCTGACGCCCTGGCAATCACGTTCGCGCTGCCAGTGCCTGCGTTCGCGACGCATGACGACTTGTCTGACCGAGCCGTCAGCAAGCCGTTCGACTACAACCCCATCGAACTCTACGAGCGACAGCGTGCCGGCTATGACCCCACAGCCGCGCGCTGACCCGTAAGACCACTCACACTGAGGATAATCCCATGAGCAACACGACTGACGCCACCTCCGTCGATACCCTACCGGCGCGATATCAGCTCGCCATAAGCCACGGCGTGGTGACGCGGCAGCAGGCACTGGCTGATTGGGAACGTGAGAAGGCCACGCCCGCCGCAGCCACGGCGGAGGGAAAGCTACCCCTACGATTCTGGATCATGATCGACAACGGGCTGATGACACTGGATCAGGCGCGCGCCGAATGGGCCAAGCAGCAGACGGCGGGAGTGGAATTTGAAGCACTCTCATAGTGCGCATTGCACCTGGTTGAATTGCTCTCTTGCCGTCGCGCACGTGGTAGGCGACGGCCTCGCCCTATGTTCCCAGCATAGTCAGGCACTGGAAACTGCGAGCGATAAAGGCGGCGATGCACACCTCTATGCCGCACGGCTAGCGCGCGGCATCCCCGCAAGTCACTGCGAGATTTCGCCGGATGGGCATACGATCATCTGCTATTAGCTGAGCGCCGACGACAATAGATGGTAGACCTCAGTTGCAGCCGTAACGAGCGTAACGCCGTTCTTCAGCCCCTCCGCCGTGCCCTTGAGAGCGCCAAGGAAAGCTCCGATCTTGGTCTTGTTCGGCTTGCCAGACTGTGCCGATGCAATACACTCATCCAAGAATGCTTGGTGCTCCTTTTTCGCGTCGCTATCAAGCTCACTGGATGCAATGAGGGGACCGAGCGCCTGGAGGGCTGTCGCCAACTCTCCTATCGAGATAGTGGACTGCGTCACGTTGGCAGTCATATTGCTGCCATTCTGGATCGCCCCAACAGTCGCCGCGCCGTTGAAGATCACCTGCGTACTTTGTTGGGGCGGCTTACCGGAGCGGGAGTGTTTTTCCAACGCATATTGCACGTCCTGCTCAAGCTCGCGGGCGATTCGCTCACACGCAGATTGGACAGTCGCAGTAACTTGATTCAGCGCGGTGTCGGGAAACGCAACGTTTGGGAGTGCCCGCAGCCACGCATCTCTCATCGTGGTCGGCGCAGGAAGAGCTTGCGTCGCGATCGTCAGCAGAGCATGGAAGTCCTCAGCTTCGACCGTGATATGCAGGTCAACCAACGCTTGCGACAGACCTGCGCTGATCGCTTGCTGTAGTGACCCATATCCTTCGATGACAATCTTCTCGCTGGTAAGCAACATGTTGCCGGAGGTCATCCATCCTTTTGAGGAACACAATGCGACGTTGGCGTGCAACTCTTGCTGCATGCGCCCTTCCCAGCCTCGCGTTTTCTGCGAGATCGCGAGACGGACCATCTCCAGATCATGTTGTTCGATCATCGTCTATCACTCCCACTCTCTACCGAGGACTGCGTCAATGCCAAAACTCGATCGCCGCCGCCGATCGAGCATAGCCGGCGTGGCACAAAAAGCAGTTGACATACCGGCTAACATCGTTAATACTGCCTCGTAGGCATAGCCTACGAGGTCACCCCCAGTGGATTCACTGGTGGCCGCCAAAAGCCCGCGCAAGCGGGCTTTTGTGTTTCTGGCGTTTAGTCAAAGCAACTGTATTTGACACCGAGCAGTCCGTTCTCGTCCGTGCAGAGAACGTCGATCAATTTGCCAGCCTTCGCTAACTCTGCATAGGGTCGATGTTCCTTGTCATACCCGCCCTGACACACGGGCCACAAGACCAAGTCAGCTAGCTGCATCAGAAGCGATGCCTTTGTCTTGACGCGGAATTCGAACAACGTGTCGCGCAGCTGCTCCGAGGTGAGAGGCCGGTACTTCTCCGAGTTTGCCGCGTTGAATGGAAGCCCAGCTCGGCGCATCTCTTCAAAATAGCCTTTGAACTGGGTCTCCGTCGGCTTATCACTTCGCTCAACGTAGACGCGCAGCCGGGCTCCGTGGTGAAGGGCTACTTTCGCCGCGCGCTCTACAGCGATATTGAACGCTGTGCGGCACAGCTTCCACCGCCGAGCACCGTACGCCTGCAGGTACCGCTTGTTGTAGCCCGGCCGATCAATGACACACGCCAGCACATGGATCGGCAGGCCCACGATTAAAGCCGTCAGTTCTTCCATGAACCTTTGGTATTCAGCGGGCGGCAGGCTTGCTAGCCAACGGAACCGCTGAGTCCTATGCCGAATGTCGTAAGAGCGAAGCGGTTCGTCCTGCATCTGCACCCAGCGCCGGCGGAAGGCTTCTATAGCCGCTTTTGCCGCGTCCTCGTGCGCAGAATCTATGAGTACACCTCCAAGCGCAAACCAATCTGCCCGGTTTGACTCGGTACCACGATCACGATCAGGGTCACGCGGACCTGAGTCGTCCATGTAAAAAAGATATTCGGAGCGCATGTTGTAACTATGACATATCGCCCGGCCTCGCCGTCATCGGCGCACGTCACAGCCGGGCGAGATTCATCCGTGGCGTCATCGGCGAGTATGGAAAGGTTCCCGGACCACCCGCACGATCCGCCGTCTACCGATCCTCGCCTCGATTTTGCAGGTCAAGCACCGGCCGCAGATATTCCGGCACTGAGGTCAGAACGCACGCGTATGTCGCGGTGAATTCCATGCGTGTGTGGGCATCCCAGCCAGTGAAATCGGCCAAGCCCTGGCTGGCGCCATCGAACAATGCATGCCAATCCGATACCTCCGCAACGACTACTGGTTCGGCCATGTCATCAAACTGATCGGCGGTGATATCGACAATCAAGGCACCGCGTTGCAGCCAGGCGTGCGACCACCCGGCCCGTACGCCGAGCATATAGTCAAACGCCCCTTCCCCATGCTGCTCCAGAAACTTAGCCAGCAACAATGCAGCATCACCACACGCGCCGCTGGGAAAACCTTGGAGCGTGATGGGAAGGCGTGACTGATGCTTGCAGACAGCAGCCTCTATCGCGGCACGAAATATCTCTGAAAGACACCGAATTCGGTTGGTATGCGATTGCTCTGGCATTGCGGCATGGCATGATTGCCATAGTTTCCCAACACATCCGCGCCATGCCCTTTGATCCTGAATCGCTGTATGTGCAGCTCGGACGCCTGGTCGAGACAATGCCTGATCTAGCCTCCGATGCAGTTTCCCCGGAGGCAAACCGATGGCTCGGCCGCGCTGCAGCTCTAGTCGAAGCGACTGGAGACCTTGGTGACCTTACGGCCTTGAAAATGGCTGCGGACACTCTGACGAACAGAGCGCTCCGTTATGGAAGCTCACAAACTATTGCCGCGATCATATATCGTGCGCTGGCACGAGCAGAACTCAAAGCCCCCGCGAGTGCCCATGGGGCCTTTATTCCTGCGGGGGAGTCATTCACCGCCATCGCGGCCGTATCAAAAGTCGTGGCGGCGGCGCGTCAAAGTCTCCTCATTGTCGATCCATACGCCGATGCCAAGGCGCTTACGGATTTTGCGGTGCTGGCGCCGGAAGGTGTGCAAGTCCGAATCCTGTCAGATGCTGGCACTGTGAAACCAAGCCTGAAGCCGGCGGCAGAGAGTTGGGCGAAACAGTACGATAGCTCTAGGCCGCTTGAAATTCGGCTGGCGCCAGCCAGAAGCTTGCACGACCGCCTCATCACTGTGGACGACGCGCAGGCCTGGACTCTTACGCAATCGCTGAAAGACTTCGCCGCACGCTCACCTGCGTCCATCGTAAGAGTGGATGCCGAAACCGCCGACCTGAAGCTCCGCGCATACGCTGCGATCTGGCAGAGCGCTATGGCGCTGTAATTTCCGGTGCAGGAAAAGCAAAAAGCCCTGTCGCGTGGACAGGGCTTTTTGCTTCATGCGGAGTGGTGCCCGGAGCGGGGATCGAACCCGCACGGCCGAAGCCTCCGAATTTTAAGTCCGGTACGTCTACCAGTTTCGTCATCCGGGCGAGGGCGCGAGTATAGCGTCCCGTGTGTAATTCGTGCGTAACTCACGCCACAAACCCACGCCATCGACCAACACCCGACCACAACGTACCACAAAAAAGTCGCGCCAAATCAATGCGTTACGTTGCGCACCGTGTTGTCGTGTTGTGGTGGGGCTTGTCTTAAAATCCGCTGCGCCCTCACCGGCGCGTGCCGGTTCGATCCCGGCTCCGGGCACCAATCCCTTCTTCGCCTCCTCTCCCCGTCCTCTTCCGCTTTACGACGCGTGACACGCATGCGCCTTCGGTGCGTCTTCGTATTCGTCGTGACGGCGCACCCATGACATCGGACCGGTTTCATTGCGGCCAAGCGGGGCGCGATCGAGCAGCAGCAACGTGCCGACGATGTCCTCCAACCCGCGCGCATACGTCGAATATGTGTGAAACACGTTGCCGGCTTCGTCCTTGTAGAACGCACTCATGCCGGGCAGTTCGTCGTGTGCTTGCTCGCGCGGCGTGGCGGTGTAGTTGTAGTCGACCGAGCCGGCCTCGAGCTCTTCGGGCGTGAAGCTCACGCGATAGTCGTGATTGAACGTCGTGCCGAACGATGACACCCACGGGAACTGCCATCCCATGCGTTGCTTGTAGGCTGAGATATTTGACATCGGTGCGCGCGAGACGGCAACGAGCGTCACGTCATGATGATTCAGATGCGCCAGCATCCCATCGAGGTGGTCGGACAGGAATGAGCAACCTGGGCAGCCCGCTTCCCAGTCCGGCCCGAGCATGAAGTGATAGACCATCAACTGGCTGCGGCCGTCGAAGAGTTCGGCGAGCGTCTTCTTGCCGTCGGGCGTATCGAACACGTAGTGCGCATCGACCTTCACCCACGGCAGCGCCTGGCGCTCGGCGTTGATGGCGTCACGCAAGTGAATCGCCTCCTTCTCACGGGCCAGCAATTCACGACGCTTGATGAGCCACTCGCCTCTTGAAACCACGGAATGCGGTTGCATGGTCGGTCCCCTTGTCCACTAAACAGACAACACAGGACTTCATACTAGGCCGCCTCGCGCGAATGAAAAGTTGCGACGCGCAGGCCGCCTCTCTAATGCGACTTGCGCGTCATGGAAGCGCATTCGCCGCCGCTAGACATCGGGCAGCAGGCGCGGATCAGCCAACAAGCCAGCGCACGCTCACATTGATGAGCGCACCGCCACCCACGAGCCCGACCCACAGCACCGCGGCGCACAACAGCGGACGCACACCGGATTTCAACAGCATCGGCACATGCGTTTGCGTGCCGATGGCGAACATCGCGCAGGCCAGCATGGCGGTATCCATAGCGTCGATGGGCGCGTGCCATGCGGCCGGAATCGCACCGGCCGAATTCAGCAACGTCACGCCGAGCAGGCCCACTGCAAACCACGGCATCGCCTTCCAGGCATGACCCGCCGCTTTGCGCAGCGCATTTTGACGGGATGCCGCGGCGCTGGCCTGCCCTTCAGCGGGCGTCGTGCACGCCAGCACCACAAGCAGCGGCGCCAGCGCCAAGACACGCACCATCTTGCTGACGACAGCGGCATTGGTGGCGTCATCCCCCAGCGGGCGCGCAGCGGCAATCACCTGCGCCACCTCGTGCAGCGTCGAGCCGATGTAGACACCAAAATGCTCCGGCGCGCCCCCCATGCCGGCGTGCGCCAACAACGCGTACAGCCACGGATACAGGAAGATGCCCACAGTGCCGAACAGGACGACGCTCGCAATCGCCACCGCCGTTTCACGTGGCTGCGCCTTCACCGCCGGCGCGACAGCCAGCACCGCTGCGGCACCGCACACCGCGCTGCCCGCCGCCACCAGCACCGCCTGCGAGCGCGGCAGCCCAAACCAGCGCGTACCGATCCACGTGCCAGCCAACATGGTCGCCGCCAGCACCAGCAGCGGAATCGCCACGCCGGACGCACCAAGATCATGAATCTGCGCCAGCGTCAGCCGCGCGCCATAGAGCACCACGCCCGCGCGCAGCAACGTATGACGCGCAAAGTGGATCGCGCCTGGCGCAAGCCAACGCTCGCGGCCCGGCAGATGGCCGACCACCATGCCCAGGAGAATGGCCAGCGTCAGCGCGCTCAATCCGAGGCGGCTCGCCCAGTCCGTTCCGCCGAGCCCGACAGCTACACCGGCACATCCAAGGAGCACGCCGAAGCCAACAAGCGTGCGGCCATCCCAACCCGCTGAGACGTTCTCGGGCGTCAGTTGCTTCTGTGCAATCGTCATCACATTCGCCTTGCTTATTCGCTATACGCATAACGATATGCGGCCAGTGCTAATATGAGAAACGGGTAATTTTTCTATGGATAACCAGTTTTATGGATAACAAAGCCCCGCGCGTGACCTTGCGCCAATGGGCCGTGTTTGCGGCCATTGCCCGCTGTGAAACGACAACTGCCGCCGGTGAGGCACTTGGCCTGTCGCAATCAGCGGTGAGTGCGGCGCTGGCCGAGTTGGAATCGGCGCTGGGGCATCCGCTGTTTGACCGGCACGCGCGGCGCTTGCATCTGAACGCGCTGGGCCGCCAACTGCTGCCGCAGGCCCAGGCCCTGCTCGACCATGCCGATGCGCTGGAACATGCCACGCAGCAGCCCAACGTGCGGCTGAAACTCGCTGCCAGCAGCACCATCGGCAACTACGTGCTGCCTGCCCTGCTCGCGGGCTTTCGCCAGCAAATTGCGCCGGACAGCCAGCTCGACGTGCTGATCGGCAATACGCAGGACGTAGTCGATGCAGTGCAGCGCTTTGACGTGGACATTGGCCTGATTGAAGGCACCTGCCGTGGCGAGGCGCTCGAGATCGAACCGTGGATCGACGATGAGATGGTGATCGTCGCCGCGCCAACGCATCCGCTCGCGCGGGGGCCGGCCTCACATGCGGCGCTGCGCGAGGCGGGCTGGTTGATGCGCGAGCCGGGTTCGGGCACACGTGAACTCGTGGACAGCCGCATCGCCTCGGTGGTGGGCCCACTGCACGTGGCGCTGGAGCTCGGGCACTCCGAGGCCATCCAGCGCACCGTGGCCGCCGGCTACGGCATCAGTTGCCTGTCGCGCCACGTGGTGGCGGACGCGCTGCGTGATGGCCGGCTGGCGGAGGTACAAAGCGGGCTGCCGCGCATCGCCCGCCCACTGCTGATCGTGCGCCACCGCGACAAGCACCCAACGCACGGTCTCGCACAGTTCATCGACGCGCTGCACCGCCATGCCGCCGATTCGAAAAAAATCGCACTGGGGGCTAGCGCGATCTAAAAAAGGTTGTTATAGTCTCGTTTCTTCGCGGGGCGTTAGCTCAGTTGGTAGAGCAGCGGACTCTTAATCCGTAGGTCGAGTGTTCGAGTCACTCACGCCCCACCAGTATTAAAAAGGCCCGACAGGCAACTGTCGGGCCTTTTGCATTTCCGCAATCCGTCTGTTGTTCCGCAAACAGCCCGCATTGGGCTGCCCCCATCAAATCACGAGCGCCGGCTTGCCCTGCCGGCGCGGCACCCGATCAGATACCGACGCCTTGCTCCCACGCAACAGCACGTCGAGCGGGATGCCGGTCAACGTTTTGACGGCGCCCCGCACCGCCTCGGCCATGCACCTGCGTTGCGAAGCCGCATCTTCCGCCGCGACATTGCGCATGAGCGTTGTGTGCGTCGCCCGGCCCGGATGATCCGGGCCGTTTCAATAGAGCCAACTCCATTCAATCCTCAAGGTGGATGCGCAATTGCATCCGCAGGCTCAGTGTCTCGCCCGGCTCCAGCACACGCAGGCCAGTCCCTTCCCAGCCCTGTTCTGCAAGATTGATGGCATCGGCCACGTGCGAGATCGGCTCCAGGCAGACATACGGCTGGCCCGGCGGCGCGTGCAGGATGAAGTGGTCCAGCGGGTCGTCCGCAGTCAGCGTGAGTGTGGCGCCGTCTTCGTATGCCACGACGGCTTGCTGGCGCCAGTCGCTGTAATAAACGCTGAGGCCGGCGTCGGGCAACGCACGCGGCGCACGGAAATCTTCGCGCGCGGTGACGGGCTCGCGGCGGATGGCAACTTCACCGGCATCGGTGGGCCACATCGTTGCGGCGTCGAACTGCACGCGCGTGCCCGGCGTGCGTGCGATGTACGGATGGAAGCCCCCGCCGGCCGGCATGCTCGTGTCGCCGTCGTTGCGCAGCGTCATGACGGCGTCCAGCCCCGTCGGACTCAGCAGCAGCGTCTGCGTGGCGGTGAACGGCCAGGGCCAGTTATCGACCTGCGGCACATAGCGCAGGCCAAGCACGATCGACGATGCGCTCAGTTGCTCCACCTCCCACGCCCGCGCATGCGCCAAACCGTGCATAGCGTGCGGCTGCCCTGGATGCGGAGCGAGGCGAACCTCGCGCCCGCCCCATTGGAAGCGCCCGTCGCGGATGCGGTTGGAGAATGGCAGCAGCGGATAGCAGCCTGTCTTGGGCCATGCCATCCCATCGAAGCCATCACGCAAACAGGCCTCGGACATTGGCGCCAGCCAGTCGATGCGCTGGCCGTCCTTGCCGGTTGAGGCCAGCGAGGCGATCCGCCCACCTGCGGCCGGCGCAACGTCCATCGTCAGCGCGCCAGCCTGCAGCCGATGCACCGGGCCCGGTGCCAACCACGCCGCCGGCGTCATCAGAAGACGTGGCGAATGCCAACCATGCCAACAAACTGGCTCGGGCCGCTCGACGGCGTGCCGTTCTGCGAGTCACCTACCGAGGCCACCGCGTTGACGATGCCGCCACTCGAACCCAGCGTCTGGCCGCTTGCCTTCTGATAGGCCTCAATCGCGTACAACGCTGTGCGCTTGGAGAACGCGTACACCTGTTCCATCGTGAACTGGTGATAGCGCGCCGCCTTGTCCACGCCATTGCGCTTGTTCTCGGCGGTGTAGCTGTAGCCAGCCGCAAGCGTCAGCGCGGGCGTGAGTGCGTACG
>Ga0207690_10002996_pt1 | contig 10172 bp, 8 predicted proteins | sample KBSC23metaG_FD_184315 | JGI IMG/M metagenome (GOLD analysis project Ga0207690, IMG submission 184315) | Corn rhizosphere microbial communities from Kellogg Biological Station, Michigan, USA - KBS C2-3 metaG (SPAdes) (version 2) | ecosystem: Host-associated > Plants > Roots > Rhizosphere > Soil ...
CTCGCACCAGGGCGCGCTGCAGGGCGGAATGGCGAGCATCGCCAGCGTCGCCGCAATCGTCGGGCCGCTGGCGATGACCCAGGCGCTCGCCTTCGGCGCGGAGCATGGGGAGCCGGGCGGCGCGTTCCTGCTCGCGGTCTTGCTGGTGGCTTGCGGACTGCTGATCGTCATCTTCGGCGTCGTTCGGAAGCTCGGGCCGGCGCCGGAACCCGCGACGGTCAGCTGAAGACATCGAGCCGCTCGTTCGGCCCGCCATAAATCCAGCTTATTGGTATGCCCGCGATCTCAGTTGGAAAAAGCATCTCCAAACTCGCAATCTGGGGCAGGGACTGGAGCACCGACCAGAGGACAAAAATCTCATGTCTGCTTTCAGCCCAGTTCTTCCGGATGTGACGACGGCGACGCTTCAGTTCCTGCGTCCGATGCGAGAACGGCCCGTTTCCTATCAATACGATCCGCCGGACGGCATACCGGTCCGAACCGGGACCTATGATCCGCACGCGGTCCAGATCCGCAACGCCCGGCCGCTGGCGCGGGCGCTATCGCTGGACGCGGAAGGCTTCACCCTGGTTCGGGCGCAAAGCGATTTCTCCGACTATGACGACGATGCGGCCATACGTTCGGCTTACTATTCAGAGGTGGAGCAGCTGATCGCAACCGCGACCGGCGCTGAGCGGGTGATCGGCTTTGACCACAATATTCGAAACGTCGACCGCGCCGCAAAAGGTGAGGCGGGGATTCGCGGCCCCGTCCCTCGCGCCCACAACGACTTCACGCTCCGCTCGGGTCCCGATCGCGTCCGGGCCGAACTCGAACTGCGCGACCTCGATGCTGAAGCACTGCTTCGTCGGCGTTTCGCGATCATCAATCTGTGGCGGCCAATCAATCGCCCAGCCTACAAATCGCCGCTGGCGCTCTGCGACGCCCGCACCGTCGCGCCCGCAGACCTCATCGCCACGGATCTCGTTTATCGCGACAGAATCGGCGAAACCTATGCCGTGCAGCACAGTGCCGCGCACCAATGGCATTACTTTCCGAATCTCTCGCCGAACGAAGCGATCCTTTTGAAAGGCTATGATTCGGATGAGCGAGTTACGCGATTCACCGCCCATGCGGCCTTCGACGACCCTAACAGCCCGCCCGACGCGCCGGAGCGCGAAAGCATCGAGATACGCGTGCTGGTGATTTATCCGTCGGCCGCCTAGGCCAGCGCGCAGGCCGCTCAATCGAAGATCGACAGGTTCAGCGGTTCGCTCGGACCGAACCAGATCACGTGCTCGCTATGGTCGGCCAGGTCCTCGCCCGTCGTGGTGTGAGCGAAGATGGTGAGGCCATCGCGGTTGAGCGCGATCCACTGGGCAAACTCGCCGAAAGTATCGCGCGGAACGGTCAGCTGGCAGCTGCCGCGCGGGTGCGGCCCCACCGGCTTCAAATGAAAATGCCCGACGGGCACTCCGAAGCGCTCCTGCGCCGCGGCGGCAAGCGCCTTGGCGCGTTCGACCTCTGCGGGATCGTAATAGATGTGGGCGTGAAAGTTCTGGATCGATGGTTCGGGCATGACCTCCTATAGCGCGCCGCCGCTCAGTTCCCATCTTCCAACTCGGGTCGCGACGGGTATAAGCGCCGCTTTCCCGCATTTGCGGCTCGCCTGCTGGGGCGTCGCCAAGTGGTAAGGCACCGGTTTTTGGTACCGGCATTCGCAGGTTCGAATCCTGCCGCCCCAGCCAGTCTGCAAAAGGTCCTGCTCCTCGGTCGCATGAAATGGCCCAAGGAATTTCCGAGGATCGGTCCTCTCAGTCCGGTCCAAAACCTCAATATGCTTGCGAGCGAGTTGCCGGATTTCGCGATCCGGTAGCTTTCGACGGTCCGAGCAAATCGTCGATCAATTCGCGTGTTCACGATTCGAAAGTCAGCGCGCCCCTGCATTGCTTTCGATTTGTGGCGTGTTGCCGCCGGTGTGAGAGGAGCGCACCCTCCGAATACCATCTTTCACCGGCGGCAACTTGAGGCGGCGGGGCGTGCGATCCCCGTCTCAGTTTTGCCCGCAAGAATTTGAAAGCCGAGTAAGGCACCGAAGGGCATAGCAGCGGTGTCCAACGGAACCGTCCAGCTCCCACTCCAGCTACTCAAACCAGACGACGCGCGATCGGTTGATGCGTGGGATTTGAATCCAGCACGAATGGCGGGGACTCGGTGAGCAGGGCTGCACGGTGAATTGAAGAATGGAAATCGTGTTCGAGTTGCCCATCGACCTGCCAAGGGTAAGGCACAGCCCTTCGACGCAAGCCGTCTATGAACTGCTGAAGGCCGCCATCATGGCGGGCGAGCTGGCCCCGAGTTCAAAACTGCCGCCCACCCGATGGGCGGGCCGCCATTTCCGCCTTTCGCGAAACACCATCGTTTCGATTTACGAGCGCCTCGCAAGCGAAGGCCTTGTCGTCTCCCGAAGAGGTTCAGGAACCTACGTCGCAGCGAACCGGCGACGCTCAAATCCCGAACGGCCACGCAAACCGACTGTCGACCCCGCCACGTTCGTCCAGCCTGAATGGCGCGACAGCGTGACCCGGCGGAACATGTGGTTCTGCACGGATGACCCGGTCCGGGATCCGTCGCCCGATGCCCTTGAGCTTCGACCGGGTCTCGTCGACGTCACCATGTTCCCGTTCGATCAATTTCGCCGATGCATGGTCAAGACGCTTCGCCGAATGGAACGATCTCCGCCTGGCCTCGGATGCCCGCAACCCTTCCAAGGCGATTTCTCCCTACGTCAGGCGACCGCCGACCACGTGGCGCTCATGCGATCCTTGGCGTGCGACCCGGATGACATCATCGTCACGTCCGGCACCCAGCAGGCGTTCGATCTGGTGACGCGCGTCTTCGTCGAACCGCATCGCACTCTCGTTGCCGTCGAAGACCCGTGTTATCCGCCGCTGGTCGCGGCGCTCAAGGCTGCGGGCGCACTCATTTGCCCGGTCCCGGTCGACGCCGAAGGTATCGTCGTCGAACAGATACCCAGCGAAGCGAAGCTCGTCTTCGTCTGCCCGTCGAACCAATTCCCGTTGGGAATCACGATGTCGGCCAAGCGCCGCCGTGAGTTGCATGAATTCGCACGATCCCGGCGCGCACTCATTATCGAAGACGATTATGACGGCGAATTCCGGACGAAGGGCGAGCCGCTAAAGGCGATTTACAGCCAGGAGCCGGCCGATCTGGTTTTCTATATCGGCTCCTTTTCCAAATGCATGTTCCCCGGAGTCCGGCTCGGATATGTCATTGCCCCGCAATGGGCGATCGAGCCCATGGTCCTGGCGAAGAATATTACGGACTGGCACTCGTCCTCCGTCATTCAGGCGGCGACGGCATCCTTCATTTCCGAAGGCCATTTATCCACGCATGTGGCTAAGATGCGCACCGCCTACCGGGCCCGGATCGCGGCCCTTCTCGACGCCCTGTCGGCGAAGTTCGAGGGTAGACTCCGGCCGATCGTTCCGAATTATGGGACACATGTATCCGCCGAGGGCGATCCGTCCATCGATTGGGACGCGGTCGCCGAGAAGGCCCGGGCGAACCGCATCCAGCTCCATTCTCTTTCCCGCTATCATTTCGGCGAGGGCTGCCCGGGCCTGCTGTTCGCCGTCGGAGCGGAATCCGAGGCGCGCCTGCGTCTTGCGGTCGACCGGCTGTCTGGCTTGGTTCGCTAGGCTGTGGCTTGAATTCAAGCGCGGGGTCGCCGAAGCACGCGGATGCAGTGCTCCTTGGGTGAGTTGAAGTGAAAATCGGAGTTGTCGGTCTTGGTTATGTTGGCCTGCCGCTCGCGGTCGCTTTGTCGCGCAAGCACCAGGTCGTTGGGTTCGACATCAGTTCCAGCCGTGTTGCCGAGCTTCGCAGCGGTTTGGATTCAACCCATGAGGTGTCGAGCGAGCAGCTCGGCGCCGCGAAGTTTTCCATTACCGACGACGCGGGCGAGCTGGCCGGATGCGAGGTCTTCATCGCGACCGTCCCAACCCCGATCGACAATGCCAATCGGCCGAACCTCGGACCGCTTCTAAAGGCCTGCGCGCTGATCGGCCCGGTGATCGGCAAGGGTGCGATCGTCGTGTTCGAAAGTACCGTCTTTCCCGGAGCAACGGAGGAGATTTGCGGGCCCGCTCTCGAGCAGTCCTCGGGCCTGAAGGCCGGCGTCGATTTCAAGCTCGGCTATAGTCCCGAGCGGATCAATCCGGGCGACAAGACCCATACGATCGAAACGATCACCAAGGTCGTCGCGGGTGAGGATGCCGAGACGCTCGAGAAACTCGCCGGGCTTTACGGCTCGATCATCGACGCGGGCATCCATCGGGCGCCGTCCATAAAGGTCGCCGAGGCCGCGAAAGTTATCGAGAACACGCAGCGCGACATCAATATCGCGCTGATGAACGAAGTATCGAAAATCTGTCACCTGCTCGGCATTAGCTCGAGCGACGTGCTCGAGGCTGCGGGCACGAAGTGGAACTTCCTGAAATTCCATCCGGGGCTAGTCGGCGGTCACTGCATCGGCGTCGATCCTTATTATCTGACCGCGAAGGCCGAAGCGCTGGGTTATCGGCCCGAGGTCATCCTTTCAGGCCGACGGGTGAACGACGGAATGGGGCCGTACGTCGGGGAGCAGGTCGTCAAACTGCTCGCCATGCATGGCCATTCGACCCAGGATTCGCGGGTCGGGATCCTCGGGTTCACCTTCAAGGAAAACGTGCCGGACATCCGCAATTCCAAAGTCGTCGATATCTACAACCAGCTGCGCTCGTCCGGGATCGCGCCGCTCGTTAACGACGCCAAGGCCGATGCCGATACCGTCCGTGGCGCTCATGGCATCGAGCTGGTGCCGCTAGACGAATTCCGCGATCTGGCGGCGCTGATCTACGCCGTCCCGCACGATGATTACGGTTCGATCGAGCCGACAATATGCGAGCGGATCGCGCCTGGCGGCATCCTCGTCGATATTCGCTCGAGGCTCGGCGGCACGGGTTTGCGCGAAGACATTCACTATTGGAGCCTTTGAGCTCCTAGATCGGATAATGGCCCGGTTCGCCGGCGATCGTGATCCACCTGAGGTCCGTGAAGGCTTCGATCCCGGCCTTTCCGCCGAACCGGCCGTAGCCGGATGCGCCAAGCCCACCGAACGGCATTTGCGGCTCGTCTTGAACCGTCGGCCCGTTGACGTGGCAAATGCCCGATCGAATCCGCCGCGCGACCCTGAGGCCGCGGGCGGCGTCGCTGGTGAAGACGGATGCGGACAGGCCGTACTCGCTATCGTTGGCAGCGCGGATCGCCTCCTCTTCATCCGCGACCCGTATGATCCCGACCACCGGTCCGAAACTCTCGTCACGATAAAGGCTCATCGCAGCCGTCACGTTGTCGATCACCTTCGCGGCGCCGGCCGACAGCTGCCGAGCGCCTTTGGCGAGCGCGTCATCGATAAGTGACTGCACCTTCGATTCCGCGGCCCCGTCGAATTGCGGACCAACCGCCGCGGAAGGCATGCCTGATGCTTTCTCCGCCAGCTTGCGCGCGAACTCATCGGCGATCGCATCGACCACGATGATCCGCTCGGTCGACATGCAGATCTGACCGGCGTTCATGAACGCTCCGAAGGCCGCGGCCTTTACCGCTTCGTCGAGATCGGCGTCTTCGAGCACGATCAGCGGCGCCTTGCCGCCAAGCTCGAGAAGCACGGGTTTCAACTGCTCGGCTGCGCGTGCCGCAACGATCCTGCCGACGGCGGTCGAGCCCGTGAAATTGATCCGCCGGATGGCCGGATGGTCGATCAGCGCGCCGACGACCTCTGCGGCCTCATCGGGCGCATTGCTGACGAGATTGACGACATCCTTGGGAAAGCCCGCCTCAGCAAATGCCGCAATGATGAGGGCATGGGTTTCAGGGCAGCGCTCCGACGCCTTGAGGATCACACTATTGCCGCAGGCGAGGGGGGTCGCGATCGCCCGACATCCGAGAATGACTGGAGCGTTCCATGGCGCGATTCCCAGGACGACCCCGACCGGCTCTCGCAGCGCCAGCGACAGCAGGCCGGGTCTGTCGGACGGGATTATTTCGCCCGTAATCTGAGTGGTCAAAGCCGCCGCCTCGCGGATCATTCCCGCGCCCAGCTGAATGTTGAACCGCGCCCACGGCTCGGACGCGCGAACTTCCTCGCGCATCGCACGGACGAACGCGTCCGCGCGCGCTTCGAGCGCGTCGGCAGCCGCGTTCAGCAAGGATCGCCTCGCATTCGGGCCGAGTTGGGACCATGCCGGGAATGCCGCGGCGGCGGCTTCGGCGGCCTTATTTGCCCTTGTGGTGCCGTCACTCATGCGGGCCCGCTACACGGTTCGGCATCCAGCCGCTATGGCCGCTCCATGAACCCCATCTACGAAGCAATGCAGACGAGCGTGTTCGAGCGCATGTCGGGGCTGGCGGCCCGGCATGGCGCGGTCAACCTGGGGCAGGGCTTCCCCGATTTCGGCTGGCCCGATGAGATCCTCGATTCCGCGGCGCGCGCCCTCAAGGAGGGCTCGAACCAATACGCGCCCTCGCGCGGCTTGCCCGCTTTGCGCGAAGCGGTGGCCGCTTTCTACGGCCGGCATCAACAGCTGGATGTCAGCGCCGACCATGTCTGCGTGACGAGCGGCGCGACCGAAGCGTTAGGGTCCGCGATTCTCGCCACCGCGAGCCCCGGCGATGAGGTGATCATCTTCACGCCCGCCTACGACAGCTATGCACCGATGATTCGACGGGCTGGAGCAAGGCCTGTCGAGGTCGCGTTGCGGCCACCCGAATGGCGAATCGACCGGGAGGCCCTCAAAGCGGCGGTGACTTCGAAGACCCGCGCGATCATTTTCAATAATCCGCACAATCCGGCGGGACGCCTGTTCGATCCCGACGAGCTGAAGGCGGTCGAGGAAGTCGCGCGCGAGCACGACCTTATCGTCATTGCCGACGAGGTATGGGAGAAGATCGTCCTCGACGGCCGGCAGTTCACGTCGATCGCCGCGCTGCCTGGCATGGCGGAACGGACCATCAAGATCGGATCGGCCGGCAAGATTTTCTCGCTGACCGGATGGAAGGTCGGCTGGATGGTCGCCGCGCCGGCATTGGCCGGGGTCGTCGCGAGGGCTCACCAGTTCCTGACCTTCTCGACCGCGCCCAACCTGCAGTCGGCGGTCGCATTCGGGCTCAACGAAGGCGATTCCTGGCTGGAACCGATGCGGCAGCGCTTCGAGCGCGCTCGAGACCGGATGACCGAAGGCCTGCGGGCCGCTGGCTTCACCGTGCTCGATGCTGCCGCGACCTACTTCCTGTGCGTCGACCTCGCCGCTTCGGGAATTACGATCGACGACGACGGATTTGCGACGGCCGCGGTCGAACGAGCCGGCGTTGCGGTGGTGCCGCTGTCCGCCTTCGCGGAGCAGGATCCGCCGCGGACGCTGGTTCGCCTTTGCTTCGGCAAGAAGGACGAGACGATCGAGGCGGGGGTCGCCGCCATGGCGAAAGCGAAGGAGATTCTCGGGTGAATCCCGCCGACGAAGCTTCCGGGCTGCTGGAGCGGTTCGGATTCGCAAGCTCCGGGGACCTCGTCAGCCGGTCGCCGATCGATGGGAGCGAAATCGGCCGCGTTCGAGTGGGCGATCCCGCTGACGCCGCGACCCGCGCCGAGCAGGCCTTCCTAAGATGGCGCACGGTCCCAGCGCCGCGTCGCGGCGAGCTTGTCCGGCTGCTCGGCGAAGAACTGCGCGCGGCCAAGGAGCCGCTCGCTCACCTGATCACGCTCGAGGCCGGCAAAATCCTCCAGGAGAGCCTGGGCGAGGTCCAGGAGATGATCGACATCTGCGACTTCGCGGTCGGCCTGTCGCGCCAGCTTTATGGCCTTACCATCGCCAGCGAGCGGCCGAACCACCGGATGATGGAGCAATGGCATCCGCTCGGGCCGGTGCTCGTGATCAGCGCATTCAACTTTCCGGTCGCCGTATGGGCGTGGAATGCCGCCCTCGCCCTGGTTTGCGGGGATCCGGTAATCTGGAAGCCGAGCGAAAAGACACCGCTGTGCGCCGAAGCGGTCATCGCTTTGGCTCGGCGGGCTTGCGAAAAATTCGGCGACGCGCCGGACGGCCTCATCCAGCTCGTTCAGGGTGAGCGCGTCGTGGGGGCGGCCCTGGTCGACGATCCGCGCATCGCTTTGGTCTCCGCGACCGGTTCGACGGCGATGGGCCGGGCGGTCGGTCCCAAGGTCGCCCAGCGCTTCGGGCGCGCGCTGCTCGAGCTTGGCGGGAACAACGCGACGATCGTCTGTCCTTCGGCCGACCTCGAACTCGCGGCCCGCGCGATCCTCTTCTCCGCGGCCGGAACGGCGGGGCAGCGCTGTACGACGTTGCGGCGGCTGATCGTGCACGAGAGCATCGCCGATGAGCTTGTTGGCCACCTCAAACACTTGTTCCAACAGGTAAAAATCGGCGATCCGCGCGATCCTGGCACACTGGTCGGCCCTTTGATCGATGAGGCGGCGCTCAAGGGTATGCAGAACGTGCTCGGCGACGCGGTCGAGCGTGTCGAGCCGGTGCCCGGCGGCTTCTACGTTCGTCCGGCCATCGTCGAGGCCTCGGCGCAGGAAGGAACGGTCGTCCAGGAGACGTTCGCGCCGATCGTCTACGTTCTTCGCTACCGCGAATTCAATGAGGCGATCGCGCTCAACAATGCGGTTCCGCAGGGCCTCAGCTCTTCGATCTTCACCAACGACTTGCGCGAGGTCGAGCGGTTCGTTTCCGCCGCCGGCTCCGACTGCGGCATCGCCAACGTGAACATCGGGCCCTCGGGCGCGGAGATCGGCGGCGCTTTCGGCGGAGAAAAGGAGACCGGCGGCGGTCGCGAAAGCGGGTCGGACAGCTGGAAGGCCTACATGCGAAGGCAGACCAACACGGTCAATTACGGATCAGATCTGCCCCTCGCTCAGGGCATTCGCTTCGACGTCGCCCCATAAAGCGAGCTTTTCTTCGGCGATCATCGACGGCCAGCCGCGGCGGAACTTGGTTTTCCAGGGCTTGAGCGCCTGCGGTTCGAGCGGCGGCGAGATGAGATAGCCCTGCACGACGTCGCAGCCGAGCTCTCGCACCAACCGCAACTGCTGCAGCGTCTCGACCCCCTCGGCCGTAGCGCTGAGCCCAAGCCCATGAGCGAGATCGGTGATCGACTGGATGATCAACCTGCAGTCGCGCGAGCGTTCGACGTCGGCGACGAACGCCTGGTCGATCTTGACCTCGGTAAAAGGCAGCTGGCGAAGCTGCATCAGCGAGGAATAGCCCGTTCCGAAATCGTCGATCGCAAGCCCGATCCCCTTGATCCGGAAGCGAGTCAGCGTGTCCATCATCTTGACGAGCGGTTGGGTCGCCCCCTCGGTCAGCTCCAGCACCAGCCGGTCGGTGGGAACTCCGAGTGCCCGGCACAGCCGCTCGACGAGGTCCGGGAAATCGAGGTGCTGCAGGCTGAGCGCGGAAATATTGAACGCGATGCAGGTGTCGAGGCCGTCGTCACGCCACTGGAGCCATTGTTTGAGGATTTCCCTGAGGCCCCATTGCGTGAGCTCGTCGATCAACCCGTGTTGCTCGGCGAGCGGGACGAAGCGCGACGGCTCGACCGCGCCCAGTTCGGGGTCGTCCCAGCGCACCAGGGCCTCGACCCGAACGAGACTTCCGTCACGAAGCGCTACTTTCGGCTGATAGACCATGCGCAGCTGCTGTTTCCCGAGCGCTTGCTCGAAACTTTCGAGAAGCTGGGCCTCAGCCTTCTTCATCAACCGTCCAGACTGGCCTTGAGCTCGTTGAGCAGGGTCTCGAGCTGTTCCAACCGAACCGGTTTTTCGAGCGGTCCGGCCATGGTGAGACCCAAAGCTTCACCCAGCCGGAAGGCGGATTCCAGGACTCGGCGGTCGAATCCGCTGACAATCAGGACCGGCGACCGAAAATCCTGCTCGGCGAGGAAGCGCAGGAGCTCGATTCCGTCCATTCCAGGCATGCCGAGGTCGAGCGCGACCATATTCGGCCGATCCCTCAGAAATTCATCGCGAAATTGCCAGTCTTCGGAGGTGATGACGGGCTCAAAACCGGTTTCCCGAGCAGCATTAGCGAGAAATTCCGCCAGGGACGGCT
>Ga0207690_10002997_pt1 | contig 10171 bp, 6 predicted proteins | sample KBSC23metaG_FD_184315 | JGI IMG/M metagenome (GOLD analysis project Ga0207690, IMG submission 184315) | Corn rhizosphere microbial communities from Kellogg Biological Station, Michigan, USA - KBS C2-3 metaG (SPAdes) (version 2) | ecosystem: Host-associated > Plants > Roots > Rhizosphere > Soil ...
AATTGCGGCATTTCGGAGCTCGACCACCCATTCGAGGATGGCCCGCGACTGGAATCGATCGGCCATGTGGCAAAGCTTCTTTGCGAAAGGCGCGTAGGCCGCATCGAGCGTGGCAAGGTATTCGGCGCGCATGCTGATGGTTCGCATGTTGCCGATCCTCGCCAACTCATAGAGCAGCTCGAGTTCATCGGCGGGAGGCACCACCAGCGGCGGCTGAACAGGGGCCGCATCGCTGCGCGCCGCTGCAGGTGCCGTGCGTGTCCAGTGCAACTTCAGAAGGTGACCGATTTGCGCCAGCAAGGCCTCCAGATCGATCGGTTTTGACAGGAAGGCATTGGCACCGCAGGCCAGGCATTCCTGCTTGTCCGCGGGGGCTGCGCTGGCAGAAAGGGCAACGATGGGGATGTCCCTCAATGTCGGATGGGCGCGCAGTTGCCGAGTGGCTTCCAACCCGTTCATCACCGGCATCACGATGTCCATCAGGATCAGGTCCGGTGTCACGGCCCGGGCCTGCTGCAATCCGGTCTCGCCGTTGTCTGCCGCATGCATCTCGAAACCCAGCGGAGCGAGGAAGTCGATCAGGCTGGACCGGTTGGCCGCCACATCATCGATGACAAGTATCTTGCGCCGCGGGCCTTGATAGCCGCTGACAATACGAACGGCCGGGGCAGGCGCCTGCGACAAGACCTCGATCTCCGCGAGCGGCACCGTCAACTCGAACTGGAACAAGCTGCCGCGCCCGGGCGTGCTTTCCACCTCGATGCGCCCACCCATCAGGCCCACGAGTTGCTGGCTGATGGCCAGGCCCAGTCCCGTGCCCCCGTACTGTCTCTGCGTTTCACGCGCTTGCTCGAACGGGCGAAACAGCAATGGGAGTTGTTCCGGCACGATGCCGATGCCTGTGTCGGCCACGGCAAAGCGCAGCCGCGCCATTCCGGCGTCGGGAAAGGGCAGGCGCTCCACCCGCAGCGTGATCTGCCCGCGCTCGGTGAACTTCACGGAATTGCCGAGCAGGTTGAGCAACACCTGTTCCAGCCGCTTGCCATCGGCGCGCACGACCGTGGGCACCTCCGGTGCCAGCTCGCAGACGTAGTGCAAGCCTTTTTGTTCGGCATTGACCTGGATGATGCTGTCGATCTGACGCAGCAGCCGCACGAGGTCCACGGCCTCCAGGAAAAGCTCCACCTTTCCGGCCTCGACACGGGCGAGATCGAGCACATCGTTGATCAGAGCGAGCAGATGTTCTCCGCCGCGACGTATGGTCTCCAGGCCCGAGGCCTGGCGTGGGGTCAGGTTCGGTTCCCGTTGCAGGATCTGCGCATAGCCGAGCACCGCATTCAGTGGCGTACGCAGCTCGTGGCTCATGTTGGCCAGGAATGTGCTCTTGGCCCGGTTGGCCACCTCGGCGGCGCCTTTGGCCCGCTGCGCCTCGGCGAACACCGCCTCCAGGTGAGCGATCGTGGCGGCGAGCCGCTGCGTCATGGTGTTGATGGTGGTGGCCAGCACGCCGATCTCATCGCCCGATTCCACGGGTGCGCGGGCAGACAGATTCCCGGCCGCCACTCGCTCGGCCACGCCGGTCAACCGGTGCAGCGGTGCGACGATGCTGCGGCGAAACGCGTAAGCCAGGGCCACCGCGATGGTGATCGCGAGCAGGCCGCCGGCGCCTGCTGCCAGCCGGGCATCCGTCAAGCTCATCCGCGCACGGGCCAGGCTGTTGCCAAGTTGCGTCTGTTGCAGGGTGGTCAACCGGGCCAGACCCTCCAACAACGCTTCCGCCTGGGGGGCCACCTCCGTGCGATACAGATACAGGTCTTCGTAGGCATGCTCGCTGTTGAGGATGCCGACGATCTCGAGCGCCAGTTGCGCGATCTCCGCCCGATTTCGGGCCACCACCTCGAACAAGCTGCGTTGCTCGGAGCTGAGCAGCTTCCGCTTGTTCAGCAGCATGTTCCACACGGCGGCGTTGGTCGCCAGCTGAGGGCCATAAGCCAGCTTGAAGTTGAGTTCGCCCGACGTGCCAAAGGCCATCAGGTTCGTGGCCATGGCGTCGAAGGACGTCTGGAACCGCAGCAGATCGGTCAACAGCGCTTGGTTGGGCGCGCTGTCAGGGCGCAACCTCTGCAGATCGATGATGCGTCCAGTCGAATCGAGTATTTGCACAAGCCGCGCCTGCACTTCCACGCGCGCAAGTCTCAATGCCGGACGATTCTTCAAGGGATTGTTGTGCAGCTCGAACAACTGCTCCGGCAGCTCGACCCAATGCCGATAGTTGTCGGTCAGCTCCTTCACCGCGGCGGCCTCCGCCTCGGGCCAACGCCGGGACATCACCTGCAGCGCGGCCAGGCTGCCCTCGAACGCCTGGCGTGCCGCCTTGTACTGTTCGATGTCCTGCGGATCACCGAGCACCAGGTAGCCCCGCACGTGCAGTTGCATCCGCAGCAGGCTCGCTTGTGCCTGGATGGATGCAAGCGATGCCGGCTGGCGCACACGTTCGGTCATGTCAATGTCGCCCGTGACGCGGTATCCGGCGATCCAGGCGAGCCCGACGATGAACAGGGTGACGCCCGCGAGGACGCCAAAGCCGAGCGTCAGCTTGCCGCCGATGCCCAAGGAACGGAAGCCCGGCGGCCTCCTCATCGTTGCAGACCGAGCGAAGCCCGATACGATCGCCGCTGCTGTTCGCGTCCGAGGCGAATCGTGATTTCCTCGAAGTCAACCGCCGTGGCCTTCAGCGCCGCTTCCGGGGTGAGTTGGCCCGCCGCAGCTTCGGCCAGGTGAACGTCGAGCGCCTGCCAGTAGCTGTAGGCACCGGGAATGCGCAGGTAGGGAAACTGCAGCGGGTTGCTGAAATTGTCGCCGTAGGCGCGCAGGTAGTCCCTCACGTCGGCCTCGTTCCATCCGCCCTTGAGGTACATGTCGATCTGCGCCGTGCCTGCGGGCGGCAACAAGTGGTAGCTGCGCCCGGGGTCGATGCCATCCCAGCCACGCACGGCGTAGACCTGCGATTTCTCCTTCGTTGCCATCAAGGCGAACAGGTAGTACGTCGCCTCCGGCGACTTGGAAAACTTCGAGATCACACCCGACCATGAACCGCCCGTCGTGTTGCCAACCCGGTTCGGTTTGTCCGTCCTGACCCACGCTCCCTGGGCCAGGTTGTAGTACTCATGGGTCCCGGGAATCGCGGCGGTGCCTGTCTTTCCTTTGACCCTGCTGCCTTCATCCTGCGCCAGTGCGCCCAGGTCCCCCCAGGTGAAGGTGAGCGCCGCCCGTCCGGCGAGAAAGTAGTCCCAGCTTCTGCCGAGGTCCCAGGAGAGCATGTCCTTCGGCCCGAACTGCACCAGATCGACCAGCGCCTTGAGTGCCCGCACATGACCCGGGCTTTCGATGAGCGGTTTCATGGTCTGTGGATCGAACCAGTAAAGGTTCGGATTCTCCGAGCCGATCACGAAGGGCGCCGAGAACGACATGAAATGGAACATGCCCTGCGCGCCGACCTTCAGGTGCATGGAGAGCCCATGATCGGGCACGCCGTCTCCATTGAGGTCCTTGCCGTTGAAGTACTCGGCCACGTCGCGGAACTCTGCCCAGGTGGTCGGCACCTCGAGCGCACGCCCGTACTTCTGCTGGAACGCCGCACGGTGCTGGGGGTCGGCCAGCAGGTCCCGCCGGTAGTACATCACCTGTCCGTCGTGGTCATTGGCGACCATGTACTTCTTGCCCCCATAGCTGAGAAGACGCCGGGGCGCGGGCAGCACGTCGTCGATGTTCCATTTCGGAAACCGGGGATCGGTGTAGTACTTGTCGTAGGAAATGAGGTAGTCACCAGCGACCAGCTCACCCAGCCACCAGGCGCCGATGTACGCCGCGTCGTACTTGCCGACACGGTTCGTCAAATCGGATATGAAATTCGGGAAGAGATCCTGATGCTGAAACTGCATGAGGTTCAGCTTGGCACCGGTCGCCGCCTCGAACTCCTCCTTCAACTCGCCCAGGGAACCGGCGTTTTTTTCCCGGATCATCAGCACCGTCACGGTCTGCCCTGCGAACGGACAACTGCCAGGGTGGCAGGGCGGGACCACCCGGGGCGGAACGATCTCGCTCACCTTGACCACGGAGGGCTTGTAGGCCTCCACGGGCGGCGGCTTCACCGGCTGCGCAGAGGCGGCGAGCGCGGCAAGCGTGAACGCCGTGATGATCGATGTCCGGTGCCATATCCTCGGCTTGTCCATAGTCGCTCCTTCCTGGCTGCAACGCAGCTTGCTACCGTGGTACCAGCAAAGCCACCTAAAGCCCCATCGATGCCCGATCGGCACGCTTCTGGCGCTCCAGCCCCAGGCGGATCGTGGTCTCCTCGAAATCGACCGCCGCGGCCTTCAGCGCCGCCCCGGGTGTCACCAGAACGCTGGCGGCCTCCGCGAGGTGTCGGCCCAGAGCCTGCAAATAACGGTTGGCTCCCGGAATGCGCAGATGGGGCAACTGCTGCTCGTTGCTGAAGTTGTCGTAACAGGCCTGCAGATGGTCACGAGTGTCGGCAGCGTCCCAACCGGCGTTCAGGCTGATCGCCAGCGGCCTGGCGCCTTTGCCTGGATCCCAATTGAGCACGTGCTGGCCGGCGAAAGAGCACTGGCCCGACTTGCAGGGCAGTGCCCCCCCGGGTGGCACCCAATTTCCCCGCTGCACCTGGGTGGCTTCAACTCCTTTGGGCTTGCGAGGCGCATCGCCCGACATGTCGCCTGCGACCGACAACCCGCACATGATCGATAACGCGCAGCACGACAACCACCGCAACGTGTTCATGATGGGCTCTCTCCAGGCACATGACTTTCGGGCAACCGTCCCGGCCGACAGCGCCCATGTTGCGCCTTTGAACCGGATTTGTCACAACCCGTTACGTTCTGGGGAGCGTGAAGCTGAAGGTGGAGCCTTGACCGGGTTGCGATTGCAGCTCGAAGTGCCCGCCGTGCCGCTCCACGATCTTCTTGCAAATGGCCAGGCCGATGCCCGTGCCCGGGTACTGGCTGCGACCGTGCAGGCGCTGGAACAAGATGAAAATGCGTTCGAAGTACTCGCTCGCGATGCCAATGCCGTTGTCTTGCACGGAGAACTTCCATTCGGCGTCCAGCGCTTCGGCGCTCAACTGCACGATGGGCTGGGCTTCCCCGTGAAACTTGATGGCGTTGGACAGCAGGTTGCGGAACAACTGAAGCAACTGCGTTTCGTCGCCCATCACCGTGGGCAGCTTGCTCACGTTCACCGTCGCGCCGCTTTCCTCAATGGCGACGACCAGATCGGAGAGGGCGGTCTGCACGACCCGATTGCAATCAGTGGGCGCAAAGGGCTTGGCCTTGGTGCCCAGCCTCGACAGGGCCAGCAGATCGTTGATCAGAGCCTGCATGCGTTTGGCACCATCGACCGCATAACCAATGAATTCGTCAGCGTCCGCGTCCAGGCGGCCTTGGTAGCGCCGCGCCAACAGCTGCAGGTAGCTGGCGATCATGCGCAACGGCTCCTGCATGTCGTGCGAGGCGACATACGCCAATTGCTCGAACTCGGCGTTCGAGCGCTCCAGCGCGGCCTGCGTCGCCGCGCGCGCCACGATTTCCTGCTGCAACTGGTCATTCTGCTCGGCCAGCTGCCTGCGCAGGGCATACAGCGTCACGTGGCTGTCGATCCGTGCCAGAACCTCGGCCCCATTCAAGGGCTTCGTGACGTAGTCGACCGCGCCCGCAGCAAAGCCCGCCAGCTTGTCCGCCGTATCGGTCAACGCGGTCATGAAGATCACCGGAATGTCCCGGGTGCGCGGGTTCGCCTTCAACCGTCGACAGGTTTCAAAGCCGTCGAGTCCCGGCATCATCACGTCGAGCAGAATGAGATCGGGATGAACGAACTCGGCGCGCTCCAGGCCCTCGTCGCCGCTGAGTGCAACCACCGCCCGGTAGCCCTGGCGCTCCAGGTGGTTGGTCATCACCTCCAGGTTGGCGGGCATGTCATCGACGATAAGAATCGTCGCCTTGGACTCGGATTGCGCAAGATGATCGTCCATGTCGCAAGTTCTCTCGTCGCGGGCTTCGTTGCCACCTCTTCGAAGATATCCCGCCGAGCGCCACGGCACAAGATGGATGGCCCTGCGATTTCATGGGGGCGAGGGCGGCGCCTCGGTCAGGCTGCCGGGAACCGCTGGGGGAGTCCCAGGTTCGGGGGGCACCGAGTGCAATCAGTGTGAGGGCAGGACTGCATCCACCCGGTCGATCCTGCGTGCCTCGGAGCTCAAGCGCACCCATTCAACAATCAACAGGCAGCGCCGTTCCGGCACTGGCTTCCGGCATGCCTTTGACAGCGAAGGACCAGTACCAGTGATGTTCGCTCGCGAGCCCCGATCGACGAACGGCGCCTGTCGAGGGGCTCTGCGCCTGAAACCGAAGGACGGGCGCGTTCCCTCGCGGCAACGGCTTGTCTTGCCGGACGAAGAGGCATCACAAGGTGGCATACGCAGGGAGCCTTGTTTCCAAGCCCTCGCTGCTCACCGTTTGGCGGTCTGGCCGTCCCGGATGACGCCGAGAACGGCGCGGGGGCACCGGCGCGCAGTCAGGGCGACGCGGCAAGCGCGCCCACCACCGAGTTCGCGCCTTCATCGGCCGATTCTTCGAGGGGGGCTGGTCCGCTGTCGGGGGTACGCAGTGGGCGGATGTTCTGTGCCAGGCGTCCCTTGGGGCCCTGGACCAGCTCATACGCGACCTGCTCGCCCTGCTGGAGGGTGCGGAACCCTTCCATCTGGATGGCAGAAAAATGGGCGAACACGTCGTCGCCACCGCCTTGGGGTTCGATGAAGCCAAAGCCTTTGGCGTCATTGAACCATTTCACAGTACCTACAGTCATTCTGGGTTCTCCCGATCCCTTGTTGTGCACAAATTCTCGGTTTGCGATGGCTGCCTTGTCAATACCACGCTAGGGGGTGGGAGGGGGAAACCGGGTGCCTCAAAATAAATGTCAGGGGAGTCCCATTTCCGGGGTTGAGTGAGCGCGCTTCGGCGCAATATCCATCCCTAAGATCAACGGTGGCGAGCCGACTCGATAGAATCACTCCATGCCAGAGGAAAAGCCGATCCCCCCACAGACGCCAAAGCCAGCGCTGCCCGAAGACGGGCAGGGGGCTGTCGTCGCCGAGCGTCAGGCCGCCAAGACGGAGCCGCCTCGCATGTACCAGGTGGTGCTGCTCAATGATGACTACACGCCGATGGAATTCGTCGTGATGGTCCTGCAGGAATACTTCAAACGAGATCTGGAGACGGCCACACAGATCATGCTCAAGGTCCACAAGGAGGGCCGGGGCGTGTGCGGTGTGTACACGAAGGACGTGGCAGCAACGAAGGTCGAATTGGTGGCAACCGCCGCACGTCGCGGCGGACACCCTTTGCAATGCATTATGGAGGCCGCATGATCGCGCAAGAGCTTGAAGTCAGTCTGCACATGGCGTTCGTCGAGGCGCGCCAGCAGCGCCACGAATTCATCACGGTGGAACACCTGTTGATGGCGCTGTTGGACAACCCGTCGGCCGCTGAAGTGCTGCGCGCGTGCTCTGCAAGCATCGATGAGTTGCGCAAGAGCCTGGCCCAGTTCATCAAGGAAAACACGCCCACGGTCGGTGGCGCCGAAGAGGTGGATACGCAGCCCACGCTCGGCTTTCAGCGCGTGATCCAGCGCGCCATCATGCACGTGCAGTCCACTGGCAGCGGCAAGAAGGAAGTGACGGGCGCCAACGTGCTCGTCGCCATCTTCGGAGAGAAGGATTCGCACGCGGTGTACTACCTGCATCAGCAGGGCGTCACTCGCCTTGACGTCGTCAACTTCATCGCGCATGGCATCAAGAAGTCCGATCCGCCCGAGTCGCCCAAGGCCAGCGACAGCGCCGGCCAGGAAGGCGAGAAGGATGAAGGCGAAGCGAAGGGCTCTCCGCTCGATCAGTTCACGCAGAACCTGAATCAGCTTGCCAGGGACGGCAAGATCGACCCGCTCATCGGCCGCGAACACGAAGTGGAGCGCGTGATCCAGATTCTGTGCCGCAGGCGCAAGAACAACCCGTTGCTGGTCGGTGAAGCCGGTGTGGGCAAGACGGCCATCGCCGAAGGGCTCGCATGGCGCATCACGCAAAACGATGTGCCCGAAATTCTTGCCGATGCGCAGGTGTATTCGCTCGACATGGGCGCGCTGCTCGCCGGCACCAAGTACCGGGGTGATTTCGAGCAACGCCTCAAGAGCGTGCTCAAGCACCTGAAAGACCAGCCGAACGCCGTGCTGTTCATCGACGAGATCCACACACTGATTGGCGCGGGCGCCGCGTCCGGCGGCACGCTGGACGCGAGCAACCTGCTCAAGCCAGCACTCAGCTCCGGGTCCATGAAGTGCATCGGTGCCACCACCTTCACCGAGTACCGCGGTATTTTCGAGAAGGATGCGGCGCTCTCGCGGCGCTTCCAGAAGGTCGATGTGGTCGAGCCATCCGTGGAGCAGACGGTCGAGATCCTCAAGGGGCTGAAGTCCCGTTTCGAGGAACATCACAGCGTGAAGTACGCGCTCGGCGCGTTGCAGGCCGCGGCCGAATTGTCGGCCAAGTTCATCAACGACCGCCACCTGCCCGACAAGGCGATCGATGTGATCGACGAGGCGGGCGCTGCACAACGCATCCTGCCCAAGAGCAAGCAGAAGAAGACCATCACGCGCAACGAGGTGGAGGACATCGTTGCGAAGATCGCGCGCATCCCGCCCGCCAGCGTGTCTACCGATGACCGCTCCAAGCTCAAGACGCTCGATCGCGATCTCAAGAGCGTCGTGTTCGGCCAGGAGCCGGCGATCGATGCGCTGGCCGCCGCCATCAAGATGGCGCGGTCGGGCCTCGGCAAGCCCGACAAGCCCATCGGCTCCTTCCTGTTCAGCGGCCCCACCGGCGTCGGAAAAACCGAAGTGGCCAAGCAACTGGCGTTCATCCTTGGCATCGACCTGATTCGCTTCGACATGAGCGAGTACATGGAGCGCCATGCCGTCAGCCGCCTGATTGGCGCGCCTCCGGGCTACGTCGGATTCGACCAGGGCGGGCTGCTGACCGAAGCCATCACGAAGAAGCCGCACGCGGTGTTGCTGCTCGATGAGATCGAGAAGGCCCACCCCGATGTCTTCAACGTGCTGCTGCAGGTCATGGACCACGGCTCGCTGACCGACAACAACGGACGCAAGGCCGACTTCCGCAACGTCATCATCATCATGACGACGAACGCGGGTGCCGAGATCATGAACAAGGCGACCATCGGTTTCACCAACGCGCGGGAGTCTGGCGACGAAATGGCCGACATCAAGCGCTTGTTCACGCCGGAGTTCCGCAACCGCCTCGATGCCATCGTCAGCTTCCGTGCGCTCGATGAGGAAATCATCATGCGCGTGGTGGACAAGTTCCTGCTGCAGCTCGAAAGCCAGCTGTCGGAGAAGAAGGTCGAGGTCACGTTCACCGACGCACTGCGCAAGCTGCTCGCGAAGAATGGCTTCGATCCGCTGATGGGTGCGCGTCCGATGCAGCGGCTGATCCAGGACACCATCCGGCGTGCGCTCGCAGACGAGCTGCTCTTCGGCAGCTTGGTAGATGGTGGCCGCCTGTCGGTGGACGTCGATGCCGACGGCAAGACGGTGCTCGACATCCAGCCGCCACGCAAGAGCGACAAGCCGAAGGCAGAGCCGGCCACCGCCTGATCTCAACGATCGAGCAAGCGACCACGAGGCCTCGGGGCCCGTGGTCTTTTTTTCATTCAGGGCCTGGGGCGGATGAACGGCGCGGCGCGCTCAGGCAGGCGAACGCACGGCCGGGTCTTGCTGAAAATAAGTGCGAAGCAGCGCATACACCTGCGGCTGGCTCTGCAGCAATGCATGCGGGGCCACGAAGAACACCTCACACGCCACCGCGAAGAATTCTGCGGGCGTTTCGGCCGCGTAAGGATCAAGCACCGTTTCGAGGCCCTCATCGACCTCGTTGCAAAAGGTCTCGTAGGCCGCCGAGAACGTCTCCTGCCAGCGCTCGTGCAACGCCCTGTCGTGCAGCAGCGGGATGCCATCCGATTGACCGTCCCCCATGTCGAGCACATGGGCGAATTCGTGAACCACGACGTTGTAGCCCATTCGGCGGTTT
>Ga0207690_10003002_pt1 | contig 10162 bp, 6 predicted proteins | sample KBSC23metaG_FD_184315 | JGI IMG/M metagenome (GOLD analysis project Ga0207690, IMG submission 184315) | Corn rhizosphere microbial communities from Kellogg Biological Station, Michigan, USA - KBS C2-3 metaG (SPAdes) (version 2) | ecosystem: Host-associated > Plants > Roots > Rhizosphere > Soil ...
CAGGCGTGGAAGCCGCGGTCCGCCACGCCGCTGGCCTCGCTCTCGGGCGGATACGGAACCTGGATCGACAGCGGCCAGTCGGCCACCTCCGACGGCGTCTGCCAGCGTTGTTCCGGGTCGAACGCGAATCGCCATGCGCCGTTCAGAGGCGTCCACTGCTGGCGGACGAGTTGCGGGCGCGGATATACGAAGGTCATGGGGGCTCCTGGATCGACGGTCACCGCTGGCAACTGACTTGCCAAGGGGGCGCCGCCGCTTGACGCTCGATCAGACTTCGCTGGCGCCGCAAGAATGTCGGCAAGATCGTGTGAGCCTTTCCGCAAGCGGCTGTCCAGGCCAGCCGCCCCGTCGGCTCGCGCCCGCTATCGGCGCGGCGGGCCCTTGCCGCGGTCGGGCGCCACGGCCCCTTTGTAGAGCTTGTCCAGCACCGGGCCGCGGTCCGTGTCCTGCGAGGGCGACAAGGTGTCCTCGTAGGCCTGCTCGCCCACTTCGGCCTGCCGCGCCGACGCGCGCGCCTGGCTGTGCGCCGATTCATCGATGTCGTGCGGGAGCTGCGGTTCGACGCGCGGCTGCGCTGCGCCCCCAGGCTGGCGCTCGCTGTCGGTGTCGGTGCTCTGGTTGTGCGTGGTCCGGTTCTCGGAAGCGCGCTGGCTGCCGTCGGCCGATGGAGAGTCCTTGCGGGTCATTGTCGATGTGTCCGTGGTGGAGGGGTTGAGGCGTCGCGCTTCAGAGTTCGGCGACGAACTTGGCGAGCATCCAGAGGTTGAGCGAGATCACGCCACCGGCGGCCGCCCACAGCAGCGCGGCCGTGCGGCGCCTGAAGGCGTGCTCGCCGAGGGAGCGCCGCCGCGTCGTGAACCAGAGCAGGGGGACCAGCGCGAAGGGCAGTTGCATGGACAGCACCACCTGGCTGAACACCAGCAGCTTGCTGGCGCCGGCGGTGCCGAACAACGCCGCGGCCACCAGCGCGGGTCCGATCGCCAGCGCGCGCGTCGCCAGGGCGCGCAGTCCCGGCGAGAGCTTCCACGCCAGGAAGCCCTCCATCACCACCTGGCCGGCCAGCGTGCCGGTGACCGAGGCGCTCAGGCCCGAGGCGAGCAGCGCGATGCCGAAGACGAGGCTGGCGATGCCCACGCCCAGCAGCGGCGCGATGAGCTGGTAGGCCTGCGAGAGGTCGGTCACAGCGGCCTGGCCGGCGCGATGGAAGGCGCTCGCCGCCACCACGAGGATGGCGATGTTGACGAAGGTGGCCAGGGCGAGCGCGAGGTTCGAGTCGATCGTGGCACAGCGGATCGCCTGCCGCGTGCCTTGCGCGGACGTGCCGTGGCGGCGGGTCTGGACGATCGCCGAGTGCAGGTAGAGGTTGTGCGGCATGACGGTTGCGCCGACGATGCCCACCGCCAGGTAGACGAAGTTGCCGTCGGTCAGGCTATGCAGCCCGGGCAGGGCGCCGCGCGCGACGTCGGACAGCACTGGATGCGCCCACGCGAGCTGGGCCACGAAGCACAGCGCGACCACGCCCACCAGCGCGGCCACCACGGCTTCCACGCAGCGAAAGCCGCGCCGCTGCAGCGCCAGCACGACCGAGACGTCGAGCGCGGTGAGGGCCACGCCGGCCGCCATCGGCAGCCCGAACAGCAGCTGCAATCCGATGGCCATGCCCAGCACTTCGGCCAGGTTGCAGGCCACGATCGCGACCTCGCATCCCAGCCACAGCCAGGTGTTGGCCCAGCGCGGGAAGTGGTCGCGACACGCACGCGCGAGGTCGGTGCCGCCCGCCACGCCCAGGCGCACCGCGGCGGCCTGGAAGAGCATGGCCATCAGGTTGGCGGCGACGATGACGCCCAGCAGGCCCGTGCCGTAGCGCGAGCCGGCCGCCAGCGACGTGGCCCAGTTGCCCGGATCCATGTAGCCCACCGCCACCAGATAGCCGGGGCCCGCGAATGACGCGAGGCGGCGCGCGCGCGCGGCCCAGCCGGAACCGGCCGCGGGCACGGGGATCGAACGATGGACCGCCTCGAGGCTCGCGAACCCGCGATCGGCGGGGACGGAGGCCAGCGTCGCCGTGTTCATGGCACGCAGCGACGCGCGGCCGCCCGGTGCGGGCCGCCTCTTGCGTGGGCTCGGCGCGGATGCATCAGGCCGCCGAACCGCGGCCGGCCAGCTCGTCGTCGTCCAGCGAGCCGGCACCGAGCTCCGCGCCCGTGACCGGGTCCGACCCCGGATCCGACTTCAGGCGCTCGGCCATGGCGGCGACGGCCGCGACCTCGGGGCCCTTGAGCGACACCATGAAGTTGCCGTCGCCGCCGTCGACCGCGGGCTGGGCCTCGCGGAAGTCGAAGGCCGGGCTCGCGTTCCAGGGCCCGCGCTGCTCGCCCTCGCCGGTGGACATGTTGAAGTAGACCGACGCGAAGTCCTCACGCGGCGCCTTCTTGCCCGGGGGGAAGTTCGGCTGGATCGAGTACAGCGCCTTCTCGAACGACTTCTGGTGCGACACCTCGCGCGTCATCAGGAAGCCGAGCGCTTCCTTCACGCCCGGGTCGTCGGTGCAGCTGATCAGGCGCTCATAGACGATCTTGGCGCGCGACTCCGCGGCGATGTTGGAGCGCAGGTCGCATGTCGGGTCGCCGATGGAATCGATGTAGGCGGCGGTCCACGGGACGCCCGCGGAATTGACAAGCGCCGGGCCACCGCCATAGAGCACCTGCGTCACGTGCGAGTCGTTGCCGCCGCCGCTGATCGAACGGTACAACTCCGCTTCGCTCTCGGTCGCTTCCGACAGGCGTCCCTTGGCGCCCTTGTTCAACATGGCCACGATGGTGCCGATCACCTCGAGGTGACTGAGCTCCTCGGTGGCGATGTCGATCAGCATGTCGCGCCGGCCGGGATCGTCTTCCGCCAGGTACTGCGTGAAGTAGCGGCAGGCCGCCGCCAGCTCGCCTTGCGGTCCCCCGAATTGCTCGAGCATCAGGTTGGCGAGTCCCGGATTCGATTCCGTGACGCGGACGGTGTATTGCAGACGTTTGTTATGCGAGAACATGAGTGGGCCTTCCTGGAAGAGAGTTGCAGCGACACGCGGGGTTCGAGCGCCGGACGCCCTCCAGCAATGGACAATCCCAGCCGAGCACTGCGTCGCCCTTCGATGCCGCCGACGACGACCGGACGATCGATCCGCGGGCCTCATTGCTGCCTCGCCGGAGTAGAGTGATCGACTCGTCTCGAATGGCAGCGCAGCATGCGCGGGAGCGGATCCAGATGAAAGACCCAAGCCCCGGTGGCACCGAGCGGGCGTCGGCCAACGAGGCCGAGGAGTCGCCCACTGGCGCGGGCCGCGCACAGCAGCCCGTGGTGGGGCTGGGCGGCTCGGCAGGGGCCATCCCCGCGCTGGTGGAGTTCCTGCAGAAGACGCGGCCCTGCGGGTTGGCCTACGTCGTCATCCTGCACCTGGCGCCCGAGCACGAGAGCACCTTGGCGGAGCTGCTGCAGCGACATACCGACATGCCGGTGCACCAGGTGCGCGACGCGGTCGAGGTGCGGCCCGACACCGTCTACGTGATACCGCCGCGGCATGTGCTGCAGATGGTGGACGGCGAGCTTCAGCTGGGCCCGCTTCCGCAAGACCGGCGCGGCCGGGTCGCCGTGGACCTGTTCTTCCGGACGCTGGCCGATTCGCACGGCCCGCGCGCGACCGCCATCGTTCTGTCGGGGCTGGACAGCGATGGCGCCATCGGCATCAAGCGCGTCAAGGAACACGGCGGCTTGACGATCGCGCAGGATCCCGCGGAGGCCCAGCACGACGGCATGCCGCAGGCGGCGATCGCCACCGGCATGGTCGACTGGGTGCTGCGCGCGGCGGAGATGCCGGCGCGTCTGGCTCGCTACTTCGAGCGCGGGCAGCGCGCCGGCACCAGTCCCGCGGACCAGGCCATCACCGAGGACGAACTGCGCGACGTGCTGGATCTCCTGCGCGAGCGCACCGGGTTAGATTTCTCGAGCTACAAGCGCAGCACGGTTCGTCAGCGGATCGGGCGGCGCATCCGCGTCAACACCCTGCGGGACCTGGGCGAGTACCTGGCCTGCGTGCGCACGCAGCCGGGCGAGGCGAAGGCGCTGCTGCAGGATCTTCTGGCCAGCGTCAGCAACTTCTTTCGCGATCACGAGTGCTTCGAGGCGCTGGAACGGCAGATCCCGGAGTTGTTCGACGACAAGGGCGCGGACGGCGTGATCCGGGTCTGGGTGCCGGCCTGCGCCACGGGCGAGGAGGCCTATTCGATCGCGATGCTGCTGGCCGAGCATGCGCGCACGCTGGAGGCACCGGCCGGGATCCAGATCTTCGCCACCGATCTCGACGAGGACGCGATCCGCGTGGCCCGCGAGGGCGTCTATCCATCCACCATCGCCGCCGACGTCTCGGAGGAGCGCCTGCGGCGATTCTTCACGCGCGAGCAGCGGGGTTATCGCGTGCGTCGCGACTTGCGCGAGAAGGTGCTGTTCGCCGTCCACGACATCCTGAAGGACTCCCCGTTCGCGCGGCTGGACCTCGTTTCCTGTCGCAACCTGCTGATCTACCTCGACGCGGCGGCGCGGCGGCGCGTGCTCGAGGCGGCGCACTTCGCGTTGGTGCCCGCGGGGCGGCTGTTCCTGGGCGCGTCCGAGAGCGTGGCGCAAGGCGATGGCGGGCTGTTCCATGTCCTCGACGAGAAGCATCGTCTCTATGGCGTGCAGCCGGGACGAGCCCTGTCCGACGAGCGTGCGGTCGCGCGTCTGCGCTCCGCCGCGGACAAGCCACCACCGCCCGGGGACGGCGCGCTCGACGTGACCGGCCTGCCGGGCGTCGCCGCGCCGGGAACACGGCCGACCTCGTGGTCGCAACTGCACCTGAGGATGGTGGAACTGCTGGCGCCGCCATCGCTCGTCGTCGATGGCGACGGCGCGGTCATGCACCTGTCCGGCAGCGCCGGGCGCTACCTTCGATTCACCGGGGGGGAGTCGAGCAACGATGTCTTCGAGCTCATCCATCCCGCACTGCGCACCTGCCTGCGCGCCGCGTTCTACCAGGCGTCGCAAACCCAGGCGCGGGCCGAGGGGGGACCCGTTGCCGTCGACACGCACGGGCAGGCGGAGACCGTGAGCCTGGCGGTCGTCCCCATGTCGGACGTGGCGCCGGACATGTTCCTGGTCATCATCGACCCTGGTGCCGACCGGGCCGACGGCACGGCCCCGTCGTTGGCCGGCTCGCAAGCCGATCCCCAGCCCCTGGCGGATCTGGTGGATCGCGAGATCCGACGACTGAAGTCCTGCCTGCGCGACACCGTCGAGGAGTACGAGGCCTCGACCGCGGAGCTCAAGGCCAGCAACGAAGAATTGCAGACCATGAACGAGGAGCTGCGTTCGGCCACCGAGGAGTTCGAGACCAGCCGCGAGGAACTGCGCTCGGTCAACGAGGAGCTCACGACGGTCAACCAGGAGCTCAAGAGCCGGGTGGACGAGCTGGGGCATGCCAACAGCGACCTGCAGAACCTGATGGACGCAACGGCCATCGCCACGGTGTTCCTCGATCGCGAGCTGGGCGTGACGCGCTACACGCCGCCGGCCGTCGCGCTGTTCAACCTGATCCCGACAGACATCGGGCGGCCGCTGGCGCATCTGACCAACCAGCTCGACTACCCGCAGCTCGAGTCCGATGCGCAGCGCGTGCTCAAGGAGCTGGTGCCCATCGAGCGCGAAGTCAGCGACGCCCGCAAGCGCTGGTACCTGGCGCGCATGCTGCCATACCGCACCAGCGAAGATCGCGTGGCCGGCATCGTGCTCACGCTGGTCGACATCTCCGAGCGCAAGCGCAGCCAGAAGGCGTTGCGCATGTCGGAGGAGCGCTTCAGTGCGGTGGCCGACAAGGCGGCCGTCGGACTGCTGCAGGCCGACATCTCCGGCGTCACGACCTTCGCGAACCGCTTCCTGTGCGAGGCGCTGGGCTACCGCGAGGAGGATCTGGTGGGGCACTCGATGCTCGACATCGTCCACCGCGACGACCGGGGCCGCACCGAGCGCCTGCTGGCGACGCTGCCCGACACCGGAAGCTTCGACGTGCAGACGCGCATGCTGCGTGCGGATGGGTCGGTGGTGTGGATGCACGTCAGCGCCTCGCTGGTGCTCTCCGGCGACGATGCGCGGGGCGGTCTGCTGGCCGTGTGCATCGACGTCACCGAGCGCAAGCGGGCCGAGGAGGCGTTGAGCCTGAGCGAACAGCACTTGCGACTGATCATCGACAACGCCACCGAGTACGCGATCTTCTCGACCGACCTGGCGCGCCGGGTCACGTCATGGAGCTCGGGCGCGGAGCGGCTGTTGGAGTGGTCGGAATCCGAGATGCTCGGGCGCTCGTGCGACGTCATCTTCATCGACGAGGAGCGCGCGCAGGGCGTTCCGGAGAAAGAGGCCGCGCAGGCCCTGGCAAAAGGACGGGCGATGGACGAGCGCCAGCATCAGCGCAAGAGCGGCGAGCGCTTCTGGGCCACCGGTGCGCTGATGCCGATGCGCGGCGACGACGGCCAGACGATCGGCTTCGTCAAGATCCTGCGCGACCAGAGCGACGTGCGCCGCTCGCGCGAAGAGGTGGCGGCCAGCCGCGGCGAACTCGTGACCGCGCTCGAGGACAACCAGCGGGCGCGGCGCCAGCTCGCTGCCGCCGACCTGGCCAAGGACAGCTTCCTGGCCGCGCTGGCGCAGGAATTGAAGAGGCCGCTGGCGGCCATCACCAGCGCCGCGTCGCTGCTCGACGGCCCGGAGCCACTCGACCACGCAGGCCAGGCGCGCGCCCGCGTCGTCGTCACCGACCAGGTGCAGGCCATGCGCCGCCTGCTGGACGACTTGCTGGACGTCTCTCGCCAGCGCCTGGGCCGCCTGTCGCTCGAGACCCAGGCGATCGGCTTGTCCGACATCGTGGATCGTGCGCTGGTGACGGCACGGCCGGCGCTTGAGCGCCGCCGCCACGAACTGCGCGTGAGCTTGCCGGACGAGGTCCTCTGGCTGCATGCCGACCCCGAGCGCCTGGGCCGGGCGCTGTCGCACCTGCTGGTCAATGCGGCGAGTTGGACGGACGACGGCGGCCACATCGAGCTGCGCGCCCGCGCGGAGCACGGCCAGTGCGTCATCGAGGTGAGCGACGATGGACGCGGACTCGACGACGCCACCATCGACTCGATGTTCGACGCGTTGTGGCGCAGTGGCGAGCCTGGCGGGGACGGCGTCGCCGGCTTGGGCATCGGACTGGCGCTGGTGCGCAGCGTGGTGACGCTGCACGAGGGCAGTGTCGCGGCCTCGAGCGAGGGGCCGGGCAAGGGCAGCACCTTCACTGTCCGACTGCCGCTGGCGCCCAGGCCTGCTGGCGCCTGACGCCCCGCCGCAGAGGCGCTCAGGCCGTCAGCGCCGACTCCTGCGTCGCGGGCGCCGTCGCGGCGTGGATGGCCGCAGGAGCGCGGGCGGGCGCGGCCACGGCAGCCTCGACGCCGGCCGTGAGGAAGCGGACCAGGCGCTCCTCGTCGTCGCGCTCGTCCGCCTCTGACGCGTCCTCGCGCCCGGTCTCGCCCCACCAGGGCTGCGCCGGCGGCAGCGACCGTTCGACGACCGCACCGACCCAGAGGCACGCCCACTCCGCCGCCCGTCGGCAGGCCTGCGGACGGCAGCGCTGCAGCGCCTCGATGAAGACCGGGGCCGCGCGGTCGAGGCCGGCGCGGATCGACGGATCGAACTCGTTGCAAGTGTCCGCGCCGATGCGAGCGACGAGTTGCAGGAACAGGCGGCCGTCCCGCGTCGCGGCGTTCGCGAAATCGGTGCGGACCCAAGCCTGCACGAGCTCGCGCACGCCCCAGCCGCCAGCAGCGCCCCGCTGCACGGCCGCCAGCGCGGCTGCGCGCTGGTCCAGGCGTCGGCCCTGGGAATCCACGGCGGCCGCCAGCAGGCTGGCCTTGCTGCCAAAGTGATGGTTGAGAAGGGTGAGCGACACGCCTGCGTCGCGCGCGATGTCGCGCAGGCTGGCGCCTCGAAAGCCGAAGCGGCCGAAGTGTTCGGTGGCAGCCAGAAGGATGGCTTCTTTGCGTTGCATGATGCTGTGTCCTCTCGATCCGTCAGCGGCGTCCATGCGGGGTGTCGGGTCTGCCGGCGGGACAGGCCCGCGGCGGCGGCGCAGCCCGTGGGCCTGCACGCCTCTCTCGAAGGCACATCCCGCGCCAACGGTCCTGCCGCGCGGCAGCGTCGAGCTCGCGGGCTCGCGGGCACCCGGGGAAAGCCTGTAGCGGCTGTTGCCTGATCGGCCGCAGCGCCGCCCGCGCGATCCGGCCGGGTGATTTCAGCGGAACTCGTCCTCGTCGGCCAGCCAGCCCTGCGACAACGCGTACTTGAGAATGTCGCTGCGGGTGCGCAGCTTGAGCTTGTCCAGCGCGTTGGCACGGTAGCCCTCGGCCGTCTTGACGCTGATGCCCAGCGCCGACGCCACCTCCTTGTTGCTCTTGCCCCAGGCGATGTGGCGCAGCACTTCCTCCTCGCGCTCGCTCAGGACGGCGCCGCGCCGGGTGTTGGCGGGAACCACGCCCGCGGGCTGGATGGCACGCGCGACCAGGTCGCCGGCCAGGGTCGGATCGACATAGGTGCCACCCGCCAGCACCGAGCGCATCGCGCCGATCAAGGCCTGGGCGGCCGCGCGCTTGACGACGTAGCCCGAGGCTCCGGCGGCCAGCATCTTGCGCAAGGAGGCCTGGTCGGCGTGCCGGGTCAGGGCGAGCACCCGGACATCGGGCGAGTCGCGCACGATCGCCGCGGCGGCCTCGGCGCCGCCGCCCTCGGGCATCGACACGTCGATCACCGCGATGTGGGGCTGCAGCGTGCGGGCCAGCAGGATGGCCTCCTTGGCGTCGCCCGCCTGGCCGACGACTTCCATGTCCGGCTGCGAGTTGACAAGCAGCGCCAGGCCTTCGCGCAGCATCGCATGGTCATCGGCCAGCAGGACTCGCCACGGTGCGGATTGGGAAGAGGGCATGATGTTGGTGGATTGGCAAATCGCATTCTGGGCCTGTGATCGGGGCCAAAGCGCTGTCCTTGCCGGGCCCCCGCATTCATTCCGGGGCGCCGCCGGGGAAAGCCCGGGAGGCCGAGGCCACTCGTTTGCCCGGTCGAGTCCTATCATCGACAGCTGGCGGGCGCCGTGCACGGAGAAGTTGGAATGAACTGCGGCATGCCGGAGCTCCTCTTGAAACTCTTGCCGACCGACGACGCGATCGCCGACGCCGATCACCGCGCGGCCGATTACCTGCGCTGTCTGTACGCGATCGGCGCGTGCCGCAAGACGGGCGCGAGCTTTCTCGACAGTGCGCGCGCCGTCGTCGAGCTCATCGTCGAGCACTGCGGCGATGTGCCGCTCGCGGCGGTCTACCGGGCCGAGACGCCCGACATGCGCGCCGCCGTGGCGGCCTGCGCAGGGACGTCGCCGGGCGGCGGGCCGCCGCCGCACTGGCTGGAGCCGTCGCCCGATCTGGCGTCGCCTCAGCCGCTGTCCGCGGTCGAAGACACCGCGCTGCCCGCCAGGCGGCACGTCGTCCCGTTGATGATCGGCGGCACGCAGGTCGTGGGCTGGCTGTGGCTGGAGACGCTCGGCGCTGACACGGCGGCGCGGACGCTGCTGATCGCGAGCGTCGCGCAGTCGCTGGCCGATGCCTTCGATCGCGCGCATCAGGCCAAGGCCGCACAGGCGCGCGCCGAGGAGCTCGCACGTCGGGAGCAGAACGTCTCGGCCTTCTTCGGCAAGGTCTGCAACGAGATCCGCACGCCGCTGACGCTGATCCTCGGGCCGCTCGAGGCCGCGGTGGAGCGGCACGGCGGCGACACCAGCCTCAAGGTCGCGCTGCGGCACGGACATCGGCTGAAGTGGCTGGTCGAGGCCTTGCTCGACCTGGCGCACATCGATGCGGGCCGGGTCGAGCCGGTGCTGTTGCCGATCGACATTGCCGCGATGACGCGCGATATCGCCAGTCTCTTCCAAGGGGCCGCGATGGCCGCAGGCATCACGCTGACCATCGATTGCCCGCGCCTGCCGCAGCCCGTGGTCGTCGACCGGCAGCAGTGGGAGCAGGTGGTGGTCAACCTCCTGGGCAATGCCCTTCGCTTCAGCTCG
>Ga0207690_10003004_pt1 | contig 10157 bp, 4 predicted proteins | sample KBSC23metaG_FD_184315 | JGI IMG/M metagenome (GOLD analysis project Ga0207690, IMG submission 184315) | Corn rhizosphere microbial communities from Kellogg Biological Station, Michigan, USA - KBS C2-3 metaG (SPAdes) (version 2) | ecosystem: Host-associated > Plants > Roots > Rhizosphere > Soil ...
TGCACTTGGACACCTACGCCTGGAACGACGGCGACCGCCCGGGCCGCCCGCGCGGCGGCGAGGCGATGGGGCTGCGTGCGACGTTCGCGTTCCTGCAGCAGCGCTACGGCGGCTGAACCGGCGACATGACTTTTGGCGTTGTCGCGTCGAAGTGAAAGATTGCATGCTGCGGGATTCCCCGACCGGAGCCCGCCATGCCTCTTCGCCCGCACCTGCTTGCCGCCTGCGTGGCGCTCGGCCTCGCCGCCTGCACCAGCGTACCCGTCGCCAGGACCGCGGCCGCCAACCGGCCGGCACCGACCGCACAGACGCTGAACTCGGGCGGGGTGATGCCGGCCGAGCAGGCGCGCGTGCACTTCGATCATGCCGAACTGCATTTCGCAGTCGATCCGGCCGCGCAGAGCATTGATGCCAGCGCGACGCTGAGCTTCACCGCCAAGTCCGCCACCGACACGCTGCTGCTGGACCTGGACCGCAACCTGCCGATCAGCGCGATCGAGCTGGGCGGCCAGCCGCTCGCCGCCGGCGCGTGGAGCAACCCGGACGGCCGCCTGCGCATCCGGCTGCCCGCGCCGCTGGTCGCCGGCGGCAAGGTGCGCGTGACGATCCGCTACGGCGGCAAGCCGCACGTGGCGAAGAAGGCGCCGTGGGACGGCGGCTTCGTGTGGAGCCGCACCGCCGACGGCCAGCCGTGGGTCGCCAGCGCGGTGCAGGGCGAAGGCTGCGACCTGTTCTGGCCGTGCATCGACCAGCCGCAGGGCGAGCCTGACCTGATCGACACCTACATCACCGTGCCGAAGACGCTGGCCGCGCCCGGCAACGGCGTGCTGGTCGGCATCACCGACACAGGCGACCGGCACACGTACCACTGGCGCGCCAAGCACCCCGACACCTACGCGATCTCGATCAACGTCGGCCCCTTCAAGTTGCTCAAGGGCGACTACGCCAGCCGCTACGGCAACACCATCCCGATGGAGCTGTGGTACCTGCCCGAACATGCGGCCGGCGCGAAGCAGCTGTTCGGCGAATTCCCGCGCATGCTGGATTTCTTCGAGCAGCAGATCGGCCCGTATCCGTTCGGCGACGAGAAGATGGGCGTGGTGGAAACCCCGCACCTGGGCATGGAACACCAGACCATCAACGCCTACGGCAACCAGTACCGCAAGAACGGCTACGGCTACGACAGCCTGCTGCAGCACGAATTCGCCCACGAGTGGTTCGGCAACCAGCTGACCAATGCCGACTGGGACGACATGTGGCTGCACGAAAGCTTCGGCACCTACATGCAGCCGCTGTACAGCCAGTACCTCAACGGCGACATGGACTACTTCAGCTGGCTGCACAACCTGCGCCTGCTGCTGCGCAACCACCACCCGATCGTCTCCGGCAGCAGCAAGACCGAGGAGCAGGTCTACGACGAGACGGCCGGCCCGGGCCAGGACATCTACAACAAGGGCGCGCTGATGCTGCATACGCTGCGCCAGCTGATCGGCGACCAGGCCTTCTTCGACAGCATCCGCCGCCTGGTCTACGGCCGCCCCGATCCGCGGCCGGGCAACTTCAGCCCGCGCTACGCCAGCACCAACGACTACGTCGCGATCGTCGACCAGGTCAGCGGACGCGACCTGCGCTGGTTCTTCGACGTCTATCTGCGCGACGCCGCGTTGCCGCGGCTGGACGAGCAGCGCGACGGCGACACGCTGAAGTTGCGCTGGGTCACCGAACACGGCAAGCCGTTCCCGATGCCGATCGAGGTGCAGGTGGGCGACACCGTGCACACCCTGTCCATGCAGGACGGCAGCGGCCAGTTGCAGGTGCCGGCCGGCAGCCTGCTGATCGTCGACCCGCGCTCGAAGGTGTTGCGCGACGCCTCGTACGTGGTGGACTACCAGCAATGGATGAAGCAGCAGCGGGCGGCGAAGTCCGCGCAGAAATAGCCGCCACGGCATGGGCCGGCAGCCGCCGCTCGCGTCCCTATAATCACCGGGCACGTTCGACAACGGACCTTCCCGATGAACCAGCCGCCCCATGCCACTCCTGCGAGTTGCCGCGAGCAGGCGCTTGCCGCATGGCAGCGCGGCGACGTGGCGACGGCCGAGCAGGCCTTCCTGCGTCTGCTGGAAGTCCTGCCCGACGATGCCGAAGCGCTGCAGTTCCTGGCCACCCGCCAGCTCGGTCGGGGCGAGGTGGAACACGCGATCGAGCTGCTGTCCGCGGCACACCGCGCACAACCGCAGGACGCGGCCATCCTGCACCGGCTTGGCGAGGTGCAGATGCTGGCCGGGGACCTGGAGGCCGCCGCCGCCAACCTGCGCAAGGGTCTGCAGGTTGCACCGGGCATGTTCGTGGCGCGCCTGCGCCTGGGCGTCGCGCTCGAGCAGCAGGGACGCCGGCACGAGGCCATGCTGGCCTACTTCGGCGCGATCGATGTGGCGCAAGCGCAAGGGCGCTGGTTCGACGACGCCACCACCGCACCGGGCCTGCGCGACGCGGTAAAGCACGCCGTGCGATACGTGGCGGCCGGCCGGCACGAGCTGTTCGACGCGGTCATCGAGCCGTTGCGACAACGCTACGGACGATCGGAACTGGCCCGCGTCGACCAATGCCTGGCGATCTATCTCGGCGAGCAGGCCGCGGTGCTGCCCGACCCGCGACAGCGTCCCAAGTTCCTGTATTTCCCGGGCATCCCCAGCCGGACGTTCTATCCCCGCGAGCGCTTTCCGGCGCAGGCACGGCTGGAGGCTGCCGTCGACGTGATACGCGAGGAACTGCGCGCCGTGCTCTCGCATGCTCAGGACGACCTGGTACCGTTCCTGGGCACCAACTCAGGCGAGGCCGTGGCGGCCCAGTTGCTGGGTTCGTCCGGTACGCAAGAGGCGGCATGGGATGCCTTTTTCTTCTACCGGCACGGCGTGCGCCACGACATGCAGTGCGCGCGTTGCCCGCGCACCAGCGCGTTGCTGGACTCGATGCCGCTGGTCCGGGTGCGCGACCACGCGCCGGAAACGCTGTACTCCGTATTGCGCCCGGGCACGCATATCCTGCCGCACCGCGGCGTCACCAATACCCGCCTGGTTACCCATCTGCCGCTCATCGTGCCGCCGGACTGCGCCTTGCGCGTGGGCGGCGAAACCCACGTGTGGGAAGAAGGCCGCTGCATCACCTTCGACGACACCTTCGAGCACGAAGCGTGGAACCACAGTAGCCAGACCCGCGTGGTCCTGATCCTGGACAGCTGGAATCCCGATCTCAGCGAAGCGGAACAGGCCGCAGTGACCGACCTGGTCGCAGCCATCGGCGACTTCAACCGGTCCTGCGAGGCTGCAGCGCCCTCCCCACCCCAAGAGTCGCCCTGACCCAGCCAGACCGATCGACGACCCGACCGGCCACGGGCGAGCGACCACCCGGCTTGCGCACCGGCGCTGCGGCAGTTGTGCGCTGGACGGTCTCTGGGAGTAGTCTTTTGGCGGCCGGGCACTGCAGGCGACCATCGTCGCGGGGGCTCGGCGTGTACCCCGGGGAGGGGACTCGACGCGCTCAAAGGCTGGGACGAATAACAACATCTAGTGGGGAAACCAAATGAAATACGGCATGAATCACTTGTCATTGGCGGTGCGCCTGGCATTGACCGCGGGAATCATCACGGCAGCGGGCGTGGCCCAGGCGCAGACGCCGCAGGCGGACAATCCGCCGTCGTCCGACCAGGCCACGCCACCGTCCAAGAGCAAGGCCAAGAATCTGGAGGCGGTGGTCGTCACCGGCTCGCTGATCCGGCGTGTGGACGTCGAGACGGCCAGCCCGGTGGTAACGCTGGATCGAGCCAGCATCAGCAACTCGGGCAAGCCGGTGCTGGGCGACGTGCTGCAGCAGATGCCGGCCATCTCCGGCAACGCCACCAATCCGCAGAACAACAGCAACGGCGGCGGCGTGGCCAGCCCGCTGCTGGAAGGCGGCAATGGCGCCTCGCGTGTCTCGCTGCGCGGCCTGGGCATCAACCGCACGCTGGTGCTGGTCAACGGTCAGCGCATGGCCAATCCGGACATCAACCTGATCCCGCCGGAAATGATCGAGCGGGTCGATGTGCTGGCCGAGGGCGCCTCCACGGTGTACGGCTCGGACGCCATCGGCGGCGTGGTCAATTTCATCCTGCGCAAGGATTTCAAGGGCGCCCAGTTCAGCCTGAACGACGGCATCTCCAGCCATGGCGACGCCCAGCGCCGCGGCTTCAACCTGACCGCCGGCAATACCGGTGAGAACTACAGCATCGCCGGCGGCATCGACTACAACAAGTACGACGCCGTGCTCGGCAAGCGGCGCAAGTTCTCCAAGCAGCAGTTGTACCTGTCCAGCGGTTCGGTGGTGGCGGCCGGCTCCAGCTCGATCCCGACCGGTCGCATCACGCTGCCCGCGTCGATCGCCAACCAGTACGGTTGCCCGATCAATTCGAGCGGTACCGCCCAGGTGACCCTGGCGAGCGGCAACGGCTCCTCGCTGGCCGACTACCGCTGCCGGCTCCCCTCGGACACCTACAACTACGCCGCGTTGAACTACATCCAGACCGCACAGAAGCGCACCAACGGCTTCGTGCTCGGCAGCTACAATTTCACCGACAGCCTCGTCGGCTTCGTCGATGCGTTCTACAACCGCACGGTTTCCAGCGGCCAGGATGCGCCTTCGCCGGTCGGCACCGGCGATGGCCTGATCATCCCTTCCAGCAATCCGATCAACCCGTTCGGTATCACCTTCAGCCAGAATCCCGTCCCGGGCGATCCGAACAGCGGCTACAACTTCCAGACCCGCCTCACCGGTGCCGGTACCCGCGTGCACAGCTTCACCACCAGCACCGGGCAGATCAACACGGGGCTGCGCGGCAACTTCGGCCAGGACAGCAGCTGGATCTGGGATGCCTCGGTCAACTACAGCCATACCAAGCGCAAGCAGAGCGACACCAACGAGGTGGACATTCCGGCGCTGCAGGCTGCCGTCGACGGCGGCGCCAACATCTTCGATCAGGCGAGCGTCGGCGACCAACTGCGGAACGGCGTGAAAACGCCGATCTACGTCTTCACCCAGTCCACCAAGCAAGCCCAGTTCAACGCCAGCGGCGAGCTGTGGGATTTGCCTGCAGGCGTGATGCAGCTGTCCGCCGGCGCGCTGTACCGCAAGCAGTTCATGAACTACACGGTGAGTTCGTTCGCCGTGCTCGATCCGGTGAGCACCACCTGCCAGATCCTGCAGGAAGCCTGCGGCTCGCCCGGACGCGGCGACTTCGACGTCAAGGAAGTCTATGCCGAAACGCTCATTCCGCTGCTCTCCGAGCAGCCGTGGGCGCACTCGCTGAACCTCGATCTCGGCGTTCGCAGCTCCAACTACAGCACCACCGGCACCACCACCAACGGCAAGATCGCGATCGAGTGGCGTCCCACCGCCGATCTGCTGCTACGCGGCACGATCTCCCAGGTGTTCCGCGCGCCCAACCTCAATGAACTCTACGACGGCCGCACCCTGGTCCAGCCAGTCCTGAACGACCCCTGTGTCAAGCGTACGGCGGCCGAACTGGCGGCGCATGCGGCAGCCTGCCAGTTCGTTCCGGTGAACTGGGCCGGCAACGATCCGGCGCAGGTCAACACGTTCTACTCGGGCGCCGCCACGGTCGGTGCGACGCTGAAGCCCGAGAAGGGCAAGTCCATCAACATCGGTCTGGTCTACGACCCGGACTGGTTGCCTGGCCTGTCCACCAGCCTCGACTTCTGGCACATCTACCTGTCCGATACGTTGACGGCGATCCAGGCCGACATCGTGGTCAACTCCTGCTACAACAGCGCCAGCAGTCCGTATTGCTCGTTCATCCACCGCGAAGACAACACCAGCCGGCAGCCCGGCCAGGTGTTCCTGATCAACACTCCGGTGGTCAACCTTGGCACCCTGAGCACCACCGGCATCGACTACACGCTGCGCTACAAGCTCCCGCATTTCGACCTGGGCAACATGGATCCCGGCAACTTCCGCGCGGGCCTCAGCACCAGCTACACGTCGACGTACAACGTCAACGCCACCCCCGGCGAGCCGGGCGCCGAGACGGTCAACTACGCCGGCACCTACAGCCCGCAATTCGGCAACATCTCGCGCTTGCGTGGCACGGTCACGCTCAACTGGGAGAAGGGCAACTGGAACGCCCAGTGGCAGTCGCGCTACATCAACAAGCTGACCGCACTCAATGCCGACTACAACATTGCCGGCGTGAACATCCCGATGGCCTCGGTGACCTACCACTCGATCCAGCTGGGCTACGCGGTGCCGTCGATCCACACCCGCTTCGACATCGGCGTGGACAACCTCAGCAACAAGGTGCCGCCGCTGGTCTACCAGAACAGCGGAAACTACAACGTGGATACCGCCACGTACGACGTGCTCGGCCGCTATTACTGGGCGCGGGCGACGATCAAGTTCTGATCGCCTGACGGAACCGGCAGCCACCAGGAGGGCCGCGAACATTCGCGGCCCTCTTGCATAATGCGATCCGCAAGACCACCGATGGAGTAGGCATGCCCACCGTGACCACGGATCTGGCCAGCGCCATGGCCGGCGCCTGGAACGCCGGCGAACCGGAGCGGGTGATCGCCCTCGCCGGACAGGCCACGCCGGCGCAAGCGCAAGATGAAGGCGTGCTGCTGCTGCTCGGCCTGGCGCAGCAGGCCACCGCTCGCCTGGCGCAGGCCACGGCCACCTTCCGGCAATTGGCGCAACTGCGGCCGGACGTTTCGGCTTACTGGAACAACCTGGCCGTCGTCTGTCGCCAGGCCGGCGACCTCGCGGAGGCCGAGCAGGCGCTGCTGACCGCGCTGTCGCTGGCGCCGGACGCCGCCGACGTGCACTACAACCTCGGCCTGCTCTACACGCAGCAGCAGCGTTGGATACAGGCCCGGCAGGCTTTGCTGGACGCGGTGCAGCTGAACCCGCGTTTCCTCGAAGCCCGGCTGCAGGCGGCGTACGCCTGCTACGTTTGCGGCGACAACACCCAGCAGGAGGCGATGCTGAGCGGGGCCGCCGACTGGCCGCCGCAACCGGCCGAGCAAGCCCTGGTGCTGTCCGCCATGCTGTCGGTCCAGGGCAACCTGGACGCCGCGCTGCACACGCTGGCGCACGCGCAGTTGCCCGACGAGCCCGCGGCCGGAGTCATGCGTCTGCGCATCGCCGCGCAACGCGTCTTGCTGTACGAAAGAAACAACCGGATCGACGCGGCGCAAGCTGAACTGCGGCAGTTGCCGCCGGACGTGCTCGACGCCCTGCCGGCGGAGGCGCAGCAGGCCCGCGCCGACGGCTGGCGCGCGCATGCCGCGCTGGCGATGCGCGCCGGCGCCCACGCTGACGCCGACGCGCTGTACCGGCGCGCGCTCGCCTGCGCCATCGACGACGAAAGCCGGGCCAGCGCCGCGTTTGGCCTGGCTTCCGCCCGCGACCGGCAAGGACGGTATCCGGAAGCGTGGCAGGCCCTGCAGCAAGCGCACTCCATGCAACTCGACACCGCCCGGAACGTGGTGCCGGAACTGCTGGCGCCGGACAGCCAGCCGCTGCAGGTGGCCGGCGGCGACGCCATGTTCGCTACCCGCGCCGGCTGGAAACCGCTGTCCTCGCCCGGCAGCCGGCAGAGCCCGGTCTTCGTGGTCGGCTTCCCCCGTTCCGGCACCACCCTGCTCGAGCAGATGCTCGACGCCCACCCGGATTTCCGCTCCATGGACGAGCGCGCCTACATCCACGACCTGATCGAGAGCATGCAGCTGGTCGGCCAGCGGTATCCCGCGGACCTGGCGAACCTGACGCAGGAGGACGCCGACCAGCTGCGCGGCGTCTATCGGCGCCTGGTCGGCGAGGTGCTGCCCGACCTCGGCGGGCATCGTCTGGTGGACAAGAATCCGCTCAACATGCTGTGCCTGCCGATGATCATGCGGTTGTTCCCGCACGCGCGCGTCATCCTGTGCCTGCGCCACCCCTGCGACGTGCTGCTCAGCTGCAGCATGCAGCCGTTCCGCTCGCCGGCCTTCATGGTGCTGTGCTCGTCGCTGCAGCGCCTGGCCCAGGGCTACGCACGGGCTTTCGAGCAGTGGCACCACGACGTCGAGGTGTTCGCGCCACAGGTGCTGGAGTGGCGCTACGAATCCGTGGTCAGCCAGTTCGACGACCAGGTCGCGCGCCTCGGGCAGTTCCTGGAAACCACCGACACCTCGCCGATGACGCGCTTCGCCGAACACGCCCGGCACAAGCGCTTCATCAGCACGCCCAGCTACGCGCAAGTCACCGAGGGCGTCCATCGCAAGGCGGTCGGGCGCTGGCAGAACTACCGCGAGCAGTTCGAGCCGGTGCTGCCGGTGCTGCAGCCGTGGATCGATCGCCTCGGCTACACCTTGTAGGAGCCCGCTCGCGGGCCATGTCTCTGGAGCGGGATTCGGGATCCTCAAGAGCCAAAGCATCGCCCGCGATGCGGACTCCCAACTCACGGAACGAAAAAGGCAGCGCCATGCGCTGCCTTTTCGTCGTGCGGGGAGCGGCTGCTCAGTGCGTGGCGCTGCTCGTTGCCGGCGCCGGCGCCGAAACGCTGGCGACGGCGTGAGGCGAGAACTTGCCGCCGTACGGCAACACTTCGCCGGCCAGCTTCGGATCGGCCTTGATCATGCCGATCGCGTCGAACAGGATGTGTGCGGTCTCGTTGAGCTGCACGTCCTTGGCCTTCTTCGCGTCCTTCTCCTGCTTGAGTTCGCTCTTCAGGCTGCGCTCGTTCGCGTTGAGGCCGTCGTCGAGGCTGCTCGACTCGTCGGCGAGCGAGGCGTCGGTGCCGTCGATGGCCTTGTGCCGCGCGCGGAAATCGGCCTGGATCGCCTCCAGCTGCTTGCGCTCGACCTCGCGCGTGGCGAAGTTCAGCGAGACCGAGGTCTTCGCGCGCATCGTGCGGTATTGCGCCAGCTCGTCCAGCATCAGTTTCCACGCCGGCGAATGCGCCACGCGCTCGGCGTGCTTCTGCTGCAATTGCGGCAGATAGGCATTGAGGTTGGCCACCACCTGGTAGTCGGCTGGCGCGATCTGGGTCCACTTCAGCGCGTTCTCGTAGGTCGACTCGCCGAAATCCTTGTCGTCGCCGTTCTTCGGAAACGCGATGTCCGGCGTCACGCCCTTCAACTGGGTGGAGCCGCCGTTGATGCGGAAGAATTCCTGGATGGTCATCTTCAGCTCGCCCAGCTGCGGCTTCTCGCTGTCGCTCTGCGAGAAACGGTCCAGGTCGACCAGGTTCTGCACGGTGCCCTTGCCGAAGGTCGGCTCGCCGATCACCAGGCCGCGGTGGTAGTCCTGGATCGCCGCAGAGAAGATTTCCGACGCCGATGCCGTGCCGCGGTTGACCAGTACCGCCAGCGGCCCGCTCCAGGCCATGCCCGGATCGTCGTCGCCCTGTTCTTCGACCTGGCCCTTGGAGTCGCGCACCTGTACCACCGGGCCCTTGTCGATGAACAGGCCGGTCAGCGAATTGGCCTCGGCCAGCGAGCCACCGCCGTTGTTGCGCAGGTCCACCACCACGCCCTGCACGCCGGCCTGCTTCAGCTCGCCGAGCAGCTTGGCGACGTCGCGGGTGGCGCTCTTGAAGTCCTTGTCGCCGGCGCTGCGCGCGCCGAAGTCGGAATAGAACGCGGGCAGCTCGATCACGCCGATCTTGCGGGTGACGTCGCCGTCCTTGATCTCGACGATCTTCTTCTTCGCCGCCTGCTCCTCGATGCTGACCTTCTTGCGCACCAGGGTGACCATCTCGTGCTTGCCGTCCACGCCGACGTCAGCGGGAATGACCTCCAGCCGCACGGTGGTGTCCTTCTTGCCGCGGATCAGGTTGACCACGTCGTCCAGGCGCCAGCCGATCACGTCGACGATCGGGCCGCTGTCGCCCTGGCCGACGCCGACGATGCGATCGCCCACCTGCATGCGGCCGGACTTGGCGGCCGGCCCGGCCGGCACCAGCTCGCGTATCTGGGTGTAGTCGTCGCGCGGCTGCAGCACCGCGCCGATGCCTTCCAGCGAAAGCTTCATCGAGATGTCGAAGTTCTCCGCCGCGCGCGGGCCGAGGTAGTCGGTGTGCGGGTCGGTGGTCTCGGCATAGGCGGTCATGAAGGTCTGGAACG
>Ga0207690_10003007_pt1 | contig 10154 bp, 11 predicted proteins | sample KBSC23metaG_FD_184315 | JGI IMG/M metagenome (GOLD analysis project Ga0207690, IMG submission 184315) | Corn rhizosphere microbial communities from Kellogg Biological Station, Michigan, USA - KBS C2-3 metaG (SPAdes) (version 2) | ecosystem: Host-associated > Plants > Roots > Rhizosphere > Soil ...
GCACCCGAATATCCTCATCGCAGGCCAACTCTCAGGAGTCGAAGGCTACACCGAATCCATCGCCTCAGGAATGCTCGCCGGCCGCTACGCCGCAGCCATTGCACAAGGGCGCGTACCCACTCCAGCCCCGCGCGCGAGCGCCAACGGCAGCCTGACTCACTACATCACTCACGCCGAGAGCAAAAAATTCCAGCCCGCCAACATCACCTTCGACCTGCTCCTTCCGCTCGAAGACGACCTGCGCAAAAAAATCCGCGACAAAAAAGAGCGCCATCGCATCCAGTGCGAACGCGCCCTCGAAGCGTGGAAGCAATGGCTAGGCTAGACGGCGGTGGCCAGCGTGACGGAAAACAGATCGCCGGGATCGTTCCAGGTGCGCGTCGCCCTGAAGCCCGCATCGCTGAGCAGCGACTCTACCGATGAGCGAGTGAACTTGTAACTGTTCTCCGTATGAATCGTCTCGCCCGGAGCGAAACGCAGCATCAGCGCCCCGCCCGCGCCGTTGGCAGGAAGATGAACCCGCTGAGCACGAGCCGATTCGAGGTGCATCTCGATGCGCGACTCCTCCGCATTCCAGATGGCCTTGTGACGAAACGCCGCAAGGTCGAAGTCAGCGCCAAGCTCGCGGTTCAGCCGTTCGAGAATATTCAGATTGAAGTCGGCAGTCACACCCGCTGCGTCGTTGTACGCGGCCAGCAGCGTAGGAACATCCTTCACCATGTCCGTGCCGAGCAGGAGCTGATCGCCCGGCAGAAGCTGCGCCCGCAGATTGCGCAGCACTCCGCGCGCCTCCGCCGGTGTGAAGTTGCCGATGCTGGAGCCGATGTAGAGCGCCAGCGTGCGCGTGTTCGGAAGCCGGTTCTCCGGCAGCGGCTCGCGCGTGTAGTCAGCCACCTGACATCTGACCGCGACGCCCGGAAGATTGCCGAGAATGTTCCGCCGCGCACGCTCCAGCGCCGTCACCGAAACATCGACCGGCTGATAGACAACCGTGCCCTGCAACCGCACAGCGGCCGAGAGCAGGATGCCCGTCTTGGTCGCCGTGCCCGCACCCAGCTCGATAAGCGTCAGCGTCTGGCGCGGGTGCCCTGCTGCCGCCTGCACGATCTCGTCCGCGTGCGCCGTGAAGATGCTGCGTTCCGCGCGGGTCAGATAGTACTCAGGCAGGGTCGTAATCTGCTCGAAGAGATGTGAGCCGGCCTCGTCGTAGAAGAGCCACGACGCAAGCCGCTTCGGAGTCGAGGTAAGGCCGGCGCGCGCCGCGGAGGCCACGGCCTCTGCGGGATCGGCGGCGAGCAGCGGCTCAGTCGCGAGAGGCTCAAAGACGGCAGAGAAAGGCGGCACAGTGGTGGGTTCCCTTCATTGTTGCCTGGCTGGTTGCGCGCGGTCCTGACCGCTTGAAACATTGGATGCCGTTTATTGCGCTGAAGTTACAACGCATTGCAACCTGCTGACAGCACGGTGGCAGCAGGTGAGCAGCAGAAAGCCGCCTGGTTTTCAGGCGGCCTCCGGTTCATATATCGCTCGTAGGGAGCGATCAGTGCGCGGCGATGGCTGTTCCCACCAGATCGATGGCATCTGCGATCATGCGCGTCGTCGGATTGTAGGCGACCACATAGCCGTCATAGTAGCCGTAGTTGCAGCCTGGCGGCGGCGGAGGCATCCCGACGTAGTAGGCAGGCGGAACAACCTGAATGACGTAGGTGCGCGGAATGTAATAGCCGCGGTAGAAGTGCGGACGCCCATGCGGATAACGCCGCCAGTGGTCTACGTCGCGGTAGTAGTAGCGCGAGAAGTGGTCGCGGTCGCCGCCGTGGAAGTGAAAGTCCTCGCCGTGCTTCTCACGTCCGTAGGCATGACCGCGTCCGTGGTCGTAGTGGTCGTGTCCGTAGTTGCCCTGCCAGTCGTCATCGTGCCCGCGACCATGATTGCCATGATTACCGTGATCGGAATGACCGTTTCCCTGGTCGTCGTGGCCGTGTCCATTTCCATGATCCTTGGCCTGTGCGGCAGTCAGGCCGACGGTGACTGCCAAAACCGGCACAAGCGCCCATCGGGCAAAGTTGACTGCCATTGAACTGATTCTCATCTGAACTCCTTCTTGGAAAGTGACTGGTGTATGGGAGGCCATGCTTGCGCACAAGCGTTCCCGGTGGCCTGTGCCACGCTGGTCATTGTCTTTTGTGGACGGTCGGGAGCCGCCTCTCGGTTACACCCAAGGCAGGAGTCAGAAGCCTGCTGAGGATTAGATGCCTGGTGCAGCCCAAAGCATGCCTCAGACGCAGTATACGTTCCGGCTCAAGGGGGGCGGCTACATCGAAAGATGCAGAAAAGTAAGTTGTTCCAAATAAGTTGTTTACGAAGAAGTTGCCGCATTCCGGGCCAACCGCAGACCGGAGAATTGCCAGCGCGTGCCGGGGGTGAAGAAGTTCCGGTAGGTGGCGCGGATGTGCGTAGCGGGGGTAACGCAGGAGCCTCCGCGCAGAACCATCTGTGAGGACATGAACTTGCCGTTGTACTCGCCCAGCGCGCCGGGCAGGGGTTTGTAGCCGGGATAACCGGTGTAGGGGCTAGCGGTCCACTCCCAGGTGTCGCCGTAGATCTGTTGCAGGCCGGGGGCGGAGCTTGCGGTCGTTGGGTGAAGATTGCCGGTTTCGAGCAGGTTGTCCTTTTGGGCGGCGACAACGGCTGAGGGCTTCGACGGGTCAGGCGACGTGAAGGTATGGAGCGCCGGTGGAGAGGCAGTGACTCTGCGAATGAGAGCGAGCGAAGATGCGGCGTGTTCCCACTCGAACTCGGTGGGCAGACGATGGCCAGCCCAGCGGGCGTAGGCGTCAGCCTCGAAGAAGCTGAGGTGGCAGACGGGCGTCTCGCTGAGGTCTTCGAGCGGGACGAAGCCGTGCAGCGTGAAGATGCGCCAGCCGGATTGGGTGGAGTCGTCGCGCTGCCAGTAGAACGGGGCCTGCCAGCCTTCCGCACGCATCACCGTCCAGCCCTCCGAGAGCCAGAGCTCGGGACGGCTGTAGCCGTTCTGGTCGATGAAGGCAAGGTACTCGGCGCAGGTGACGAGCCGCGTGGCTAGGCGGAAGGGTTCGAGATAGACGCGGTGGCGCGGGGTTTCGTTGTCGAAGGCGAAGGCCTCGGCGGAGGTGTCGGCGGGGTCGGGCGTGACGCCGATCTCGACGAGGCCGCCGGTGAAGTCGGTCCAGTCGAGCGGCGGGGCGATGCTTTCGCTCTTCGGCTGCGTGGGCGCAAGGTAGGCCGGGTGCAGCGGGTTGGTGAAGAAGGCGTGCTTGATGTCGGTGGCGATCAGTTCCTGGTGCTGCTGCTCGTGCGAGAGGCCGAGCAGGATGCGGCGCGCGGCCTCGTCTTCGGGTGCGTGCGCAAGCAGGCTGGCTATCGCTGCATCGACGTGGGCACGGTAGGCGAGGATGGCGTCGAGCGGCGGGCGCGAAAACGAGGCGCGCAGCTTCTTCTCGGGTACCTCGCCAAGCGCGTTGTAGTAGCTGTTGAAGAGCCAGTGAAAGTCGGGGTTGAAGGGCCGGTAGGCTGCGGCAAACTCGCGCAGGACGAAGGTCTCGAAGAACCAACTGGTGTGGGCGAGATGCCATTTGACGGGGCTGGCCTCAGGGCAAGACTGCACCATCATGTCTTCGGCCGAGAGAGGTTTGCACAGATCGAGGCTGGTCTGGCGCACGGCCTTGTATTGGGCAAGAAGCTGGCGGGTGGCAGAAGCAGAGGCAGATTTAACAGGCATGATTTTTCTCGGTGCAATCCGGTTGCTATTGGTCAGCTCGTGCGGTGAGTCTGAAGTTCGGCGAAGCATAGGACGGGCCTTCAGAGTGCGCGTGAGATCAAGAATTATATGTCGGGCCTTCAGCCCTCAGGGACTTTGTTGCCTGTTTCCTGGGCCTTCTCCACCCCAGCGAGCAAGCTCGCCGGGGACCCCGGTTTCGGCCCAGGCTGGTATATGTCGCGCCTTTGGCGCTTGGCAAGTGAATCAATTCGGAGCTCATCACACCAATCGAAGTTCATCACACCAACTATGGCCTTTAGACGCTTGCTCAGAAGGGGAAGTTGCTGAAAGTTGCGGCTAGGCTAGCAAGCGACGAACGACGCGGCGGACGCTTTCGGTGACGACGCCGAAGATGACGTGCGTAGTCATCTCGCGGGCGCGCATGCGGGTGGTCTTCGGCACAGGCGCGGGGGCAAGGCCGAGCGCGGGCAGCGCGCCGTCCTGCTTGAGCGAGGCGAGTGTGACGCCGAAGCCTGCGCCGTCCTTCGCGGTGGCTGCGGGATAGAACTCGGCGACCGCTCCGTAGGCTGCTCCGGCGAGCGCATCGACGCCCCAGTGGTATTTTTTCAGCGCAGGCTCAGGCGCGACGGCGAGGTCCTCGCCAGTGAGAGCTTTGGCTGGAAGCGCGCGCGGGTCTGGCTCGTCGTGAAGCGGCGGATAGAATTTCTCTGCCACTGCCTTAGCGGCGATGGCGACGAGGCCGCCGACCAGTCCGGCGAGGATGCCTTTGGCCAGAGACTTTGCGTATGCCTGCTTCCTGACGATGCTCTTGCTCATGGTGTGTATCGTAACGCTCTCGCGAATTGGATGCGCGGAGGGCGCTTCGGGCTGTGTGCTTAGCCTACATAGGCGGAGGCGTCGGTCGTGTCGGTGCCGGGGTTGATGTTGGCGGCGCGGAAGACGACAGTCAGAACGGCGGAGACCGCAAGGTTCAACAGCAATGCAGGAACTGCCGCGTACATGCTGAAGATGTGTCCTGCGATATGCAGCGGGTAGACGGAGCTTTTGAGGCCGAGTGACAGGGCCATTCCGGTGCCGCTGGCCATGCCGAGCGCCCATCCCCAGAGGAGCGCCCAGGGGTGGAACCAGCGCGTGAAGGCCCCGAGGACGATCGAAGGGAACATCTGGCAGATCCAGATGCCGCCCAGCAGTTGCATCTCGATGGCGTAGGTCGGAGGCAGGCCGAGGACGAAGACCAGCGCGCCGAACTTGACGCACAGCGAGACGAGCTTGGCCGTCTGCGACTCCTGGTGCGGCTGCATGTTGCGGCGGAACTCGCCGTAGAGGTTGCGGGTGAAGAGGTTCGAGGCGGCAATCGACATGATCGCCGCCGGTACAAGCGCCCCAATCGCCACCGCTGCGAGGCAGAAGCCGGAGAACCACTCCGGGAACATCTTCATAAGCAGCAGCGGCACGGCGAGGCTGGTGTCTTTGGTCACGACGCCTGCGGTAAGTGCCAGATACCCAAGCAGCGCGACCAGTCCGAGCATGAAGCTGTAGGCGGGCAGCATGGCCGCGTTGCGCCTGACGGTGTTCGCGCTCTTGGCGCTGAGCACCGCCGTGGCCGTGTGCGGATAGAGCATCAGGGCAATGGCTGATCCGATGGCCAAGGTCGAGTAGCCGAGAAATTGGCTGGGCCGCAGGTAGATCGACGCGGCTGGAATGTGCGCGGCGAGCGCATGGTCAGCCGTTGCGAAGACGTGCGCGTAGCCGCCGAGTTTGATGGGGATGAAGATCACCGCAGCCAGCACCATGATGTAGAGCATGATGTCCTTGACGATGGCGATGACGGCGGGCGCGCGCAGGCCGCTCGAATAGGTGTAAGCAGCGAGGATGATGAAGGCGGCGGCCAACGGCCACTCGCCACGAATGCCCATCGCTTCGATGACCACCTGAATGCCGACCAGTTGCAGGGCGATGTAGGGCATCAATGCCATCACGCCGGTGAGCGCGATGGCGAGCGTCAGCCAGCGGTTGCCGTAGCGTCCGCCGACGAAGTCCGCGAAGGTGACGTAGCCGTGGCGGTGGCAGATGGTCCACAGGCGCGGCAGCACCAGCATCATGTACGGATAGGTGATGATGGCGTAGGGAACGGCGAAGAAGCCCATCGCTCCGCCGCCGTAGAGCAGCGCAGGCACGGCGATGACCGTGTAGGCAGTGTAAAGATCGCCGCCGATGAGGAACCACGTAATCCACGTGCCGAAGGTGCGCCCGGCCAGGCCCCACTCCTCAAGCGAGGCCATGCTTTTGGGACGGCGCCAGCGTGCAGCCCAGAAGCCTGCCCACGTGACCAGCAGGAAGAAGACACAGAAGATGATGAGGGCCGTTGTGTGGAGGTGCAATCGCTCACCCGGAACGAAGATCGAATACGGTGAGGAGAATCTTAGCTCATCGGAATTGAAGAGGAAAATCGCAGCGTATGGGGCTAGCTGCGTCCGCTGTCGGCCCAGTCGTAGACGACAATACCGAGGTCGCCCAGGGTCTTATCGACAGTCTCGACGTTGCGGCGCACCTGCGGGCGGTCGCCTGCCGGGACGTTGTGCGCTTCTTCAACAGCGATGACGCGGCCATACGGCCACGAACCTTCAGGGATGGCATTCAGGGCCGTGGCCAGGTCGCTGACCCTAACATTCAGGTCCTGACGACGCGCTCCTGCCGGCCGCAGCATTCCGCCCAGGCCCATGGTGCTGGTGTTGGCATCGGCCAGCATGACGTGGAGCGTGACCATCTCGCCCTGCACCGTGACGTAGGGGTTTTGCCATGCCGAGAGGCTTTTGACCGCCATATAGAGCGACTTCGAGGGCGGAGGAATCTGCTCCAGGTGCTGACGCGCAACGTCGGCGACCTGCTGCTGCTCGGCTGCGAGCGCACGTGTTTGCTCGGCTGTGGGCGGGGCTGAGTGCTGGCAACCGGCGAGGACTACCGTGAATGCAAGGGCAGGGGCGAGGGCGAGTGATCTACGCACAATCATCAGCATATCAAGGGTACTGGTTCGGCAGAAAGCAAGTACCTTGGGGGTGGCGGGTCATTTTGAATCCACAGGCTAATTACGTTGAGCGAGCGGATGCCCCTGCTGATTGTAACGATAATTCCTGATTGAATGCTTAACGCGGTGAAGGTAGCGATATAACTTCGGGTCAGTTGTTCTAAACACCTTCAAGGGAATTATGTTCGCCTGGATTAGTGCCGTGATTTCAGGCAGCATTGTTGCGAACTTCTCACCTCTCTCACCTGCGGACGCTACCGACTGAGCGAGATCATGTACTTGCTCGTTTGAGAGGGTGAGGTAGTACGAGTTCGCCAATACGAACTGATCCAGCGTGATCGCGGCTGTACGCTTATTGCCATTGCTAAAAACGTGGCCAGATGCCAAATGGTAGAAGAGGTAGGCTGCTTTAGCCGCGAGCGACGGATACAGTTCGCGGCCAAAGCATTCTTGGTATGGCTGGACTTCCGCCGACATCAAGAGGTTGATGTCGAGGCAGGTAGCCTTTTTGACGGGTTCAATACTAGGCCACACGACATTGATACCCACGTCGTGAGTTTTTTCAATGAAGGCGGCTGAAAGCCGATAGATGCGCTGCTTACTTGGTGGCAAGTTTCTTCAACGCAGGATAATATTTTGCTGCCGACGTTGCGAACGGCGCATTTTCCTTCGTCTTCACACGGCTCATGTATCGCTCCGTATTTTTCTTGAGGGTAGCGATTTTCTTTGCGGTTGCCTGAGTCATATGACTGTCCCTTCTCGCTAGGGCTAGTGGTATTACCGACTCGCCATTGCATGTACTGCTGTTTCCCTATAAGAAACAGACGCCATCTGTCGCTTAACGCAGGCACATGCCCACTTTATTGTTTGACGAAGGTATACCACTAAAGTTGTAGACCTTGTCTGTCTTTTTGATGTTCTTGGCATCCAAAGGGATGCGTCCATCATACACAGGGGACTTGCTGATTGTGCCCTAAGATTGGGCATTCTGGCGTAAATTCTCCTTCCAACCTTATCGGCAAGTTGAGTAGTGTCCCATGCCCCTTTCCGTTCGCAGTCTAACCCTTTCGTTGCAGAATTCATTAGGTATCTCGTACACGCGCCCGTCAGTGGCCGGTCCAGACGGCAGGGCGTTTTTCGAGAAAGGCGGCGGTGCCTTCGGCCTTGTCGGCGGTGCCGCAGAGGCGGCCGAAGATTCGGGCTTCGAGGTCGATAGCGGCTTCGAGTCCTAGTTCGCCGCCTTGTTCTACGGCCTCAAGACAGCCTGCGATGGCCAGCGGGGCCATCGCGGCGATGGTGCGGGCCAGTTCCAAACCCCTTGCCATGAGCCTGTCCGGTGCGACGACCTCGTCGGCCAGGCCGATGCGCAGAGCTTCGTTTGCGTTGACCATCTCGCCGGTGAGCAGCGTCTTGAGCGCGGCGGAGCGGCCAACCAGCCGGGGTAGGCGCTGCGATCCTCCGTAGCCGGGGACGAGGCCGAGCTTGACCTCGGGCTGGCCGAAGCGCGCCGTCTCGCTGGCCAGACGCATGGTGCAGGCAAGTGCCAGTTCACAGCCTCCGCCGAGCGCAAAGCCGTTGACCAGCGCGATGACCGGTTTGCCGCAGGTTTCGATGAGGCGGAAGACACTCTGCCCGCGCCGCGCCTTGGCCTCGCCGGTGATGGCGTCGGTCGCGCGCAATTCGTTGATGTCAGCTCCGGCAGCGAACGCTTTTTCGCCCGCGCCGGTCAGCAGGATGACCCTGGCGCCAGGATCGGATTTCAGCGCGAGGAAGACCTGCTCCAGCTCGTCGAAGGCCTGCGTGTTCAGTGCGTGCAGCACCTTTGGACGGTTCAGCGTGACGGTGGCGATGTGGCCCGCGATCTCGCACAGCAGGGTTTCGTAGCTCATGGGGTGGTCTCCGCGTTGGTTTCGAACTCAGACGATACAATCGAATTCTATGGTTAAGGGAATCACGCTGGTGAGCGGTGTCGGCTCATCGGAGACATTCGATAAGCTCACGGGCCTGCTCGCCAGCCTCGGCTTCGAGCCGGGCAAGGGCTGGAGCGACGCCAACGGGCCTGGTCGCGGCGCGGCCTTTCTGGCTCCGTTGGGCAATCTGGAGCTGGTGACGGGGCGGTTGCCCGCGGTCCCGCCCATTCTGATTGAGGTGACGAACCTGGACGGCGTTCATGCGGCGGTCGAGCGGTGGATGCTCGGGAGCTATCGCACGGAAGAGATCGCGGCGCTGCTTTCTCAGCCGGAGTTGACGCACTGGAAGTCGCGCCTCTTTACCGTGAAGCTGGCAACGGGCGATGCGGGCGATCTGGTTGTGGGCTTCTGGCAGTCCGAAGACCCGCTGCACAACAAGCCTGCGGCGATTGAGGGCGACCTCGTGGCTACCGGAATGCGGTTTGCGATCGTGGTAGCACGTTGGAACGCAGTGATTACAGACCGCCTGCTGCAAGGCGCGCTCGACGGGCTCTACCGTAGCGGCGCGGCCAAGCAGGATGTGGAGATCGTCCGCGTGCCCGGCGCGTGGGAGATTCCCTCCGCTGCCCGCACGCTGGCGGAGTCGAAGAAGTTCGGTGCGATCATCACGCTCGGGTGTCTCCTGCGCGGCGAGACGGCGCACTACGAGGCCATCTACAACGAAGTGGCGCGCGGCATCGGGCAGTCACAGCAGGAGACGGGCGTGCCTCATGCGTTCGGCGTACTGACGTGCGAGACGCTGGAGCAGGCGCTGGATCGTGCGGGCGTGAAGGCGGGCAATAAAGGCTTCGAGGCCGCGATTGCAGCTATCGAGATGGTGTCGATTCAGCAAAAGCTCAAGGAAGACGGGGGAAAACACTGATGGGGACCCGCCGCAAATCGCGCGAGCTGACCATGCAGATGCTCTACCAGGGCGATCTAGGTAAGCAGACGCCTGAAGAGGTGCGCAAGATCTTCTGGGCCTCGACGACCGACGTGGACACAGAGACGCGCGGCTTTGCCGAAGACCTGTTCCGCGTGGCAACGACGCGGAAGGCGGAGATCGACCAACTGATCGAAGCGCACGCGCAGAACTGGCGGCTGGAGCGGATGCCGGTGGTGGACCGCAGCGTCATTCGCGGCGCTGTGGCGGAGATGCTCGGCTTTCCGAATACGCCTGCGGCGATCGTCATCAACGAGAGCCTCGAAGTCGCCCGCCGCTACGCCGCGCCCGAGTCGATCCACTTCCTCAACGGCGTGCTGGACGCCATCGCCCGCGACCTGATGAAGCAGCGCCTGGCGTAAGTTTGAGTGTTCGCGGCAGGCGGGTGCATCTAAACTGCTGAGACAGCCATGTCACAGACAACCAAGCCTGCCGAGAACGCCTCCGCCGCAAAGCCGCCCATCTACCTGCTCGATTCGA
>Ga0207690_10003020_pt1 | contig 10127 bp, 10 predicted proteins | sample KBSC23metaG_FD_184315 | JGI IMG/M metagenome (GOLD analysis project Ga0207690, IMG submission 184315) | Corn rhizosphere microbial communities from Kellogg Biological Station, Michigan, USA - KBS C2-3 metaG (SPAdes) (version 2) | ecosystem: Host-associated > Plants > Roots > Rhizosphere > Soil ...
GGCCGTTGCCACCCTGGTCGACCTGCTCAGGAACGCCTGCGCCCCGGTGGCGATCGTCGGCGGCGCCGGCTGGGACGCGGCCGCGTCCCACTATTTCGCGGAATTCGCCGAGCGGGTCGGCCTCCCGGTCGCGTGCGCCTTCCGTCGCCAGGACGCCATTCCCAGCGCGAGCCCGGTCTATGCGGGCAATCTCGGCTACGGCCCGAATCCGAAGCTCCAGCAACGCATCCGCGACGCCGACCTCCTCCTCGTCGTCGGGCCGCGCCTCGGCGAGGCGACGACGGACGGCTACACGCTCGTCACCCCAGATCATCCGGACCAGACGCTCGTCCATGTCCACCCGGATCCCGGCGAACTCAACCGCGTCTACAAGACCTGCCTGCCGATCTGCGCCGACATGCGCGAATTCGCGGAACTGCTGTCGACCTGGGAGGACGATATCCTCTCCTTCTCGACCGGCGCCGAGGCGCACGCCGAATGGCTGGCCTGGTCGGAGCCGCAGCCGAGCGGGGCGGCGCTCGATCTCGGCCTCTGCGTCAAGGCGCTGCGCGAGGCGCTCCCCGCCGACGCGATCGTCTGCAACGGAGCGGGCAATTTCTCCGGCTGGTTCCACCGCTACTGGCGCTACGGCCCCTTCCCCACCCAGCTCGCGCCGACCAACGGCTCGATGGGCTACGGCGTCCCCGCCGCGGTGGCGGCGAGCCTGCGCCACCCCGGCCGCACCGTCATCGCCCCGGCCGGCGACGGCGACTTCCTGATGAACGGCCAGGAGCTCGCCACCGCGATCCGCCACGGCGCCGAGATGCTCGTCCTCGTCATCGACAATGGCAGCTACGGCACCATCCGCATGCACCAGGAGCGCGACTATCCCGCCCGCGTCGCCGGCACCGACCTCGCCAACCCCGATTTCGCCGCCCTCGCCCGCGCCTACGGCGCCTGGGCCGAGACGGTGGAGACGACCGAGGCGTTCGGCCCGGCACTGGCCCAAGCGCTCGAGCAGCACGGCGTCCGCCTGATCCACCTCAAGACCGACATCGAGCAGATCAGCAACGCGACGACGATCACACGCCTCAGGGAACGGGCGCGGCCCCACGAATGAAGTCGTCATGCCGGACTCGATCCGGCATCCACCTTTCTTTCCAGCCTTCGCCCAAGGAAGATGGACCCCGGATCAGGTCCGGGGTGACGGCCATCTCGGTTCATCGCGCCACGTTGAGCTGCAGCTTCATTCCCGGGTGGAATTTGCAGGCGACGGCCACCACGCCCGCCTTGCGCAGCACCACGACGCCGCTCTTGCCGGCGGGAAGGTCGAGGTCGAAGCTCCGGTCGGCGGCGGTTGCGCTGTGGCGGAGGAAATCCTTGTTCACCCAGACGATCCGGTCGCCGACATGGAGGCCGGCCGGGGCGGGACCGAAGCGCATCTTGTCGATGACGATCGTGGCGACCCTGGGGGCGGCGCTCGCGGGGGAAGCGAGCGCCGCCGCCGCCGCGGCCCCGGCGAGCGCGAGGACGAGGCGGCCGGGCCGCATCAGCGCAGCTCCGCCGCGACGTGCTCGGCGTGCTTCTGGTGCTCGGTGAAGAGGGTGAGGCCGGTCTCGAGCAGCGCCTTCAGCTCGCCGTTCGAGGCATTCGGGATCAGCGTGTCGCGAAGGGCGCCGTTGACGGTGCGGTGATAGGCGACCTCGTTGGCGACATAGGCGCGGTCGAACGCGCGGCCATGCAGGGCGCCCAGCTCTTTCAGCTTCGCCGCTGCGCCTTTGCTGAGCGCCGCGCTCGTCGGGTTGGCTTCGGGCGTGACGCCAAGCTTCTTGAACAGGGCCAGCGCCTTGTCGTTCACGGCCTGGTGATCGCGCACCATCTCCTGGGCGAAGGCGCGGACCCTCTTGTCGTGGGAGCGCGCGAGCGCCTGCTTGCCCGCAGCGATGTCGATCTGCCCGGCGGTGTAGGCGATGTGGGCGATCTGCGGGTCGGTCGGCGCGGCGGCCGCGGGGGCGGCCATGGCGAAGGCGGCCGCGCCGCCGAGTAGAAGCATCCGGATCATCTTTTCCCTCCTGTTGGCGCCGGCAAGAGGCGCGCTCCAGCCATTCGATGTCGGCTGTCGGCCGAGGTTCCCGGGAACCTCCTCGGGCCCCGCGGCATCCAAGGCGCGACACCAGCGGGAGGCGAATGTGGAGCTTTATGAATGCGATGGCGGGTTCGGCAGCGAGATCGAGCCTGGCGAGGCGCCGTTCGCGCCCGCGCCCCCACGCCCGGGACAGGCAGAGATCGAGCGGGCGGTCCGCACCCTCATCGCCGCCGCCGGAGACGATCCCGATCGCGCCGGCGTCGCCGACACGCCGGCGCGGGTCGCGCGTGCCTACAAGCAATGGTTTTCAGGCTACGCCATCGATCCGGCCGGCCTGCTCGAGCGCACCTTCGACGAGGCCGACGGGTATGACGAGACGATCCTGCTCAGGGACATCCCGCTCGTCTCGACCTGCGAGCATCATCTCGCACCCATCGTCGGCAAGGCGCACGTCGCCTACCGCCCCCGCGACCGCGTCGTCGGCATCTCGAAGCTCTCCCGCCTCGTCGACGCCTACGCCCGCCGCCTCCAGCTCCAGGAGCGGCTGACGCGTCAGATCGCGACCACCCTCTACGACGCCACCGGCGCACGCGGTGCGGCGGTGGTGATCGAGGCGAGCCACGGCTGCATGTCGACCCGCGGCGTCAACCAGCACGGCGTTTCGATGGTCACCAAATGCTGGCTCGGCGACTTCCGGGAGGATCCGGCGCTCCGCCGCGAGCTGCTGGAATCGCTCGGCGCCTGCCGCTAGCCTCGAGGACCGCCGCCATGCCCTCCACCGCACTTCTCGACCTCGCCGCCCTCTCCGACGCCGATCTCGCCGCGCGCATCGCCGCCGGCGACCGGGCCGCCGTCCGCCTCGTCACCGAACGTAACAACCAGCGCCTGTTCCGCGCCGCCTGGTCGATCCTCAAGAATCGCGACGAGGCGGAGGATGCCGTTCAGGCGGGCTATATGCGCGCCTTCGCGGCGATCGGCAGCTTCGAGGGACGGTCCGCCCTCTCCACCTGGCTGACGCGGATCGTCATCAACGAGGCGCTCGGCCGCGCCCGCGCCGAGAAGCGCCGCCGGGCCCGCCTCGACGCGAGCTCGGTCGTCCAACTCGACGAATATCGGGAGAAGCTGATGCGCGGCTCGACCTCGGACGCGGCGCCCGACGCCGCCCTCGCCCGCGCCCAGCTGCGCGCCCTGCTCGAGCAGGCGGTCGCCGCGCTGCCCGACGGCTTCCGCTCGGTCTTCGTGCTGCGCGACGTCGAGGGGCTGAGCGTCGAGGAGACGGCCGAGGCGCTCGATCTCCTCCCCGCCACCGTCAAGACCCGCCACCTGCGCGCCCGCCGCCGCCTCCAGCAGGCGCTTGCGCCCGACGTGGAAGCCGCGCTGACCGGCGCCTTCCCCTTCGCGGGCGCCGACTGCGCGGCGATGACAGACCGGGTTCTCGCCGCCTGGGACGCGCGCCCCTGTTGAGCGCGGCCGCGGTGCACTACATGCGTCGTGAGAACAGGAGACGCGCATGACGACCGCCACCAAGTCCCGCTCCGGATACGACATCACGCCGCTCACCGAGGCCCGCCGCGACGAATATGCGCGCGCCCTTACTCCGGAGGAGCGGCAGGTGATCCTCGACCACGGCACCGAGCGTCCCTTCTGCGGAACGCTGCTCAACAACAAGGCGTCCGGCGTCTATGGCTGCCGGCTGTGCGGGCTGCCCTTGTTCAAGTCTGAAGGCAAGTTCGAGAGCGGCACCGGCTGGCCGAGCTTCACCCGTCCGTTTGACCCCGACCACATCCGCGAAATCTCCGATCGCAGCCACGGCATGGTGCGCACCGAGATACGCTGCGCGCGCTGCGACGGCCATCTCGGCCACGTCTTCCCCGACGGCCCGCCGCCGACGGGCCTGCGCTATTGCCTCAACTCCGCATCGCTGGAATTCTTCCCCGAAGGCGCCGACATGCCGCAGCGCACGGAGGGGTAAGGACGGCTGACGCGTCCCGGGGGCACCGCTCGGCCGTCATGCTGAACTTGTTTCAGCATCCAGCCCTCCGCCTCCTCGGCAAATGACCAGCTGGACCCTGAACCAGGTTCAGGGTGAGGCAAGTGCGGCGGAGGCACGGCGATGCCGTCCGCCGCACCCTGTCGTCACAAGCCGTTGATGATGCCCTTGACCTTGCCCTTGAGGTCCTGGCCGGTGCCCTTGAGCTTCTGGGCGTCGCCCTCCTCGCGGACGGCGGGATCGTCGCTCTGCTGCTTCATGCCGCCGACGGCCTGGTTCACATTGCCTTTGATGCGGTCCTTGATCTCGCCCATTTGCTTACCCTCGTACGCGGCGCGGCGCCCGCGATCGGACGCCGCTTAACCTCGGTCAAGAACGGCGAGAGGGCCGTCCTTGTTCCTCAGCGCTTCGGGCGGGCAACCGCGTACATTTCGGCGGCGATGCGGTCGTAGAGGCCGTTCGGATCGCCGTTCGCCTGATAGAGATCGAAATGGGTCCGGCCGGGGACGAACTCGAAATGCGCGCGAGCGCCGAGCCCGTCGAGCACGGCCTGCAACCGGTGCGCCGGGCCGTCGAGGCGGAAGGTGTCGGCGGTGCCGACGATGACGTGGATCTTTCCCTCCAGATCGGGCTTGAGCGCCGGCCAGTTCGCCGCGACGCGGTGAGCGATATCGTAATGGTCGCGCCAGTAGGCGGCCACCGCCGGGTCGATCGCGCCGGTCGTGCGGTCGAAGAGCGGCTGCGGCCGCCCGTCGGGTCCCTTGGGCGAGAAGACCCAGTCGAACGAGGCGAATTGCCCGCCATAGGCGCCGAGCACCGCCTCAAGCCTTCCGAACTGCTCCACGGTCGCGATGTCGCGGCCCTGGTCCCGGACCAGCGGGATCGGGCGGCCGGCCGCGTCGACATAGGCATTCGCACCGGGCGCGTAGATGTCGATGCCGGTGAAGTCGTGGAAGTCGCTCGGATCCGGCGATGTCGACCAGGTGCCGCCGAAGACCTTGGGATAGCGCGTCTGCAGCCACAATGTCGCCCAGCCGCCGGACGAGTGGCCGTTGAGCAATCGCCCGCTCGCCCGCGCATCCATCCGGTAGCGCGTTTCCAGCCACGGAATGAGCTCCGTCGTCAGCGCCTCGCCCCAGGGGCCGTTGTTGACCGAGTCGGCGAACTCGTGCGTGCCCGTCGGCGAGCTCTCGTCGAGCACCACCCAGAGCATCGGCGGCATCTTGCCCGCGGCCATGCGCCGGGACATCCGGGCCGCGACGAAGCGGGCGCTGGCGGCGGTGCTGCCGAATCCGCCGGTGAGGTAGGCGGTCGGATAGGTGGTGCGCGCGTGCGGGTCGTAGCCGGGAGGAAGCGCCACCCAGCCCCGCATATGGATCGGCCGGCCCCAGAAGGCGCTGAGCTTCGCGCTCACGAAGTCGACCGGCTGCGCGGCGTCATAGGCGGCGATCGCCGGCGCCCGCTCCGCTTCGGGAAGCTGGGCGAAGCCCGCGCGCGGGTCCCGCTCGGGAACGACGTCGCGCAGCACCAGCGCGGGGACGGGCCCCGGCAGCCGCACCTCGACCACCGACGACAAGACGTCCCCGGGACCGCGCCCGCCGTAATTATAGTCGTGGTTGCGGTCCAGCACCGCCTGGAAGCGGTAGGTGCCCGGCGGGAGCATCGAGAAAGGCACGGGGAAGCTGTCGGTCTCGGCGTCCACGATCGCCGTCTGTCCCGGGGCGAGCGCGCTCACTTCCCGCGCGGCGACGGCGGTCTCGGTCGGCGAGAACGGCGAGGTGTCGATCGCCGTTTCCGGCTTGCTGTCCGGCGCCACCTTGCGGGCGAAGACGATGAGCCGGCCCGACACCGGCCCGCCTGTGGCCGGGGTTGCCGTCACCGTTATGAGGACCGGGTCGGCGGCTGCGGGCGCCGTCGCGAGCGCGGCCGCGGCCGCTGCCGCAGCCAGCATGAATCCTGGTGTCATCTTGCCCTCTCCGATCGCTGCGCCGGCGTAATGACCGAGGGATCGCTGGAGAACAAGGGAGCTGTGTCAGAGGCCGAAGGGGTAGGTCTCCTCGTCCCCCGGCCGCTGCTCTCCCGGGAGCGGCCTCACCGCCTCCGTCTCGTCGAACCAGACGAAGGCGTCGAACTGCCCCTGCAGCGTCGCCTCGGCATAATGACTCCAACGCTCCGTCTCCGGGCGGTAGATGACGCCGATGAAGCGCTCGAGACGGGGCGTCATCAGCGCCTGCTCGAGGTCGTGCGCGAGCACCCCCTCCCGCAGGTCGAGGAGGAAGCGCGGCACTCGACTCTCGTGGCACATCGCCTCATAGCTCTCGGGCAGCGACGGCCGTACCGCCTTCACCTCCATCGGCTCGTCCCAATCGTCCGCGGCCGCCACCGTACCCGTATGCGTGCCGAAGCCGATCAGCCGCGCCTTCTCGCCGAACCGTTCCTTGACGAGCTGCCCGATGTTGAGCTCCTCGCGCACCTCTCCCATCTCGGTGAAGCGGGCGTTGCCGATATGGCTGTTATGCGTCCAGACCACCGCCTTCGAATCCGGCCCCTTTGCGTCGAGGATCTGGCACAGCGTCTCGAACATGTGGGTGTCGCGCAGATTCCAGCTCTCCGCCGCGCCGTAATACATGACCCGGTAGTAGCGCTCGGCATTGGCGATGAGGCGGGCGTTGGCGGCGGCGTCGAGCCACTCGTCGCATTCCTCGCTCATGCAGTCCATCCGCCGTCCCATCAGCTCCTTCAGCATCTGGACGACGCCGACCTCGCAGCGGCCATAGCCCTCGGTGACCGCCATCCGCCCGTAGGCCGCGGGGTCGCGGCTCCACGGCTCAAGGCAGCCGTAGCGCTTCCTGGCCAGCGTCGCGGCCTCCGGGTCCGCCTCGGCGAGGAAGTCGAGCACCGCGCGGATCGAGCCGCCGAGATTGTAGAGGTCGAGCCCATAGAAGCCCGCCATCGCCTCGTACGACCGCCCCTCGTTGCGGCGCCGCAGCCAGCGGATGAAGGCGTCGACCTCCTCGTTCCGCCACATCCAGGTGGGGAAGCGCTCGAACGCGGCCTCCTCGCCTTCCCGCTTCGCGCGGTGGCGGACGTAGCGGTCGATCGTCGCCGCGTCCGGCCAGTCGGCCTCCACCGCCAAGATCGAGAAGCCGTGCTCCTCGATCAGCCGCCGCGTGATCGCCGCCCGGGCGCGGTAGAATTCGCTGGTGCCGTGGCTCGCCTCGCCCAGCAGCACGACGCGCGCGTCGCCGAAGCGGTCGAACACCGCGCCGAAGCCCGGATCCTCGATGTCGGGCAGCGGCTCGGCGGCGGAGGCGATCAGCTCCGGCAGCGGCCGCGGCGCGGCGGCGCCCTCGCCCCACCCCTCCTTGCCGATCAGGGGGACGAAGCGGACGGGGCCGAGATCTTCCTCGCGGGTTTCGGTGGCGGACATGCGGGTCACCTTGATCAGCTTCTGGACGGTATCGGCCTCGCCGATCGGCATGACGAGGGTGCCGCCGACGGCGAGCTGCTCGACCAGCGCGGGCGGAACGCGGCGGCCGCTCGCCGCGACGAGGATCGCCTCGAATGGCGCTTCGCCGGGAAGGCCGCCGCTGCCGTCGCCCTCGACGATGCGGACGTTACCGGCGCCGAGCGCGGCGAGCCGGGCACGCGCCTGCGCGGCGAGCTCGGCGTGCCGCTCGACCGCCACCACCTCCGCGGCGATCCGCCCCAGGATTGCCGCGGCATAGCCGGAGCCGGCGCCGACCTCGAGCACCCGCTCGCCCGGTCCCACTTCGGCCGCCTCGATCATCAGCGCGACGATGTAGGGCTGCGAGATGGTCTGGCCCGCCGCGATCGGCAGCGGATGGTCTTCGTAGGCGAAGTCGCGCATCGCCTCGGGCACGAACAGCTCCCGCGGCACGGCGCGAAAGGCGCCCAGCAGCCGCGCGTCGGTGATGCCGCGGGCGCGGAGCTGTTCGTCGACCATCCTGTCCCTGAGCGCGGCGAAGTCCGGCATGGCGGTCCCTTGCCAGCCGACAACCGCCGTCTCGAACCGCCGTTCCCGGTCAGTCGCCGCCGAGCGCCGCCTTGGCCTGCTCCCAGTTGCGCCCGTCGAACCGGGTGACGCGGACCTCCAGCAGCCCCGCATCGTCGAGCGCGTTGAGGTTCACGCTCCATGCCTCGGGGTGCGAGCGCGGCTGGTAGAAGCTCTTGATGCCGCAGATCGAGCAGAACAGGTGCTCCGCCGCGCCCGTGCCGAAGCGGTAGCTGGTCAGCGCCTCCCGCCCCGAGAGCAGCCGGAAGTCGCCGTGGGCGACGATCAGGTGGAGGAAGCCCGTCGCCGCGCAGATCGAGCAATTGCAGTCGAGCGCCTCGACCGCGTCCGGCACGTCCGCCTCGAAGCGGACGGCGCGGCAATGGCAGCCGCCGGCAATGGTCACTGTGTCCGTCATCGGCCGCAAGCGTGGCAGACGAACCGCTGTTTTGAAAGCCGCGGTCGTGGTAACGGCCCCGCAACGACGAGCAAAAGGAGAGGGTTATGCGCACCATTTCGCTGGCATTCCTGGGGGCGGCGGCGATCGCCTGCGCGGCGACGGCGGCGCCGAAGGTCGACTGGACGGCGATCCTCGCCGACTCCACCCGTCCCGACGCCGACAAGGCGCGCGACGCCGACCGCAAGCCCGCCGAAGTGGTCGCCTTCGCCGGCGTCCGCCAGGGCGACAAGATCGCCGAGCTGGCGCCGGGCGGCGGCTATTTCACCCGCATCCTGAGCGGCGCGGTCGGGTCCAGGGGCATCGTCTACGCGATCGCCCGCCAGGAGACTCCGGCGCTGAAGGCCATCGCAGAGGCGAAGCCCAATGTGAAGATCGCCGTCTCGGCCCCCGGCACGATCGCGGTGCCCGAGCCGGTCGACCTCGTCTGGACGACGCTCAACTATCACGACTTCAAGAACGTGAAGGTCGGCGAAACCGACGCCGCCTCGGTGATCAACGCCGCCGCGTTCAAGGCGCTGAAGCCGGGCGGCACCTATTTCATCGTCGATCATGAGGCCGGCAAGGACGTCGGCGCGACCGTCACCAACACGCTCCACCGCATCGAGGGCGCGACCGTCCGCAAGGAAGTCGAAGCCGCCGGCTTCCGCTTCGAAGCCGAGAGCCCGCTGCTCCGCCACGCCGCCGACGACCACTCGCAGCGCGTCATCGAGACCGGCATCCGCGGCAAGACCGACCAATTCGTCTACCGGTTCCGGAAGCCGAAATAGGCGCTGCGCGACTTTCGCCACGGCGTCCTTGTTACCCCCTCTCCTCGGCGGGGAGAGGGATGTGTTCCTTCTCATGGCGGGCGCGCACCTCAAGTGCGCGAGGTCGACAAATCGTTCTCGGTCCTGCAGCGAGAGGGAGCGCTCCCTACCCCCGGTTCCTGACGTAGCTGCCGGGCGCAGGCTCTATGACCTCGAGCCCGCCGTCGCCCGGTTCGCGCGCCGGCACCCGCTCCGCCCTGCCGCCGTCGGTGAGGAGGCCCTGCCACCAGGGCCACCAGCTCCCCTCGCGCTTCTCGGCGCCTTCGAGCCACGCCTCGGCCGTCTCCGGCAGCGCCTCGTTCACCCAATAGCCGTGCTTGTTGGCGGCGGGCGGGTTGATGACGCCGGCATTGTGGCCGCTGCCGCCGAGGAGGAAGCGGACCGGCCCGCCGAACAGCTTCGCGCTCTCATAGGTCGCGTTCCACGCCGAGACGTGGTCGTCCTTGAGGCTGATCGCCGTCAGCGGCGTCGTCACGGCCCCGAGGTCGATCGGCACGCCGTCCACGACCAGCGCGCCCGGCCGGGTCAGCGCGTTGTCGCGCAGCACGTCGTGCGCCCAGCCGAGCAGGAAGGCGCGCGGGATGTGGGCCCCGTCGGCGAACCAGTAGAGGATGTCGGAGGGCGGCGCCTCCTTGTCGAGCAGGTAGTGGCTGACCACGGACGACCAGATGAGGTCGTTCGCCCGGACGGCCGAGAACAGGGCCTGCAGGTCCTGCGCCGCCATGAAGCCCTTGTGCAGGAGGTGCCGCTCCATCGCTCGCAGCTGCTCGGGCTCCGTGAAGGTCGCCCAG
>Ga0207690_10003023_pt1 | contig 10121 bp, 7 predicted proteins | sample KBSC23metaG_FD_184315 | JGI IMG/M metagenome (GOLD analysis project Ga0207690, IMG submission 184315) | Corn rhizosphere microbial communities from Kellogg Biological Station, Michigan, USA - KBS C2-3 metaG (SPAdes) (version 2) | ecosystem: Host-associated > Plants > Roots > Rhizosphere > Soil ...
TTCCCGACAACCGCTGAAGCCTCAGCTCCGATCCTCATCACAGATGCAGAGGCGCCTTGGAGAAAACAGTCATTTACTTCTTTTTTTGCCTTTGTCGGCGCGGGTTTTTCTAAGGGCAGGTGGTTTGCCTCGACCCCCAGCTTTACGACGAGTCCGCAGCTCCCCATGACGGGAGCCGCCTGCGATGGTGGGACGTCCCCTTTCACCAGTCATAGACCGAGAAGCTACCAACGTATGGCGCTTCGAGATTTAGCTGAGCTCCAACCGAGATCAGCGCGAGGTCGGGGAGGCCGAGGACCAAGCGGGGCGGTCATGACGAGTGCTCCCGGGTAGCAGCGCTACCCGGGACGTTGAGGAAGGGCTGCAGCCGCGCCGGGTCATTCGGCCTCATCCGGCCCGCGCTGATCTCGGTTGGAGCTCAGATGAAATACATCCCGCTGCCGGCCTCTTCGGCCTCGCGGCGGGCTACTTCGGCGATCGTGGTCTGGCCGAAAACTTTGCGCAGGGCGGTAACCCCCTCGGCCCAGATGCCGCCGGCCTCGTCGGCCTCGGCGCCGACTTTGCCGTCGAGGGTCTGGACGACATCGAGGACGGTGATCTCCTCGGCCGGACGGGAGAGCGTGTAGCCACCGCGCATGCCACGGTGGCTGGTGAGGAGACCGGCCCGGCGTAAGGTCGAGAAGAGTTGCTCAAGGAACTGCTCGGGGATGTCGCGGCGCTCGGCCAACTCTTTGATCGGCACCGGCCGCTCGCCGGAGCGCGCTAACTCGGCGAGGGCCACAACCGCATACCTCGACTTTGAGGTAATTGAAATCACAAGGGGGTTCTACCGCACCCCTCGGCTGGGTTAGGATCGACACAGGGCGCATGGGAGGCCACCAGTGTCCGCAAATGCAACCAAGTGATCGGAATGCAGTCCTGAGCGAACGCCCCCACTGCCTTGTGATCGACGGTCATCCGCTCGTCCGTCTGGGTATCCGTGAGGCGATCGAGGACGGATTCGTCGTCCACGAGTCGTCCACCCGCAACGAGGCACTCGACCTGGTCCGCGACGTCGGCGACTTCGACGTGGCGATCGTCGACATGCGCTGGCGCGGCCACGGCGACGGAAACTCGCTTACAGGTCCCGACGCCATCCGCCTCCTCAACCGCTCGAGCCCGGTACTGGGGATCGTCGCCCACGGCGAGCTGCCGGAACGCCATCTCGCCAGCGCGGCGATGCAGGCCGGCGCCCACGCCTACGTTGCCCGCACCGCGGGTCCGGCGGAACTGCGGCGCGCCGTCGACGCCGCTGTCGCGCAGGAGCAGTTCGTCGACCCCAACGTCCCGCCGAAAGGAAGTCGCGGCAAACTGACCAGGCGCCAGCGCGAGATCCTGCAGTTGCTGGCCGACGGCGAGTCCACCACTTTCGCCGCCCGCGAGCTCGACCTCAGCGAAGAGACGGTCAAGACCCACACCAAGAACGCCCTCGCCCGCCTCGGCGCCAAAAACCGCACCCACGCCGTGGCGATCGCCCTGCGCGAGTGCCTACTCGACTAGTCCGCTGGTCGGAGAAGCGCCGCGGCTTAGATCCAGCCGCGGTCCCTGGCCATGAGAACGGCCTGGGCCCGGTCGACGGCGCCGATCTTGCCGTAGACGTTGTGGAGATGGGTGCGAATCGTCGACACCGAGAGATGCATTTCGGTCGCGATCTGCTTATAGACCATGCCCTCGGAGAGGTGGCGAAGGACGTCGAGCTCGCGGCTGGATAGCGGGCAGGGCTCGCTGATCCGGGTGGCATCCTGGGTCGGCAGCGGCAGCTCGTAGAGGATGTCGCGGAGAGCGTCGTGACTGAGCCCACAGCGGTCGGCGCTGGCGCGGAGCCGCTCAGGGGCGATCGCCTCGCCGTGGCAGTAGTGGGCGACCATGTCGGCCGTCGCCACCATCGCCGCCAGTCCCTCGGCGTCATCGGCGTGGTGGCGCTCAATTGCCACCGCGATCCGCTGCGGCAGGTTCCAGCGACGAGCGAGGACGCCGCCGACGAGGGCATGGTCGATCCCCAGCTGCTCACGTTCCTCACGCAGGCGCTGCTCGGGGGTGCGAGAGACGGCGTCGAAGTAGACCTTGTAGCCGGGGTGCAGACGGGAGATCACCAGTCGCCCGATGTCGTGCAGTAGGGCCGCGACCGCAAGCTCGTCGCGTTCGCTCCAGCCGACGACGCGGCCGATTCGGTCGGCGGCACGCTGGGTGGCGAGAGCGTGGACACGGAAGCGCTCCGGCTTCAGCTCCCAGCCGCCATTGGACTCGAAGAAGTCAAAGCTCGGGGCGGTGCCGGCGAGGGCAAGAATGCCAGCCGGCTTGAGGACTTCGAGCGCGGTGGGAACACCAGCGACACCACCGGCGACGAGGCCGCCGCGGTTGGCGTGGCGCAGCACGGAGATCGAAAGTGCGACGTCACTCTCTACCGCTTCGACGATCTCGCCGGGGCGAGTGGTCTCGGCCGTGGCGGCGGCGATCACCCGGTCGCGCGACTCGACCAAGACCGGGAAGCGCTCTACCGCTTCGAAGGCCTCCGCGAGGCGACTGCCAGGCGCGGCCGCAGCTCGCGAGCCCGCCTTGGCGCCATCGGACACGGACACATCGCCGTGGCTCTGCGTGGTCGTAACGCTCATTGGCACAACTCATCGGCAGTTGACAGCTTGAGGTTTAGCCTGCACTTCTTTTGCAACCGGGCTTTGCCCTGCAGTTAGCGAGGTTTCAAGCCGTGGCGAGACGGCCGGAAGCGGCGCGGATTCGCTCCAGGGAGCGCTCGCGGCCAAGCACGGCGAGTGACTCGAAGATGCCCGGCGAGACCGAGGTGCCGGTGATCGCGACTCGGATCGGCTGGTAGAGCTTGCCCGGCTTGAGATCAAAGCGCTCCAACAGCGGCGCCAGCGCTTCCTCGATCGAGTCGGGTTCGAAAGGGTCGACGCCAGCAAGTACCTCGGCAGCGGCGTCAAGGATTTGCCCGGCCCCCTCCTTCATCACCTTCCCCCAGGCCTTCGGGTCGTCCACCGGTGGCTCGAAGAGGAAGCGGATCAGCGGCCAGACCTCCTCCAGCGTCTGCGCTTTCTCCTGGGCGATCGCACAGGCGGCCCGCAATTGCTCGTCGGCCTCGCGACCGAGATGACGTGCCACCGCCGCGCTGTAGTCATCGTGTGGCAGCTCGCGCATGAAGCGACCGTTCAGCCAACGCAGCTTCTTCTCATCGAAGATCGCCGCCGATTTGCCGACATCTTCGACCCGAAAGCGGCGGATCAGCTCCTCCGTCGACATGATCGTGGTGTCGTCGTCGGCGCCCCAGCCGAGCAGCGCCAGGTAGTTGCGTACCGCTGCCGGCAAGTAACCCGCGTCGCGCAGCTCCTGCACCGAGGCGGCGCCGTGGCGCTTGGAGAGCTTCTTGCCATCGGGGCCATGCAAGAGCGGCAGGTGCGCGTAGCGCGGCGCCTCGAACCCCAGTGCCTCCAGCACCAGCAGCTGCTTCGGGGTGTTGGAGAGGTGGTCGTCGCCGCGCACGACCTCGGTGATCCCCATCTCGGCGTCATCGACGGCGACGGCGAAGTTGTAGAGGACCGTGCCATCGCCGCGGGCGATCACGAAGTCGTCGTAGCTGGCGTTGGGGAAGCTGACCGGGCCGCGGATCAGGTCGTGGACGACGGTCTCACCTTCGTCGGGGACGCGGAGGCGGATTGCGGCGGTCGAGTCGTCGGTGGGCGTGCCCCGGTAGCCGCGGCCGGTGCCGTGCTCGGCCTTCCAGGCCTCGACCTCTTTGGCGGTGGCGTGGTCGCGGTAGGCGTGGCCGGACTCCAGTAGCCGCTTCAACGCCTCGCGGTGGCGGTCGGCACGCTCGAACTGCGAGAGCGGGCCGATGTCCCAATCGAGCTCCAGCCACTCCATCGCGTCGATGATCTGGTCCCAGTTCTCCTCGGTCGAGCGCTCGCGGTCGGTGTCCTCGATCCGCAGCACCAGCTCACCGCCGTCGTGCCGGGCGGCGAGCCAGTTATAGAGTGCCGTCCTCGCTCCGCCGATGTGCAGCGCACCGGTCGGCGAGGGAGCAAACCTGAGACGGGAGTTATCGCTTGGCATGTTGATCGGAGCGCATGTTTCCACTGGCGGCGGCCTGCCGAACGCGATCGCGCGCGGCAAGGAACGCGGTTGCGAATCTATCCAGATCTTTCACCAGAGCCCGCGCATGTGGCGGCCGACCAAATACGGCGAGGACGATCTTGCCGCCTTCCGTGAGGCGATGGACGCCTCTCCGGTCGAAGCGGTGATCATCCACGCGGTCTACCTGATCAACTGCGCGACCAAAGACAAAGAGCTGCGGAAGAAGTCACTGAACTCGCTCACGCACGCGCTGAGGATCGGCGACGGGATCGGCGCCAGGGGTGTGGTCCTGCATCCGGGCTCGCAGAAAACCGATCCGCTCAAACCGTCGCTGAAGCGGGCCTCGAAAGTGATCTCCGCGGCGCTGAAGGACAGCGACTCCTGCCCGCTCCTGATCGAGCAGACCGCCGGCCACAAAGGCCTCCTCGCCCGTGACTTCGACCAGACCGCCGAGCTGATCGAGCTAGCTGGCAGCGGCAAGCGCCTCGGCCTCTGTCTCGACTCCTGCCACCTCTTCGTCCAGGGCTATGACATCACCGACGAGACCCACCTCGGCGAGGTCCTCGACGAAGCCGACGCCAAGGTCGGCCTTGATCGCCTCGGCGCCGTCCACGTCAACGACGCTGCCGCCCCGCTCGGCTCCTGCCGCGACCGCCACGCCAACATCGGCAAAGGCGAGATGGGCAAACGCGGCCTCTCCGCCTTCCTCTCCGAGCCCCGCTTCGAGGGCCTCCCCGCCACCCTCGAGACCCCCGGCCCAGAAAAGAAAGGCTCTTCGAGAGCCGAAGTAACGGCGGCGAAGCGCCTGCGGCGCGAAGGGCTCAAAAGGCGAGGGACGAAGCTCACTCGGTAGGGAGGGGGTGGGTATTCCCTTCCTCCCTGGGATTTTCGCCTTTGAGTGCTCTGGCTCTCGCCAAGTAGCCGGTGCGAAAATCGAGGACGCCGGTCGTCAGGGAATACCCACCCCCTCCTAACGACAGAGCTCCGGCAGACGCCGGACCCTGAATAAGCCCTCGGGGCAGGCGACAAGGACCGGCACCCTCTGCCGGTCCTTGCTCTCCCGCCGTAAGCCTTTATTTGATGTGGAAGCCGGAGATCGCGCGGGAGATGACTAGGCGCTGGATCTCGGAGGTGCCCTCGAAGATCGTGTAGATCTTCGAGTCGCGGTGCATCCGCTCGACCGGGAACTCGCGGGTGTAGCCGTTGCCGCCGAGGATCTGAATCGCCCGCTCGGTCACCCAGACGGCGACCTCGCCGGCCTTCAGCTTCGACATCGAGCCCTCGGCGTTTTCGAATTTGTGGCCGTTGCGGCCCATCCAGGCGGCGCGCCAAACGAGCAGGCGGGCGGCGTCGATCTCAAGCTTCATGTTGGCCAGGTCGAAGGCGATCGCCTGGTTCTCGACGATCTTCTTGCCGAACTGTTCCCGCTCTTTGGCGTACTCGAGCGCGTACTCATAGGCGGCGCGGGCGATGCCGAGCGCCTGCGCTCCGACCGTCGGCCGGCTCGCCTCGAAGGTCTGCATCGCCGCCTGTGATTTGGCTTTCTTGCCCTCGCGGACGCGGGCAAGGCGTTCGTCGAGCTTCTCTTTGCCGCCCAGCAGACAGGAGCCCGGGACGCGGCAGTCGTCGAGGTGGACGTCGGCGGTGTGAGAAGCGCGGAGGCCGTGCTTCTTCACCTTCGCGCCCTGCTCGCAGCCCGGCGTGCCCGGCGGGATGATGAAAGCGGCGTGGCCACGCGAGCCGAGCTCGCGGTCGACCGAGGCGATGATGACGTGGACGTTGGCGATGCCGCCGTTGGTCGCCCAGGCCTTCTGGCCGTTGAGCACCCATTCGTCCTTCGCCTCGTCGTACTTGGCGGAGGTGCGGATGCCGGAGACGTCGGACCCCGCGTCCGGCTCGGAAGCGCAGAAGGCACCGAGCTTGACGTCATCCGGGGTGCCGAAGCACTGCGGAATCCACTCCCCCATCTGCTCCGGGGTTCCCTGCCCGAAGATCGCTGCGACCGCGAGCGTCGTGCCCATGATCGCCATCCCGATGCCGGCGTCGCCCCAGAACAGCTCCTCGTTGGCGATCGGCAGCGTCAGCCCAGTCTCGTCAGCCCAGAACTGGCCGACGGCTTCGAAGCTGTAGAGGCCGATCTTGGCGGCCTCCTGGATCACCGGCCAAGGCGTTTCCTCGCGCTCGTCCCATTCCTCGGCGGCGGGACGAACGACGCCCTCGGCGAAGCCGTGCACCCACTCGCGGATGTCCTTCTGGTCCTGGTTGAGCTCGAGGGTGAACTTGGGTTCGCCCTGATTTTCAGAAGTGCTGTTGGCCTCGTCGAGCAGCGCGTTGGCGTCGACGTCGGCGACGGAAGAGTCGGTCATCGGCGCGAAGTTTACATGGAACGGTGTCGTATCAACACCGGGGGCGGGGATTCAGACGTCGCGCAGATCGAAGGCGCGCAGTCCCTCGCTGCCCTCGTCGGTGCAGTCGAAGAAGCGGCGGTTGACGCAGTCGTAAGACTCGCCTTTGCCCTCGTAGGCGCGCTCGATCGAGAACTGGCAGTGGGGCAGTGCCGCCCCGGTCATCTTGACGCCGCCGAAGCCGCCGGGCTCGAGCACTGCGGAGAGCTCGATCTCCGCTCCGTAGACCTCTTGCATGCAGCCGACGTACTGCTCGCCGCTGAAGCGGTCTACGTAGCTGTAGAGGAAGCGACAGCCGAGCTCGATGCAGCCCCGCGGCTCGACCATCTTGTCGCAGAAAGAGCGGCACTGGCGGCACTCCCCAACCTCGGTGCGCGTGGCAGTCATTGGGAGAGTGTAGGCCGCGAAGACCGCGGAACCAAGCGGTTTGCCCTGGCTACGCAGCCAGGGCCGGCGCTCTGAGGAGGTGGTCCAACTCGGAGCGGAGCATGCCCGACGGTTTCACCCGGTACTGCTCGCCGATCCTGTAGCGGCGCTCGCCGACGACGAGGTGGACCTCGGCGTCGCCCTTGTGATGCTCGAAGAGCGCCTTCAGCTCCTCGCAGAGCTCATCGCTCCAGCGGGCGAGGTCGATCGGCACCTCGAAGGGGCCGGACGGGATCGCCGCCGGGGCCAGCTTGGTCGCCTTCGCGATCTCCTCGGCGTCGGGTTCGAAGCGCTGCGCCTCCTGCACCACCAGCTTCGTCTCGCCGCGGTCTTTATGGTCGATCCGGCCGCGGACGAGGACGATCGCGTCGGGCTGGATCACCTCGGCGCTCTCCGACTGGTCGGCCTTGAAGACGAGCATCTCAACCTGCCCCTCAACGTCGTCGAGGGTCGCGAACATCATCTGGTTGCCGCTCTTGGTGCGGATCTTTTTGCACTCGACGACGATTCCGCCAACGGTCACCCAAGCGCCATCGGGTTTGCCGCCGAGCTGAGCGAGGCCGCAGTCGACCCGCGTCCGCAGCGCAGGCCCGACTTCGGTTAGCGGATGCGAGGAGAGATAGGTCCCGAGCGTCTCCTTCTCCATCGCCAACATCTCGGCCCGGTCGAACTCAACGGCAGAGATCGGCGGCCGATGCTGGGCCTGCGACTGCGCCCCTCCCCCGCCTTCGTCGCCGCCGAAGTCGAAGATCGAGCCCTGGCCGAGCTGCGCGTCCTCCTGCGCCTTCTGCCCCGCCGACTGCGCCGCCGGCAGCGTCTCCAGCATTCCTTTGCGGCTGTCGCCGGTGGAGTCGAAGGCGCCGCACTTGACCAGGCATTCGATTGCCCGTTTGTTGACTGCACGCGAGTCGACCCGCTCGCAGAAGTCCCAGATCGACTCGATCGGGCTGTCCTCGCGGGCGCGCAGAATCGCCTCCACCGCCGCGTGGCCGACGTTCTTGACCGCGTCGAGGCCGAAGCGGATCGCGTTCTCGGAGACGACGAAGCTGTGACCGGAGGAATTGACGTCGGGCGGCAGCACGTCGATCCCCATCTCCGCGCAGCGGTTGACGAAGAAGGGCACCTTGTCTTTGGTGTTCATCACCGAGGAGATCACCGCCGCCATGTACTCGGCCGGGTAGTTGGCCTTGAGGTAGGCGGTGCGGTAGGAGATCAGCCCGTAGCAGGCGGCGTGGGACTTGTTGAAGGAGTAGTCGGCGGCCGCTTCGTTCAGCTTCCAGAGGCCCTGGGCGACCTTCGGGTCGGTGCCGGATTTGGCCAGTCCTTCGAGGAACTTGCCTTTCATCGTTGCCATCAGGTCGCGCTTCTTCTTGCCGATCGCCTTGCGCAGATCGTCCGCCTCGGCGGGGCTGAAGCCGGCCATCTGCTTGGCGATCTCCATCAACTGCTCCTGGTAGAGGACGCAACCGTAGGTCGCCTCGGTGAAGGCGCGCAGGCGCTCGTCGGGGTAGGTGACCGAGCCGGGATTGCGCTTGCCCTTGGCGTAGGCGGGGATGTAGGCCATCGCGCCGGGGCGGTAGAGGGCAACCAAGGCGACGATGTCGGCGAACTCGGTCGGACGCACCTGCTTCATCGCCTCGCGCATGCCCTCCGACTCGAGCTGGAAGACGCCGGTCGAATCGCCCTTGGCGAGCATCTCGTAGGTCTTCGCGTCGTCGATCGGGATCGACTCCATGTCGATCCGCTCGCCGCGCGAGCGCTCGATGATGTCGATCGCGTCCTCGATCACGTCGAGGTTGCGGAGGCCGAGGAAGTCCATCTTCAGCAGCCCGATCTCCTCGATCGGCCCCATCGAGTACTGGGTCACGATCTTGTACTGGCGCTCGGGCTTGCCGGACCCGTTGCCGTTGCTCGCCGCGGGGGCGCTCTTGTCCTCGGCCAGCTGCAGCGGCACGATTTCCTGCAGCGGCCGGTCGGCGATCACCACCGCGGCGGCGTGGATCGAGTTGTTGCGGATGATTCCCTCGAGGCCCTGGGCGACGTCGAGGATCTTCTTCGCGTCGGCTTCCTCGTCGTAGGTTTTTCGCAACTCCTGCCCGGGAGCGAGGCACTCTTCGAAGGAGGGGTTGCGACCCATGATCGGCTCCGGGATCTGCTTCGCCAACCGGTCGCCGGTGGCGTAGTCGTAGCCGAGCACGCGGGCGGCGTCGCGGGTCGCAGCGCGCGGCGCCATCTTGCCGAAGGTGATGATCTGGGCAACCGATTCGCGACCGTATTTCTCGCCCACGTAGCGGATCATCCGCTCGCGACCGCGGACCGAGAAGTCAATGTCGATGTCCGGCATCGATTTGCGGCCGGGGTTGAGGAAGCGCTCGAACAGGAGGTCGTTGCCGAGCGGGTCGAGGTCGGTGATGCTGAGGGCGTAGGAGACGATCGAGCCGGCGGCCGAACCGCGGCCGGGGCCGACGGCGACGCCGTTTTCCTTCGCGTAGCGGACGAAGTCCCAGACGATCAGGAAGTAGGAGGAGAAGCCCATCTCCTCGATCACCCCGAGCTCGAACTCGAGCCGCTCGACCGCCGCAGCCGGCAGCGGGTCCCCGTAACGGGCGCGGAGGCCCTCGACGGCGATCCGGCGCAGCATCGCCTCCGGCTCCTCGCCGTTCTCGGTCGGGTAGCGCGGCAGCAGCAACTTGCCAAGCTCGATCTCGATGTTGCAACGCTCGGCGATCTCCAGCGTGGTCGGAACCGCCTCCGGCCACTCGGCGAACGAGGTAGCCATTTCCTCGTTGTCCTTGATGTAGAACTCGTTGGTGTCGAAGCTCATCTTCGGCATCTGCAGCGTCGACTTCGTCTGCACGCAGAGCAGTGCCGCGTGGTTGTCGAAGTCCTCGCGGCGCAGGTAGTGGACGTCGGCGGTGCCGACCAGCGGCCGGCCCAGCTCGCGGGCATAGCGGACGATCCCCTGGTTGGCCTTGTCCTGCTCGGCGATCCCGTTCTTCTGCACCTCGAAGTAGACCTGCTCGGGGCCGAAGGCCTGGATCAGGTCGTCGAGGTGAGCGCGGGCGTCCTCGTCGCGCTCTTCGACCAGGCGGCGGCAGAAGCGCGACTGCAGGCAGCCGGTGAGGACGATCACGCCCTCGGCGTGCTGGGCCAAGAGGTCCATGT
>Ga0207690_10003030_pt1 | contig 10113 bp, 8 predicted proteins | sample KBSC23metaG_FD_184315 | JGI IMG/M metagenome (GOLD analysis project Ga0207690, IMG submission 184315) | Corn rhizosphere microbial communities from Kellogg Biological Station, Michigan, USA - KBS C2-3 metaG (SPAdes) (version 2) | ecosystem: Host-associated > Plants > Roots > Rhizosphere > Soil ...
CCGAACAGCGAGATCGCGAACGTCAGGAACACGGAAATCGAATACAGTACGACGAGCAGCGTGACCTGGCCGCGCGTCCAGAACAGGATCGCCAGCGCGGCGATGCCCATCACGAGGATGCCGTTCTGCGTCACGAGGCGCGTGGACAGATAGCGGAACTGGTGGGGGACCCACGAATCGCTTGCCATGTTCGACAGCACGGACGGCCCGCCGAGGAAGCCCGTGTTGGCCGCCACGAACAGCAGCCCGGCCTCGAAGGCGAGCGCGACGGCGAGCAACACCTTGTTCACCAGCTCGCTGCCGAGGCCCATGCTGGCGATGATGCGGCGGAACGTGGTCGCATTCAGCGTCTCGCCCGCCGTCGGCCGCGCTTCCCACAGCAGGTACAGCAGGATGATGCCACCCGCCGTGATGGCCAGCGACAGCGCCATGTAGAACATCGTCATCTTGCCCGTGCGCACGCGCGGTTCGGCCAGCAGGTTGACGTTGTTCGACACGGCCTCGAGGCCGGTATACGTGCCGCCGCCCTGCGAATACGCGAGCAGCAGCATGCCGGCCACGCCGGTCCAGCCGATCTCGCGCGCAAGCGCGCCCGTCTCGGCCACCGTGTCGGGCACCAGCTGCGGCAGGTGCGACGCATGGGCGACGATGCCGTACACGATCAGGACGAGGTGCGTGGCGACGAAGCCGAGGAAGATCGGCAGCAGGATCTGGATCGCCTCCTTCAGCCCGCGCAGGTTCATCACGATCAACAGGCCGATGAAGAACGCTTCGGCCCACAATTTATATGGCTGGAAACCGAGCGGGAGGAACGACGCGAGCGCGTCGACGCCGGACGCGATCGAGATCGCGACGGTCAGCACATAGTCGAGGATCAGGGCGCAGCCGGACACGAGACCCAGGTACGGCCCGACGAGCTTGGTGGCCACGCGATAGCCGCCGCCGCCGGTCGGGAACAGCTCGATCACCTGGTTGTAGGCCAGCGCGATGATGAACACCGTGACGGCGGTGGCGACGGCCATGTACAGGCCAAGATGCGTATGCGTGCCGAGCGCGCGAAAGGTTTCTTCCGGACCGTATGACGACGACGACAGGCCGTCTGCACCGAGGCCCACCCAGGCCAGGAAGGCGACCAGGGCCATCGAATGGCGCGTCTCGCTCTTCATGGGGTCGAGCGGCTTGCCGAGGATGATCTCGCGTATTTTGTTATTCTTCATCGTGCAGGCCGTCTTTCCGGACGGCTCGTTTGCTCAGGTAGGCGAGATCATACGCTGGAACACCCGCGGCGCCCAATGCCGGCCGGCCGCACACCGATAGCAGCCACACACACTGGTCAGTTTGGCATCGCGTGTGCTAATATGCGCGCCTGCGCTTGCAGCCTCTGTGGCGGAATTGGTAGACGCACTTGACTCAAAATCAAGCGCCGAAAGGCGTGCCGGTTCGATTCCGGCCGGAGGCACCAGAACACCGTATCACCACGTACCACGACGTGTCGAAACCCGCGATTCTCATAGAGGACGCGGGTTTTTTGTTGTGCTGTGTCGTGCCATCAAAAGCCACCACAACCCATGTATTTGATGGTATTTTTGTTGGTACGTGCAAAAACACCAACGAATAGGTACCAACATGGCGCTCACCGATACCTTTGTTCGACAGGTCAAGCACTCTGGCAAGCCTGCCGGAGACAAGTACGCGGACGGCCTGACGCTGTACCTGCACGTCAAAGAAGCCGGCAAATACTGGCGCATGAGCTACCGTTTCGGCGGAAAGCAGCGATTGCTGGCGTTGGGCGTCTATCCAACTGTCACGCTGGCCGAGGCACGCCAGTTGCGAGACGACGCGCGCAAGTTGGTGAAAGCCGGTATCGACCCCATGCAGGCGAAGCGTGAAGACCGCGCGGCAAAGACGCTGGCGGCATCGAACAACTTCGAGAGCGTGGCCCGCACCTATCTGAAAAAGGCGGCATCCGACCGCGCCGCAAGCACGATCGAGAAAAATACGGCCTGGCTTGAGCGGAACGTGTTTCCGGCCATCGGTGCTCTGCCCATCGCATCCATCGGACCGCGTGATGTGCTGGCGATGCTTCAAAAGATCGAGGCTCGCGGCGCTGTGGAGTCGGCGCATAAGATCAAGCAGCTATGCGGGCAGGTATTCCGATTCGCGGTTGCGAGCGGCCTGGCTGAACGTGACGTAACGGCCGACTTGCGCGGTGCACTTTCCGCCGTACCGAAGACTCATTACGCCGCGATCACGGGGCCGGCAGAGGTCGGCGCACTGCTGCGGGCGATCTACGCCTATAGCGGTCATCCGTACGCCTGCGCGGCCTTGAAGCTGTCGCCGCTGCTGTTCGTCCGTCCTGGCGAGCTGCGCGCCGCCGAGTGGGCCGAGTTCGACCTAGACGCCGCCGAATGGCGCATCCCTGGCACGAAGATGAAGATGGGCCTCGACCACATTGTGCCGCTTTCCCGTCAAGCACTCGACGTGCTGCGCTCGCTTCACCCGCTGACAGGCCACGACAAGTACGTTTTCCCCAGCATCCGCACAAACGAACGCTGTATGAGCGAAAACACCGTCAACGCGGCGCTTCGCTCGATGGGCTACAGCAAAGACATGATGACGGCCCACGGCTTCCGGGCGACGGCGCGCACTATCCTAGATGAAGTGCTGGGTGTACGGGTTGACCTGATCGAGCACCAGCTCGCGCACGCCGTCCGCGATCCGAATGGACGGGCCTACAACCGAACCGCTCACCTGCCGGCGCGGCGGGAAATGATGCAGCGATGGGCGGACTACCTGGACAAGCTGCGGGCGGGCGCGACGTGATACCGCTTCGCGGGACTGCATAGGCTCACCGGTTACATATGCATAATGGGCGGCGAGTGACCATTTCTCGCCGTTATCGCTTTTGACTCCGAGGACGATGAGGATAATGTGACTCCTGACGACTTACCCGACCTTAAAGATTGGCTAAACGTTGAAATCTGGACTATCGAAGAGGCAGCGATGCTCTGGGCGGCTATCGATCCGTACGAATATCCTGATGCACGACTTACCGAAATAAAAAGCTTGGTTCACCCAGAGCAGCACCGAAAGGCCATGATTTGCCAACGTGCAATTCAGGAAGCGGTATGCTCCGGAACGCTACCGTTTTCGAGAGCCGTCGAGTTGCACTTCGAGTACAACAACGGCGAATGGGAGAAAGAAGTCGTTTTTCCCGACACCCCCGATCCCGACAAAATAATTCCGCACAAAACCCGCATTACTCAAGCCGCCTTCCTGAAATGGGTTAAAGGCAAAAACATTCTCTCTTATCGATCCGAGGTCATTCGCTCTGCAACCAAGGCATTGAAAAACGAAGCGGAAACAGTTTCGTACGTTGAAACGAAAAAGCCCGTTGTTCAGTTATTGGCAGCGCCCACTTACATGGACCCCGAGCATCCAATGTCATCAGAAGAATTGCTTGCAGCGAATGAAGCTTGGCACGCAGTTACTAAAGATGGCGATCCGCGAGATTCAGGAAAGGCTATTCGGGCCGCCATTCGGAAATATCTTGATGAGCACCCGAAGTACAGCACATTTAGCAATGAGGCAAAAGAGAGAATTTGCACCGTCACCAACTGGAACCGGAAGGGTGGCGCCCCACGTACCCCGACCTAACCCACCCACCTTCCAAGCCATTGATATAGAAAGGTTTTTAAACCCACCCACCCTTTCCACCGTTTCAACCGACCCACCCTATGCCAAGAATTGCTGGGTTTGTTTTGTCAACCCACCCGGCTATTCGACTTGCGATGGCTCAATAATGATTCACCCCGTACCGCACCGTGTTGCGGAATTTTTTCAAGGGGCGTTTCATGTCGCAACGTGTTATCCGCATCGCCGAGCTTGCAACTACCAAGGGCAAGCCCGGCAAACTTCCAGTTAGCCCAACGACTGTATGGCGCTGGGTTCGCGAAGGCCGATTTCCCAAGCCTTTCAAACTCGGCGATTCCGTTACCGTATGGGACACCGATGAAGTAGAGGCATTCATCGAACGCCAATCGGGGAGCGCAAAACAATGAGCGCCTCGACCAACTCCAACCGCGCCAATCAGCTCGCCGCGATCCTGGCCGCGATGCCCGGTAACAATACCCATATCCAGCGCCAGCGAATTCTGACCGCAATTCAAAGGCTAGGCAGTGTTACCACGTTTGAGGGTTCACGCTTTCTCGACTGCTACGACCCCAGAGCGCGTATTCATGAATTGCGCCGGGAAGGTAGCCGCATCAAAACCATAATGCGTCCCGAGCAAACCGAAAGCGGCGTCATTCACCGCGTGGGCGTCTACCTGATGGAACGGGATTGCGAACAGTCGGAGGACCACGGCGGTGACTAATTCAACGAACCAGCGCAGCCAATCGTTCGACGCGGTATCGCAATTCCGGGAGGCCATCATAGAAGCTGGCCTGACGCCGCCCGATGTGATTGAAGCCGACGGCAAACTGCGCCGTTTTTCGAGTAACGGCAAGCCGAAGGACGACGCCGGATGGTACGTGCTGCACAACGGCGCTGTCCCGGCCGGCGTGATCGGCGACCACCGGACCGGCCTGTACATGCCGTGGCGCGCGAACATCGGACGCACGCTAAGCCCAGCCGAGGAAGAAGCCCACCGGGCCAGGGTCGAAGCCATGCGCCTTATCAGCCAGCGTGAGGAAGCAATGCGCCGCGCGAAGGCAGCAAAGAACGTGGCAGCGCTGTGGAAAGCCAGCAAACCGGCGAGCGCCGACCATCCCTATCTGGTGCGCAAGGCAGTGGCGCCAGTGGACAGCCTGCGCCAGCTCGAAGCATCTGCCGTCGCTTCGATTCTTGGCTACGCGCCGAAGTCGAGCGGCGAGGCACTGACAGGTGACGTACTGATAGCTCCCGTGTTCGTCGGTGACGAAATGACCACGTGCGAGCTGATCGACAGCGACGGACGCAAATCGGCCATCTTCGGCGGGGCCAAGGCTGGCGGCTACTGGTGCGTACAACCGCTACCGGAAGATAGCCCCGATCTGGTGCTGTTCATCGGCGAGGGCGTGGCAACCATGCTATCAGTCGGCGAGACTTCCGGCCGCGCCTGCGTTGCGGCGCTGTCCTGCAACAACCTGATCACGGTAGCTATTGCGATGCGCAAGCGCTACGCAATGGCGACGCTGGTGCTGGTGGCCGATCTGGTCAAGGACACCGGAATCCCCGACCACCGCGCCACACAGGCCGCCAATATGGTCAATGGCCTGCTACTGGTCCCGAAGTTCGGCAACGACCGGGCGCCCAGCGAAACCGATATAAACGATATGGCCGCAAAGATGGGAGTGGATGAAGTGAAGGCAGCAATTGACGCGGTATTAAATGGGCCTGAGGCTGCACAGGAAACGCCACAAGGAGACGAAACCGATCAGGCTGCACCAGCAACCAAGCCGAAGGCAAAACGCCTGCACGCCGATTCTGTGACTCGTAGCTACGGCGGCGGAAGATTCGACGTATCAAGCCATGGCGTCTACTTCATCGGCACCGATAAGGAAGGCAACGAAAAACCGGAAAGCTGGATTTGCTCACGGCTGGACGTGGTGGCAAGGACGCGCGACGCCAACGGCAACGAGTGGGGCCGACTGCTGGAATGGCGTGACGATGACGGGAGGCGACACCAATGGGCCATGCCAATGGAACTGCTGCAAAGCGACGGCACGGACATGCGCCGCGAGCTGGCGCGTGGGGGCTTGTCCATCGCACCGGGCAGAGCGCAGCGTGATTTGCTCGCTTCATATGTGCAGGTGTGGCCAGTCGATAACCGAGCGCGTTGCGTGGAGCGACTGGGCTGGCATGGGGCGGTGTACGTCACTCCTTCGGAGTCCATCGGCCAACAGGACGAAATCGTCGTCTTCCAGAACGCGCACGCCATCGACCCGGCGCTGTCCACGTCTGGCACCTTGGACGACTGGCGGACATCGGTAGCGCAACTCTCGGCAGGCAATACGCGCCTGGTGTTCGCCCTGTCTGCTGCGTTTGCCGGTCCGCTTGCCGATGTGGCCGGCGAAGACTCGGGTGGCTTTCACCTGCGCGGCGGTTCATCGTCGGGCAAGACCACGGCGCTTAAAGTGGCCGCTTCGGTGTGGGGTGATCCGAACGCCTACCCGCGACTTTGGCGCGCGACGGCGAACGGTTTGGAAGGGCTGGCGGCACTGCACAACGATGGATTGCTGATCCTGGACGAGCTAAGCCAGATCGACCCCAAGGAAGCCGGGGAAGCGGCCTACTTGCTGGCGAACGGCCAAGGTAAGGCGCGGGCATCGCGTACCGGTGCGGCTCGCCAGTCGGCGCGCTGGCGGCTGCTGTTCCTGTCTGCCGGTGAAGAATCGCTCACCGCCCTGATGGCGCGAGCCGGGCGCAAGACGAACGCAGGACAGGAAATCCGCTTGGCCGACATCGACGCCGATGCAGGACAAGGCATGGGCGCGTTTGAAGCGCTGCACGATCAACCGACGCCGGCAGCGCTGGCGCTGGCCGTCAAGGACGCTGCAATCAAGTACCACGGCACGGCAGGGCTGGCTTGGCTGCGCCACATCGTGGCCGACCGCACGGCCCTGCCGGACACTATCGCGAAAGGCATCGAGGGCTTCGTTGACGACGCCGTGTCCGGTGACGCTGCGGGCCAAGTCTTGCGAGTGGCCCGGCGCTTTGCCCTGGTGGCATTGGCCGGGGAACTGGCAACGCACTACGGCATCACCGGCTGGGCAACCGGCGAAGCGATGACGGCGGCGCACAGGTGCTTTGCGTCCTGGCTGGAATCATTCGGCGGCGCCGGCAACCGGGAGAAACGAAGCATTCTGGCCCACGTCCGTGCGTTCTTCGAGGCCCACGGCCAAAGCCGGTTTGAAAACATTCACGCTCGCGACAATCAACGCATCACCAACCGTGCAGGCTTCTATCGACCGGGGGCCGATGGCGAGCGTGAATTTCTGGTGCTGCCGGAAGCATTCAGGCGTGACCTGTGCCAAGGCTTTGACATTAGGACGGTAACGGCGGCGCTACTGGAAGCCGGATGGCTCGAAGCCGGCAAGGACGGGAAAACCGCCCAGAAGCCGCGCATCCCCGGCATGGGTCCGACGCGCTGCTACGTATTTACAAGCAAGATGTGGGAGGCCGAATGATGGGCACCATCGTTCCACGTCAAATCAGGCCTATCAAAAAAGCGGTGGGACAGGTGGGACAAGTGGGACACATAGTATCCATGCGGATTTCAGCCGTCCCACCACAGGCAAGCACAGGTGGGACACGGTGGGACACAGGGCCGCGTCGACCCCATGCGGCAAGCCACTTTGCTGGTTTGTCCCACCTTGTCCCGCCATCGAAAAACGAGGTGGGACACTGCAAACCCGCATGGATGCTACGTGTCCCACCTGCCCCACCTGTCCCACAAGATAGTCGTCCATCGATTGCCGGAAATATGGTTACGGTTATACTTGCTAAGGATCACTATCGGTTTCCGCCGATGTTTCGCCAACCAAATCATTGCCCCCACTGGTAAAGGGAATCTGATGGCATATCGTAATAAGACCTATATCGCCTTCGACGGCGACAATGACATGAATTATTACCGCCTCATGACGGCGTGGAAGGCGAATGACGGCTTTTCGCTTAATTTCCACAACGCGCATGATGTAAACAGCGCGCGGGATTCGAGCCAGGAAGAGAGCATCAAGCGCCAGCTTCGGGAGCGCTTTGCAAATTCCAAGCTTCTCTTGGTACTAATTGGGCAGAACACCAAATATTTGACCAAGTTCGTTAAGTGGGAGCTTGAAGTTGCGTTGCGGCTCAACTTGCCTATCATCGGCGTGAACTTGAACGGAAGCCGGCAGGTTGATGACCGCTGCCCGCCGACGATACGAGACAAGCTTGTGGTCTACACCTCGTTTAATCACAACGTCATCGAATACGCGATGAACCATTGGCCCGACGAATTCCAAAGGCTGCACAGTGCGGGCACGGTAGGGAGCCGTTACTACGCTGACGCCGTGTACAGGCAGCTCGGGCTATGAGGTACTTCTTCGAGTCAATAAGCACGCGGGCTTATTGGCGCTATGCCCTGTTCTCCGGCGAAGCAATTGGGAAGTTCTTTTCTGTCGTGGGGATCTTATATCTTTGCGTCGACTTAGCCGACTCGTTCAACATCTACAAGAAGGACCGCTACAGCTACTACGGCCTGGTTATCTTGGTCGTGCTCGCACTGATGTACGTACTGTCTACGCGTCGACCTCTTTCACGCATCAGCTATAAGATTCCGCAAAAGGACTTTGCTGTCGAAGTCCTGATTGGCGACCTCTTCAAAATTCCGGGCGAAGTGATCATCAGCACCAGCTCTACGTTCGATACGGACATGTCGTCAGGGCTGATCGCCGTGACGAGCTTACAGGGTCAGTTGGCTACTAACTACTTCAATGGTCAAACGGCGGATATTGATCGTCAAATCGAAATGTCGCTTTCGCGGGAACAGTTCATCACCAACGACAGACGACCGGGCAAGAAGAAGGAATATCCGATTGGCACCGTCGCTCGCGTGAGTGCGCACGGCAAGAATTTCTACCTTGTGGCGATGTCACACATGGACGAGAACGGGAATGCTTCGTCAGACTTGAAGATGATTGATGATGCGCTTGAAAAGCTGTGGCTGAATTTGGCATCTAAAGCCGAGGTCGGAGACATCGTTATGCCGTTGATGGGCACGGGACGCGGACGTGTGGCGTATCCTCGAAAGAAAATGATCGAGCGCATCGCTCAGTCTTTCGCCGACGCTTGCAGCCAGAGAGCCTTCTCCAACAAATTGATTATCGTCGTGCGCCCTGAGGACGCGTCGAGGTTTTCGCTAAATCTCTTCCAAGTTCGCGACTACCTAGGGCAGAGTCTTCACACCTGATCGACAACGTTTGCTTTTGGCCGGTTGCTGTCTATCACGACAGGCAGCAACCGCCCCATTGCAGACATCCACCTACATGCACGTAGGTGTCGTGCCAGCGGTGCCCAACAAAAAAGGTGTGCAACCGTTGCTCGTCTAGGCTTGATTGGCGCTTTGTGGCTTCGCGGCCAGCATAATCGGGATGGCAACCGGGCCAAGCACGATCACTGCCATGGCTTTGACGGCATTTATCTTCAAATGACGGCGTTTGGCAATGATGAGGCAAGCCACGGCGGAGAGCGACCAAATCAAAGCCGGGAGATATGCAGTCATGTTAAACCTTAGGTAGTTATTGCGGAACGTGATGTGACGGATGGTGCCATGAAGAAGCTGTCGGAACAACCCCGATTGGACATTAGTGTCCGACTGCTTCTGGCCGAACTCGGAAGTTCGCCAAGCTCAGTGTACGGTCCTTGTTGCTCTCAAGGCAAGTATACGGTTTTGATAGGCGCATTGATCTACCAAGCAGCTGGGGAAATCAATGACGAAAAACTTGGCGCGGGCGCGTGCAAACGGCTGCACCGCAGCCTGACGTACCGGCTGCGGCTGCCGCGTGGCGGTTGACGCGGTGCGCGGCAAAGGGCCGAACTCGGCCGTTCATAGCCCCCAGCACTATCGAGTCGTTGGCTTAATAACGATGGCCTACTGGCAAGATTTTGAGCTTTGGGGATGCCCAGCACAACAATTTGTTGGTACTTATGATGGTACTTTTCGAGTAAATTACGGCTTTTCATAGGAAGATGTGATTCCGGCCGGAGCACCACCTACTCATCCGTAGTAGTCCCGCAAAGTCCAAGAAACCGCGTTTCTCCCTCTGGGAACGCGGTTTTTTTGTGCGCCGAAGTTTGAGCTCGTCCATCTCCAGCCCGCGTTTTTGGATCCATACTTTGTTCAGGGATACCGCCATTCGCAACGCCGAGCCCCGAGACAAGACCTATACCATCGGAGATGGGGAAGGCATGTACTTCGAGGTCATGCCGAACGGGACAAGATTCTGGCGCATGGCCTACCGGCAGCCGAACGGCAAGAAAAACCGGCTGACCTTCGGGAAGTACCCTGAAGTCTCGCTCGCGGAGGCCCGCGATAAGCGGTTAGCGGCCCGGAAGCTGATGGCCCAAGGGATCGACCCTGGCATGGCCAGT
>Ga0207690_10003034_pt1 | contig 10107 bp, 10 predicted proteins | sample KBSC23metaG_FD_184315 | JGI IMG/M metagenome (GOLD analysis project Ga0207690, IMG submission 184315) | Corn rhizosphere microbial communities from Kellogg Biological Station, Michigan, USA - KBS C2-3 metaG (SPAdes) (version 2) | ecosystem: Host-associated > Plants > Roots > Rhizosphere > Soil ...
GACCTGGCCGAGATCGCCGACACCGTTGACGACCCGCAGGAGCAGATGGCGAAGGAGAAGGGCCTCACCTACGTCAAGCTCGACGGCAACGTCGGCATCCTCGCCAACGGCGCTGGCCTCTGCATGTCGACGCTCGACGTCGTCGCCCAGGCAGGCGGCGCCCCGGCCAACTTCCTCGACGCCGGCGGCGGCTCCAAAGCCGAGGCGATCGTCAATGCGCTGGAAGTGATCAAGAGCGACGAGAAGGTGACGGCGATCCTCTTCAACATCTTCGGTGGCATCACCCGCTGCGACGAGATCGCCAACGGGATCGTCACCGCCTCGCAGCAGATCGACCTCGGCGTGCCACTGGTAGTGCGCCTCGACGGGACGAACTCGGAGGAGGGGCTGCAGATCCTTGCCGCAGCCGACCTGCCCAATCTGCACCAGGAGAAGACGATGCTCGCCGCCGCCCGCCGCGTGGTCGAGCTCGCCGGGAGCGCCTCGTGAGCATCATCGTCGACGAGAAGACCAAGCTCGCCGTCTCCGGCCTGACCGGCCGCGAGGGCTCCTTTCACGGTCTCCGCAACAAGGCCTACGGGACCGACCTCGTCGCCGGCGTCACCCCCGGCAAGGGCGGTCAGGACGTCGAGGGCGTGCCGGTCTTCGACACGATCAAAGACGCGGTCACCGAGGCCGGCGCCAACACCTCGATGATCTTCGTCCCCGCCCGCTTCGCCGCGGCGGCGATCGACGAGGCGATCGACTCCGGCGTGGAGACGGTGATCGCGATCACCGAGGGCATCCCCGTCCTCGACATGCTGAACACGTACTGGAAGGCGAAGGAGGCGGGCGTGCGGCTGATCGGGCCGAACTGCCCCGGCGTGCTCTCACCCGGCAAGGCCAACGTCGGGATCATCCCCGCCCAGTTCTTCGACCCGGGTCCGATCGGCGTCGTCTCCAAGTCGGGGACGCTGACCTACCAGATCGGCAACGAGCTGAAACAGGCCGGCACCGGCAACTCCTCGATCGTCGGCATCGGCGGCGACCCGATCGTCGGTTCCGACTTCATCGACATCCTCACCATGTACGAGGCCGACCCCGACACCGAGCTGATCGTGATGGTCGGCGAGATCGGCGGCGACGCCGAGGAGCGGGCAGCCGAGTTCATCGCCAGCGAGGTCTCCAAGCCAGTGGTCGCCTACATCGCCGGCTTCACCGCGCCCCCCGGCAAGCAGATGGGCCACGCCGGCGCGATCATCTCCGGCTCCTCCGGAACCGCCCAGGCGAAGAAAGACGCGCTCGAAGCAAAGGGCGTGCGGGTCGGCGAAAGCCCGACCGAGACGGCCGCAATCGCAGCCGAAACGCTGCGCTCGCTGTAGTCGTCGCCGGATCGGCCGCGTTGCTAGGGTCGGGAGTCGATGGCAAGCGACACGATTTCCTTTGCGCGCGGAGCTCCTAGCGCCGACATCCTCCCTCACGAGCAGGTGCGGGAGGCGGCGGCGCGGGCGCTCGCTGGCGACTGGGAAACGGCACTCTCCTACGGCGTCGGGATCGGCCATCCCGGGCTCTGCCAGTGGGTGGCGGAGCGGCACGGGCACCTCGACGCCGCCCAGGTGATGATCACCAACGGCTCGCTGGAGGCCGGCGCGATGCTGTTCCAGCACCTGCTCGGGCCGGGCGACCGGGTCGTCGTCGAGCAGCCGACCTATGACCGCACCCTGCTCCTGCTGCATCAACTCGGGGTCGAGTTGGTGCCGGTCTCGCTGGAGGCCGATGGCGTCAACCTCGGCGAGCTGGAAGCGGCGCTGGATGAGGGGCCGCTGAAGTTCGCCCACATCATCCCCAACGCCCACAACCCAGCCGGCTGCACGCTCTCGCTGGAGAAGCGTCGGCGCCTGGTCGAGCTGGCGGCCGAGTACGACTTCTGGATCTTCGAGGACGACCCCTACCGCGAGCTGCCTTTCGAGGGGGAGCCGCTGGAGACGATGCTGTCGCTGGATGCGGCCGGCAAAGTCATCCATGCCTCGTCGTTCTCGAAGACGGTCAGCCCGGGGGTGCGCGTCGGCTACCTCGCCGGACCGGCCGAGGAGATCAAGAAGCTGGCGAAAAAAGCCAACGAGATCTACATCTCGCCTAACATGCTGGCCGAGGCGATCGTGCTTGAGCTCTGTCGCAGCGGCGAGCTCGACCGCAACATCGAGTTCGTCAAAGGTGAGCTGAAGGCGCGCTGCGATGCCCTGGTCTCAGCGCTGGAAATCAAGATTCCCGAGGCCGAGTTCGTCGTCCCGGACGGCGGCTACTTCCTCTGGCTTGACCTCGCCGAGGGCACCAACGCCCCGGCGCTGCTGGCCGAGGCTAAGGAGCACGGCGTCACCTTTGTCGCCGGACCCGAGTTCATGATTGAGGGAGGCGAGCGCAGCCTCCGCCTCTCCTTCGCGCCGGTGCCGGCCGACAAGGCGGCCGAGGGCGTTTCGCGGATCGCGTCTGCGCTTGAGCGGCTGCGCGCCGGGTCTCCCGTTTAGCTAGTCGTGCGGGGCGGGGGTCGCCGCAGTTCGCAGCGCGCCTGCTGAGGCGATCACGACCAGGGCGATCGCGACGATCTCTCGCCCCGACAGGTCCTGGGAGAGGGCAATGAAGCCGATTGCGGCCGCTACTGCCGGCTCCAGGCTCATCAGTACGCCGAAGACCGCGTTCGGCAGGCGTCGCAGTGCCTCCATCTCGGCGACGTAGGGGACGGTGGTGCTAAGGACGCCGACCGCGGCGCCGATCAGGAGGTGGTTCAGGGTGAAGATCTCGGCGCCGCCTTGGGCGAGACCGATTGGCGCTACCAGCAGGGCCGAGATCACCGCTGCCACGGTGGCGCCGCGGATGCCCGGTTCGAGGGCGCCGACGCGGGCACTCTGGAGGATGTAGGCGGCCCAGAAGGCGCCGGCAGTTAGCGCCAGCGCCACGCCGAGGGCGTCGATGCCCTGGCCTTCGGTGCCACCCGACAGCAGCACGATCCCCGCTGCCGCGAGCAGCGCCCAGAGCAGGTCGCGCCGCTGCCGCGAGCCGAACAGCGCCACCCCAAGCGGGCCGACGAACTCCAGGGTCACGGTTATCCCGAGCGGCAGCCGATCGAGCGCTGCGTAGAAGAAGAGGTTGACCCCCGTCACCGCCACCGCGAGCAGCACGACGTCGCGGTGCGGCCACTCCCGCATCCCGAAGACGGCGCCCCGCGCCAGCAGCAGCAACGCCAGCGCCCCGAAGCTGGCCCGCAGGAAGACGGCCCCGGCCGGTCCGATCGCGTCGAACAGACCCGTCGCCAGCGCCGAGCCGCACTGGACCGAGACGATCGAGCCCAGCGCCAGCAGCGCCGCGCCGCGGGTCCTCGCGTGGGTTGAAGGGGCGGTCGCCATCGGCGGATTGTGATCCACCGCCGCGGCGCCTCCCGTAGGGGTGGGCAGGTAAACGACCAGGAGGCGACCGATGGCTGAGACGAAACAACTCACGAACCACGTATCGAGGCGCCGCTTCCTGGCGGTCGGGGGCGGCTCGACCGCGCTGGCCGCCTTCCTCGCCGCCTGCGGCAGCGACGGCTCGACCACTTCGGGCACGACGGCGATGGGTGGCGGCAAGGGCGCCACCGAAACCGCCGAATTCGGCAAGGGCGACGTCGGCATTCTCAACTACGCGCTTACGCTCGAGTACCTGGAGACGGCCTTCTACGCCGACGTGGTGAAGAGCGGGCTGTTCAAGGGCGCCGAGCTGGAGACGATCCGCAAGTTCGGCCGCGAGGAGGCCGAACACGTGCAGGCGCTGACCGCGGCGGTGAAGTCGCTGGGCGGCAAGCCGGCGCCGGAACCGAAGACCGAATTCCCGCTCAAGAGCGCCAAGTCGGTGCTGGAACTGGCGGGGACGGTGGAGAACCTCGGCGCCGCTGCCTACCTCGGACAGGCGGCCAACATCGAAAGCCCCGAAGTTCTCGCCTCGGCTCTGGCGATCCACAGCGTCGAGGGTCGCCATGCCGCCACCCTCAACACCCTGTTGGGCGAATCGGTCACCCCCGACGGTGCCTTCGCGGTGCCAGCGGACGTGAAGACCGTCCTCAAATCAGTCGAACCGTTCATCGTCGGCTGAGGTCGGCGCCAGCGAAAGGAGCAGAGCATGACCCAGGAACAGCTTGCCAACCCGGAGCTCGCCGGCGTCCGCGTCGACGAGGACAGCGAGGACCTCTCCCGCAGCGAGGTGCTGCTGAAGGGAGCGCTGGCGGCTGGGGCCGTCTACGGCACGCTCGCGGTCGGTCCCTACGTGCGCCGGGCGCTGGCGATGTCGGGCGGTGGCGACATCGACATCCTCAACTTCGCCCTCACCCTCGAGTACCTGGAGTCGACCTTCTACGCGGAAGCGAAGCGCCGGGCGGGAGCGAGCGGCGAACTGAAGAGTCTGATCGAACTGCTCGCCAAAGACGAGCAGGAGCACGTCGAAGCGCTTGCAGGCACGATCAAGAAACTCGGCGGCAAGCCGGTGGTGAAGCCGAAGTTCGACTTCCCCTACAGCGACACCGCCGGCTTCCTCAAGCTGGCGCAGACCTTCGAGGACACCGGCGTCAGCGCCTACAACGGCGCTGCCCCGGCGATCAAGTCGAAAGAAGTGCTGACGGCGGCGGGCAGCATCGTCCAGGTCGAGGCGCGCCACGCGGCGGCGATCCGGCTGCAGAACAAGGAAGAACCGGCGCCGGCTGGGTTCGACGAACCGCTGGACGAAAAGCAGGTGCGCAAGGCGGTCGAACCCTTCATCGCCTAGGAATCAGGCGGCGCGGCGGCGAAGATCGGGCTGATGGCGGTTAGGCGAGAGAAGGCGGAGCGGCTGGCCGACGAGGAGCTGATGCCCCTGGTCGGCCGCAAGGACCCGGAGGCGTTCGAGGTTCTCTACGACCGCCACGGCGGCGTTGCTTACTCGCTCGCCTATCGCATCGTCGGCGAGCCGGCGGCGGCCGAGGAAGTGACCCAGGAGGCGTTCATCTCGGTCTGGCGCAGCGGTGAGCGCTTCGATGCGACCCGCGGCAGCGTCCGCTCCTGGTTACTCAGCGTCGTCCGCAACCGCGCGATCGATTTCCTCCGCAGCAGGGCCGGCAAGGCGCCGAAGCTCGACTTCGACGACGAGGCTGTCCTCGAGCAGCGGCCGGCGGCGGAGCGGACCGAGGAGGAGGCGCTGCGGCGCGAGACCGCGAGCGAGCTGCGCGGGGCGATCGGCAAGCTACCCGGGGAGCAGTCGAAGGTGATCGAGTTGGCCTACTTCGGCGGCTTCAGCCACTCCGAGATTGCTGCGATCCTCGGGCTGCCGATGGGGACGGTGAAGGGGAGAATGCGGCTGGGACTGGAGAAGATCCGCGGCGAGCTGGCGGAGGGGCTGGCATGAGCGCAAACGACCACAGCAGCTGGAGCGACGAGTTGGCCGCCTACGCACTGGGCGCGCTAGAGCCGGGCGAGGCGGGGGCGTTCGAGCGCCACCTCGAGGACTGCGGGCGCTGCCGGGCGGAGCTGCGCTGGCTGCAGCCGGCGGTGGGGTCGCTGCCGGAGGCGGTCGAGCGGCGCGAGCCGCCGCCGCGGCTGCGCGAGAGTCTGATGGCCGAGGTGCGGGCGGACGCGCGCGCCGTCGGGGCCGAGGGAGAGGCCGAAGGCGGGTCCGTGCTCGGGTGGATACACCGCAGCTTCAGCCATCGCGGCCTCAGGCTCGCCGCCGGCCTCGCGTCCCTGGCGCTGGCGATCGCCGCGGTCGCCGGCTACGAGATCGGCAAGGGCGGTGGTGGCGGCGAGGAAGCCGGAAGCACGATCGTCTCCCGCCAGGCGGGCGGCATCACCGTGAAGATGATCCGCGAAGGCAAGGGTGGCCGCCTGCATCTGGCCCATGTCCACCAGCTGCCGCCCGGCAAGGTGCTGGAGGCGTGGGTGCGGCGCGAAGGCAATGTTGAAGCAGTGCCGGCGCTGTTCGTCCCCAACCGCGCCGGGCGGGCGGAGACGACGATCGCCGACATGAGCGGCGTAGACACCGTGATGGTCACCAAGGAGCCGCAGGGCGGCAGCAAGGAACCGACCTCGCCGCCGATCGTGACGATGTCAGTGCCGCAGTAGAAGGTCGCGGTTCTTTTGTCGTCCCTGAGGCGACTAAGGAACCACGCGTTGACTGCTAGCGGCCGTAGCGATCGGACGAGAGCACTAGCTGCTCGGGAATCGCGGCGCGCGGCGGCGGTGCTGGGTCGGCGCGGACGGAGACGGTCTCGGCGACGCTGCGGCTGACGATGTGCTCGCCGTCCTCGGAGGTGATCGTCACGCTCTCGGCGTCGGAAGCGGAGACCTTCCCGTCCAGGCCCGGATGCAGCCCGGCGTCCTTGAGGTAGTGCAGCAGCTCCTCGGCCTCGTTCTCGAAGCGCAGCACGGTAACCTCGGCGCCGATCTCGACGTCGGCCAGCAGCGCCCCCTGCTCGCGCACGCCTTCGACGATCGGGTGGCCGTGGGGGCAGGTGGTGGCATCGCCGATCGCTGCCCGCATCCGCTCCTCCAGCACCGGGCTCATCGCGTGCTCGATTCGCTCCGCCTCCTCGTGCACCTCGTCCCAGGGGATGCCGAGGACGTCGGTGAGGAAGCGCTCGATCATCCGGTGACGGCGGACGATGTAGCTGGCATGCTCGCGGCCGGACTCGGTGAAGCTGAGCGATTTATTTGGGTTGCGCTCGACGTAACCGTCCTCGACCAGGCGGCCGATCATCTCGTGCACGGTCGGCGGCGAGAGCTGCATCGCGCGGGCGATGTTGGCGCCGGTCATCGGCAGCCCGGCCTCCTCGAGCCAGAACATGATCTCGAGGTACTCCTGCTCCGCCACCGTCGCGTGCGCATCCATGCGCTCGATACTACCCATCCGTCGATGGGCCGATTTCACTCCATATAGGGGTATTTCAGGCCCGCCAACGTGGGTCGCGGCCTAGCGGCGTTCCACCAGGCTGGAGACGACCGCCTCGTAGAAGCCGTCGCCCATCGCGCCCTCGGTGACGGTGACGTTGTCCCAGCTCGGCAGCGCCAGGCGCAGGCCTTCGTCGCGCTCCGGCCCGTTGGCGACGACGAAGAAGCGGCCGACCGCGGCGGCCACCTCGAGGTCCTCGACCGAGTCGCCGACGGCGATGCAGTCAGCCGGGTCGTAGCTGCGGGCGCGGGCGTGGCCGGCCACCGCCGCCGCCTTGCTGACCAGCTTCGGGACCAGGTGGTAGGCGTGGGTGCGCCCCTCGACCGCCGGCATCGGCCGCCCGATCGCGCCGTTGTCGAGCAGGCGCAGGTCGTCGTCGCCCCACCCGTGCAGGAGAGCGTTGGCCTCCTCGACGTCGACCTTGCCGCGGAAGAGGTGGGAGAGAACGCGGTCGTGGTGCCAGGGCGAGTGGTACTCCAGTCGCCCCTCGAAGTGCTCGAAGAGCCGCTTCGGGATGCCCCGCGCCTCGATCTGCTCGTAAATCGTGCCGTCCTCGTTCGGCGCCATCTCGCCGGTCATCAGCGTCGTCTCGCCGTCGATCGCAAAGGCGCAGCCGGCCTCGTAGATGTAGGAGGTCTGGCCCACAGCCGTGCCGCCTCGTGCACCTGCGGCTCGCGACGGCCGGACATGATCACCACCTCGACGCCGGCCCGGTAGCAGGCCTCCAGCGCCCGCGCCTGGGCGAGGCTGAAGCCGCCCTCGGCGTCGCGGAAGAGTGAGCTGCCCTGCCCGAGCAGGGTCCCGTCGAGGTCGGTGTAGACGCAACTCAGCCCCAAGAGGGGGGTTACGGTAGCGACCATGAGCGGGGGTGGACAGCTGAGGGCGGCGGTAGCGGCGCTGGCAGCTGCCCTTGCGTTGCTGGCGCCGGCCGCGTCGGCCTCGGTCGGGCCCTTTGGGATGGCGGTGCAGCCGGACGGGAAGATTGTCGTTGCCGGCGGCTCGGGGGAGCCGATCCCCGGCGGCAGGGAATTCGCCGCGGTCGCGCGCTACCTGCCGAACGGCAAGCTCGATCGCAGCTTCGGTGGGGGCGGTGGTGTTGTCCTCCTGCACGGGCAGCGACCGTTCACCGCGGTCGCCCTGCAGAAGAACGGGCGGATCCTCGTCACCTCGCCGCTAGGAGGGGAAGCAGGCCTGACCCGTCTGCTGCCGGGCGGCAAGCTCGACAAGAGCTTCGGCGAAGGCGGCGTCCTCTATGGCGGCGCCAGTACGGCCTGGTATCCGACCAGCGTCGCCGTCGGCAAGGACGGCGGGATCTTCACCGGCGGCATGACCGGTTACCTCAATGACCCCGGCGAACACTGGTACGGATGGCTCTACACGGTTACCCCCAACGGCCGCAGTGGCAGCCCGTACGGAGGGATGACGAGTGGAGCCAGCGACCAGCCCAAGACCTTCATCAACGACTTCGTCTTCGCGCCAGATGGCTCGGTGATCGCCGCCGGGAACATCGCCGAACGGGAACTGGGCGCGCGGGAGCACGCCGTGCTGGCGCGGCTGCTCCCGAACTCGGTCGAACCGGCCGGTCCTCCCACCGGGGCGGACCCGAGCTTTGGCGGCGCCGGCCTCGTCAGCTCGAACTTCTTCCCGGCGAGCACGGCGCCTGAAGCCGCGAACGCACTCAGCTGGCAGCAGGGCAAACTGCTGATTGCGGGTGAGGCAGGCGGCGACATGATGGTCGCGCGCTATTCGAAGGGCGGCATCCTCGACTACAGCTTCGGCCACCGCGGCTTCTGGACCGTTCCTCTCGGGCGCGGCTCGATTGACACCGCCAACGCGCTGGCGGTCGACGGGAAGGGCGAGGTCTTTGCCGCCGGCAGCCGGACCCATCGCTGCGGCGACGTTGAGTGCACCAGCCTCCTGCTCGCCCGCCTCGGCAAAGACGGCCATCCGGTCCGCAGTTTTGGCCGTCGCGGCGTCGTCACGCCCCCAATTGGCTCCGGCTCCTCCGGCGCTCCCGCCTTCGAAACCGCCTACGACATGGCGCTGCGGTCGCAGGGGAAGATCCTCGTCGGCGGCCTCGTCGGTGGACCGAGCGGAAGACGCTTCTTCCTCCGCCGCTACCTCGCCGACGGCACGCCCGACAAAACCTTTGGCAGGCGCGGCCGGGTGACGACGCTGCCATCTGGCGCGATCGGCGTTAAAGGCGCTCCTTAGGCAAGGCGCCTTCGCGTGCCGCTGATTGACGAAAGCGCCTTGCGTAAGCTCGACGGGTGAGCAGCTGGAGACTTCGCGGGGAGGACCTCGACCTGACGCGGCCGCTCGGCGCCGGGATCGTCAACGTCACCGTCGACTCGATGTTCGAGGGCGCGCGCAGCGGCACGCCCGAGCAGGCGGTGCAGGACGGGATGGCGCTGGTCGAGGCTGGCTTCGACATGCTCGACGTCGGCGCGGTGGCAGCAAAAGCCGGCCCGCCGGTCCCGCCCGAGGACGAGGCAGCAGCCCTGGTCCCGGCGATCGAAGGACTTACCGCTGCCCTCCCGCGTCGTTTCCACCCTTCTCCCCTCTATAACGAGGACAAGGGTGGAAACGATGATCCTGTGCCGGTGTCGGCGGACACGTTCTCGGTCGAGGTGGCGCAGCGGGCGTTGGCGGCGGGGGTGCAGGTCGTCAACGACATCTCCGGCGGCTGCGAGGAGATGTTCGAGCTGGTTGCCGAGACGGGGTGCGGCTACGTGCTGATGCACATCGAGGGGCCGCCGCGGGTCGACCGGCCCTGGCGCACCTACGACGACGTGGTCGACCACCTGCGCGCCTGGTTCGAGGCGCGGGTCGAGCTGGCCCGGGAGCTGGGGGTGGCAGCGGAGCAGATCGCGATCGACCCCGGGCTCGACTTCGACCTCAGCCCCGAGCAGGACCTGGAGATCCTGCGCCGGCTCGGCGAGCTGCGCGCGCTCGGCCTGCCGCTCTACGTCTCGCTCTCGCGCAAGGACTTCATCGGCGCCGTGCTGGCCGGCTCCTGGGAGGAGCGCCTTCCCGCCCGCGAGCGCGAGTGGGGCACGGTGGCAGCTGTGACGATGGCCGTCCGCGAGGGCGCCGACATCCTCCGCATCCACGACCACACCTCCCTGCAAGCAATGCGCGTCGCCGCCGAGATCTGTCGCTCCCAGGTCGACGGGCCGATTTCCC
>Ga0207690_10003037_pt1 | contig 10104 bp, 9 predicted proteins | sample KBSC23metaG_FD_184315 | JGI IMG/M metagenome (GOLD analysis project Ga0207690, IMG submission 184315) | Corn rhizosphere microbial communities from Kellogg Biological Station, Michigan, USA - KBS C2-3 metaG (SPAdes) (version 2) | ecosystem: Host-associated > Plants > Roots > Rhizosphere > Soil ...
TCGTCGGTCTCCCGGTCCAGCACGTCCGCGGCCGCACGCAGCCAGCCGATCCGGTCGTCGACGCTGGTCAGCCGGTATGTCGCGGCGGCCGCCGCGGCCCGGGCGAGCTTGTCCTCCAGGTCGGCCGGGCTGAGGGGGTCGAAAGTCTGCACGGTCTCCCCGGTGGCGGGGTTGACGGTCGCGATGGCCATGTCCCGGTCCTACCCGCCGGGCGCCGGTCCCACCAGCCCCACCGGCCGATCGCAGGCCTCAACCGGGCGGCGGGGTCGGCTCCGCGGGCAAGCGCTTACCGGTCAGCGAGGTCACCACCCCGGTGGCCGAACACGGACGCCTCCCTGCGTCGAAAGGGACAGTCCGGGCATTCCCGGCGACTACCCGCACTCGAAGATGGGGGCTTCACCCCATGTCCCTGCCCGGATCGGCGGGTATGACTGAGTGTAGAGACACGCGAGGAGGCAGTATGGCGCGCCAGATCACGCTGGACCAGGCCGAGGCGGTCATCGCGGCATGCAAGCAGGAGGCGGTCAGCGTCGGCCAGCCGATGAACATCGCGGTGGTCGACGACGGCGGCAACCTGGTGGCGTTCGCGGCGATGGACGACACCAAGCTGATCGGCAACGACATCGCCCAGAAGAAGGCGCTGACTGCGGTCTACTTCCAGATGGACACCAGGGACCTGGTGCCGCTGGTGCAGCCGGGCGCCGCGCTGTACGGGATCGAGGCGACCAGCGGCGGCCGGCTGGTCGTCTTCCCCGGTGGCGTACTGCTGCGCAAAGGCGACGGCACCATAGCCGGCGGCGTCGGCGTGAGCGCCGGCACGATCGACGAGGACGACCAGGTCGCACGCGCCGGCGCCGCGGCGTACTCGAGCTGAGTCCGCCGCGGCGCCGGTGTCGCCGCCCGGGGTCAGGCTGCCGGGCCGGCGACCAGGGTGATGGTCGCGGTGTGGCTGGTGCCGGTGCTGTCCACCCAGGTGACCCGCACCTGGTCGCCGGGGTTCCGCTCGGCCAGCGTGGCGGACAGCGCGTCGGCACTGTCCACAGTGGTCCCGCCGACGGCGGTGATGGTGTCGCCCGCCTGCAGGCCGGCCTCGGCCGCGGGCGAGCCGTCGACCACGCCGGAGATCGTGGCGGCGCCGGCGGCGTCCTGCGCCAGCTGCACGCCCAGGAAGGCCGGCGTGCCCTGCTGGATCGTGGCACTGTCCTCGCCGGACTGGATCCGGTCGGCGATCGAGACCGCCTTCTCGATCGGGATGGCGAAGCCGGCCGTGGCGGCCGTCTGGCCGGACGACGCGGCGGTGTCGATGCCGACGACCTTGCCGTCGCTGGCGTAGAGCGGGCCGCCCGAGTCGCCGGCCTGGATGTCCGCATCCACCTGGATCATGCCGGTGAGCTGCTCGGGGTCGGAGCCGCCCTCACCCGCGGCGGTGATGCTCTGGCCGAGCGCGGTGACCGTGCCCTCCGCGGCAGTGGGCGTTCCACCGGTGCCGCCGGCGTTGCCGACCGCGGTGACCTCGTCGCCGACGGACACCTGGTCGGAGGAGAGCTTCGCGGTGTCCAGCCCGGACGCGCCGGACAGCTGCAGCACGGCCACGTCGTCGCCGGCGTCGGTGCCCACCACCGTCGCCGGGTACGACCGGCCGGTGCTGACGACGGTCACGGTGATCTTGGTGGCGCCGCCGACGACGTGGTTGTTGGTGAGGATCTCGCCGTTCGAGGTGAGCACGACGCCGGTGCCGGCGGCCTCGGCCTGGCCGTAGTCGATCACGGTGGTGACGTCGACGACGCCGACCGACTCGGCCGCGGTGGCCTCGCGGGTGGTGCCGGTGCCCGTACCGGTGCCGGACCCGCCGCTGCCGTCGCCGAACCCGCCGTTTCCGGAGCCGGACCCGCCGCTTCCGTCGCCGAACCCGCCGCTGCCGCCGCTGCCGCCGTCGCCGAACTGGTCGCCCCAGCCGAGCTGGCCGGCCGGGGCGGAGCCGGACGCGGGCGTGCCGCTGCCGGCGACCGCGTGGTCGCCGAGGGCGTGGCCGATCGCGACGCCACCGCCGAGCCCGACCGCGAGCACCAGTGTGCCGGCGACCGCGACCCTCGCCCCGCGCCGGGGCCGCGGCCGGGCCGGCGGCCGGCCGAACGGCGGACCGAACGGCTGGCCCGTCGGCGACATCGGCTGCCCGGTCGGCTGCTCCGCCGGCTGGCTGAGCTGGGTCGGCTGCTCCGCCGGCTGGCTGAGCTGGGTCGGCTGCTCCGCCGGCTGGGTGGGCTGGGTCTGCTGTTCCGCGGGCTGGGTCGGCTGCTCGGCCGGCGGCGTCGAAGGGGACGCCGGGATGGCGCCGGTCGGGGTCTCGTCCTGGTGCTCGTCCATGTCACGCCTACTCGTCGGGGGTGTCGCTGCGTCTGGCACCCACCGAACTCCCGGATCCGAGTCGCGCGCTGTGCGGCGGCAAGGCGTTGGCTGTGAAGGCGGTCCGGCCCCGACCCGGGCACCGCCGCGCCGGACTGCATGATGTCCTCATGCCGCCCCCGCCGCCCCGCCCCGGCCGGTCGGCGGCCCGGCCCGTGGTCCGTCCCGGCCGGCCCGGCGACGGCCCGGGCTGCGCCCGCGTCTGGTGCGACACCGCGACCGAGCTGAGCCTGGACACCTACCACGCCTCGTCGCGGTCGCTCCCGTTCTACGACAACCGCCCGGGGTGGAGCCGGCACGGCGTGGTCTACCGGAAGTCCCTGGAGAGGACGCAGTCATGAGTGACGCCCGCGTGGCCGAGGTGATAGCCCGATCGCTGGCCCTCGCGGGCGTACGGCACGTGTTCGCCTATCCGGGCGAGACGATCGTCGACCTGCTCGAGGCCTGCCGCGTCGAGGAGATCGACGTCGTGCTGGCCCGCCGCGAGGCGACCGCCGCGTTCATGGCCGAGGGGCTGGCGATGGCGACCGGCGGCCTCGGCGCGTGCCTGTCCACGCTGGGGCCGGGATCGACGGCGCTCGCCAACGGCGTCGCGTCGGCGACCCTGGACCGCGTCCCGGTCGTCGCGCTGTCCGGTCAGATCGACTCCGGCCGCGAGCAGTACTTCACCCACCAGGTCGTGGACCACGGCCGGCTCTACGCACCGATCACCAAGTGGGCCGGGCGGATCGAGCCGTCGTCGGTGGCGACGACCATGCGCCGGGCGGTCCGGCTGGCCACCGCCGAGCGGCCCGGCGCGGTGCACCTGACGCTGCCGGCCGACCTGAGCGAGCGCACGGCCACGGACGGGGACGCCGCCGCGCCGCCGATGACGCCGGCGGCGGTCGCGACGTCCGTGTTCACCACCGGCGCGGAGCCGGGCGACGTGCTCGCCGCCGCCCGCCGGCCGGTGCTGCTGGCCGGGATCGGCGCGGTGCGGGCGGCCGCGACGCCGGCGCTGGTCCGGCTGGCCGAGACGGTGTCGGCACCGGTGGTCGTGGCGCCGATGGCCAAGGGCGTGTTCCCGGAGGACCACCCGCTGTTCGCCGGCGTCCTCGACATGGCCTGCGGCCAGGTGCTGTGGGACCTGCTCGGTGCAGCCGACCTGATCGTCACGGCCGGGTTCGACGCGGTCGAGCTGATCACCCCGTGGCCGCTGCGGACGCCGGTGCTGCACGTCGACGCGGTCCCGAACGTCGAGCAGGTCTACGCCAGCGACTGCGAGTGCGTCGGCGACGTGGGCGCGATCCTCGGCTGGCTGGCGGACGGGTGGCACGGCGAGCCGCGCTGGACCGAGGCCGAGGTCGGCGGCCACCGGAACCGGCTGCGCGACGCGTACTACTCGGGCGCAGTCGCCGGCCGGCTCAACCCGACCGACGTCGTCGACGCCGTGCGCCGGGCCGCGCCGCGGCAGACGCTCGTCACCACCGATGTCGGCTCGCACAAGCTCCTCGTCGGCCAGGGCTGGCGCGTGTACGAGCCGCGCGGCCTGCTGATGACCAACGGCCTGTCCTCCATGGGATTCGGCGTCCCGGCGGCCATCGCCGCGAAGCTCGCCGACCCGGGTCGCCCGGTCGTCGCGATGGTCGGGGACGGCGGCTTCGCGATGACGGCTACCGAGATACGGCTCGCCGCGGCGCTGTCGCTGCCGGTGGTGTTCGTGGTGTTCGTCGACGGCAGCCTCAACCGGATCGAGCTCACCCAGCGGGCCCGCGGGGTCCCGAGCACCGCGACCCGGATCGAGGACGTCGACCTGGTCAAGCTGGCCGAGTCGATGGACTGCGACGGGGTCCGCGCCGCCGACGCCGCCGAGCTGGAGAAGTCCCTGGACGGTCTGGCGTCGCTGTCCCGCCCGCTGGTGATCGAGGCCAGGATCGACCCGTCCCAGTACGACGCGCAGTTCTGACCGGTCAGGCTCCCGTACGGCCATGACGGCGCGGCCGTCGCCGGCCTCGTCGGCAGCCGCCGGGAGGCGGAGACGACTGGCCCGTCAGCCGCCGCCGGTGCGCGGCGTGGGGTGCCGTGGTGGCGGGGCCGCCCCGCTCGGGACGGACCCGCCACCGCGGGGTGTCTGCTAGCGCCCCGCGTCAGAGGGTCTTCGCAAGACCGGCACGAGACCTCTGACGCGGGACATCAGCTATGCCGGGACAGGGCCGGGGCCGGCGCCCCCGTCCCCACCGGCGAAGGTGCCCTCCGGACCGGCCGGGGCCGGCAGGGTCATCGGCGGACCTGGGACCCGCTTGCCGGGCACGCCGTTGACCGTCTCGGTGGAGTAGGCGTACGTCAGCATCGCGAACGCGATCAGGTCGCTGTTGACCTCCAGGGCGTGCAGGTCGACGTTGTCGATGTCGTCACAGGCCGAGTGGTAGCAGGGGTCGAACTGCGCACCGGCGGTGCCGCCCCAGATGGCCTGCTGCTCGGCCGTCTTGGGTTCCTCGGCGCCGGTGAACAGGCCGCCGGACGGGATGCCCGCGTCGATGAAGGCCTGGTAGTCGCTGCGGCCATCGAACGCCGTGTCGTCGTACGGCTCGCCGACCATCGTGTAGTACGACTCGTACAGGTCCTCGATCGCGGTCGAGCCCGGCGGCACGATGACCGGGGCCGCCTCGAACGTCGACTCGTCGGCGTCGTACACCATGAAGATGTAGTTCGGCGAACCCACCATGTCGTAGTTCATGTAGAGGGCGATCCGGTCCCGCTCGGCCTGGGACAGCCCCTCGACGTACGCGGTGGAGCCGATCAGACCCTCCTCCTCGGCCCCCCACCAGGCGAAGCGGACCGTGTTCTCCGGCTTCACCTTCGACATCTGCAGCGCGGTCTCCAGCAGCGCCGCCGACCCGGAGCCGTCGTCGTTGATCCCCGGTCCCGCGGTGACGCTGTCCAGGTGTGCGCCGGCCATCACGACGTTGTTCGCGTTCCGGCCCGGCAGCTCGGCGATCACGTTGACGTCCGTACGGGTCTCGTTCGGCACGACGCGCACGTGCGCGGTCGAGCCGGGCTGGGACAGCGCAACACCGTCGTCGAAGCTGGCGCCGACCACGGGGATGGTGATCTCGGCCGGGGACGGCACCAGCGTGCCGACGATCAGCGCCTCACGGGTGGGGTCGTTGCCCTGGTTGAAGATGATGACCGCCTCCGCTCCCGCGGCCTCGGCGTTCACCGCCTTCTCGGCGAACGTGCAGGTGCCCCGCTGGATCAGCGCGATGTCGTTGCTCCCGGCGAAGTCGAGGCCGGCGAAGTCCGCCGCCTCGCACCCGCTGGTGGACGCACGGTCCCCGGTCAGGTTGATGTCGACCGGGATCACGGTGCCGGTGACGTCGGCGGGCGGGCTGCCGGTGAAGGCCCCGGTCTCGTACGTGGCGTTGACCGGGGTGAGCTGCTGCAGCAGTGCCGGGAACACGAACTCGAACTGGAACTCGTCGAGCGTCACCCGGTAGCCGGCGTCCCGCAGCTGCCCGGCCACATAGTCGACGCTGTCCGCGTATCCGTCGGTCCCGGCCGCCCGGCTGCCCGGGTAGAACGGGTCGTCACTGGCGTCCGCGATCTTCTGGAGCTGGGCCTGATGCTCGCGGACCCCCTCCACTGTCACGCACTGCAACAGCTTGCTGTACGTGTTGTTGGTGCGGTTGGCACACCCGTTGCCGGGTGTGGCGCTCGCCGCCTGCACCGGCAGCAGCGCGGCCGCCACCAGCCCGAGAACTCCGACCGCGGCGAAGCGGGCCGACGCCCGCCCCGGTGACCTGTACAGTTTCGCCACTCTGGACCCCCTTGTCCGTCACGACGGCCCTGACGCGGCAACCCGCCGCCCGCCTGTGGGTCACCGTAACCAAAGAAACGGCCACGCTGGGCAAAAAAATCGGCGATCCTCCGCCGGATGGTCGATCCCGCGCCGGTACGGGTCGTCACGCGAGTGCGCCGGTTGCGCCGCTCGGACTGGTCCCGGGCCTGGTCAGTCCGGGTCTTCGGGGATACCGAACGTGCCGAGGACGGAGCGGATCCGCGCCGGATCGGCGCGGAGCAGGAGCGGCCGGCCGGTCTGGTGGGCCTGCCGGTGGGCGGCCAGCAGCGCGGCCACCCCGTCCCGGTGAATCGAGGTGGCCTTGGTCAGATCGACCATGATCCCGGCTCGGGCCCGCAGTGCTCTCGCCAGCACGCGGCGCAGCGTCGGGACCGCCGACGCGTCGAGGGCACCGGCGATGGCGATCACGATGCGGCGTTGGCCGCGCTCGCGTCGAACCGTGATCGCCATGCTGGTTCCCCCGTCTGCGGTTCGCGCTGCGTGTCACCCACCCCCTCGACCGCTGGCGTCCGACGACGATCGGTCACGCAACACTCCATGACGATGACAGCGGTACGCCGGGTTGATGACGTTGCCGGCGAGCGCAGCTGCACCACGACACGGCCGCGGTGGGCAGCCGCCCCGTGTTCGCGGGGACGACCGGACACACCGGTTGACCAGGGCCGACCGGCCCGGTAGCGCTACGACCGCCCGACGCGGGAGCGACGGTTCACCAGCGCGGGAGCGACGGTTCACCAGCGCGACGAGGAGGATCATGGCTACGTTCACCCGGTCCGATCTGCGGGGAGCAGAGTTCGCCGGCGCGGACCTTCGGGGGGCCCGGTTCGTCGGGGCTGACCTGTCCGACGTCGTGATGCGCGGGGTCGAGATCCAGCGGGCGGAGATCGACTCACCGTGGCTGTTCGAGGGCGACGGCTTCCTGCGCGTCAACGGCGTCGACGTGCTCCCACTCGTCGACGCCGAGCTCAACCGCCGCTTTCCCGGCCGCGCCGACCGGCACGCGGCCGACCCGGACGGCCTGCGCGCGGCCTGGGCTGCAGTGGAGGGCACCTGGGCGGCGACGCTCGACCGGGTCGCGGCGATGCCGGCCGGCACGGTCGACGTGTCGGTGGCCGGTGAGTGGTCGTTCGCGCAGACGCTGCGTCACCTGGTCCTGGCCACCGACATGTGGCTGGGCCGGGCGATTCTGGAGCGTGAGCAGCCGTTCCATCCGCTGGCCCTGGTGGACTCCGGGACCAGGGAAGGATTCGACATGTCGGTGCTGGCGACGGAGACCCCGTCGTACGCGGAGGTCTTGGAGGCCCGCGCCGACCGCGTCGCGATGGTGCGCGACTTCCTCGCCGGCGTCTCGCCACAGGAACTCGCCGCGCCGCGCAGGAACCCGCACGAGCCCGAGCGGCAGGAGACCGTGCTGTCCTGCCTGCACGTGATCCTCGAGGAGGAGTGGGAGCACAACCGCTACGCCGTACGCGACCTCGACGCGATCGACGCGACTGCCTGAGCCACCGACCGCACCGCAGCGCGGCCGCCGGGCCGGCCCTCCAGCCGTCCACCGCGGGCGGCAGCCGCCTCAGGCTGCCGCTACCGCCTGTAGTGGTCGAGTCGATTCGGGTCGTCCTCCAGTGCTGCACGGTCCCACCGGCCATGCTCCGCGGCCGCCTCGTAGGTCGCCTGCAGGAACTTCGCTCAATGCCGCATCCGGGTCGGCGGATTCGGCGACCACCTCGTACGGCAGCAGGAACTCGCCGAGCTCGCGACTGTAGAAGGCACCGCTCGGGCGGACGGGATGCTCGGCGTAGCCGTCCGGTTCCGGGTAGGTGTAGGCGTAGAACGCCCCCTCCTCACCACCGCCGGGCCAGAAACCGCAGCTGGAGAGTTCCTTCCAGTAGCCCTCGACCATCACCCAGTCCGGGCAGTTCGGGGCGCCACCGGGATGCGGCGGCGCGGGCCGGCCCGAGAACCGGGTGTGGGCGATGTCCATGGCGCCCCAGAAGAAGTGCACCGGGCTGGCCTTGCCGACGAAGCGGGAGCGGAACTCGCCGAGCACCCGGTCGGCCTGCACCAGTTGGCGCCAGAACTGCCGAGCCGCCGGCGGGTCGTAGGAGGCGTGGACGTGGTCTTCGGCGAACGGGATCGCGTCCTCCACCTCGTTGGGACTGGCATGAATCGCCGTCTCGATCCCCAGCTCGCCCAGAGCGGCCATCGTCTGGATGTAGAAGTCGGCGACCGACTTCGGCTCCAGCGGCACCCTGCGAACTCCGCCCTCGCTGCTGCGGATGACCAGCAGATGGTCGAGGAAGTCGAACTCGATGTCGAAGGCGCCGCCGTGGTACGGAACGGCCGAGGTGGTCAGGCCGCGGGGGCTGACATAGAGGGCGGCCTGCCACCAGTGGTTGAGCATCGGGGCATGGGCCAGGCGCACCTTGCCCACGATCTGCGTCCACAGGTGCAGGGTGTCGCGGGTGTCGACCCAGTCAGCCACCCGTAGCCGCGGCCACCCCTCGACGGTGACAGCAGGCACGGAGTCCTCCTCGCACGGCAAATCAGGGTGAGCCGACGAGCGTACCCGTTGCGAACGCGAGCGACTCCCATCCGACTCCGTCGCGGTCGCCGCCTTCCCGCCGCGCTGTTGCCGGCGGCCCGATTGTCCGGCACCGGGCGAGCGGCCTGCCGCCGACGTCCTCCTGCGCGCCGCCGAGCGGCGTGGGGAACGGGAACTCTCTGTCCTCGACGGTCGTACCCCTCCGTCCAGTGGCAGACGCGGGTGGACGCCGGCATGCCTTACGGCCGCGCCGGCGAGGAGGTCTCGAGGTTTACTGGCTGGCTGCGTAGGAGCGCAGATGGTCGAATGCCATCTCCAGAGCGGTGTGCATCGGGGCGCCGTCTTTCGCCATCTGCGCCATGAGATAGCCGCCCTGCAACGCGGCCATGATCCCGGTGGCGAGAGTCCGAGGGTCGGCCTCGTCGCGCAGGACCTGCTTGTCCCTCATCCGCTCCAAGGCCGCGACGAGCAACGTCTCCCAGCTGGCGAAGTGGCGGGCGAGAGCGACCCGCGCATCCTCGTCCTGATCAGCCAGCTCGCTGACCAGCGAGCCCAGCTCACAGCCGTGTGCCCCGCGGCGGGTGGTCACGCGCTGGACGACGGCGACTCGCCACCGGTCGAGACCGCTCAGCGTGTCGACACGCTCGAGATAGCCTTGCTCCCGCGTGAGGATCCGGTTGGCTCGGAACGCGATCACTTCACGGACGAGGTCCGTCTTGTTGGAGAAGTGCTGGTAGAACTGCGACTTACCGGTCCCGCTGGCCGCCATCACCTCGTCGAGCGTGGTCGCCGCCACGCCTCGGGCCAACATCAGCTCTGACGCGGATTCAACTATCCGGGCACGGGTGGCAGCGCCGCGGCTGGTCAACCGTCGCGTGCCAGATGCGCTGCCCTGCAGGGTCACCGTAAGAGCCTATCTCGCGTCACGTTACCGCGCTCACTGTACTGCCAAGTACGGACTTGACGAAGTCAGGGTGTTGGGGCCTGAGCGTCTCGTTGCCCGTCCCCGGGCAGCTCAGGGTCCCGCCGCGCCTGCGATGTGGCCGGCTGCCGACGGCATATCGTACGCCCAGGTACACCGATCGAAGGCGATCAGTCATGATCGCGGTGACTGAGTGGGCGCGTCGGCGCCCTCGACCGTGGTGGCGGGCAGCGGCGGCGAGCTCCTGCAGACCGCCTGAGCCGGTAGGCTCGGCCGATCGCTGTCGGGTCGCTTGGGGTGCCGAGGACAGGTTCCCGGAGGCCTGCCCTTGACTCCGCTCATCACCTCGGTAAGAATGTACTCTAAGGTACATTAGGACGCTGACAGTGGGTCGAGGCC
>Ga0207690_10003041_pt1 | contig 10100 bp, 8 predicted proteins | sample KBSC23metaG_FD_184315 | JGI IMG/M metagenome (GOLD analysis project Ga0207690, IMG submission 184315) | Corn rhizosphere microbial communities from Kellogg Biological Station, Michigan, USA - KBS C2-3 metaG (SPAdes) (version 2) | ecosystem: Host-associated > Plants > Roots > Rhizosphere > Soil ...
CGCGGGGACCGGCGGTACTTCGGCGACGATCGGGCGCTATGGCCGCTACCGCCGGCTCGCGACGCGGATTTGCGTCGCCGACCCGGAAGGGTCGGTGTTCCACCGCCACTGGGCGGATCGCGGCGTCACCAAGCTCGACCGCTGCGCCAGTCGCATCGAGGGGATCGGTCGCGCGCATGTCGAGCCCTCGTTCGTGCCCGAGGTGATCGACCGGATGGAAGTGGTGTCCGACACGCGCAGCATCGCCGCGGCGCGACTGCTCAGCGAGCGATTGGGCCGACGGTGCGGGGGGTCGACCGGCACCAATTTGTGGGCCTGCGCGACGTTGGCCGAGGAAATGGCGACAGCCGGCGCCGAGGGATCGATCGTCACCATCCTGTGCGACGACGGCAATCGCTATGGCTCGACCTATTTCGACGATGCCTGGCTCGATCGGTGCGGCATCGACTGGAAACCCGAGGCGCGCGATCTCGCGGACCGGCTGGGCTGGAACGGCGGCTGAACCGCGATGCTATAGCCGCGTCGCTCCGGCTTCGCGGACATGGTCGAGCGTCGGCATGCCGTTGACCGCCATCATCAGGTCGGCTTCGGCCAGGATGCATTTGAGGACGTGCGCAGCGCCCTCGGCGCCATCGAGCGCCAGGCCATAGACGAACGGCCGTCCCACCCCGACCGCGCGCGCACCCAGCGCCAGCGCCTTGATCACGTCGCTGCCCGAGCGGATTCCGGAATCGAACCAGACCGGAACGTCGCCCGCGGCTGCGACGACGTCCGGCAGCATGTCGATCGCCGCGATCCCGCCATTGGCCTGGCGTCCGCCATGGTTCGAACAGAAGATCGCGTCGGCGCCCATGTCTACCGCTCTGCGCGCATCGTCGGGATGACAGATGCCCTTGAGCACGATCGGCATCTTGGTGACCGACTTGAACCAGGCCAGGTCATCCCAGGTCAGCGGCCGAGCGAACAGCGAGCCCCATAGCATCACCGCTTCGGGCAACGCCTGGGCGGGATCCTTGCCGAGCAGCTTGCGGAAGACGGGGTCCGCGAAATAGTTGATCAGGACATGCCCGCGCAGCTGCGGAAAATTGCCGGCATTTAGGTCGCGCGGGCGCCAGCCGGTCACCCAGGTGTCGAGCGTCACCACCAAGGCGCGATAGCCGACTGCCTCGGCGCGGCGGATCAGACTCTCGGCCAAGTCCCGGTCGCGCGGCGTATAGAGCTGGAAGAAGCCGGGCGTGTCGCCAAGGTGCTTCGCCACCTCTTCCAGCGTGTCGTTGCCGAGCGTCGAGACGGTCATCGGCACGCCGGTCATCGCCGAGGCCTGGGCCGCGGCGATGTCGCCATGCTGGTTCGGCGTGCAGATGCCGGTGACCCCGATCGGGCTCATGAACAACGGGCTATGATATGTGTGGCCGAAAATCTCGGTCGACAGATCGCGGCTGGTCGTGCCGACCATCATCCGCGGCACCATGCCCCAATGATGGAAAGCGGCGGCGTTCTGGTCCTGGGTCCATTCGTCGCCGCACCCGCCCTGAACATAGTTCAACACGTGCGGCGGCATCGCCGCGGTCGCGCGCTGGACGAGCGCGGCATAGTCGACCGGCACTTTCGGCAGCACCCCGCGCAGGCCGGCGCCGTAGATCTCGTTTTGATAATCGCCGAAATGCGGCATCGTGCTTCTCCCCTTCAGGGTGTTATCGCGGCGGATCGCAAGGCGTCGCCGAATAACGTGGCGCCGGCGCCGGCTGCATCACGCCGTCGACCTCGATGAATGTCCCTCGCGCCTTGTTATGGGGATGATCCGCCACTTCGTCCCACGCCAGCACCGGCGCGAAACAGATGTCGCTCGCCTCCATCGACGCGCACCATGCGTCGCGTGTCTTCGTTCGGAAAATCTCGGTCAGCCGCGCCTTTTGCGCCGGCCATTGCGTGCGGTCATATTGATTGTCGAACAGCGGGTCGCCGTTGAGGCCAAGCGCTTCGCGGAGCAGCGCATAGAATTGCCCTTCGATCGAGCCGATCGCTACGAACTTGCCGTCGGCGGTCTCGTAGGTGTCGTAAAACGGCGCTCCGGTATCGAGCAGATTGGTGCCGCGCGCGTCGCTCCAAATGCCCTGGGCGCGGAAACCCCACATCATCGCCATCAGCAATGCCGACCCGTCGGTCATCGCGCAGTCGATCACTTGCCCGGGCGCGCCATTCTTCACCGCCAGCAACGCGCTGACCATAGCGAAGGCGAGCATCATCGCGCCGCCGCCGAAATCGCCGACCAGATTGATCGGCGGAGTCGGCTTCTCGCCCACGCGGCCAAGCGCGCCGAGGACCCCCGACAGGGCGATATAATTGATGTCGTGCCCGGCGGCCGCGGCATAGGGGCCGTCCTGGCCCCAGCCGGTCATTCGGCCGATCACCAGCTTGGGATTGTCGGCGAGCAGCACCTCGGGACCGATCCCCAGCCGCTCGATCACGCCGGGCCGGAATCCCTCGATCATCCCGTCGGCGGTCCTGAGCAGCGCGCGGAGCTTGGCGATATCGTCGGGCGCCTTGAGATCGAGCTGCATCGTGGTGCGCGACCGTAGCAGCGGGTCGCGCGGATCGACCGCGGCGCCGGGGCGATCGATGCGGATCACTTCCGCGCCATGATCGGCGAGCATCATGCCGCAGAACGGCCCCGGCCCGATCCCGGCGAGTTCGACGATGCGGATGCCGTGCAAGGGTCCGGGCATGGAGTCTCCTCTTTATAGCCCCTCCCCTGAAGGGGAGGGGCTTACTGTTTCTTCACCTCACCGCGGCGCCATGCGAATGGCGCCGTCGAGGCGGACGTCCTCGCCGTTGAAATAGCCGTTTTCGATCATCGTCAGCGCCAGCTGCGCATATTCGGGCGGATTGCCGAGCCGCTTGGGGAACGGCACCGATGCGGCAAGCGCATCCTTCACATTCTGCGGCGCCCCCTGCATCAAAGGCGTCTCGAAAATGCCGGGCAGAATCGTGTTGATCCGAATTCCCTCGTTCATCAGGTCGCGCGCGATCGGCAGCGTCATGCCGACCACCCCGCCTTTCGACGCCGAATAGGCCGCCTGGCCGATCTGGCCGTCCTCCGCGGCGACCGACGCGGTCATCACCATCGCCCCGCGCTCGCCATCGACGCCCGGCTCGAGCGTCAACATACCGGCGGCAGACTTGGCGACGCAGCGGAAGGTCCCGACCAGGTTGATCTGGATGAGCCAGTTGAACGCTTCGAGCGGGAAATGCTTGATCGATCCGTCTTCCTTCGACCGGCTGGCAGTCTTGACCGCGTTGCCGGTGCCCGCGCAGCAGACCAGAACGCGTTCCTGGCCATGCGCCGCGCGCGCCTTGGCGAAGCCGGCGTCGACGCTCTCGTCGCTGGTCACGTTGACCTCGCAGAATATGCCGCCGATCTCGCCGGCGAGCGCTTCGCCCTTTTCGGTCTGCAGGTCGAAGATCGCGACCTTGACGCCCTTGGCTGCCAGCGCACGCGCCGTCGCGGCACCAAGGCCTGAGGCTCCACCGGTAACGACCGCGGCTACCGAATTATCGAGTTTCATTCTTCTCTCCTCTAAGCGTCACCCCAGCGAAAGCTGGGGTCTCAAGCCGAAGCGCGACGCAAGAGCCGCATGAGATCCCAGCTTTCGCTGGGATGACGGTGATTGTTTGCCTTGTTCAGAGCCGCTCGACGATCGTGACGTTGGCTATGCCGCCGCCTTCACACATCGTCTGTAATCCCCAACGCTTGCCTCGCGCCTTCAGCGCATGGAGCAACGTCGTCATCAGCTTGGTGCCCGAGGCCCCCAATGGATGGCCGAGCGCGATCGCGCCGCCATTGACGTTGAGCCGGGCATGGTCGGCGCCGATCACGCGCAGCCAGGCGAGCGGAACCGGCGCGAACGCCTCATTGACTTCGTACAGGTCGATATCCTCGATCTTCATGCCCGCGCGCGCCAGCGCTCGCTGCGTCGCCGGCAACGGCTCCTCGAGCATGATCACGGGATCGCCGGCGGTGACGGTCAAATTGTGGATGCGTGCCAGCGGAGTCAGGCCGTGGTCCTTGAGCGCGCGCTCGCTGACGATCAGCACGCCCGAGGCACCGTCGCAAATCTGGCTGGCCGACGCCGCGGTCAGCACGCCGCCTTCCTGGAGAAGTTTCACGCTCGCCATCGATTCGGGCGTGGCGTCGTAGCGGATGCCCTCATCATGCAGGTGGAGGACGGTATTCCCCTCTTCATCGACGATCTCGATCGGCACGATCTCGGCGTCGAACGCGCCCGCTTGGGTAGCAGCAGCCGCGCGACGGTGGCTTTCGAGCGAGAAGGCGTCGAGCTGCTCGCGGCTGAAGCCGTATTTCTGCGCCATCATCCCGGCGCCGACGAACTGGCTGAATCCCTGAACGCCGTAGCGATCCTTGATCTTCTGCGACCAGGGTCCGATGCCGATGCCGAGCTGCGCGGGCGCCGAGCTGGCCAAGCCCATCGGCACCCGCGTCATGCTCTCGACCCCGGCGGCAAGCACGATGTCCTGCGTGCCCGACATCACCGCCTGCGCGGCGAACTGGATCGCCTGCTGCGATGAGCCGCATTGGCGGTCGATCGAGACAGCGGGAACACTGTCGGGAAGCGAGGACGCCATCACCGCGCTGCGGCCGATATGTCCCGATTGCTCGCCGGCCTGGATGACGCACCCCATGATGACGTCTTCGACCGCGGCGCCGTCGATCCCGGCACGCTCGACCACCGCGTCGAGCACCTTGCCCGCGAGATCGGCCGGATGCCAGTCCTTCAGCTTGCCGCCGCGCCGTCCGCCGGCGGTCCGCGCCGCCGACACGATATAAGCCTCCGCCATCCTCTCACTCCTTTTTATCGGTTTCAGTTAGCCACTGGTTTACGCTTGCGGCAAGCGCATTTTCGTGTGGACGGTATGGTCTGTCAGTGTATTGGCACGGCTCCTCCCCTCATCATTGTGAGCAACACATGCCCGGAGGCACCATGATCGAACGCAACGGCCTGAAAATCGCGAGCGAACTCGTCGAGTTCGTCGAGGCGCGCGCGTTGCCCGGAACGGGGATCGATGCCGACGCCTTCTGGACGGGCGTCGCGGCGATCTTCGCGGCGTTTGCTCCCGACAATGCGGCCTTGCTTGCCAAGCGCGACCTGATCCAGGCGGAGATCGACGGCTGGTTGGCCGAGCGCGCCGGCGAACCGATCGACCAGGCCGAATACCAGCCATTCCTCAAATCGATCGGCTTTCTGGTCGACGAACCGGCGCCGTTCGCGGTGACGACGCAGAATGTCGATGCCGAAGTCGCGACCATGGCCGGTCCGCAATTGGTCGTGCCGGTGCTCAATGCGCGCTTCGTGCTCAACGCCGCCAATGCGCGTTGGGGCAGCCTGTACGACGCCCTTTACGGCACCGACGCCATTCCCGGCACAGCCAAGCCTGGTGGCTATGATCCTGAACGCGGGAGCCAAGTGATTGCCTGGGCAAAAGCGTTCCTGGACAAAGCGGTGCCGCTCGCCAACGGAAGCTGGGCCGCGCTGGCCAGTGCGCCGGTCCTGGCCGATCCGGCTTTGCTCGTCGGACGCGCCGGTGACAATTATCTGTTCCGCCACAACGGCCTGCACATCGAAGTGGTGATCGATCGCGAGCATCCAATTGGCAGGACGGACCCCGCCGGGATCGCCGACGTCATCCTGGAAAGCGCGATCACGACGATCGTCGATCTCGAGGATTCGATCGCCGCGGTTGATGCCGAGGACAAGGTCGCGGCTTATGCCAATTGGCTCGGCCTGATGCGCGGCGACCTGGAGGATACGTTCGAGAAAGGCGGTCGGACACTGACTCGCCGCCTTAATGATGATCGCCGTTATATCGCGCCCGATGGCAGTGAGCTGGTATTGCGTGGCCGCAGCCTGTTGTTCGTGCGCAATGTCGGCCATCTGATGACCACGCCGGCGGTGATCCTGGCCGACGGCGGTGAGGCGCCGGAGGGTATCCTCGATGCGATCATGACCAGCCTAATCGGCCTGCATGACCTCAAGGGCCTCGGCCGCTTCCGCAACAGTCCGGCAGGGTCGATCTACATCGTCAAGCCCAAGATGCACGGGCCTCAGGAGGCCGGTTTCACGAACGCCCTGTTCGATGCGGTCGAGGAAATGCTCGATCTACCCCGCCATACCATCAAGGTCGGCGTGATGGATGAGGAGCGCCGCACCTCGGCCAATCTCGCCGCCTGCATCCATGCGGTGAAGGACCGCATCGTCTTCATCAACACCGGCTTCCTCGATCGCACCGGCGACGAGATCCACACCAGCATGCAGGCCGGGCCGATGGTGCCCAAGGGCGAGATGAAGACCTCGGCCTGGATCAAGGCTTATGAGGATCGCAACGTCCAGATCGGGCTCGCCTGCGGCCTCAGCGGCAAGGCACAGATCGGCAAGGGCATGTGGGCGGCGCCCGACCGCATGGCCGACATGCTCGAGCAGAAGGTCGCCCATCCGATGACCGGGGCGACCACCGCCTGGGTCCCCTCACCCACCGCGGCGACCTTGCACGCGACGCATTACCATCAGGTCGACGTATTCGCGCGCCAGAAGGAACGCGCCGCCGAGCCGGTCGCGAGCCTGAACGACTTGCTGTCGGTACCGCTCGCGCTCGGCCGCAACTGGACGCCGGACGAGGTTCGCGCCGAACTCGACAACAATGCCCAGGGGATATTGGGCTATGTCGTACGCTGGATCGACCAGGGCGTCGGCTGTTCGAAGGTGCCCGACATCCACGACATCGGGCTGATGGAAGACCGCGCGACCTTGCGCATCTCGAGCCAGGCGCTGGCCAATTGGTTGCTCCACGGCGTGTGCACGCCTGAAGAGGTCGAAGCGGCGTTCGGACGCATGGCGGCCAAGGTCGACATGCAGAACTCGAGCGACCCCGCCTATCGTTCGTTGGTCGCCAATCCTGCGGGTCCGGCATTCCAGGCAGCGCGCGCGCTGGTGTTCGAGGGAACCGTTCAGCCCAACGGCTATACCGAGCCGCTTCTTCATCGTTTTAGATTGCAGAAGAAAGCATCTTGAGAACGAACTATTAAAAATTGTACAAAAGAGACACCCCTATACATCCAGTTCTATGCACAGCATTACGTGAAACTTGGCTTGATTTTCGAGACGAGATGCGAGAAGCGCTCGATCTGCCGCCGAACTCATCTGGCGAGTAACTTAATACGTGCAAAATAGTCGCACTTCTATTAGGTAGAGCTCACCGGATTCATCCGGACCGTTCGATCTGCGTTTGGGGGTTACAGGGATGATACAGGCAATCAAAGCTGGCACGGCAGCAGCCGTGCTCATCGCCGGCATCGTGGCAGCGCCGGCGATTGCGGACACGGGCCGCAATTTCACCGTCTATAATGGCAATGCCGACGTGTCGGTGCAGCGCGTCTGGACGGCCCGCTCCGGGGAGTCGAAGGACCCCTGGCACGAGGTCGACATGAAATATGCGATCAAGCCGAAGAGCTCGTCGAACTTCACACTCGGAACCGGCGACGTCTGTCTCTACGATATCAAGATCCAGTTCTCCGACGAGGTCACGCAGCAGTTCGACAATATCAACGTCTGCAAGGGCCAGACCGTCAACGCGACCTGACGCGAAACGGTTGGAGGGGAAAATGACGGCGGCGAACCAAGGTTCGCCGCCGCTTTCGTTTGCGCGTGCTTGGTGGATTCAATTGCAATTTCGTCAGCAGAACATATCATGAACACCCTATGCCCGAGTCGTCTGCCTCACTGAGTCGGTTGCGCCGTCGCGTCGCGCGCATCGAGGGTCCGCGCGTCTCGGGCGGTCCGGCGCGGTTCGCCACCGGGCATGCGGCGATCGATGCGTGGCTGGGCGGCGGGTTGGCGCGCGGACGCTTGCACGAAGTAATGGCGGACGACAGCGAGGATGCCGGCAGCCTGTCGGGATTCGCCGCGATGCTGGCGCTGCGTATCGATGCCGGAAAACCTTCATTATGGCTCAGGACCGAGGCGGCGGAACGGCGGGCGGGCAAGCTTTACGCCAGCGGATTAAATGAAATTGGTCTCCATGGCGGTGACCTCATTCTCGGGCTGCTCGGCGACGACGCGGCATTGCTCAAGGCCGCGAACGATGCCGCGCGCTGTGCCGGGCTCGGCGCATTGGTGGTCGAGAGCTGGGGGGAGCCCAAGCCGCTCGATTTGACCGCGACGCGACGGCTGATGCTGGCGGCGGAAGCGTCGGGCGTGACCGTGCTGCTGCTGAGGGGCGAAGCGCGCGAAAGCCCCAGCGCCGCCGACACGCGCTGGAGAGTCTCTGCTGCCCCCTCGATCGCGCTTGCCGCCGATGCGCCGGGGCCGCCCGCCTTAGACTTGGAATTGTTGCGCCGCCGCGCCGGCCCCGCCGGACGCCGCTGGCGCGTGGAGTGGAATCGTGAACGACGTACCTTCCAGCCCAGCGACAGCCAGGCGCTACCTGGCGCTGTTCTTCCCCTGGCTGCCGGCTGAGCGCATCCGCATCACGCGCCCGCATCTGTTCGCGGGCCGTGCCGGTGCGCCTTATGCGCTGACCGAGAAGGTCAAGGGCGCGCTGCGCGTATATGCGGTCGATCTGGAAGCCGCGCGTTTGGGAATCGAGCGCGGCATGACCCTGGCCGATGCCCGCGCGCGGCTGCCCGAACTCGAAGCGTTCGACCATGTCCCGCACGACGATCATTTGTGGCTCGAACGGCTGGCCGATGGCTGCACGCGCTATACGCCCTGGGTGATGCTCGACGCACCCGATGGACTGGTGCTCGACATCACCGGCTGCGCCCATTTGCTTGGCACCGAAACCGCGCTCGCCGCCGATGTGCTGGCACGACTGGATCGGTTGGGCGTCACCGCGCAACACGCCTTTGCCGCCAATCCCGACGCCGCCCGCGCGATGGCGCGATGGCGCAGCGTCGGCGCCAATGAGGACGAGGCGGTCCGCCGCCTGCCGGTCGTGGCGCTCGGGCTCGAAGAGGAAGCGACGACGGCCTTGAAGCGGGCCGGACTCAAGACCGTCGGCGATGTCGTGGCGCGCCCCTTGTCGGCGATTGCCGCGCGGTTCGGCAGCGACGCCGCAACCCAGGTCAGGCGGATCATCGGCGAAGCCGACAGCCCGTTGACTCCCCGCATCGTCGCGCCGCCCTTGTTCGTCGAGCGGCGCTTTGCCGAGCCCGTCGCGCGCACCGAATTCGCGTTGACCGTGCTGGGAGAATTGATCGGTGACGCGGCGGTCAAGCTCGATCAGACCCATGAAGGCGGCCGCCGGTTCGAGGCGCGCTTCTTCCGCACCGACGGGCTGGTGCAGCGGATGGCGGTCGAAACGGGCCGGCCGACCCGCGACGTGGCCGCGGTATTGCGGCTGTTCCGCGAGCGGATCGAGACGCTGGCCGATCCGATCGATCCCGGCTTCGGTTTCGACCTGATCCGGCTCGACGTGCCGGTCGCCGAACGACTCGACGCGGCGCAGTTACGGCTCGAAGGGGGTGCGGTCGGTGAGGCCGAACTGGCGCAATTGATCGACCGGCTGTCGACCCGGGTCGGGCGCGGACGCGTGCGCCGCTTCGCCCCGCGCGATCGCCATTTGCCCGAACAGGCCGAATTGATGCTGCCCGCCACCGATCCCGTTCCGCCGGGCGACTGGCCCGAGCTCGAAGCGGGCGAGCCGCCCTTGCGCCCGATCCACTTGTTCGACCCGCCGCAATTGATCGACTCGATCGCCAGCGAGGTCCCCGACGGGCCGCCGCGCCAGTTCCGCTGGCGGCGTGTCCTGCACGAGGTCGCCCGGGTCGAAGGACCCGAGCGAATCGCCACGCCCTGGTGGGGCAGCCGCCAGGCGCCGACGCGCGACTATTACCGCGTCGAAGACCGCCGCGGCCGCCGCTTCTGGATCTTCCGCCACGGCCTGTACGGCGAAGTCGCCGAGCCCGGCTGGTACATCCATGGGCTGTTCGCATGAAGAAACTCGCACAAAGACACGAAGCCACGAAGAGATTCTGTTCGCGCAGAGGCGCAGAGGGCGCAGAGAAGTTGTCTCATCTGCTACGTCTC
>Ga0207690_10003045_pt1 | contig 10097 bp, 9 predicted proteins | sample KBSC23metaG_FD_184315 | JGI IMG/M metagenome (GOLD analysis project Ga0207690, IMG submission 184315) | Corn rhizosphere microbial communities from Kellogg Biological Station, Michigan, USA - KBS C2-3 metaG (SPAdes) (version 2) | ecosystem: Host-associated > Plants > Roots > Rhizosphere > Soil ...
AGCCCGTAATCGCCCCCGGCGAGACGGAAATACTCGAACAGCACCGCCTCCGAGGGAGCGGCGCTGAGCAGCAGCGCGATCCCGAAGGCAGCGAACGGCCGCGCGGCCAGCACCGAGAAAGCGCCGCCGAGAGCGCGTTCGATCGACGCCTCCCGTACTGCGCCCGGCGCCGCCTCCGTTCCCATTAGCCGAGCCGCTTCCACGCAGCAGAGGCTGCCCCGTACCCCGCGGCGGTGCAACCCTCCCGTTCAGCCTGCGTTCGGGGGCGGAAGCGCAGGTTGACAGCCACGAGTCGAAGGGTCAGTTTGTTCGCGATGAAGACGATGTGCGCCTCTGCCGTCTCCGCCCGTCCGGCCGCCGCCGCGACGGTCCGTTATTATTACGCCTCGCGATACCGGACGGGATCGAACTAGCGCGCGCCTTCACCAGCCCAAGCTTTCCACCCCGTCCGGACCCTCCGGGCGGGGTTTTTCATTTCCGGAGACACGATCATGTTCAGAGACTTCACGGAGACCGCCGCCGCCGAGCGGGGCGACTGGACCATCCCCCAGAACTGGGCCCACTTCACGCCGGAGGACCACCGCGTCTGGGACCTGCTGTTCGCACGCCAGCAGCAGCGGCTCGCCGGCCGGGCGGTGCGCGCCTTCGAGGAAGGGCTCGACGTGCTGCGCCTCTCCCACCCCGGCATCCCCGATTTCGACGAGCTCAATGCGCGGCTCTTCCCGCGCACCGGCTGGACGGTGGTCGCGGTCCCCGGGCTGCTTCCCGACGACGTCTTCTTCCGTCACCTCAGCCGTCGCCAGTTCCCGGCCGGCAACTTCATCCGTTCCGCCAGCCAGCTCGACTATCTTGAGGAGCCGGACGTGTTCCACGACGTCTTCGGCCACGTCCCGATGCTCACCAACCCCCGTGTCGCCGATGTGCTGGAGATGCTCGGCCACCGCGGGCTGGAGGCGCTCGCGAGCGGCGATCTCCACCGCCTGTCCCGCCTCTATTGGTATACGATCGAGTTCGGGCTGGCGCGCGAGGAAGGCGCGCTCAAGGTCTACGGCGCCGGCCTTGCCTCCAGCTTCGGCGAGGCGGGATTCGCGCTGGAGGATCCGGCCGTCGCGCGCCACGGCTTCGACCTCGCGCGGGTGCTGCGGACCCGCTATCGATCGGATGCCTTCCAGCGCTGCTATTTCGTCATCGACGGTTTCGATCAGCTGCTGGATGCGCTCGAGCGCGCCGACCTGGGAGAGCTCTACAGGTCGATCGAAGCCTTGCCGGAGCTGGAGGCGGGCTAGGCCGTCGCGGGCGCCGCGCCCCTGCTCCTCGCCGCGCCCGACCTGCGCCAGCCGAGCAGCATCGCCTGCGCCGGCTTCTCGAAGCCGTGATAGAGGACGGCCGAGACGGCCAGGACAGCGACGAGGTAGAGCGCCAGCAGGGCGGGCGAGACCCGCCCCGCCCCGACGAAAGCGAATTTGAACAGGGTCAGCAACAGATAGTGCGACAGATAGGTCGCGTAGCTGATGCGGCCGAGCCAGACCAACGGCGTCGCCGAGAGGACGCCCGCGCCGCGCGCCTTCGCCAGCGCCAGGATCAGCGCAGCGCATATGAGCGGCGCGACGGGCGCGTCGAAAGCCGCATAGGCCAGCGCCAGCACCCCCGCCATGCCGCCCAGCGCCGCAGCGTCCCATCGCCGCTGCGGCAGGCGCAGCCACAGCCCGTAGAGCGCGATGCCCATCGCGAACTCGACGAGGCAGCGAAACAGCCCCGTCTGCGCCACTGCGTTCGGAAAGGGATAGCCGGCGAGGCGGAAGAACGTCTGCACGCCGACGCCGAGCGCGACCAGGCAGGCCCCAAGCAGCCACAGGGGCCGACGCTGCGGCTTGAGCAGCGCGAGCAGCAGCGGGAAGAGGAGGTAGGCCATCGCCTCCGTCGAGATCGACCAGGCCGGCACGTTCCATCGTGTCTGGGTCGTCAGGCCCCAGTTCTGGACGAGCAGGAGCGAGGCTCCGAAATAGCCCCAATCCTGATCGACCAGGCGCACTCTGCCGAACGCCGCCGCGGCCAGCGCATAGGCGGCGAAGCCGAGCAGGATGAGGAGGTGCAGCGGGTAGATGCGCGCGAACCGGCGGTACAGGAAGTCGCCATAGGCGGCCACGCCGCCTCCGCCGACGCGAGCGCCGTAGTTCAGCGCCATCACGAAGCCGGAGAGGAGGAAGAACAGGTCGACGGCGAGGTTGCCGCGCGCCAGCACCGCCATCACGGCCGGCGCGGTCCAGGGCGCGAGCAGGAAGCGCAAGTGGAACAGCACCACCCACCAGGCGGCGAGGCCGCGGATCGCGGTCAGCGGCAGCAGCTCGGGCGCGCGGGGATCCGGGGCGGAGGCCATCGACCCGCCTTAGTCCGGCCGCCGTTGCGATTTCGCTAAGCGCGCCCGTAGATCCGGTCGAGCACGGCGGAGACGTCGACCAGCCGCTCCGCCGCCGGATCGAAGCGGGCGCCGCGCGCCAGCCGCTCCGCCCAGTCGGCAGCCGCGCGGCCGCCCCAGGCGTCGGGCGGCGACGCCAACGTCTCCGTGGAGGTGCCGCGGAAGCGCTCGGCGGTGAAATCGTAGAAGGAGCCGCCGACGTTGCGCAGCGCGGCGCCGCCCTCGGTCCCGTAAAAGGCGGCCGAAATCACCGCCTCCTGCCCCGCCGGCAACCGCCACGAGCAGGCGAGGCGCACCGACGCGCCGCCGTCGAGCGTGAGGTTCGCAACCGCATAATCCTCGACCTGGCCTTCGCGGAGCGGCCGGCTTCCTGAGAGCAGATCTGAAGATACCCGTTCAACCCGCGGAAAATCGAGCGACCACAAGGCGAGATCGACAAGATGCACGCCCAGGTCCATGACGCAGCCGCCGCCGGACAATGCCGGGTCGTAGAACCAGCCTTTGTCGGGCCCGTAGGCGTTGTGAAAGACGAGATCGACCGCATAGACGTCACCCAACGCGCGCTCGTCGAGCAGCGCCCGGATCCGGCGCATTCCCTCGGTGAAGCGATAGGAAAGGTCGACGGCGAGCAAGCAGTCGGCCTGCCGCGCAGCGTCGACGACGGCGCGCGCCTCCGACGCGGTACGGCCGAGCGGCTTTTGGCAGAACACCGCGGCGCCGGCTTCGAGCGCGCGGATCGACTGCTCGGCGTGGAGGGTGCTGGGCGTCGCGATGACGATGCCGTCGAGACCCTCGGCGAGCAGCCCTTCCAGTCCTTCGACCCGCTTTGCTGCCGGAGCCAGCTTCAGCGCCTCGGCCGCCATCTCGTCCGACGGGTCGGCGATCGCCGCGGCCTCGACCGCACCGGTGGCGAGCATCGCCTCCATCCGGTGCCGGCCGATCCAGCCGACGCCGAGGAAGCCCAGCCGCGGCCGCGACGTCATGGCGTTACCAGCGCCTTGAGGAACCCGTCGGGTCGGTCGCGGGTCGCGTCGAGCGCCTCGCCGAGCTGATCGAGTCGGTAGCTATGGGTGAAGAGCGGCGCCGGATCGAGGCGGCCGGACGCGACGGCGTCGACGGCCTCCCGGATCCCCTGCATCGCGACCTCGGGATCGCGCTCGTGGGCGTTGACGACGTCGATGCCCTTCCAGTTCCACATCTGCATGTTGACCTGGCGCGGACCGTCCTGGTGATAGCCCGCGACGATGAGCTTGCCGCCCTCGGCGACCAGCTCCCCGGCGAGGTCGAGCGGCCATTGCTTGCCGACGGCCTCGATCGCGCGCTCGCACATTCGGCCGCCGGTCAGCTCCTTCACCCGCTCGATGATCGCCCAATGATCGTCCATCGGGATCGTCTCGGCGGCGCCGAAGCGGCGGGCGAGGTCGAGCGAGAAGGCGCGGCGGGAAATGGCGATGACGCGCGCACCGGCGTCCGCCGCCAGGCGGGTGAGGATGGCGCCGAGAAAGCCGATGCCGACGATCGCCACCGTCTGGCCCGCGCGTATGTCGGCGCGCCGGAAGATGTTGAAGGCGCAGCCGAGGGGCTCTCCCGGGAACGGGCGGCCGGCGAGCGCGTCGGGGAGCTTCACCACGGCCGAGGCCTCGGCGACGTCATATTCGCCGTAGCTCCGGTAGGAGAGTGCGGCGACGCGGTCGCCGGGGGCGAGGCCGTCTACTCCCTCCCCCACGGCGTCGATCGTGCCCCAGCCTTCGTGACCGAGCGCACCGGGCTCCGTCGGGAACGCCATCCACTCCGGCCCTTCCCACGGCGTCAGGTTCGAGGCGCAGACGCCGCAGCCTTCGAGCTTCACCCTTACCTGCCCCGGTCCCGGTTCCGGCCGTGCGACCTCCCTGACGCTCACCCGCCCCGGCCCTTCCAGGACCGCGGCCCGCATGACGAAGCTCAATCTCGTCTCCCTCGTGAAAATGGCATGCGCTCCCGGACGGGAGGCGCTAGCCGGAACGCCGCGCGTTGATGAAGGTTGCGCGGCCGAAAGGAGGGCATTTGGACGACCTCAAACGCTCCTTCGCGCCGGTCGCGGACGCCGACACGCGCCTGCTGATCCTCGGCAGCCTGCCCGGCGAGGTGTCGCTCGCCCGCCAGCGTTACTACGCCCATCCGCGCAACCAGTTCTGGCGCCTGATCGGCGCCGTGGCCGGGCTGGAGCTGGAGCCGTTCGCCTACGAGGAACGGCTGGACGCGCTGCTCCGCCGCGGCATCGGCCTTTGGGACACGGTGGGCGCGGCGCGGCGTCGCGGAAGCCTCGACGGTGCCATCCGCGCCGTGGAGCGCAACCCCCTTCACGCGCTGGTCGACGGCTTGCCGAACCTGCGGGCGGTGGCGTTCAACGGCGGCAAGTCGGCGGCGCTCGGCCTCCCGCAGCTGACGAGCCGGCCCGGCCTCGCCCTGGTTGCGCTGCCGTCGAGCAGCCCGGCCTACACTTTGTCCTTCGAGGCCAAGCTTCGCGAATGGCAGCGCCTGGCGCCGTTCCTCGCATGACAAGTTTGTCACGATCAGGCGCCGTTCATCGGGGATAAAGGCCCCCTGCCCCACTCGCCCCGGCGAAACATCGGCATTGTTATACCGTACCCTTCGGTTACGGGATGCGCGTGGCCGTTCCGGCGGATGCGCAGCGGAGATCTGGATTGAACCCTTATGTCTGGCTCACCGGCGCGGCATTGATCGTCGCCCCGGGCGCCGCCCTCGCGCAACAGGCCGCCGACGCTGCCCCGCCCGCGACGCCGGCGCCCGCGGATTCGCCGGCGCGTGCCGCGGATTCGGCGGCCGTCCAGGACCAGACGATCGTCGTCACCGGCTTCCGCCGCAACCGCGAGGACGTGCTCTCCGGCACTTCGGTGGTGAGCGGCGAGGAACTGACCCGGGACTTGAGGCCGACGATCGGCGAGACGCTGGCGCGCCAGCCGGGCGTCTCGGCGACTTCGTTCGGCCCGAACGCATCGCGCCCCGTGCTCCGCGGCTTTTCCGGCGAACGGGTGCGAGTCCTCACCGACGGCATCGGCAGCCTCGATGTCTCCTCCTCGAGCGCCGACCACGCCGTCGCGATCAACCCGCTCACCGCCGAGCGGATCGAGGTGCTGCGGGGCCCCGCCGCCTTGCTGTTCGGCTCGGAGGCCGTCGGCGGCGTCGTCAACGTGATCGACACGCGCATTCCCCGCCGCATTCCCGACGAACCGGTGCACATCCAGGGCATCCTGACCTACGGCTCCGCTTCCGACGAGCGGTCCGCGAACGGCGCGGTCGACATTCCGATCGACGGCCATTTCGTCCTCCACGCCGACGGCAATTACAGCAAGAGCGACGATTTGAGGATCGGCGGCTACGTCCTCTCGCCCGCGCTGCGCGAACAGGCGGCGCAGAGCACCGATCCCGCGATCCGCGCTCTGGCCAGCCTGAAGGGACGCCTGCCGAACACGGCCGCCGAGACGAGCGATCTCGCGCTCGGCGCGGCCTATATCGACGGCTCCAACAACGCGGGCTTTTCGGTCAACCATTATCACAGCCTCTACGGCGTGCCGATCCGCTACTCCCTCGATCCCGCCGCGCCCGCCGAGGCGCCGCGCATCGACATGAACCAGACGCGGGTCGACGGGCGCGCGGAGATCGCCGTCGGCGGCGGGTTCCTAGAGCAGGTCCGCCTGCGCGGCGGCTATGCCGACTACAAGCATGACGAGCTCGAGGCGAACGGCGCCGTCGGCACGACCTTCACCTCCAAGGGCGAGGAAGGCCGTGTGGAATTCGTCCAGGCCGCGCGCGGAGGATGGGGCGGCGGCTTCGGCGTCCAATATTATCATCGCACGATGGACGTCGTGGGCGACGAGAAATTCCTGCCGCCCAACAGCACGTCGCAGCTCGGGCTGTTCGCCCTGCAATCCTATGTCACCGGCAAGTTCCGCGGCGAGGCGGGCCTGCGGTTCGAGCGGCAGGACGTGCGCGCCGACGCAGACGCCGACCTCGGCAATCCCGCGCTCGCCCGACACTTCAGCTCCCTCTCCGGCTCGGTGGGCGGCAGCTACGAGGTGGCGCCGGGGGTGAAGATCGGCCTCAACGGCTCGCGGACCGAGCGGGCACCCTCGGCCGACGAGCTGTTCGCCAACGGCCCGCACGGCGGCACCCAGGCCTTCGAAGTCGGCGATCCGCGGCTCCGCAAGGAAGCGAGCTGGGGCCTGGAAGCGACGCTCAACGTCTCGGGCGACGGCTACAGCCTCAGCGGCTCGGTGTTCCAGAGCTGGTTCGACAATTACCTCTACGAGCGCCGCACCGGGCAGATCCGCGACGACCTTCCCGTCTACCAGATCAGCGAGGCGGCGGCGCGCTATGCGGGCGTCGAGCTCGAAGGCTCGCTGCGGCTCGGCACGGTCGGCGGCTTCACGATCAACGTCGACACCGTCGCCGACTATATCCGCGCCACGGTGAGCGGCGTCGGCCCCGCCCCGCGCATCCCGCCGTTGCGCGTCCTCGCCGGCGTCGAGGCGCAGTCGGAGCGGCTCAACGCGCGGCTCGAAGTGGAGCATAGCGCGGCGCAGAACCGGGTGGCGGCGCTGGAGACGCCGACGCCGGGCTTCAACCTCGTCAACGCGTCGGTTTCCTACATGCCGCTCAAGGCGCACAAGTCGCTCAACCTCACCTTGTCGGCGAACAACATCTTCGACGTGGACGCGCGGCGCCACGCAAGCTTCCTCAAGGACTATGCGCCGCTCGCCGGGCGCGACATCCGGCTCTCGGCACGCTTCAGCTTCTGATCGGGGAGTCCGTCGCACGCGGCGCACGGCTCATCGTCTCCGCCGGGCCATAAGCTGGCGCTTAACCCGCCGTTCCTATGATGATTCGTACTGGGTAGAAGGGCTTAGAGGGGTGTCCAGCATGTCGTACGCGTATCGTCCGTCCGGCCGCATGACGCGGCTCGCGCTGCTGCCGGCGGCTGCCCTGCTCGGCTCCTTCGTGCCGCAGGCGGGTATCGCGCGTAGCGCGAGCCATGCGCTGGAGTCGATGGCGCCGGAGAACGCGGCGCAGCGCGCGCTTGCGCAGACGATCCGGGCGATCGGCCAGCATTTCAACGGCGACATCGGCATCGCCGTCGAGGACGTGCAGACCGGATGGACCACCGCCTATGACGGCGACACCTTCTTCCCGCAGCAGAGCGTCAGCAAGTTCTGGGTGGCGCTGACCGCGCTCGACAAGGTCGACCAGGGCGAATTGAGCCTCACCGCTCCCTTCACCCTGCACAAGGACGACATCACGCTGTTCCACCAGCCGATCGCCGCGCAGATCGGCGCGAACGGCTATCGGACCAACATCGCCGAGCTGATGACGCGCGCGCTCCAGCAGAGCGACAATACGTGCAACGATGCGGTGCTGTGGCGGGCCGGGGGCCCCACGGCAGTGCGCGCCTTCCTGCGCGCCAAGGGCATCGAGGGCATCCGCTTCGGGCCGGGCGAGCGCAAGCTGCAGAGCGCCATCGCCGGCATCGAATGGCACCAGAGCTACGCGTCGAACGGCGGCTTCTACAAGGCGCGCGACGCCCTTCCCTATTCGGCGCGCAAGGCGGCGTTCGAACGCTACATCGCCAATCCGATGGACGGCGCGACACCGCTCGGCGTCGTCGACGCCCTCTCGCGGCTCAAGCGCGGCGAGCTGCTCTCGGCGGCTTCGACGCAGCGGCTGCTCGGCATCATGTCGCACACGAAGACGGGGCCGCAGCGCCTCAAGGGCGGCCTCCAGCCCGGCTGGACGCTGAGCCACAAGACCGGCACCGGCCAGGTACTGGGCGGCGTCCAGGCCGGCTATAACGACATCGGCGTGATCACCGGGCCCGACGGCCATTCCTACGCCATGGCGGTCCTCATCCGCCGCAGCTCCGCTCCGCTCCAGCAGCGCATGGCCGCGATGCAGGCGACGGTGCGCGCCGCCATCGCCTACCACCGCGCCGCCGAGGGCGAGGATCTGGCCGGCTACCGCTCCGGCCGGAGCTATGGGGGGCGCTGACATTCAGGCGTCGTAATCGACCTCCAGCCCCTCCCCCTTCGGGACCGACTGGCAGGTGAGGACGTAGCCGGCGGCGATCTCCTCGTCGGTGAGGCCGTAGCGGGCGGCCATCTCGACGCCGCCGGAAACGACGCGCGCGCGGCAGGTGGCGCACACCCCGGCCTTGCAGGCGAAAGGCGCGGGCAGGCCGGCGAGGCGGGCGGAATCGAGAATATTGCCGGCCTCGGCGGAGAAGGGCACGCGGCGCTTCCGGCCGTCGAGCGTGACCAGCATCGTCAGCCCCTGCGCCTCCCGCGAGGCGGCCTCGATCTGGGCCTGGAGCGCCTCGGGCGGGCGGTCGGCGGTGAAGCGCTCGATATGGATCTTCTCGGCCGCGACCCCGCGCGCGAGCAGCGCCGCCTCGGCCGCGTCCATCATCGGTCCGGGGCCGCAGATGAAGAAGGCCGCGGCGCCGGCAGGGTCGATCAAAGTGTCGAGCACGTCCCCGCACTTGGCCTCGTCGAGCATGCCGTTGAACAGGTCGATATCCTCCGATTCCTCGGCGAGGAAATGGTGGATTTCGAGTCGGTCCATGTAGCGGTTCTTGAGCCGCGCCAGCTCCTCGAGGAAGATGACCGACTGGCTGTCGCGATTGCCGTAGAAGAGGGTGAAGCGGCTCGCCGGCTCCTCGCTCATCACCGTCCTGATCAGCGACATGACGGGTGTGATGCCCGAGCCGCCGGCGAAGGCGACATAATGGTTCGCGGCGTCGGCGCGAAAATCCCAGGTGAAGCTGCCGTGCGGCTCCATCACGTCGAGTCGGTCGCCGACCTTCAACGCCTCGTTCGCCCAGGTCGAGAAGAGGCCGCCGGCGATGCGCTTGACCGTGACCTTGAGCTCCCCCTCGCCGGGCGCGACGCACAGCGAGTAGTTGCGCCGCACCTCCTCGCCGCCGATCTCCGCCCGGAGCGTCAGGTGCTGGCCGGGCTTGAAGCGGAAGGCCTGCCTCAGCGCCTCCGGCAGGTGGAAGCGGATCGACTTGGCGTCGGCAGTCTCCTCGACCAGCTCGGCGACTTCGAGGCTGTGGAAGTTGACGCTCACTCCGCCCGCCTCAGTGGCATTTGAACAGGTCGAAGGGCTCGGCGCAGTCGCGGCACCGCCACAGCGCCTTGCACGGCGTCGACCCGAAGCGGCTGATCTCCTCGGTGTGCGAGGAATTGCATTGCGGGCACTGGACGGCGGACCGCGTCGGCGGGGCGATGCCGTAGGCGTGGAGCTTCTCCCGGCCCGCGGGGGTGATCCAGTCGGTGGTCCAGGCGGGCGACAGCGCGGTGTCGATACGCACGCCGCGATAGCCGGCCGCGTCGAGGGCGGCGCGGACGTCGCGCTCGATGACCTGCGCCGCCGGGCAGCCCGTATAGGTGGGCGTCAAGACCACACGGTCCGGCTCGACCGAGCGGACGATGCCGAGGTCCACGACGGAGATGACGGGGATTTCTGGGTCCGGGACGGAGGCGAGGACTGCGCGAATCGCATTCACGTCATCTCGGCGGAAGCCGGGATCTCCCTCCGCGCGCACTTCCTTTCCGACGAGAGATCCCGGCGTTCGCCGGGATGACGTGGCGAGGACGTCCCTCACCACACCGCCTCCGGGTAGGTG
>Ga0207690_10003049_pt1 | contig 10095 bp, 5 predicted proteins | sample KBSC23metaG_FD_184315 | JGI IMG/M metagenome (GOLD analysis project Ga0207690, IMG submission 184315) | Corn rhizosphere microbial communities from Kellogg Biological Station, Michigan, USA - KBS C2-3 metaG (SPAdes) (version 2) | ecosystem: Host-associated > Plants > Roots > Rhizosphere > Soil ...
CACCGCCATCAGTCGCGCCCCCATCACGATCTTGCGCTGCTTCGCGAACACGTCGGGCCAGACGACGAGATTGGCGATTCCGGTCTCGTCCTCGATGGTGATGAAGACGACGCCTTTCGCGCTTCCCGGCCGCTGGCGGATGAGGACGAGCCCGGCAATCGACAGGCTTTTGCCGTCCGCGATTGAGTTCAGCCGGTCGGAGGTGATGAATTTTTGGCCCGCATAATGGTCGCGCAGGAAGCGCATCGGATGCGCCTTTAAGGACAGGCGGATGGTCTGGTAATCGTTCACGACATGCTCTGAGAGCGGCATTGCGGGAAGCTGCGCGGGCTGGCTTTCCGAACCTTCGTCGCGCGCCTGGGCATAAGCGAACAACGGCAGGTCCGGAGCCTGCCTCAAGGCTCGCGAATCCCACAGCGCCGCTCGCCGATCGAGGCCGATCGACCGGAACGCGTCGGCGGCCGCGAGCCGCTGGATCGCATGCACCGGAACGCGGCTGCGCGAACGCAATTCCTCGACCGTTCGATACGGGCGATGCGCGACGAGCTTGTCCGCCGCCTCACGTTGAAGCCCGTCGATCTGGCGGAGGCCAAGGCGGAGCGCAGGACGATTCCCCTCCCTGACAAGGGAGGGGCTAGGGGTGGGTAGCGCAGCGACGGGCTCGATGTCCGACGCGGAGCTGCGCTCCGCACCCACCCTCAATCCCTCCCTTCCCGGGAGGGAAGATTCGAGCGTGCAATCCCACTCTGAGCAATTCACGTCCACTTCGCCCACTTCGACGCCGTGCTCGCGGGCATCGCGGACGATCTGGGCGGGCGCGTAGAAGCCCATCGGCTGCGAGTTGAGCAGGGCGCAGGCGAACGCCGCCGGGTACCGCCACTTCAGCCAGCTCGATACGTAAACGAGGTGCGCGAAGCTCGCGGCATGGCTCTCGGGAAAGCCATATTCGCCGAAGCCCTTGATCTGGTCGAAGCAGCGCTGCGCGAACGCGACATCGTAGCCGCGAGCGACCATGCGCCCGACCATTTTCTCCTCGAGCGGTTCGATCTTCCCCTTTGAGCGGAAGGTCGCCATCGCCTTCCTCAGCTGGTTTGCCTCCTCCGAAGAGAATTTCGCCGCATCAAGCGCGATCTTCATCGCCTGCTCCTGGAAGATCGGCACTCCGAGCGTGCGGCCGAGGATCTTCTCGAGTTCGTCGGGCGGCCCATGCTGGGGATCGGGGCAGGGGAAGGTCACCGGCTCCTTGCCCGAGCGGCGCTTTAAATAGGGGTGGACCATGTCGCCCTGGATCGGTCCGGGCCGAACGATCGCGACCTCGATCACAAGGTCGTAGAAGCAGCGCGGCCTCAGCCTCGGCAGCATGTTCATCTGCGCCCGGCTCTCGACCTGGAACACGCCCAATGAATCCCCGCGGCAGAGCATGTCGTAGACCTCCGGCACTTCCTGCGGGATGGTCGCGAGGCTCCAGTCTTCGCCATGGTGCTGCCGGACGAGATCGAAGCATTTGCGGATGCAGGTCAGCATGCCCAATGCGAGCACGTCGATCTTGAGGATGCCAAGATCGTCGATATCGTCCTTGTCCCATTCGATGAAGGTGCGGTCGTCCATCGCGCCATTGCCGATCGGCACCGTTTCGGTCAGCGGCCGCTCTGTCAGGATGAAGCCGCCGACATGCTGCGACAGGTGGCGCGGCATCCCGACCAGCTGCTCGGCGAGCTTGATCGTGCGCTTCAAATGCGGATCGGAGAGGTCGAGGCCGGCGTCGTTCGCGCGCTCCTCCTCCAGCTCGGCGTCCATATGCCCCCAAATGGTCGAGGCGAGGGCGCCGCACACGTCTTCGGAAAGCCCCATCACCTTGCCGACTTCGCGGATCGCCGAGCGCGGGCGATAGTGGATCACGGTCGCGGCGATCCCGGCGCGATCCCGGCCGTATTTCTCGTAAATGTGCTGGATCACCTCCTCGCGCCGCTCATGCTCGAAATCGACGTCGATGTCGGGCGGCTCGCGCCGCTCCTCGGAGATGAAGCGCTCGAACAGGAGATCGCTGGTCGCCGGGTCGACCGCGGTGATGCCAAGACAATAGCAGACCGCGCTGTTCGCCGCCGATCCGCGCCCTTGGCACAGGATCGGGGGCCTCAGCGAACGTGCATAATCGACGATGTCGTGGACGGTCAGGAAATAGCGCGCGAAGTCGAGCTTCTCGATCAGCGCGAGCTCATATTTGAGCTGCTTCAGCACCTTCGCGGGAATTCCATTGGGCCAGCGCTGCGCCGCGCCGGTCCAGGTCAGGACTTCGAGATATTGCTGCGGAGTCCGACCCTCCGGCACCGTCTCCTTGGGATATTCGTAGCGAAGCTCGTCGAGGCTGAAGTGGAGCGAATCCGCGAATTCGCGCGTCGCTGAAATGGCGTGCGGCCAGTGCTCGAACAGGCGGATCATCTCCGCGGGCGATTTCAAATGCCGCTCGGCGTTCGGGTTGAGCAAATAGCCGGCGGTGGCGATCGTCACTTTCTCCCGGATGCAGGTGACGACGTCCTGCAGCGGCCGGCGATCAGGCGCGTGATAATGGACGTCGTTGGTGGCGAGGATCGTGCAGCCGTTTGCGCGCGCGAGCCGGTCCATGCGTTCGATCCGCGCATTGTCGTCGCCGCGGTAGAGCCAGCTCGCCGCGACATGACGCAATGACGTCAAGACCTCGCACAGCCGCGGCAATTCCCGTTCGAAATCATCGAGATCGCCGCTGGGCCAGGCGATGAAGGCAATGCCCTCGGCATCCGCCGCGACGTCCGCGAGGCTGAGCTCGCACGCGCCTTTCTCCGCCCGCATCTTGCCGAGGCTGAGCAGGCGCGAAAGGCGGCCATAGCCGTCGCGGTCGATCGGATATGCCAGGAGGCTCGGCGCGTCGGTCAAATCCAGCCGGCAGCCGATCAGCGGCCTCAACCCAGCACCGGTGCAGGCGCTATGCATCCGCACCACGCCCGCAAGCGTATTGCGGTCGGCAATGCCGATGGCGTCATAGCCTTGGCTCAATGCCGCCAGCACCAGCTCGATCGCGTCCGAGGCGCCGCGCAAAAACGAGAATGGCGAAGTGACGCCAAGCTCGACATAATGCGAGCATTCGACTGGAGGTGGCGGCATGTCCTTCCGCCGCACCAGCTTTAGCCGCGAGAATCCGACCTTCTCGGGCATCAGCCGAAGAGCCCATGGATGAACCAGTTCGGCAGGCCGCCGCGGCCGTCGCCGATCAGGCCCTCGCGATAGATCCAGTAGCGGCGGCCGTCGGAATCCTCGACGCGGTAATAGTCGCGCAGCCGCGCGGACGATGGCTGCCGCCACCATTCGGGCGCGATCCGTTCGGGCCCTTCGGCGCGGGCAATGTCATGCACCGCGCGGCGCCACACGAAGCGCCGCGGCATGCCTTCGGGTGTCGCATAGATGACGTCGATCGCTTCCGGGCGATCGAGCAGGCGTTGGGGACGCTTTAGTTCCTCCCTGAGCTTTGCTCGGGGAGGGGGACCATGGCGCGAAGCGGCATGGTGGAGGGGTCGGCGCCAAACCCCTCCACCACTCGACTTTGTCGAGCGGTCCCCCTCCCCATCGCTGTGCGATAGGGAGGAGCGAATAGCACTCACCCACCCGCTCGCCCGTTCGGGCAGGTGGCTCTCTTGCGGCTCCGGACGCCGCACGCGCCTGGGCCCGAGCTTCACCGTCAGCCGATCGACCAGCCGCGCGAGCTCTTGGCTGCCCGAGGATTTCTCGACCAAACTCTCCTGCGCCGCGCTCAGATCCTCGGTCCACTCTGCAGTCAGCACAAACGCATCGAAGCCGAACTCGGGATTGAGTGCGGCAGCCTTGTCGGCGAGCAACCGCTGGAGATGCTTCGGCTCGCGGCTTGCAATCGCCGTGGCGACGCTCGCGACCGCGCCGCTGCCATCGACTCGATAACCGATGAGCGACAGCCGCCGTGCGCCGAGGTGCCGCCCCTGCAGCTGTCGGACCAGATCCGGAATCAGGCGTTCGAGCGCCTGGGAGCCGACTTCGGGGTGGGTCGCGGGCTCCTCAAGCTTCAGCAGTGCGCGCGGCGGCGGGTCGGCCGGCGCGGCGGTCAGCGGCTCGGGTTTGCGTCCGACCAGCCTGTCGAGCGCATCCACGACATCTTCCGCACCCCTGAACCGCCGCGCCAGCGCGAGCCGTGGCACGTCCATCAGCGCCCCGAGGGTCTTCAGCCCCAGCCGCTCGAGCGTGCGCACCGTGTCTGCCTCGAGGCGCAGCGCCGAGACATGCAGCCCTTTTAGCTCGTCATGCCAGCGAAGGCTGGCATCCATGTCAGCGGGGAGCTGTGATCGTCGAGAATTTGCATCGACATGGACCCCAGCCTTCGCTGGGGTGACGATCAGGTCGGACGAGCCGAAGTGGCTTAACGCCCACGCGGCCGCCGCAGTCGGCGCAATTGCGATTTGCGTGGTCAGCCCAAGCGCAGCGAAACGCCGCTGCATATCACGTACCAAGCTGCGCTCGCCGCCGAAGAGATGGGCAACGCCGGTCACATCCATGCGCAGCCCGTCAGGCCCGTCCACCTCGACCAGCGGGGACCAGCGCCCGGCCCATTTCGCGAGCCGCTGCACGAGCGCTGCATCGCTTGCCGGGTCGGCCGGAACCGCAACCAGCGCAGGGTCGAGCGCGCGGGCATCAGTCAGCCTGGCGCCGGCCCTCGCGCCGCGTATCGCGGCGGCTTTCGTCACCGCATGGATGACCGGCCCGTGCGTCCCTTCGACGGTGAGGACGATCGCAGGTTTCGCACTCACGTTGAGCTTGTCGAAACGCGAGCGCTCGCCCTTCGACGGGCTCAGGGTGAGCGCTGCATTCGAGTCAGGCGGACAGCCGGCGCTCTTCGTCCACCGCTCGACCGCCAGATGGGGCAACCAGATGGAAAGCACCCGCTTCATGCGCGACGGTCCAGCGCCCCGGCGGTGACCCGCGCGCGCGGAACAGCTCGGCATCCCATGCCGGCAATCCCGGCGCTTTCGGATCGAGATCGTTGAGCAGCGACGGCGCGCTCGCGAGCCGCCAGCGCATCCGCGCACCGCTCAAGTTCGCCGTCCCGCCGAGCCGGGCCAGCCAACACGGCGTTCCGCTGCGCTCCGAGGCAACCGCCAGCCGCCGCGTCGCGGTGAAGTCGAGGACGCGCGGGTCGCCCCAGATCTCGCCGATCACGGCCGAGAGGCAGGAGCATCTTAGCCCTTCCTCCATCGCCCACAGCGCATCCTTCGCGTCGCGTGCTTCGACATGGATGAGGCTTTGGATTGGCAATCCCGGCGGATGGACCCTCCCAGCCTCGAGGATCGCCATGCGCTCCTGAACCCACAGCAGCGGCTTTGAAGTGTCGAGCTGCGCCAGCAGGAAACCGGCCCAGCCGCCGTCGCGGGGCTGCGCGGCGAACAGCTCGGAAAGGGTGGGATTGGGTGGCGCGGGTAGAGTCCAGCTGCCGCCCAACTCACTGAAGTTGGCGCGCTTTTCGCCAGGACGACCTCCGTCGCCCGCGACCAGGGATAGGTTCGCAGCCACACGACTCACAACGCTTCTGTTCTATTTTTGTTCTTATCCTGTGAGTCGGCGTTGAGAGTCAATCCTGCGACTCGGGATCCTCGATTTCCCTCAGGAACAGCGCGATCTCACGCGCAACCCGCCGGCTCGCTTGCCGCGAGACGCCGAACGCCATGTGGCTGCAGCCGATCTCGACCTGCTTGTCGCGCTCGCCCTCGAGGCCGCGCGCGGCGCGCTTGGCGACGATTCCGTCCTTCGCCGACCAGATCGCGAGAGTCGGGACCGGTGGCTTGTCGGGCAGATGCCCCACCGGCGGCTCGTCGACCTTGTGCCCCGCGACCCACTCGTACAGCCGCCAGACGTTGTTCATGTGCGGGTCGCCCGAGAAAGGTGAGCCCAGGGTCACCACCGCGCGAACCAGCTCCGGCACTTCGCGCGCCACCTCGCGCGCATAAACTCCGCCAAGGCTCCAGCCGACGAGCAGGATTGGCCTGCCGTCATGGATGACCTCCAGCCGCTGGCGGATGTGGCGAAGCGTGTCGGCCTGTGCGCCGCGGTTGAGCCCCAGGTCCCACGGGAATGTCCGCCAGCCGGCCTGTCCGATTGCCTGGCGGAGCTCGCTGCAGGTGCGGTCCGATGCGAAGAAACCGGGGATGACATAAGCCGGTGGACCGTCCTTCGGCCCGACCACCCCGACGTCGGCAAATCCGCGCATCAGCCGCGGGAGCAGCCATGCGCCCTCGGCGAGCCGCCTCCATCCCGGCGGCGGACGATCGTCGCCGGTGAAATTGTACTTGGTCATTGCGACCCCGCGATTTAGTCTGGGGGAAGCAATCCAGCGGCGGCTGCTGGATTGCCGCGTCGCCTTCGGCTCCTCGCAATGACGCACTAGAGAAATTCTCTCCCCATCAGGTCTTGCATCGCCTTGGGCAGCTTCACCCGCCCATCCGCCGTCTGGTGGTTTTCGAGCAGCGGAACGAGGATTCGGGGGCTCGCCAGCGCGGTGTTGTTCAGCGTGTGCGCGAACCGCACCTTCCCGTCGCTGCCGCGGTAACGGATGTTCGCGCGACGTGCCTGCCAGTCGTGCAGAGTCGAGCAGCTGTGCGTCTCGCGGTACTTGCCGAGCGAAGGCACCCAGCTCTCGATGTCGTTCATGCGGTACTTGCCGAGCCCCATGTCCCCCGTCGACGTCTCGATCACCTGGTAGGGGATCTCGAGCGCCTGGAGCAGCTCTTCGGCGAGCTGGAGCAGGGTTGCGTGCCATTTCGCCGATTGCCTGTCGTCCGCTTCGCAAATGACATATTGTTCGACTTTCACGAACTGGTGGACGCGAAGCAGCCCGCGCACGTCCTTGCCCGCGCTGCCTGCCTCACGGCGGAAGCAGGGTGAAAAGCCCGCGTAGAGGATCGGAAGCTTTTCGTTCTCGACGATCTCGCCCGAGTGGAGCGAGGTGAGCACGACCTCCGCAGTGCCGGCGAGCCAAAGATCGTCGTTCGGGAGCTCGTAGGTTTCTTCGCGGTGGCCGGGGAACTGTCCCTGGTTGAGGAAGGCCTGCTCGCGCGCGATCGCGGGCACGGTGATCGGCGTGAAACCTGCGTTCGCGATCTTCTCCAGCGCCCAGCCCATCAGCTTGGTCTCGAGCAGCGCAAGTCGCCCCTTGAGGCAGTAGGTACGGCTGCCCGAAACCTGAGTCACTCGGCTCAGGTCGCCCCAATCATTCCTTTCGATGAGGGCGACATGATCGAGCGGCTCGAAGTCGAACTTCGGTGGCTCGCCGACGGTGCGGATGACGGTGTTGAAGCTCTCGTCCGGCCCGACCGGAGCGCCTTCGTAAGGAATGCCCGGAAGCTTCAGCATCAGCGCTTTCAGCTCGGCTTCCTTGTCGGCGAGCTCGCCTTCGAGTGCCGACGCACGAGCGCCGGCCTCCTTCGCCTGCCGTCCGAGCTCCGCCTTTTCTTCCGGCGTTGCGTCCTTGAACTTCGCGCTGACGGCATTGCGCTCGGCCCTCAGCCGATCGATCTCGGTCTTCGCTGCCCGGACCTCGGAATCGAGCATCAGCAATGCGTCGAGGTCGAGATCCACGCCCTTGTCGCGGATCGCGCGTTCGACCGTCTCGCGGTTCGCCTTGACGAAATCCAGTGCCAGCATCGCCGCGCTTGCTAGCAGCCAGCCGTCTCAGCGCAAGCGCGGCTAGCTCGCCGCCCTCGTCGCGAAGAAGGTCAGCCGCGCAATTCGACGCGACCGGTCCGATTCGCGGATCGTCAGGCGCGCTCCGTGTGCCAGCGCCAGGGCGGCAACCAGCTGAGTCTCGATCTTGTCGCGATCGTCCGCGGCCGCGTTGATCAGCCCGCGCGAGCTGATCTCGACGATCGTGTCCGTGCCGGCGTGCTCGGCCGAAAGTTCGATGTGGGTCTCCAACCCGGTGAAGCGCAGCGGGTAAGTCAGCAGCACCGAGAGCATCTGCTTCATCGCGCGCGGATCGGCGTCGATCCACAATTGCTCGCGGGTGATGATCGAAACGGCGACTCCGGCTTCGGCGAATTCGCCCGACATGTCGTCGACCGCGGCCGCAAGCGCGCCGCAGATCTCGACTGGATGCTTGTCGAGCTCGAACGCGCTCGCTCCGTGATCGGCGGAGTTGAGCAGCCCTTCGATCATCGCCAGGAGCCGCTGGCCACTCGCATGGATGTTGGCGAGCGGGCCGATCGCGTCGTCGAGCTGCCTCAGTTGCCGCATCCGCATCAGTTCGGAAAAGCCGAGGATCGCGTTCAGCGGAGTTCTCAGCTCGTGGTTGAGCATGGCGATGAAGCGCGACTTCATCTGGCTCGCCTCGAGCGCCTCGTTGAGCGCAAGCTTGAGCTGGCGAGAGGTTGCGGCGATCACCATGCTGGTTGCCGCGGTGACCAGCAGCAGCATGTGCATCGGCGTGGTCGGCGGAGTCATACCCGTCCAGTTCACCTGCGCGTGCGGCCCGGTCAGCGACAGCACCGCGACGATGGAAAAGATCAGCACGCCGATCGCCGAACCATAGGCACGAAACCTCGCCGCGAGCGCCAGGACGAAGGGCATCGGCAGCAGTCGCTTGGCCAGCATCACGTCGGGCGGTAGGCCAAGCCACGACATGTCGCCGATCGGGAACGCGAACAGAGTGACGACGAGGATCGCCGCAACCAGGCCGATGAACCGCCGCCGTTCCCAACCTCGCGCCAGGAGCACGCGCTTCAGTCGATGGCGGAGAGTGACCAGCGCTGCGGCCGGCGCGCCGATCGTCAGATAGCTGCAGGCGTTGCCGAGCCACCAGGTCCGCCACGCCATCGCGTCGCTGCCGCCCCATTCGCGCGCGAACGCAGTCGGGCTGAGCGGTATCGCCGAGCCGAGCGCGACCATCAGCCCGGCGCCGGCCGCGGTGATCGCGAGAGCCATGGTCGCCCACATCGCAACCGCCAGCGGCTCGCCAAGGCGCGACCAGAAGAACCGCACCGTGATGCACACGATCGCCACCGTCTGGAAGGTCTCCACGGCGACCCGGGCGAGCACGAAGTCAAAGTCGGGAGAGCCTAGCTCCGGCCTCACGCTCGCGACTACATAGACGAGGCAATAGAGCGGCGCTTCGCTCGCGGGGCGCAACATGAGGCCGAGCGCGAATAACGCCATCGGGACAGAGATCAGGCGAAGATCGGTCCCCGGCACCAGCGGCATCAGCTCGGGCTGAGTGAACAAGAGTTGCGCCGCGCCAAACAGCGCGAGCCACAGCAGCGCAATGACCGGAGAATTCGATGCGCCGCGCCGCGACGAAGGTTCGACCCCGGGTGGCGCCAGGTCGTGCGCAAGCAGTTCCGGCCATTGCGGATTGAAAGCGTTTCGATTTTGCTCGTCGCGTTGGGAGAATAAGGCGAGGAGCCGGCCGCCGAACGCCCGCGGCAAGATGTCAGCCATTCACAAATCCCTACTTTTTACAGGCGCCGCGTTCCGGCGCTCTCCCCAGCGCACCCCGCATTGTCATGGTTGATTGATTTGCGTTTACCTCGATAAACGCTACAGATGTTGCATTAGTAGGAGTTGAAAGTGGAGTCAACTTTCAGTGTCGGTGAGCCGACACGAAGGCCCGGAGGCCGCACCGCGGACGTCACTCGGCGGGTCAACGAGGCGGTGCTCCAGCTTCTCGACGAAGGCGGCCTTGGCGCGTGCACATTCGCGCATGTCGCCGATCGTGCGGGGGTCGAACGGTCGACCTTGTACCGGCGATACGAAGACCGATGGATCATGATCATGGACGCGACCATCGCCAGCGCGGCCAGCATCATCTCGGATTCGAGCGGCTCATTCGCGAGCGATTTCAAGGCCATACTGACGATCGGGGCGGAGACTCTGAGCGGCCCGTTCGGGGAGGTCGTGCTGGCGCTCGCCGCGGCGCTTCGCGGCTCGAACCGCGAATCCCACATCCGCCGCTTCTGGGAAAACCGGATGGAGCAGCTGGCGCCGATGTTCCAGGCGGCGATCGCGCGCGGCGAACTCGAGCCGGATGTGAAGCCCGATGAGCTGTTCGCTTTC
>Ga0207690_10003051_pt1 | contig 10092 bp, 8 predicted proteins | sample KBSC23metaG_FD_184315 | JGI IMG/M metagenome (GOLD analysis project Ga0207690, IMG submission 184315) | Corn rhizosphere microbial communities from Kellogg Biological Station, Michigan, USA - KBS C2-3 metaG (SPAdes) (version 2) | ecosystem: Host-associated > Plants > Roots > Rhizosphere > Soil ...
CCTGGGTGTACTGCTCCGGGGTGATGTAGTGCAGGTCGCGCATGCGTTGCAGGATGTACTCCTGACGCACCTTCGCGCGCTTCGGGTTCACCACCGGGTTGTACGCCGACGGTGCCTTGGGCAGGCCGGCCAGCATGGCGGCCTCGGCCAGCGTGATGTCCTTGATGTTCTTGCCGAAGTAGATCTGCTCGGCGCTGGCAAAGCCGTAGGCGCGCTGGCCGAGGTAGATCTGATTCATATACAGCTCGAGGATCTGATCCTTCGTGAGGCTGGCCTCGATCTTGTACGAGAGCAGCATCTCGTAGATCTTGCGCGTGAACGTCTTCTCGCTCGAGAGGAAGAAGTTGCGCGCCACCTGCATGGTGATGGTCGATGCGCCCTGCGAGAGCCCGCCGTGCAGGTTCGCCAGGCCTGCGCGCAGCACACCAACGAAGTCCACGCCGCCGTGCTCATAGAAGCGGTCATCCTCGATGGCGAGCACCGCGCGCTTCATCACGTCGGGGATCTGCGTGATGGGCACGAAGCTGCGGCGCTCCTCGCCAAATTCGCCGATGAGGACGTTGTCGGCGGTGTACACGCGCAGCGGAATCTTCGGTCGGTAATCGGTGATGACGTCGAGCGACGGCAGGTTGGGCGCGGCCACCAGCAGGGCATAGCCCACCAGCAGCGCCCCGACGACCCCCATCGCAACGAACAGGCCGAGCATCCAGAGAAGCAGTCGCGCCCACAGCGGGCGGCGGGCTTTGGGCGGCTTGGGCGAAGCAGGGGTAGTTTGGGCAGTAGCCATTACAGGGGGCACCGGGGGTGTCAGTCAGCGTGGCGGCGATTATATCGTCGCGACCCGCGAGGCCCGGTCGCACCGCACGTAACAGCGCGTAACCACTGTCACGCCGGCGCCTTGGGCCGCACTTGTGCGCCGCGTCACGCACTGCACAAGCGCCGATTGTGCGCCCGCCGTACCGCGATTCAAGGCGGCAAAGAATCCGCCGTTAGAAGTAGACGGAGCGGAAATCAAGTCAGGCGAAAGGGGTATCCCCCAACCGTGGGGTTTTGACAACGCTTTACGAACCGGCACCCGCGAAATGCATCGCGGTCCGCCGGAGCGTTTGCCTGTTCTAAAGGATTTTGTGAGAATCCAGCAGCAAATCTAAGCAGGCTATGGCGCACGTTGGATTTGCGGCGGGCGCCAGGGTTCAAAAAACTATAAACGGTGGGGTGTCTCTGTGCGACGGGGTTTGTTGTCCGGCCTGCTGCGCCGCAATATCGTCGGGATAGATATCGGGTCTTCCAGCGTCAAGGTGGTGGAGTTGTCCGCCAACGGCAAGCAGGGAGATTTCCGTCTCGAAAAATGCGCCAGCGAGCTGATTGAACGCAGTGCCGTTGCTGACGGCAATCTGGTCAATATCGATGCGGTGGGCAATGCGCTCAAGCGCGCCATCGCCAAGGCCGGCATTCGCGGTAAGGAAGCCGTGCTTGCCATTCCTGCGAGCCTGACGGAATCACAAACCGTCAGCCTGCCCGACAACCTGACCGAAGACGAGCTCTTCGTACAGGTCGAGAGCGAAGCCAATCGGCTGTTCCCGCCCTCGCAGAACGTCAATTTCGACTATGTCGTGATCGGCCCGTCCGAAACCGAAGGCGGGGTTGGCGTGCGCGTGACGGCCACCGTCGCCGAGCGCGTGACCGAGCGCGTGACCGCTGCTGAAATGGCCGGTCTGAAAGCGATCGTTATGGACGTGGAAGAGAACGCCATCCAGCGCGCCATGACGCACATGCTGGCCGTCAAGCCAGACGCGACCGAAACCGAGACGCGCGACATGCCCGTAGTGGCCATGTTCCACCTCGGTGGTGCGCGCTCGCATGCCTTGTTCTACCAAGGCTGGAAGGAGCTGTACGAACAGCCCATGTCCGGTTCGGGCGATCAACTTACACAAAGCATTTCTCGGCTGTTCTCGCTCGACCTGCTCAAGGCCGAGGTGAAGAAGCGCAAGAACACGCTGCCCGACGAGTACCGCAGCCAACTGCTCAAGCCGTCGCTTGAGACACTGGCCATGGAAGTCGGTCAGGCGATCCAGAATTTCCTGTCGACCTCGAGCGTCGGCCGCGTTGACGAGATCGTGCTCTCGGGCGGTCACGCATCGTTGCTGGGCGTGCAGACGGCGATCCAGCAGCAGACGCAGATCAACACCACGCTGGCCAATCCATTCGCCAACATGGGCGCGGCCAAGAACGTCAACGCGCGCTATCTGCAACGCGATCTGCCGGCCTACATCGTCAGCGCGGGCCTGGCCCTGCGCGGGCTGCAATAAGGAGCGGGCGATGGCCAATGAAAGCGCGAGTGCCGTGAATACGCTTCCGAGCGTCAACCTGCTGCCGTATCACGCCGAGCGGCGTGCCGGTAAGCGCAAGAAAGTCTTCATGAGCCTGGGCGCCGCGGCCGCTGCCGGCGCCGTGGTGGTATTCCTGGGTGGCATGGTGATCGATCACCAGACCGAAGAAGCCCAGCGCATCAACGATGTCCTCACGCAGAAGAACGCGGAGATGGACAAGCAGATCACCGAGGTCAACACCCTCAAGAAAGACATCGACGACTTGCTGCAACGCCAGCGAGCCGTGGAAAGCCTTCAGAACGAGCGCAACCGCCCGGTGCAGTTGCTTGAAGAACTGGTGCGCCAGGTGCCGGATGGTATCTATCTGACGTCGCTCAAGCAGGACGGCGAGAAGTACACCGTGTCGGGTGTGGCGCAGTCTAACGAGCGCGTGTCGGATCTGCTGCGCAACCTGGGGGCTGTGCCCTGGCTTGATCATGCTGAGCTGGGCGAATCGGTGGCCACCACCATGACGAATAACTTGAAGGAACAGCGTCGTCTGTTCAACTTCACGATCCGCTTCCAGTGGAAGGCCGAGCCGGTCGCGCCGGCCAAGCCGGGTGCGGCTGCTGGGACCACTTCGGCGGCGGGGAAATGACCATGGCACTCTCGACCGATATTTCGCTGGAAGACCTGGTCAGCCAATTCCGTGGCCTGAACCTGAACGAGCCGGAAACGTGGCCGGCTGCGCCGCGCATCCTGTTCATGGTTCTTTCCGCCGTGCTCGTGATCGGGCTGGGCTGGCAGTTTTACTGGGGCGGCAAGTTTGAAGAGCGCGACGCCAAGCGCACCGAGCAGGACAACCTCAAGTCGGCTTACCAGAGCAAGCTCGCGCAGGTTGTGAACCTCGAAGCGCTGCGCAAGCAGAAGGCCGAGGTGGAGCAGCGTGTTGCCAAGCTCGAACTGCAACTGCCCAACAAGACTGAGATGGACGCGCTGCTGGCCGACGTCAACCATGCCGGTATCGCCCGCGGGCTGACCTTCGACCTGTTCCGACCCTCCGGTGCCGTGGTCAAGCCTTACTACGCCGAGATCCCTGTCGCGGTGAAGGTGAACGGCCGCTATCACGACATGGCGTTGTTTGCTGCTGATGTTGCTGCGCTGTCCCGGATCGTCACGCTGCAGAACATCTCGCTGACGGGCACCAAGGATGGCAGCATGGTGATGGAAACGCGTGCCGAGGCCTACCGTGCGCTTGACCCCGATGAGCAGGCTGCCCAGCGCAAGGCCGCGGCTGCCGGCAAGGGAGGCGCGAAATGATGGGCCGCACCATGAGCCGTCGCCGTATGTCGCATCTCGTGCGTCTCTCGCCGCTGTGCCTGGCCGTCGTGCTGACGGCGTGCGGCGCGAGCGAAGACGATGAACTGCAGCAGTGGATGCAGCAGGCGCGCCAGAGCGTCAGCACGACCGTGCCGCCGCTGCCCGAGCCCAAGCCTTACGCGCCGCGCGAATACACGACCACCAAGCAGACTGATCCATTCAGCGTGCAGAAGGTGGCAGAACTTTCGCGCGCGCAGAACGAATCGCCGGAACCGAATCGCCGTCGCGAGCCGCTGGAAGACTATCCGCTGGAAGCCTTCAAGCTGGTCGGGACGATGAAGCGCAACGGTGAGACGGAAGCCGTCGTGTCTGTCGGGGACAAGACGCAGCATGTGCATGTGGGGCAGTACATCGGACAAAACTATGGTCGCATCGTCCGCATCGGAGACCAGGAACTCACCCTGCGTGAGCTGGTGCGCGAAGGCACGACCGAATGGAAAGAAAAAATGACGACCCTGAAAGTTCAGGAGAGCGCGCAATGACGATGCGTCTTGTGAAGGGCGGCCTGTCGCAGGCAACCCGAGTGGCCCGGGGGGGCGCGGTGGCATGGCTTTCGCTGTGTCTGTTCATGGTGGCCGGTCAGGCCGTCGCTCAGCAGGCAGCGCCTGCGGCGGCTGTCTCCGGCAATGCGATCGAGAAGGTGGAGCAGGCCACGGCCGGCGAATCCACCGTGGTGACGGTCACGCTCAAGAACGCCCCGGCGCAAAAGCCGGTGGAGTTCAGCACGCAGCAGCCTGCACGTATCGCCATCGACTTCTTCGGGGCGGGCTTCGCACAAGGCCGCGCCAACTACCAATACGGCGGCAAGCTGCTGCGTTCGGCGAATGTCGTGCAGATCGGCGACCGCACGCGCGTTGTGCTCGATCTGTCGCGCCAGACGCAGTACAAGTCGGAAGTGCGCGGCAACCAGTACGTGCTGACGCTTGAGGCTGCACCGGTTGTCGCCGCCACGCCCGCGCCGACATTCTCTGCGCCTCCGCCCGCGGCCGGCGCGGCGCGCCCCGCCGTGCGCAACGTCGATTTCCGCCGCGGCGACGATCTTGCTGGCCGTGTGGTGGTTGACCTGTCGACCGCGAATTCGGCGATCAACATTGCCCAGCAAGGCCAGAATCTGGTGGTGGACTTCGTTGGCGCGACGCTGCCGCAATCGCTGCGCCGTCGCTACGACGTGAGCGATTTCGGGACGCCCGTGCAAGCCATGCGCGCGACCGACAATGGCACCGGCGCGCGCCTGATCATCGAGCCGCGCGGCAACTGGCAGTACAGCTCGTACCAGACCGACACGCAGTTCGTGGTGGAAGTGCGCCCGACCAAGGAAGACCCGAACAAGCTGATCTCCGGCCCGGGCTACCGCGGTGAGCGTCTGTCGCTGAACTTCCAGAACATCGACGTGCGCTCGCTGTTGCAGGTCTTTGCCGATTTCACGAACCTGAACATCGTCACCAGCGACAGCGTGACGGGTACACTCTCGCTGCGTCTGAAGGACGTGCCGTGGGATCAGGCATTGCAGATCGTGCTGGACTCGAAGGGTCTGGCTTCGCGCCGCAACGGCAATGTGCTGTGGGTTGCACCGCGCGGTGAGCTGGCCACGAAGGAAAAGGCCGAGCTTGAGTCGCAGCAGCAAGTGACCGAGCTGGAGCCGCTGCGCAGCCAGGTGTTCCGCCTGAACTATCAGCGTGCCGATGACGTCCGCAATATGCTGTTGGGCACGGGTACCGCCGGTGGCGGTGCGGCGGGCGGTACGGCATCGCGCATTCTGTCCAAGCGTGGTTCGCTCACGTCCGATGCACGGACCAATCAGTTGTTCGTGTCGGACATCCCGAGCAAGCTGGAAGAGGTGCAGGCCTTCCTCCAGAAGATCGATATCCCGGTTCGCCAGGTGATGATCGAGGCGCGCATTGTCGAAGCGGACGACACGTTCAGCCGCAACCTGGGCGCCAAACTGGGCTTTGCCTCCAAGACCAACGGCGCTGGCTACGGCAACACGTACACCAACGTCGTGTCGCCGGTCACGAAAGATGCCACCTGGGACAACAGCCCAGCGATCAGCTTCCCGGCCAACGGCATCAACGGCGTGAATGCAGCCAGCGTGGCAGTGAGCCTGTTCAACGCCGGTGCCGGCCGATTCCTGGCGCTGGAGCTGTCTGCTCTGGAGGCGGACGGTCGCGGCAAGATCGTCTCCAGCCCGCGTGTTGTGACAGCGGACAACATTAAGGCGCTGATCGAGCAAGGTACCGAAATCCCGTATCAGCAGGCGACGTCTTCTGGCGCAACCTCTGTTTCGTTCAAGAAGGCCAACCTGAAGCTGGAAGTGACGCCCAAGATCACGCCGGACGGCAACATCTTCCTGGATGTGGACGTCAACAAGGACAGCGTCGGCATCCAGACCACCAACGGCTTCGCTATCGACACCAAGCACGTGCAGACGCAGGTGCTGGTCGAGAACGGCGGTACGGTCGTGATCGGCGGTATCTACACGCAGAACGAGCGGACTGACATCAATAAGGTGCCGCTGCTGGGCGATATTCCGGTGCTGGGCAACTTGTTTAAGAGCACCGCCAAGATCAACAACCGCACTGAGTTGTTGGTCTTCCTGACGCCGCGTGTGCTGTCCGATCAACTGTCGCTGAAGTAATCGGCAGCGACGTCGCGTTCCGAAAGCCCGGCCTCCTGCATGGAGTGCCGGGCTTTTTTCTATCCTGAGGCCGGGTTTGTACAGGATGGTGAGCAAATGCCACTACAATCAGGCTTAAATTCCTGATTTCACGCGATTTTGTCTGTTTCCAACGTTTTTTTCGTCGGCCTGATGGGCGCGGGCAAGACTACGGTCGGCCGGGCAGTGGCGCGTCGGCTCGATCTGCCGTTCTTCGACTCGGACCACGAAATCGAAGCGCGCTGCGGCGTGCGTGTGCCGATCATTTTCGAGCACGAGGGTGAGGTGGGCTTTCGTGACCGTGAGACCCACATGATCGATGAGCTGACCGCGCGCAGCGGCGTAGTTCTGGCGACCGGCGGTGGCGCCGTGCTGCGGCCCGAGAACCGCGCCTTCTTGCGCGCGCGCGGTACCGTCATCTACTTGCGCGCCAATCCGCACGATCTGTATCTGCGCACGCGACACGACAAGAACCGGCCGTTGCTGCAGACCGAAAACCCGCGCGCCAGGCTGGAAGAACTGCACGCGGTCCGCGATCCGCTGTACCGCGATGTGGCGCATTTCGTCATTGAAACCGGCAAGCCCACCGTCGCCCAGCTTGTTAATATGGTGCTGATGCAACTCGAAATGGCCGGCATTGTGGCGCCGCCCGCGGGTTCCTCCACCTCCTCGCAAGTCTCCCCCCAATCATGATGACCGTCGATGTCGACCTTGGCGAGCGCGCCTATCCGATCCATATCGGGTCGGGGCTGCTGTCCAAGTCGGAACTGTTTGCCCCCCATATTCGCGGCGCGCGTGCCGTGATCGTCACCAACGAAACCGTTGCGCCGCTGTATGCGGCCAAGGTGGAAGAAGCCGTCCGTTCGCTTGGCAAGACCGTCGATACGGTTGTGCTGCCCGACGGCGAATCATTCAAGAAATGGGACACGCTCAATCGCATTTTTGACGCGCTGCTGACGGCGGGCGCAGATCGCAAGACCACGCTCATCGCACTGGGCGGTGGTGTGATCGGTGACATGACCGGTTTTGCGGCCGCCTGCTACATGCGCGGCGTGCCGTTCATCCAGGTGCCGACGACGCTGCTTTCGCAAGTCGATTCGTCGGTGGGTGGCAAGACGGGCATCAACCACCCGCTGGGCAAGAACATGATCGGCGCGTTCCATCAGCCGCAGGCAGTGCTGGCTGATATCGATACGCTGCGTACCTTGCCGGCACGCGAGTTGGCGGCCGGCATGGCCGAAGTGATCAAGCACGGCGCGATTGCCGACGCCGATTACTTCAACTGGATCGAACAGAACATCAACGGCCTCAACAACTACGACGCCGACCTCATGACCGAAGCCGTGCGCGGCTCGGTGCGCATCAAGGCGGCCGTGGTGGCGCAGGATGAGCACGAATCCGGCCTGCGCGCCATCCTCAATTTCGGCCACACCTTCGGCCACGCCATCGAGGCGGGCCTGGGCTACGGCGAGTGGCTGCACGGCGAGGCCGTCGGCTGCGGCATGGTGATGGCGGCGGATCTGTCGCATCGCCTGGGCTTTATCGATATCGATACGCGCAACCGCATCACCGCAGTCACGCGTGCGGCCAATCTGCCGACGGTGGCGCCGGACCTGGGTGTCGAGCGCTTTATCGAACTGATGCGCGTCGACAAGAAGGCCGAAGCGGGCGAGATCAAGTTCGTGCTGCTGCGCAAGCTGGGCCAGGCCTTCGTGACGACGGTGCCCGACGCCGACCTGCGTTCCACTTTGCAGCATGCCGTGCTGCGACCACCCACTGAAGCGCCCGTCGCCTGACGCAAGAAGAGATGGCCTGATGAACGATCGACTCGATTTGCCGCCCGCGCCGTTCGACCTCGAAGGCCATCTCGCACCCTACGCCGCGCACGCGGCGCAGACGCGCGGCCGCGTTCACGCTGAGCCGCCGTCCACTTCGCGTACCGAGTTCCAGCGCGACCGCGACCGCATCGTCCACAGCACTGCCTTTCGCCGGCTGGAATACAAGACGCAAGTCTTCGTGAACCACGAGGGCGACCTGTTTCGTACGCGTCTGACGCACAGCCTGGAAGTTGCGCAGATCGCCCGTTCGATCGCGCGCAGCCTGCGGCTGAACGAAGATCTGGTCGAGGCGATTTCATTGGCGCACGATCTGGGCCACACGCCGTTCGGTCACGCGGGCCAGGATGCGCTCAACGATTGCATGAAGCCGTACGGCGGTTTCGAGCACAACCTGCAGAGCCTGCTGGTGGTCGATCGGCTGGAAGAGCGCTACGGCGGTTTCGACGGTCTGAACCTGACGTTCGAAACGCGCGAGGGCATTCTCAAACATTGCTCGCGCAACAATGCCGCCGCGCTGGGTGACCTGGGCCGGCGCTTTCTGGAAGGGCAGCAGCCGTCGATGGAGGCGCAGCTTGCCAACCTCGCCGATGAGGTCGCCTACAACAACCACGATATCGATGACGGCTTGCGTTCCGGCCTGATCACGCTGGAGCAGTTGGAGGACGTGCCGCTGTGGGCGATCCATCGCCGTGAAGCCGAGGCCGCGTTTCCCAACGCAGGTGGTCGCCGCCTGATCAACGAGACCATCCGCCGCATCATCAATGCGCTGATTGTCGATCTGATCAGCTCCACGCGCGCCGGTGTCGCCGAGGGCGCGCCGCAGAACATCGATGACGTGCGTGCTGCGCCGGCGCTTGTGGCGTTCTCCGAGCCGATGCGCGAAGAGGCGCGTGCGCTCAAGCGCTTCCTGTTCGAGAACCTGTATCGGCACTACCTCGTGATGCGCATGGCTGCCAAGGCGCGCCGCATCATCGACGATCTGTTCCGCGTGTTCCTGGAAGATCCGCGTTTGCTGCCGCCGCAGTATCAAGCCAACGCCAACCCTGAAGAGCAGCCGCGCTGGATCGCGCATTACATTGCCGGCATGACGGATCGGTACGCCATCAAGGAGCATCGGCGCATCTTTGCGGTCGATGCAGTTTGAGCTGGATATCGGATTATTCTGAGTGACCGGGCGGAGGGTGGCACCTAGGATGGCAGTCAATCTGTCATCAATCATCAAGCCACTCTCATGCACCGTTTTCTTTTGCCGCTGCTGATCGCCTCGGCGTTTAACGCACGCGCCGCCAGCCCGGCGGATCATTTCGATTATCAGCACCAGTCCGAATGGCACGCGGTGCATGATGCGTTCCAATCGCCTATCGATATTCGGACGGCCGATGCGGTTGCCGTCGACGAAGACGAGCCTGATGCCGTTCAGCCGCACTACGGCACGCTTGCCGGCATGGTCATCGATACGGGCCACGCGTTGCAAGTCAACGTGCCGGGTGGTGACGTGAAGATCCGCGGCCGTCGCTTCATGCTGCGCCAGTTCCACTTTCACGCGCATAGCGAACACGCTGTTGATGGCAAATCATTTCCGGCCGAGGTCCATCTCGTGCACGTTGCCAAGGATGGCCGCGTGGCGGTGATCGGCGTGATGCTGGAAGAGGGCGCCGCCAATCCCGCGCTTGGTGCCGTGATCAAAGCCGCGCGCAAAGGCGAGGCGCACGAAGTGCCGGCCCTCCGCCCGGCTGACCTGCTGCCCGAGAGCGATGCCTACTACCACTACCTCTGCTCGTTTACTGCGCCGCCCCCCACCGAGAATGTCGAGTGGAATGTAGTTGCCGTAAGACGTGTAGATGTAATTCTCATCGGCACGGGGTGGATGCACGGCTCTAAAGACGATCTTCAGATAACGATCGCGCGCGCG
>Ga0207690_10003060_pt1 | contig 10075 bp, 10 predicted proteins | sample KBSC23metaG_FD_184315 | JGI IMG/M metagenome (GOLD analysis project Ga0207690, IMG submission 184315) | Corn rhizosphere microbial communities from Kellogg Biological Station, Michigan, USA - KBS C2-3 metaG (SPAdes) (version 2) | ecosystem: Host-associated > Plants > Roots > Rhizosphere > Soil ...
CTCTCTTCGCGGGGTGGCGGTGGGGTCGCCGTGCGGGTCAGATTAACCGAACCGGCTTACTTGCCGGCGGCTTCCTTGGCCACCAGCCACTGGGTCAGCTCGATCGACTGCGCGTAGCCGCCGGCGGAACTCGCCGTGAAACGGTACTTGCCGTTGACGACCATGGTCGGGGTGCTTTCCACCCCGTAGGCCTTCATCAGGTCGTCGGCGCGCTTCATCCGCGTGTTGACCGTGAACGAATTGGCGACGCCGACGAACTCCTGCGGGTCGACGCCGTACTTGGCGTAGAACTTCGCTGCGTCCTCGATCGTCGGCCAGGCCGAATGTGGCTTCAGCCCGCTGGATTTCAGGTTGTAGGTGGACAGCTCGCCGCTCTTCCACACCGCGTCGAACATCGCGTCATGGGTTTTGTCGACCACGCCCAGTGCCTGCGCCGCGTAGAACGCGCGCTGGTACATCGGCCAGTTCTCGTCCGGGCGGAACGAGGCGGCCAGGTAGTTCATCACCGCGTTCGGCGGCAGGTTCCTGGCGATCTGCTCGGCGGTGGAATGGAAGCCGTTGCAGGCCGGGCAACCATAGGAAAACACCTCGGTCACCTCGATCTTGCCGGGATGGCTGGTCGGCTGCGCCGGATCGATCAGGAAGTAGTTCTTGCCCTCGACCCACTTGCCGTTGTCGACGAACGGCGCGGCAGCCGCGGCCGGAGCGGGCGCATCGGGGGTGGTCGCGGCCGGTGCGGCGGCGACCGTGCCGGTCGCGGCGGGTGTCGCACTGGTGGCGGCTGCCGGTGCGGTGCTGGTCGCGGTGCTGGCCGGCGCGGCTTCGGCGCTGCTGCTGACGGCCGGCGTGACCGGCTGGGCGGTGCCGCTGGTGTCGCTGTCATGGCTGCAGGCGGCAAGCGCGAGCAGGGCGGCACACAGGAACGGCAGACGCTTCAACATGGCAGACCTCGAAAAGGCGGAACGCAAAAACGACAGCGCCGACATTGCGGTCGGCGCGGATTCGATCAGGGCGTGGCAGCCGGCTGGCTGCCGGCGCTGTGCAGGCCCTCGATGTAGCTGGCCAGGGCGGCGATGTCGTCGGCGCTCAGCTGCTTGGCGATCGCCGGCATGACCTGCGAGTGGGCGTCGTTGCCCCACGTGGTGCCGTCGTGCCAGGCCTTCAGCGTGGCCTCGATGTACTGCGCGTGCTGGCTGGTCAGTTGCGGATACATCGCGCCCGGATTGCCGCGGCCGTCGATGCTGTGGCAGGCCATGCAGGCCGGGATGCCGCGCGTGGCGTCGCCCTGGCGGAACAGGGTCTGGCCGTGCTCCACCAGCGCCTGGTCGGCCACGCCGGGCAGCGCGGTCTTGCTGGCGAAGTAGGCGCCAAGGTCGTGCATGTCCTGCTCGGACAGCGGCGCGGCCATGCCCATCATGATCGGGTTCTGCCGCTTGCCGGCCTTGAAGCTGGTCAGCTGACGCACGATGTACTGCTCATTCTGGCCGGCCAGTTTCGGGTACTGCGCGTCGGCGGAATTGCCGTCCATGCCGTGGCAGGCGCCGCAGACGGCGGCCTTGGCCTGGCCGGCGGTGGCGTCACCCGGCTTGACCGTGGCTTCGGCAGTCGTGGCGGCGGGCGCCGCGGTCGCCGGTGCTGCCGCGGTGCTGGCGGCGGCTGGCGCGGCAGTCTCCGGCTGGGCGTCTTGTGCGATCGCTGCGCCGGCGGAAAGCGCAAACACAAGGGCTAGGGCGGACCCGAGAACAGCGGGCCGAAAACCAGCGGACCGAAAACTCATACACTTGACTCCCGAGAGACTTGCGAACACTGCCAGGATTGCGGCCATGCGGCCTGCAACAGGCAGAAACCTCAGAATTATCCCGTGCCACCCTACCTTGGTCAAACCATTCCCATGCCCAATCCCCTGCAGGGCGCGCAATTCGTGCTCGCCGCCCACCGCATCAGCCAGCTTCCCGCCGACCAGGGCGCCGAGGTGGCGTTCGCCGGACGCTCGAATGCCGGCAAGTCCAGCGCACTGAACGCACTGACCGGGCACAAGGGACTGGCGCGCACTTCCAAGACCCCTGGCCGCACCCAGCAGATGGTCGCATTCAGCCTGCCGTCGTACAGGGATGTACCCGTGTCGCGGGCGCAGGATGCGCAGGAGCGACCGCCTGCCGCAACCGTCGGCGAGTCGGCGCTGGATCTGCGCCTGATCGATCTGCCCGGCTACGGCTACGCCAAGGTGCCGCTGGAAATGCGCGAGCACTGGAAGCTGGAGATCGACGCCTACCTGCACCAGCGCCGCAGCCTGCGCGGGCTGGTGCTGATCGTGGACATCCGCCATCCGCTGAAGGAATTCGACCGGATGATGCTGGAGTTCTGCTTCGCCACCCAGTTGCCCTGCCACCTGCTGCTGACCAAGGCCGACAAACTCTCCCGCGGCCAGGCCACCCAGGCGCTGGCCGCGCTGCGCAAGCAGTTTGCCGCCGAAGGCCTGCACGCGACCGCGCAGATCTTCTCGTCTTCCGCCGGCACCGGCGTGGACGAGGCGCGTCAGGCGGTGATGGCCTTGCTGCAGCAGCCGCGCGAAGGCGCGCATCAGGCGCGCGAGCGCTGAAGTTCGTGCGGGCGTGACACGAGCTGCCTCGTCGGAGGCGGGGTGGTCAGCCGTGCACGGAAGCCATGAACACCGCGCACAGCGCCTGCATCCCGACGCGGTCGTCTTCGTCGAAGCGGTCGGTGACCGGGCTGTCCACGTCCCACACGCCGAGCAGGCCGCCGTCGGGCTTGATCAGCGGCACCACGATCTCCGATTGCGAGGCGGCGTCGCAGGCGATGTGCCCGGCGAATGCATTGACGTCGCGCACCAGCTGGGTCTCGCGAGTCTGCGCGGCGGTGCCGCAGACGCCGCGGCCGAGCGCGATGCGGATGCACGCCGGCTTGCCCTGGAACGGGCCGACCACCAGCTCGTTGCCGTCGTACAGGTAGAAGCCGGCCCAGTTGAGCTGGGGCAGGCTGTGGTAGATCAGCGCGCCGAAATTCGCCGCGTTTGCGATCAGGTCGCGCTCGCCGGCGAGGATGCCGCGCGCCTGCCGCACCAGGTCTTCGTAGTGCTCGCGCTTGCTGGCGTAGGTGTGGGTTTTCAACTCGAACATGCGGCGCGTCCGACGGCAAAACCCGTATTATGCGCCGAGCCACCAGCATGGGGATGCGTGATGAGCCTGACCGAGCAGCGCGAGGGGATCGAGGCGGGGCGGCTGGACATGTTCGTGGATGGTGCGTTCGCGTTCATCCTCACCCTGCTGCTGATCGGCGGCGAGTCGATTCCCGACAGCACCGACAAACTGCTGCTGGCACTGGGCGGCATACCGGCGTTCGCCGTGTGCTTTTTCCAGATCGCGTTCTTCTGGCACGGCCACGTGCGCTGGCGCAAGCGCTGCCACGGCGTCGATGCCGCCGGCCGCTGGCTGTCGCTGCTGCTGGTGTTCTTCGCGATGATCTTCGTCTACCCGCTGCACATGGTGTTTTCCGGGGTGTTCACCTGGCTCAGCGGTGGCCGCCTGCCCAGCGACTTCCATCTGGTCGGCGGCGCGCTGGACATGCGCACGCTGTTCGCCTGCTACGGGCTGGCGTACGCATGCATGGCGGGCACGCTGGCGTTGCTGTTCCTGCATGCGGCCAAAAGCGCCGCGCGGCGCGGCGCCGGCAACCTGGACGTACGCCGCGAGATGCGCATCTGGATCGTGCCGGCAGCGATCGGCCTGGCCTCCGCGCTGACCGCCTTGCTGATGCCGTTGTCGGTGCCGGGCTGGATGTGGTCGATCCCCGGCTTCATGTACACGCTGCTGTTCCTGATCGGGCCGGTGGTGAATCGTTTCAACCGGCGTTACGGAGTGGCGTGATCCGCCGTCGCGACGCGATGGCGGATCAGCGCACCCGCATGTCCACGACGCCCGCCCTGCCGGTACTCGACGCGGACAACGCCCGCTTCATCGGCGGCGGCGTGTCGATCATCGTGTCCTCGCGCAACGCGGCGAACGCGCCGGAGCTGGTGCGTGCGCATGGTTGCCGGGTGAGTCGCGACCGGCGCCGGGTGTGCCTGTTCCTGCAGGCCGGGCAGGCCGGCCTGCTGCTCGCCGACATCCGCAAGAACGGGCGTATCGCGGTGGTGTTCACCCGCCCCACCACGCACCGCTCGCTGCAGCTCAAGGGCGACGATGCGGCGCTGGCGCGCCTGCGCCCGCACGACGCGGCGCGGGTGGCCGGCTACCGCGACGCGATGGTGGCCGAGCTGGAGGGAAACGGCATCAGCGAGGCGCTGACGCGGGCATTGCTGGCCGGCGGCGGTGATGGGCTGGTTGCGATCGAGTTCACCCCGGTCGCCGCATTCGTGCAGACCCCCGGCCCCGATGCGGGCAAGCCGCTGGGGTCGACCCCATGAACCTCGACGCGATCCGCGAATGCCTGGAGGGCAGCATTCCCGGCGTGATGGCCACCTGTGCGCCGGACGGCACGCCGAACGTGGCCTACTTGTCGCAGATCGAATACCTCGACGGCAACCATCTCGCGCTGTCGTTCCAGTTCTTCAACAAGACCCGGCAGAACATCCTGGCCAATCCGCAGGCGCGGCTGCTGCTGATCCATCCGCAGACGGCGGCGATGTACCGGCTGTCGCTGCACTACCTGCGCACCGAGGTGGAGGGGCCGCTGTTCGAGCGCATGCGCGCGAAGCTGGCCGGGATCGCTTCGCATACCGGCATGAGCGGCGTGTTCAGGCTGAAGGGCTCGGACGTCTACCGGGTGGAAACGGTCGAGCCGGTGCCGGGCCAGCCGCTGCCCGCGCCGCCGCCGCGGCGCAGCCTGCTGGCCGCGATGCGTGGCTGTTCACAGCGGCTGGCTGCCGCTGCCGATCTGGAAAGTCTGCTGGAGGCGATGCTCGGTTCGCTGCGGGACGATTTCGACATTCGCCACGCGATGATCCTGCTGCTCGACGGCGGCGGCCAGAAGCTGTTCACGCTGGCCAGTTGCGGCTACCAGCAGTCCGGCATCGGCTCGGAGATTCCGCTGGGCGAGGGCGTGATCGGGGTGGCGGCGCGCGAGGGCACGCCGATCCGCATTGCGCACATGACCAGCGAGTATGCGTACGGTCGCGCGATCCGCGACGCGGTGGCGCAGGGCGACGACGCGGCCCGGCTGGAGACGGAGATCCCGCCGCCGGGCCTGGCCGAATCGCGCAGCCAGCTTGCGGTGCCGATCCACGCCGGGCGGCGCCTGCTTGGCGTGCTGTACGTGGAGAGCCCGCAGGATCTGCGCTTCACCTACGATGACGAGGACGCACTGCTGGCTCTGGCCGCCCAGCTCGGCCTGGCGATCAACCTGTTCCGCGATGCGGCGGAAAGCGCGAGCGATCCGGTTCTGCCGGACCAGCGCCGCCGCCGGCTCAGCGGTGCGCCGGTGCTGGTGCGCCACTACGCCGAGAACGACAGCGTGTTCTTCGGCGACGACTACCTGATCAAGGGCGTGGCCGGCGCGATCCTGTGGGCGCTGTTGCGCGACCACGTCGAGGCCGGCCGCAGCAGTTTCGCCAACCGCGAGCTGCGGCTGGATCCGCGCATCCGCCTGCCCGACATCAGCGACAACCTGGAGGCACGGCTCATTCTGCTGCAGCGCCGGCTGCTCGAACGTGATGCCTGCGTGCGCATCGAGAAGACCGGGCGCGGCCGCTTCCGGCTGTGCGTGAGCCGACCGCTGCAACTGGTCGATGTGCCCATGGACGCACGGCCATAGGTCCGGAGCAGCCTAGGCGGCCTGTGCCGTCGGCAGTGCCAGCGCCGCAGACAGCTTGCGCCAGTCGTGTTCGTCCAGTTGCGAACGGGCCAGCGCCAGCGCGCCGCCGAACACGTCGTCGGGGGCGTTCGTGCGAATGCCGCCCAGCAGTTGCACGCGTTCGGCATGGTTGATCGAGGGCAGCATCCAGCGCAGCCCGAGCGCGCTGGCCTGCGGCGGCAGCGAGGCGACCAGCGCGCCCTCGATCGCCAGCAGTTCCGCGTCGCTGTAGTGCGCCCACAGCACCGCGTTGTGCTCGCGCTCCTCGTAATCCATGTGCTGGAAATTCTCGCCGACGAACATCGCGAACCAGCGGTACAGGTTGTCGGCGGCCTCGCTGGCGGAGCCGTCCACGCGCAGGTGTTCCAGCGTGTCGATCTGCTCGAGCAGCAGCGCGATGTCTTCCTCGTGGTGCACATGCTCGCCGGCAATGCGCGCCGCCGAGCCCGGCTCGCACGCTTCCAGCGCGGGGTGCACGAAGCGGTTCTCGTCGTCCAGGTGCACGCGGCAGAACTGCAGCAGTTCGCGCGCCTGCTGCAGGGTGGTGTCGACGTCGCGGGCATCGGCGACATCCATGCGGCCCAGCCGCAGCAGGGTGTCGCCCATGAAGGCGCGCAGCGCCTTGTGGATGAAGCCGTACATGTTGTAGCGGACGGGTGCGGACGGTGCCGCGGCGGATCGGTGGGATGAGTGGTGCATGATGGCCTGCCTAATCGGGTGGGGCAACGATGGCGCTGCGGCATGCAGCGCGTCAGGGGTGGCTAGTCTAGGCAGGCGCGGCGCGTGCGTTTCCTAAAACTTCACTGCGGATTTCCTAAGAATTTCCTAAGTGCAGCGCCGGCGTATGCCATACGTCATGCTTGCCACGCCACAACGCCGGCGCGGACCATCGCGCCCGGCCCGACAACGGAGGAAACGGACATGCCGAGCGCAGCAACAGATCAGGGGGATGCCCGTGGAGCGGTTCGCATGAGCCGTGCGGTGTTCGTCGCCGGCACCGACACCGGCATCGGCAAGACCCACGCGGCGTGCACGCTGCTGCATGCGCTGCGCGCGGCGGGCCGCGACGTCTGCGGCATGAAGCCGGTGGCCAGCGGTTGCGTGGAAACGCCCGACGGCCTGCGCAACGACGACGCGCTGGCGCTGCTGGCGGCCGGCGGCGTGGAGCTGCCGTACGCGCAGGTCAACCCGATGGCGCTGCGCGAGCCGTTGTCGCCGCACCTAGCGGCGGCGCACGACGGCGTGACGATCACGCTCGCACCATTGCGTGAAGCGTTCGAGCGGCTGCAGGCGGCGCACGACACGGTAGTGGTCGAGGGCGTCGGTGGCTGGCTGGTGCCGCTGGCGCCGGGGCTGTTCGCCTCGGACATCGCGAAGCAGTGGCAACTGCCGGTGATCCTGGTGGTCGGCCTGCGGCTGGGTTGCCTCAACCACGCCCTGCTCAGCGCGCGCGCGATCGTCGCCGACGGCTGCCGGCTGCTGGGCTGGATCGGCAACTGCGTCGACCCGGCGATGGACGCGCCGGAGGAGAACCTGGCCACCCTGTGCCGGCTGCTGCCGGCGCCGTGCCTGGGCGTGCTGCCGCACGGCCTGGCCCCGGAGCGGGCGGCGCTTGGCCTGCGTGCCGCCGTGGCGGCGTTGGACTGAACTTCACATCCGACGTGCTTGGATGGATGCCGGTCCGCACCCAGGAGGCCCCATGGCCCGCAACCACTACTACCTCACGATCGCCGACCTGGTTCACGCACGCGGCAACGATCCGCGTTTCGCCTGGGACGGCGCCGGTCCGAGCGACTTCGCCGCGGTGCTGCAGCAGGCCTTGCGCGACGACGCCCTGTTCCGGCGCTGGCGCGCGGCGCAGCCCGACCCGGACGCGGTGGACAGCAGCCTCGGCGCCACCGATCCGGCGGCGCAGGTGCACGCCAGGGTCGCCGACCTGCGCACCGACGTGGACCTGGTCACCGACCTGCCGATGAGCGTGGTGCGCCACCGGCTGTATCTGCTGATCGGCGCGGCGTGGCAGCTGCGCGACCTGCGCGCGGCCTGAGCGCACGATCCTGCGCGGTTTGGAAAGTGCCTGCGCTGCCGCTACAGTCGGCGGCCACCACCTTCCGCGCCCGATCACGGGCACGCCACCTCAGGGAAACCCGATGTTTCGTCTGCGCACGATTGTGATCGCCACCACGATGGTCCTGGCTGCCTGCTCGCAGCCGCCGAACGGGACCGCCACTTCCCCTGCGCCGGCCGCTTCCGCCGCCGGCGCCAGCAGCGTCGCCACCGCCATGACCAGCAACCCGTTCTTCGCCGCCAGCACGCTGCCGTTCCAGGCACCGCCGTTCGACCGGATCACGGACGCGGATTACCAGCCGGCGATCGAGGAAGGCATGCGCCAGCACCTGGCCGAGATCGAGAAGATCGCCAACGACCCGGCCGCACCCACGTTCGAGAACACCTATGTGGCGATGGAGAAATCCGGCGCGATGCTGCATCGGGTGATGGCGGCGTTCAACGCCGTGACCGGCGCGAACACCAACGACACGCTGCAGAAGGTGCAGGAAGAGGAAGCGCCGAAGCTGGCCGCGCACGAGGACGCGATCCACCTCGACGGCAAGCTGTTCCAGCGCGTGCAGACGATTTACGACCAGCGCGACACGCTCAAGCTCGATCCGGAATCCGCGCGCCTGGTCGAGGTGGTCTACAAGAACTTCGTGCACGCCGGCGCCAAGCTCTCCGACGCCGACAAGGCGAAGCTGAAGGAGCTCAACAAGGAAGAATCCACGCTGAGCACCGCGTTCACCAACAAGCTGCTGGCCGCCACCAAGGACGCCGCGCCGGTGTTCGCCGACAAGGCGAAGCTGGCCGGCCTGTCCGACGCCGAGCTGGCCGCCGCCGCGCAGGCCGGCAAGGAGCGCAAGCAGGACGGCAAGTACGTGCTGACCCTGCAGAACACCACCCAGCAGCCGGAGCTGCAGGACCTCACCGACCGCGCCACACGCCAGGCGCTGTTCGAGGCCTCGTGGAGCCGCGCCGAGCAGGGCGACGCGAACGACACCCGCAAGACCATCGAGCGCCTGGCGCAGATCCGCGCCGAGCAGGCCAAGCTGCTCGGTTACCCGAACTACGCGGCGTGGAAGCTGGACGACCAGATGGCGAAGACGCCGCAGGCGGCGCTGAAGTTCATGCAGGATCTGGTGCCCGCGGTCACCGCGCGCGCGAAGACCGAGGCGGGCGACATCCAGACGCTGATCGACAAGCAGCACGGCGATTTCAAGCTGAAGCCGTGGGACTGGAACTTCTACGCCGAGCAGGTGCGCAAGGCGAAGTTCGACCTCGACGAGAACCAGATCAAGCCGTATTTCGAGCTGGACAACGTGCTGCAGAACGGCGTGTTCTACGCCGCCAACCAGCTGTACGGGCTGACCTTCAAGGAGCGCCACGACATCCCGGTGTACCAGCCGGACATGCGCGTGTTCGAGGTGTTCGACCAGGACGGCAAGTCGCTGGCGCTGTTCTACACCGACTACTTCAAGCGCGACAACAAGGGCGGCGGCGCCTGGATGGACAACCTGGTCACCCAGTCCAAGTTGCTCGGCAGCAAGCCGGTGATCTTCAACGTGTGCAACTTCAGCAAGCCGGCCGCGGGCCAGCCGGCACTGCTCTCGTTCGACGACGTGATCACCATGTTCCACGAGTTCGGCCATGCGCTGCACGGCATCTTCGCCGACGAGCAGTACCCGACCCTGTCCGGCGCCAATACCGCGCGCGATTTCGTCGAGTTCCCGTCGCAGTTCAACGAGCACTGGGCCACCGACCCGAAGGTGTTCGCCCACTACGCGAAGCACTACCAGACAGGCGCGCCGATGCCGCAGGCGCTGGTCGACAAGATGAAGAAGGCCGGCAAGTTCAACAAGGGCTACGAGATGACCGAGCTGGTCGCCGCCGCCCTGCTCGACATGAACTGGCACATGCTCGGCGCCGACGCGCCGCTGCAGGACGCCGACCAGTTCGAGGCCGCCGCACTGAAGAAGGACGGCATCGACCTCGGCTACGTGCCGCCGCGCTACCGCTCCAGCTACTTCCAGCACATCTGGGGCAACGGCTACGCCGCCGGCTACTACGCCTACCTGTGGACGCAGATGCTGGCCGACGACGCCTTCATCGGCTTCAGGGAGCACGGCGGCCTGACCCGCGAGAACGGCGACCGCTTCCGCGCGATGGTGCTCTCGCGCGGCAACACCGAGGAGCTGGCGAAGATGTACCGCGACTG
>Ga0207690_10003066_pt1 | contig 10065 bp, 4 predicted proteins | sample KBSC23metaG_FD_184315 | JGI IMG/M metagenome (GOLD analysis project Ga0207690, IMG submission 184315) | Corn rhizosphere microbial communities from Kellogg Biological Station, Michigan, USA - KBS C2-3 metaG (SPAdes) (version 2) | ecosystem: Host-associated > Plants > Roots > Rhizosphere > Soil ...
TGCCGGCGAGATGCGCAAGCGCGATGAACACGCCATGCTCGTCAGCCATGTCGCGCGCCAGGCGCTCCCAGCGCGACACGCTCGCCGGCCGCGAGAGGTCGCCGTGGCCCGGCCACGCGCCACGCGCCGGCGGCGCGGTGGGCACGATGATCAGCTGCGCGCCGTCCAGCGCGGCGATCGTCGCCGTCATCGAATGCCACGCGTCCTCGCAGACGAGCATCGCCACTCGCCCGATCGGCGAATCGAATGCGCGCACCGAGCTCCCGCGCTCGACGAAGCGCTCCTCGTCGAACAACCCGTAGGTCGGCAGGAACACCTTGCGATGCACATGATGGATCACCGGCTCGTCGAGCCCGAGCGTCACGTACATCGCGCTGTTGTACAGCTTGTGCTCCCATACCTCGTAGAAGCCGATCGCGACGTCGAACACCGCGCCGCGCGCGTGCTCGGCGTGCACGCGCGCCAGGTCGCGCGCGAGCGTGCCGGCAGTGATCGCGTGCTCGCGCACGCCGCCCTCGAGGAAGTACCCCGTCAGCGCCGTCTCGGGGAGGTGGATGAGCTGTGGCCGCGGCGACTCGGCGGCCGCACGCGCGAACAGCGTCCCGAGGCGCTCGAGGTTCTCGCGGTACTCGCCCTTGCGGGGCTTGACCTGCGCGACGGCGATGTGGACGGGGCGGGGCATGGGCGCGTTGTGAGACGGGACCGGTCCAGTGCTCCTTCAATCTAGGACCTCGCCGCACGCTCACGGTAGGAGCGATCGCTGCAGGCGTGACATGCCGCACCGGTGCACGCGATGGCCGACCAACCGGCTTACGTGAGCCGCGCATCGCTCGTCCCTCAAGCGCTATCTTCCAGTGTCCTGCCGGGTATCATCGTCGACACCCGGACCGCTGCCATCGCACCCGCTCGCCCCGTGCATCGCTCCTCGAAGATCTCCCGCGTCCTCGGCGGCGTCATCGCCGCCGGCGTGACCGTGCTCGCGCCCACGGCGCTGGTCGCGCAGCAACCCGCTCCGCAAGCTCCGTCGTCCTCGGGCGAGGCGTGGACGCTGATCCAGCCGCCGCAGTCGTCGCTCGTCTATGCGCGCGACGGCTCGCTGGTCGGCGAGATCGGGCGCGAGTGGCGGACCAGCATCTCGATCCGCACCCTGCCGAAGTACGTCGGCCAGGCGTTCGTCGCCACCGAGGACCACCGCTTCTACCAGCACAACGGCGTCGACGTCGTCGGCGTGCTCGGCGCGCTCAAGGACGCAGCGTTAGGCGACGCCCGCGGCGCCAGCACGATCACCCAGCAGCTCGTCGGGAACATGCATCCCGACATCATCGACCGCCGCGACAAGTCGGTCGGCCGCAAGCTCCGCGAGCAGGAAGCGGCCCGCGAGATGGAGCGACACTACACGAAGGAGCAGATCCTCGAGGCGTACCTCAACCAGATCAACTTCGGCCACGGCTGGTACGGGATCGACGCCGCTGCCCGCCACTACTTCGGCAAGTCGTCGTCGAAGCTGACGCTGGCCGAGGCGGCATCGCTGGCCGCTCTCCCCAAGTCGCCCGTCGGCTACGACCCGGGCGCGCACCCCGACCGCAACCGCGACCGCCGCAATACGGTGCTCGCGCTGATGGCCGAGCAGGGGTACATCACGAAAGCCCAGGCCGACGCCGCCTCGCGCGAGCCGGTGGCGACCGTGCCTAACGGCGGGATGTCGGCGACCGCGCCATACTTCGTCGACGTCGTCAGGCAGCAGGCCGAGCGGGCCGGCGTCCCGGTTGCCAACGGCGGCTATCGGATCCACACCACGCTCGATCCCGCCCTCCAGCGTGCCGCGACGGTCGCCCTCGTCGAGGGGACTGCCGCCGTCGAGCTGCGCCCGGGCTACAAGCACCCGACGTACACGAACCGGCCGAAAGGGAGCAGCGACTACCTGCAGGGCGCGGTGATCGCGCTCGACCCGGCCGACGGCGAAGTCCGCGCCCTCGTCGGGGGACGCAACTATCAGGAGTCGCCGTTCGACCGCGCGGTGATGGCGGTGCGGCAGCCGGGATCCTCGTTCAAACCGGTCGTCTACGCGCTGGCGATCGCCGACAGCATCACGCCGAACACGATCGTCGAGGACACCGCCCTCAAGATCGTCCTGCCTAACGGCGACAGCTACGAGCCGGGGAACAGCGACGGCAAGTTCCTCGGCCCGCTCACCCTGCGCGAGGCGCTGGTGCAGTCGCGCAATCCGGTCGCCGTCCAGCTCGGGATGCGGCTCGGCATGGATTCCGTCGCCGCGCTCGCGCACGCGATGGGGATCCAGTCGCCGATCGCGCCCGTCCCGTCGAGCGCGATCGGCGCCTCGGCGGTGCGCCCGATCGAGATGGTGACCGCGTATGCGGCGCTGGCCAACCTTGGCTCGGCCGTCGACCCGACCTTCGTAATCCGTGTCGAGGACCGCAACGGGAAGACCGTCTGGGCCCCGAAGCCGGCCGCCCCGTCGCTCGCGCTCGACCCGCGCGTCGCGTTCATCGTCCGCGACATGATGCGCGACGTCGTCGAGCGCGGCACCGGCACCGCCGTCAGGCACTACCTGCCGGTGACGATCCCCGTTGCCGGCAAGACCGGGACGACCAACGACAACACCGATGTCTGGTTCGTCGGGATGACGCCGGAGATCGTCGCCGGAGTCTGGCTCGGCTTCGACCGGCCGAAGACGATCACCCCCGGCGCCTACGGCGGCTCGCTGGCCGCGCCGATCTTCGGGGCGATGCTGCAGCGCTGGTACGCCGGCCGCACAGCCGGCAGCTGGGAACCGCCGGCCGGACTCGTGTCCGGCGAGCTCGATCGCCTGACGGGACTGGTCGCCGACGCGACCACCCCCCCGGACCGGCGCTACATCGAGTATTTCCTCGAGGGCACCGAGCCGCCCGGGCTGCGGTTCGACCCGTGGCGCATGTTCGAGATGGGCCCGGTGGCGATGACGTTCTAGAAGGGGTCAGGGGTCAGGGCCTGGCGCGTTAGGCCTTACCGCCTGACCCTGACCCCTGACCCCTGACCCCTTAAACCCCCGCCAACTCCAGCTCCGGCTCGCGCGCGGCGCCCGAGGCCGCCGGGAGCAGCGCGATGTCGAACACCTCGTCGAGCGTCCGCACGAAGTGGAAGCTGAGCTGCTTGCGCACGTCCTCCGGGATGTCGTCGATGTGCGACTCGTTCTCCTTCGGGAGGATGATCGTGGTGATCCCCGCCCGGTGAGCGCCTAACACTTTCTCCTTCACGCCGCCGATCGGGAGGACGCGGCCGCGGAGCGTGGCCTCGCCCGTCATCGCGACGTCCTTCCGCACCGCGCGGCCGGACATCGCGCTCACCAGCGCCGTCGACATCGTCACGCCGGCGCTCGGCCCGTCCTTCGGGATCGCGCCCGCCGGAACGTGGATGTGCACCTCGATCGAGCCGAGCCGATCCTCGGGGATGTCGAGCTCCCGTGCGTGCGTCGCCGCATACGTCAGCGCCGCGCGCGCGCTTTCCTTCATCACATCGCCGAGCTGCCCGGTCAGGATGAGCGAGACGTTCCCCCATCCCGTAACCTGCGTCGCCTTGTCGGCGGGCGGCGCGGCCGAATGGAGCCGGCGGATCGCCGCTTCGACGAACATGATGTCGCCGCCGGCCGGAGTGTAGTACATCCCGGTCGCGACGCCGACTTCGTTCTCCTCGGCCATGTGCTCGGGGTGGACCCGTGGCCGGCCGAGGAGGATGCCCACTTCCTCGGCGGTCAGCGTCTCGTCGGTGATCGCGCTCGTGTCGCCCGACGCGATGCGGCGCGCGACCTTGCGAGCGACCGCGCCGACCTGGCGCTCGAGCTGGCGGACGCCGCTCTCGCGCGTGTAGCGCGACACGATCTCCATCACCGCTTCGTCGGTCAGCTTGATGCCGCGCGCGCCGAGCCCTGCCTCCTCCATCTGGCGGGGGATCAGGTACTTCTTGGCGATCTCCGCCTTCTCGCGCTCGGTGTACCCCGCGAACTCGACGACTTCCATCCGGTCCAGCAGCGGGCCGGGAATGTTCTGGATGAAGTTCGCGGTCGCGATGAACAGCACCTCGCTCAGGTCGAACGGGATGTTCAGGTAGTGGTCGGTGAACGTGTCGTTCTGCGCCGGGTCGAGCACCTCGAGCAGCGCGCTCGACGGATCGCCCTGGTGCGACGCACCGAGCTTGTCCACTTCGTCGAGGAGGAAGATCGGGTTCTTCGTCCCCGCCTGCTTCATTCCCTGGATGATGCGACCCGGCATCGCGCCGACGTAGGTGCGCCGGTGGCCGCGGATGTCGGCTTCGTCGCGAACGCCGCCTAACGCGACGCGCACGTACTCACGCCCGAGCGATCGGGCGATCGACTTCGCGATCGACGTCTTGCCGACGCCCGGTGGCCCGACGAACAACAGGATGGGTCCCTTCGCCATCGCCCGCGCCTTCACTTCCTGCGAGTCGGTGATCGCGCGATCCTCGTTCGTGTCCGACGCCAGCGACGGCGTCGCGTCGTCCTTGAGCGGGATCAGCTTCGCGGCCGGGATCTCGCCGGTCTTCTCGACCTCGTCGGCGAGCTCCTTCGCCCGCAGCTGCCTGACGGCGAGGAACTCGAGCACACGGTCCTTCACGTCCGGCAGCCCGTAATGATCGTCGTCGAGGATCTGCTGCGCGCGGGTCAGGTCGAGGTTGTCGTCGGAGCGCGTCGCCCACGGGAGCTCGGCGATCCACTCGAGGTAGGTGCGGATCACCTGCGCTTCCATGCTCTCGCGTCCCGAGCGCTCGAGGCGGCCGAGCTCACGCTCGACTTCGGCGCGCGCGTCCTTGGTGAGCGGAAGCTTGGTGAGCTTGTCACGCAGCTCCGTCACCTCGCGCGACTGGTCGTCGTCGCCGAGCTCCTTCTGGATCGCCTTGAGCTGCTCGCGGAGATACATCTCGCGCTGCCGCTCGCCGAGCTCCTCCTGCACCTGCGTCTTGATCTCTTCCTGCGCCTCGAGCATCCCGATCTGACGCTGGACGTGCACGAGCACGCGGCGCATCCGCTCCTCGACGCTCAGCGTCTCGAGCAGCCCCTGGCGCTCGGGGACCGTGAGGTCGATGTAACCCGCGACGAGGTCGGTGAACTTGCCCGCTTCAGTGACCGAGTCGAGCACCTGGTGCACGACCTCCTCGGGCAAGCCGCGCCGCTCTCCGAGCTCGGCGGCGCGCTCGCGCGTCTCCTTGTGCAGCGCGGTGAACGCCGCGTCGTTCTCGTCGAGCGGGCCGAGCTCGTCGACCGGGATGACGACCGCGTTCATGAAGCCGTCGCCCTGCCCGTACTGGAGCGCGGTCGCACGCTGCTCGCCCTGCAGCAGCAGCTGGACGCCGCCCAATCCGCGCTGGACCTGCCCGATGCGTGCGATCACGCCCATCGAGTAGAGGATGTCCGGCGTCGGTTCATCGGTGTTGTCGCGCTGCGCGACCGCGAAGACGAGGCGGTCGCCCTTGAGCGCGCTCTCGATCGCCCGCAGCGTTCCCGGGCGGCCGGCCGCGATCGGCGCGGTGAGTCCCGGAAAGATCACCGTTCCGCGCAGGGGGAGAACGGGAAGTGTCTGTCGCTCAGCCATGATTCGTTCCCTTGTGTAAGCCTTCGTGCCGATCCGTGCAGACGATGTGGTCCGCACATCGCAGACCATACTGCGCCGGATCGCGTGAGCGCGTCGGGCGCTCCTGGATACGAGCGGGCCGGTGACGCCCAACGTTCCGAACTTCACGCATCAGTTGGACACCGGCCACCGCGGCAGCGGTGGCGCGACCATCCGGCCGGGGTGGCGCGGGGATCGGCGTTTGCCTGCCGCATCGGCGGGGATAGCCGTCCCGAGCGCAGTCCCGGGCTGAATCCGCCTCACGTTCGCCTTTTCAGGCAAGCGGGGCGGTGCTAGTATGGGGGGAACGCATCCCCCCTCGTGGAACCCACCCAGTGAGCGAATCCGCCGCGTCGACACAGGACGCTGAACTGCGCGCGCACGTGTCGCGGGTGCTTGGCACGCACTACGACATCGATCAGGAGCTCGGGCGCGGCGGGATGGGGATCGTCTACTGCGCGAAGGACCGGCGCCTGAAGCGGACCGTCGCGATCAAGATTCTGCCGCCGGAGCTCGCATTCCGCTCCGACATCCGCTCACGCTTCCTCCGTGAGGCGGAGACCGCGGCGCAGCTCAGCCACCCGAACATCGTCCCGATCTACAGCGTCGACGAGATGGAGAACCTCGTGTTCTTCGTCATGGCGTACGTCAAGGGAAACAACGTCGCCAAGGAGCTCCACGAGCGCGGGCGGCTCGGCGTGGTCGAGACGCGACATCTCATTCGCGAGGTGGCCGATGCGCTCGCCTACGCTCATGGGCGCGGCGTGGTGCACCGCGACATCAAGCCGGACAACATCCTGCTCGACCGCGAGAGCGGACGGGCGATGGTCACCGACTTCGGGATCGCGCGCGCCGTCAGCGAGAACACCGATTCCTCGCGCCTGACCGCGACCGGAATGGCGATCGGGACGCCGACCTACATGTCGCCGGAGCAGGCGGCGGGGGAGCGCGAGATCGACGGCCGGAGCGACCTCTACGCGTTAGGCGTGGTCGCCTACCAGATGCTGAGCGGCGCGCCGCCGTTCACCGCGTCGAGCACGCCGGCGATGCTGGTGAAGCACCTCACCGAGCGCCCGGCGCCGCTGCGCTCGAAGCGCAGCGACGTCCCCGAGGAGCTGGAGCGGATCGTGATGGTCCTGCTCGAGAAGGATCCGGCGAACCGGCTCCCCAGCGCCGGCGCGCTCGTCGCCGCGCTCGACGGCGCGCCAGTGGCGGCGCCCCCGCGCACCGAGTCGGTGCCGGGCGGGATGATCGGCTCGAACCAGCTTCCGCCGCCGCCGCCGCTTCCCGTCCCGGTGAGCGCGCCGGTGACCGAGCCGAGCCAGGAGACGCTCGCCCGCTGGTACGCCCCCGAGATCGTCAGCTTCCGCAAGAAAGTCCGGAAGTGGGGCTATACCTCGGCGATGTTCTTCGTGATGTCGATCTTCATCCACAAGTTCCCGTGGCTGACGATCTCGGGCCTCTGGGGGATGACGCTCGCCTGGCAGTTCACGGGGCTGATGGGGAGGGGGCACAGCTGGCGCGACGTGCTGCGGCAGCCTAACGATCGCGAGTTCGTCGACCTGCTCGGCGACTGGGTCGAGTCGGCGCAGTCGGTGTTCGACGGCCAGAAGCGGATGGCGCGGCGGCTGGCGCGCAACGACGCGCGGGCGGCGCGGCGCGGGCTTCCGCCGGGGAGCCCGGGCGCGCTGCAGGCGTCGCAGAAGTCGCCGGTTCCGACCGGGAACAGCTGGAGCCCGATGCCTAACGTGCGCGCCGATCAGCCGCCGCCGGCACCGGGCTCGCGCGAGGCGGTGTTCGCCCAGGCCCAGATCGATCGCGACGAGATCAAGCGGCTGATCGATTCGATGTCGGGGAGCGACCGCCAGATGGTCGCCAACGTCGTCCCCTCGGCCGACGCGCTGCTCGAGCGCGTCCGGACGCTGGCGATGTCGCTCGCCGACGTCGAGCGCAACATGCCGAAGGGACAGCTCGACGCCGTCGATTCCGAGATCGCCCGGCTCGAGAGCGAGGCCAACCCGCTCGACCGGGTCCGGAGCGAGGAGCGGGTGCGCCGGCTGGCCGCGCTGCGCCGGCAGCGCCGAGCGTTGAGCGACCTCACCGGGCGCCGCGACCAGATGGCCGCCCGCCTCGAGAGCTGTGCCCTCGCGCTGCAGAGCATGCGCTTCGACGTGCTCCGCCTCCGCGCCGGCGCGCAGTCGCACGCGCAGGTCACCTCGCTCGCGCTCGAGGCGCTCAACCTCGCCCGTGAAGTGGACTACGCCGTCGCCGCCAACGACGACGTCGCGCGCCTCACGAACACCACCGCGCGTCCCGCCGCCGGGGCGTGACGCGTCCAGCCGCGGGGGCGCGCGACCTCGCGGCGCTCGTCGGGAGCGAGACCCTCGCCGGCCGCTGGGGCGACGCGGTGAAGAAGGCGCAGGATGACCGCGACGCGATCGCGATCGCTCGCGGACAGCGCGACCCGCGGACGACGCTCGACACCCCCGATCTCCTCCCGACCGCCGACGAGCTCCTCGAGCGCGTGATCGCGCTCGCGCCGACGCTGCACGGCCTCGATGGCGCGCTCGCGCCCGACGCGCTCCGGCTGCTCGACGAACGCATCGCGCGCGCGACCGGCAGCGGCGGCGAAGTCGAGGCGCGCAGCCTGGCGATGCTCGAGCACCAGCGGGCGACGCTCCGCGAGCTCGACACCCGGCGCGAGCTGCTCGTGCGGAAGATGGAGAAAGCCCTGCTCGCGCTGGCGCGGCTTCGCTATGAAGCGAAGCGCCTGCGCGGGCGCTGACCATATGACGACATCGCCATGACCCCTGCACCACTCAGCCGTCCACGCGCAATCCGCGCCGCCATCTTGGCCGCCCTGGCGCTGGCGGCGACGGCATCACCGTCGCCGCTCCGCGCCCAGCGGGCGCGGCGAGCCGTCCCGACCCCGGCGTCGGTGATCGGCTTTGTCCCGGGGACCGATCGCAAGCTCCCCGCCTGGCGCGACGTCGTCGCCTGGTTCACCGCCCTCGACGCCGCCACCCCGCGGGTCACCGTCCGAACGTTAGGCCTGACGACGGAGGGGCGACCCTTCATCGCCGCCTTCATCGGCGACTCGGCGGTGATCGCGAACCTCCCCCGCTACCGCGAGATCCAGCGCCGCCTCGCCGACGCCCGGCTCCGGTCGCCGGGTGACGTCGGGCGCCTCGTCGCCGACGGCAAGGTCGTCGTCCTGGTCACGTCGAGCATCCACTCGACCGAGGTCGGCGGGATCCTCACCCCGATGCTCCTCGCCGAGCGGCTGGCGGCGGGGGAGGACGCCGAGTCGCGCGCGATCCGCGGGGCGGCGCTGGTGATCCTCGTCCCGTCGCTCAACCCCGACGGCGTCGACATCGTCGGCGACTGGTACCGCTCGACGCTCGGCACGCCGGCCGAAGGGACGTCGCCGCCCTGGCTCTACCACAAGTACACGGGGCACGACAACAACCGCGACTGGTACTTCTTCTCGCAGGTCGAGACGCAGCTGACGGTGGACTCGCTGCACGACGTCTGGCACCCCGAGGTCGTCAACGACATCCACCAGCAGGGGTCGAGCGCGGCGCGGATCTTCATCCCGCCGTACATGGACCCGGTCGAGCCGAACGTCGATCCGCTGATCACGGCCGGGGTCAACGCGTTAGGCACGGCCATGGCGTGGCGGATGACCGCCGACGGCTTCACCGGCGTGTCGATCAACTCGACCTACGACGCGTGGACTCCGGCCCGCGCCTTCCAGCACTATCACGGCGGGGTCCGCATCCTGACCGAGACGGCGAGCGCGCGGCTGGCGACGGCGATCGACATCCCGTTCGACTCCCTCCGCCCGGGGCGCGGCTACGACTCGAAGACCGCCAGCTGGAGCTTCGTCGCGCCGTGGCGTGGCGGGCGCTGGGGGATCGGCGACATCGTCCGCTACCAGACGGCCGCGACGTGGGCGATGCTCGCGTCGGTGGCCGGCGACCGCGCCGCCTGGCTGACCAGCTTCGCAACGTTAGGCAGCCGCGCCGTGGCCGGACGCGACGCGCCCGGCCGCAGCGACTGGCCGTTCGCCTACGTGATCCCGGCGGCGCAGCGCGACTCGGCCGCGCTGGCAGTGCTGCTCCGCGTCCTGCAGCGCGGGCAGGTCGAGATCCACCGGGCCACGGCGCCGGTGCGTACCGGTTCGATCACCTATCCGGCCGGCAGCTACGTCGTGCCGCTGGCGCAGCCGTACGGCTCGTTCGCGAAGGCGTTGCTCGAGCCGCAGCGGTACCCCGACCTGCGCGAGTATCCCGGCGGCCCGCCCAAGGCGCCGTACGACGTCACCGCCCAGACCCTTCCGCTGCTGCTCGGCGTCGCGGCGACGCCGATCGCCGACGCGATGCCGGTGATGAGCCCCGCACTCGTGCCGCCCGTCGCGTCGCCGCGGTTCCGCGCCGCCGGG
>Ga0207690_10003071_pt1 | contig 10057 bp, 6 predicted proteins | sample KBSC23metaG_FD_184315 | JGI IMG/M metagenome (GOLD analysis project Ga0207690, IMG submission 184315) | Corn rhizosphere microbial communities from Kellogg Biological Station, Michigan, USA - KBS C2-3 metaG (SPAdes) (version 2) | ecosystem: Host-associated > Plants > Roots > Rhizosphere > Soil ...
GAGGGGCTTCCGCTCACGAAGTACTGCGATTCCCGCCAGCTTTCCATCACCGAGCGGCTGAAGCTTTTTCGTAAGGTCTGTGATGCAGTTTCCTATGCTCATCAAAACTGATCGTCCATCGCGATCTGAAGCCGGACAACGTTCTGGTGACCCCGACGGCACACCCAAGCTTCTCGATTTCGGAATCGCCAAAATACTGGACGCTCCCGCCGTCAACGGCAGCGAACCCCCCATGACCATGGTGCGCATGGGAACTCCGGCTTACTCGAGCCCTGAGCAGATTCTCGGTGAGCCGGTCGGTGTAGCCACCGACGTCTATTCGCTCGGCATCATTCTCTACGAGCTGCTAGCCGGAAAGCGGCCATACCGGCTCGATTCGCTGGGATGGGAGGAGTCCGCGCGCGTCGTTTGTGAGCGCGACGCAACCCGTCCCAGCTCGGTCATCTCCTCGAAAGTAAATAACCTCGAGGAGACCGAACAGATCAGCTTCGCTCGCGGGACCACCGTCGAGGGCCTGCGCAAGCGTCTCGCTGGCGATCTGGACAATATTGTCAGTGTTGCTCTCCGCAAAGAACCGGCCCGCCGCTATCGTTCGGTCGATCGGCTCAGCGAAGAAATCCAGAATCACCTCGAAGGCCGGCCGGTCCAGGCCAGAGGCGACTCGATCGTCTATAAAACGAGTAAACTCATCGGCCGGCACAAACTCGCATTTGCCGTCGTCGCGGCCTGGCAAGCGCACCGGCTGGCGGTTCGCGTGGACGAGGACCGGAAACTCGCCACGTCGTTTCTCGTCAATGTGCATGAAGCCATCACTAAATTGCCCGGTTCGACCCCGGTCCGTGAAGCGCTCCTCACCAAATCTATGGAGTATTTGAATCGATTGGCCAGCGAGTCCGTCGACGATCGGGAAATGCGCCGCTCCCTGGCTCTCGTGTACGAGCGCTTTGCCGATCTGCAGGTGGGGGCGGATGCGGCCGGATTTGGTAAATCGGCGCAGGCCTTGCAGATATATGAAACCGCTGCACACATACGCGAAGCCCCGCAGGATGCTGCGGCGCAGCGCGATTTGGCCGCCAATTATCTGCTCGGAAGCTACATCACGGGTCGCGCCAGCACCCTCGAGCAGCGCATGGTCTATGACCGCCAAGCGTTGGCCATCACGGAAAAGCTGCATGCGGCACAACCTCCGAATCGCGACTACCAAATCTTGCTTGCTAGAGGTTATACAAGCGTCGCATACGGGTATGGCATCTCGGGACGCTGGTCTGATGCGATTGCTTATTACCGCAAAGCGCTCGCCATTCGTGAACGAATCGCCGTGGACTCGCCAGGCAATACGGCGGCTCAACGGGAGTTGGCGAATCTCTACTACCGAATCGGCGTGACCGAGACGCAGTCGGGTAGAGCCGCCTCCGCCCTGCCCGATCTGCGCGGCGCGCTCGCCATTCAGACCCGGCTTTTGCAAGCGGGCGATGAAGACGAGCGGCTTCGGTCGGAAGTCGCGAGCACGCGCCATTTTCTTGGAACGGCCCTGGGACAGACGGGCGAATTGTTGCGCGCACTGGCCGAATTCTGGCAGGCTATTTCGATTCGCGAAGAGGCACTCGCTGCAGATGGGCGCGATGCGCGCACTCGATCGCTGCTCGCCGGCAATTATGCCGAGCAAGCCACGACGGTAAAACTGTGTCCTTTACTCCTTGAGAGTGGAAGGGCTACGTCTTTCCGAAGGGGTGCGACGAACTCCCAGATGAACTCGGACCAGGCCCTAAGTCCTAGACATGAACCGCGATGTCCTTGGGCGTGAGCTTGCGAACGGAGAAAACTTCACCCACGGGGGTCTTTGACACTTCGTTATGATCTGCTGCCGCCACGCTCTTCCGCACGGATGGATAAAACTGGCCTCGGGCGCATTTGAGAAGAGCGTCTCTGCTGTGGCGGTATCTGCGCGTTCGATTGTTGTCGTGTATATCCTGTCACGATGATAACGGCTCCGATAGCTTGTGCGACGCGCTCACCGGCTGGCGCGAGTTGCTGGATGCGGCCGTTGGCGTCTTTGTAGATAGCTACATCGCGGGAGCGATGCCAAGAAAATAGATCGTTGATTTTGTCGCGGCATCATTCCTTCGAAACGAATGGATTCGTTCCCTTCTACCGCGGGGTGATGACATCCCAGAGAGGTACATAACCTATCTGCGCCGACGAAGATTCAGCCATACGAAGGCCTGAACTCGAAAAGCGCGAAGTGGCGAGCACGCAATGCAGAGAAACGGGATTACAACAGCGACAAGACAATACTTGTTGATAGGGCGCCGGCATTTCTGGCATTGGGGACGAGGCAGAAGTGACGGAACAATCATCTCGCCAACAGGAGAGATGTTGATCGGGAGGTCGGCGAGTAGAAACTGCACTTTCGTTCTCATGGATGATTCGATCACGAAACATCCCATCGGGGAACAAGTCGCCGCGCCAGTACGTAGACAATCGCCGCTAACAAGCGGAAGATCGCACGAAGGCGCTTGGCGCGACGGGAGAGAACAGCCCAGTAGCATCGAACGAGCGGCAGGCCGGGCCTGCCGGGAACCGGCGCATTGAGGTCGACAATTTCGTGAACAAGGGCATCGCTAGCGAAAGTAGCCAATCGCTCATCCGGGAATGCCGGTTCAGAGTTTAACGCGCGGGTGCATTCACACCTGGAATGCGATACTTTACGCTTTCGTATTACTGCTTGTTATCGCGCCCCCTCAGGTCTCCGCACTAGAACTTGCGGCGGAACAATCAGGAACGCAGCCGCCGTCGTCGTCCAACCCAAGCGACGCGAGTCAGGCATCTTCGAACGGAGGGTTGTTCGGCGGTACTGCTGAGCTGGAGAATGGCGTCAAGACAGTAGGCGCGGAAGCCGGCGTAGCAAAGAGCGGAACGCAACAAGGGCAGCAGAAGAGTGAATTCGCTATTGCACCACTGCCGCTCTTGAATCCTTCCATTGGCAATGGAATGGGCGGTACGGTGCTGTATCTGACGCCACTCGATTCGAATCCCGCCACCCCGACTTCCGTTTTTGCAATCGCAGGATTTGGGACGGGCACTGGCAGTTGGCTTGTGGGCTTGGGAACGAAGTTGTATCTAAAGAACGATCAATACCGAATCACTGCCGGCTACGGAGGGGCGAGTCTGAAGTACAACTACTACGGGATCGGATCGGATGCGGGCGAGCAAGGATTGGCAATCCCATTCTCACAACGCTCACGAGCATTTGTGATTGAGCCGATGATGCGAGTATTTCGCAGATGGTACGTCGGGCCCCGGTATCACTGGATCAGCAATGACGTAACGCTGAATCAAGACAAGCTGCAGGATCAATTCGGCGGGAGCTTGCCCCCGGATTTCGTGAATAAACTGCCAGTTGCACTGCCGAGCGGACTGAACCTGAGTACCGCTGCTCTCGGGCTCAGAGTGAAGCGTGACACGTCGGATGATGAGTTTTATCCGCATTCCGGTTCGGTACTGGATGTCAAGGTTGATTTCTTCGATTCGGCGGTTGGGGGGCAGATCAGTTATCAGGACATTGAGATAACGTACAACCAATACTTCAGCCTAGGCCGCAAAAACGTGCTCGCCACTCACGTGTCTTCTTGTCTCGCTACTAATGGAGCTCCGTTTTTCGACATCTGCCTGCTTGGCTACTCAAAGGATCTCCGCGGGTATCCGATCGGTCGATATCGGGACGACAGGATGTTGGCTGGCCAGGCGGAATTTCGGCGAGAACTCTTTTGGCGGCTAGGTGCAGTGGCTTTCTTTGGCGTGGGGGAAGTTGGCAACACGTTCAAAGATTTCAACACATCCAATCTGATCCCTGGCGGCGGAGTCGGGCTTCGCTACAAGGTGACGAAAAAAAATCACCTCAATTTACGGGCTGATTACGCTTGGGGCAAGAATAGCCGCGCCTTCTACATGAGCGTCGGAGAGGCGTTTTAAGGCTGTGGCCGCTGACGCTAGCGGCAATTCGTGGAGGTACGCGACAGATGCCAAGTCCGACACCGACGAAGGTCGTCGACATACGGGATTGATGCTGGACGTTTGTTTACTCTCGAATGGCCGGTATGACGTTATGTTGACAGCCGCAGGGAGTGGCTACAGAGCCGTTAACGAAATGGACGTTACCCGCTGGCGCGAAGACAGTACCCCTGACTGTTGGGGCCAGTATTGCTATGTGCGAGCCACGGGCGATGACCGCGTATGGTTCTGCAGGCCACCAGCCTTTAGGCCGAGCCGCCCGACCATTACGAGGCGGATCTGCCTCCGGACTGGCGACCATCCGCGGCCGCAAGCGCGATATGGAGACTTGTTACGAGGTTGCGGTCGCGCGCGATGCGTGGCGAGCGATGCGCCAAGCGAGGTAGAGTACGAGACCGATCGCGCTCGTTTTCTAGGGCGTGGCGGCTCCACGCGCAATCTGGCGGCCATGGACTCAGGTGTGGCACTCTCAGGGAGTGTGGGACCAGCGTTGGACCCGGTGTTAGCATCGCCAGCGGATCCGCGTAGAAGCGGGATCGTCCGCAGTCCTGGCATTCACCACTGCGGTCCCCGAAGATCGAGCTCAGGCTCTGGGGTTGGCCGCGTGTTTCGCACCCTGACGGGTGTGGATTTCGTCTTCGAGGAACGCGTCGCGAACGAAGTAGCGCGCCCGACGGAGTTAGGTGTGACACTCGAAAAGCCAAACTGTTCCGGCGGCTGGGGGCGCCAGTTCTGTTTATGAGTCCATACCTACGGTCACACGATTCCTGCTCGCGGAACCGTCTCGGCCAGTCAGGATTGTGGCGGTACGATATCTCCGCCGAAGGAGAACAGTGTTTCCGAAGAAAGCCGAACAGCGGTGGTTCGCAAATACTCCCTTTGCAAAACAAGCCGCTCTCTGCAGATGCCTATCGGAAGTATCAAATCTGCCATTCGCGCATTTAGTACAATCTCCAAGGCGTGACCTGGACGCGCCGGTTGCTTTGGATATCGTGAGCCCGTGTAGTAGGTACGTTTCGTTTTTTCTGCAAATCCGACTTACAGTGCTTTCCTGACGGCGAACAAAAGTAAATCCGTGTTACGCGATACTGCATCATTCCCAAAAACGTTCGCGGAGTTCGTCCTCGGGTCGAACGCTTGGCGTTGAGACTGCACCAAGGAAAACAACAGACATGAGTTCGACGCCGCGACCCATCGGTGCTGCCCGGGTCCCAGCCGTGCGGCTCCCATCCGTACCGCGACCGCCTCGATCGTACCCATCGCTCTACCAAAGCAATACTCGCGTCCTGCTGACATCCCTATCGCGCGAGCTGGGACGGCACGCCACACTGGACGATGTGCCGGACGCGGTAATCGATCGAATTGCCGCCGCCGGATTCGACTGGGTATGGTTTCTCGGTGTGTGGCAGACCGGATCAGCCGGTCGAAAAGTCTCGCTAGATAATTCCGAGTGGCGGCACGAATTTCGCGAGTTGCTGTCCGACTTCTCCGACCAGGACGTGTGTGGCTCCTGCTTCGCCATCCGCTCCTATTCGGTTCATTCCGAATTCGGCGGAAATGCTGCCCTCGAGCGTCTCAGGAGGCGCATCCACGACAGCGGTATGCGCCTGCTGCTCGATTTCGTCCCCAACCACATCGCGCCGGATCATCCGTGGGTGCAGCAGCACCCCGAATATTTCGTTCCCGGAACCGATGTCCAGATCGAGCACGAGCCACAGAACTATACGCGGGTTATGACCCCGAACGGCCCGGTGGTAATGGCGTATGGCCGCGATCCATACTTCTCGGGATGGCCGGACACACTGCAATTGAATTACGCCAACCCCGCCGTGCAAGAGGTGATGGCAGCGGAGCTGGAAAAGATTGCCGAAATGTGCGATGGTGTGCGCTGCGATATGGCCATGCTGATGCTGCCGGATGTGTTCGAGCGAACCTGGGGCCTGCGGCCCGGCTTGTTTTGGCCTGATGCGATCGCCCGAGCGCGGGCCCGCCAGCCCGGCTTCCTTTTTATGGCTGAGGTCTACTGGGATCTGGAATGGGTGCTGCAGCAGCAAGGCTTCGATTACACCTATGACAAACGGCTATATGATCGTTTGCGAGAAGGACACGCCCGGCCGGCGCGCGATCATTTCCGCGCCGTTCTGGATTTCCAACGAAGGTCAGCCCGGTTTCTGGAAAACCATGATGAACCCCGCGCGGCTGCCGTCTTTCCACCAGGAATTCATCAGGCTGCAGCCATACTGACGTTTTTTTGCCCTGGTCTCCGGTTCATTCACCAAGGTCAGACGGACGGCCTGACCAGGAAGATACCGGTCCACCTTAACCGAGGACCGATCGAAGCAGTAGATCGGGAACTGCACGAGTTCTATGATCGGCTGCTTGAGTGCCTGTGCCATCCTGCCGCCCAGGGGGAGTGGCGAGTACTCGAATGCAGGGAAGCGTGGGATGGAAATTGGACATGGGATTGTTACATCAGTTTCTCCTGGCGCGGTACGGGCGAAACTCCGCTGATCGTGGTAGTTAACTATGCTCCTAACCAGAGCCAGTGCTATCTTCAAATTCCCGTTGAGCAGCTCAACGGCAAGACTATTCGCTTCCGGGATCTGATGAATTCGCATGTGTACGACAGGGGCGATGAGGATGTCCGTGCGCGAGGGCTCTATCTCGACATGCCCGCGTGGGGCTACCACGTGTTCGAAATGACAGCAGTAGAGTAACGCCGAGCCTCGATTAGAAAGAAATGGTTGTAAGGAAATTCAATGCATCAGGAAGTTACGAAGAAGGATGCCCAGAAACTCCGGCTTCAGGATATACGAGCCGGCGCAAGAAGTGGGCCTATTTGAGTGAACGCAATCGGGCACGGGCCGTGAAGACTACATCGGCAACCGTACTGCCGCGTTACTGGCTTGTCTCTGGCAATCGCGATCTAGTTCGTTTGATTTCCCGCGGGCTGCGGACTTCGCCTGCTCGCGAAAGGAGAAGATGCCCGACACCGGAGTAAACAATCAGCAATGAAACCGCTGTCAACCTGCCTTCAGGTCAGGGCAACACTTCATCGGCTTAGCAGAGTCGCAAGAGGAATTGCGCTATGCAGGCGATCCGAATCGCTGTTCCGCCTTCGTACTGGCAATCGCGGCAGGTGGGAAGCACATCTTATTTTGAGTTCGATTCCCGCCAGGACTTTTAAAGTACAAAGCGCCTAAGTGGGTTCAGATAAAAGACGTGGAGTGTGAACCCGAGGGGGCGAAGAGATCGCAAGTGATGGTGCGCACGATGTTCCGTCGGCGCGCTGGGGAGTTTCCCTGCGTACCGTCGTAAGGAACCTCTCGAGCCAGCATGCAGTACGGCACGGTCAACATCGAATTAGCCCACGGCCATAATCGCGGGGTTTGTCGGCGGAATGGTGATAGTTGCTGGAACCCGGGGGCGGAATATAGATTTCTGGTCTACAAGCGGCTGCCCAAGCGCATTGCACCAATGTCATACGCAGATACGGAGTGGTATCTCTTGCTTTTGGAAGCCCGCGCTTTCCTTGTTGCCTGGGCACAAGCCAGTCCAGATTGCCATCTTTTCCGGTCGGAAACGCCGCTAAATATGTGTCCGATCTCGGCCAAAATCGCGCAACTGACGCGCCAGCTCAGGCCGAATGTAACCGGGCCGAACGTGATTGTGACGCAGCAGATCAGCCAGATGTTCTGGATCTTTCCGATCCGCCCCATGTCAATTGCGGTTCTTTACCTCCCGGGGGGGCACCAATACGGATCGTGAAGTGCCCTTCCAGGAGGTTGCAGACTGGAATCCAGTAAGATTCAGTGCTCTCCATCACGACGTGCGTGACATACTCATGCTTGAGCCACTTTCATATCTCTTTCTAAACCGGGAACATTGCTATCAAAGCGCCGGGTTTCGCTTACCGGGTCTTCGTGAGCTACACCCCTAAAACGCTGCAAACATGGAAGCGCTTGCCATGGACAGCGTGCGCGCATCCTGAACGGGTGCAAGGAGGAATGCCGTTATCACGACGTCCGTCGTGATAAGTAAGACATTCCTCATGAGATCCAGATCAGTTTAAGCCGACGTTTAAGGTTGCTGGTACTCCGGTTCCCGGTCGCCTCCGTCCTCGTTCGATTTAGCGGAGTCGGCGGAACGTGCTGATGCTGAGGGAGAGCATGAGCGAAATGAGTCCCAAGAATCCTACAAGTGGTGCCAAGCTTCCCGTCTTTGGGAGGCTTGTAGGAGCCGGCTCTGTCTTCGCTACTTCGGCAGGAGCTTGAGCCGGTGGGTGCTGCATCACTACAAGCAGGATAGGCTGGTCCGCAGGCGGAGGTGCAGGGGGCGGCGGCATTGTGCCCGTCAATTTCCGCTGCTGCTCTACGACCGTCTCAGGAACTTCCACGACCTTGGTCGCTGAAATCCTCATGCCTTTTTTCAAACCAAAGGCATCGGTTTGCTGTCCGTCGACATTGAACTTTTGCCCCTTCGGAATCCTGAACGACTGATTGCTACCATCTTCTAATGTCAGGATCACAGAATTCGGTGGAGTCACATGAAATACCTTCCCTGTGACAGTCTGAACTGTAGTCACCGTTCTGGGGGTCGTCGTCGTAGTAATCGTGCGCTGCAGCTTCATACCCGGTTTCAGGTCGTGAATTCCGAGTTCCTTACCCTCTACATCGACCCTGGCGCTTTCCGGAACATTTGCGATGTGGCGAATTTGTCCGTCCGCCATCCTCACGACAAGATCATTGCCGGAAACGTATACTACTTCGGCGCGTTCGACCTTGACCTCTTGTGTCCCTTGTCCGGTTTTCGCCGAGGATTCCGTCTGCACCTGCGCGCACATGGCGACCGCAAATACGCCGATAGCCCCGGCGGCAAGCAACGCAGGCGAAAGCATGTGTCTAACTTGCGATATGTTCATCTGAAATCTCCTTTAGCTCTTGACCAAGCCTCACTTAGGCTACGATCCGTTTCATTTGGCATAGCAATGATGAGCTGTCTCTCATCCCGGATCTAAAGAATTTGTGTACTAGCTGACGTGAAGTCGATCACAATCCCAACTCCTGCTATGGAGCTATCTTCTGCGTCCGGTGACTCGATTTTCACGTTGGCGACCTTTCAGAATTGCGGAACAATGTCTTTGATTACCTGCCAACAGCCCACGGAAGTCTATTCCAGTTGAGGCATGCATTGTTTTTGGTTCTTCTCAAATTATTGAAAACATGGAATGGAAGGCGGGGATCGAATCCGCGACGTCCAGCTTGGAAATTCGGCTGCCGTGTGGATCGCGTGGCTTCCGGTAGCAGTCGCGATTACTTCTTCCAGTACGCCCTTCGCTCGGCGCCTGCGCTCAAGATGCCCCAATTAATCGGGCGCTTTCCACCTTGGCGGCCGCAGTGATGGCATCGGTACTCGGCTTTTTCTACTACGGATATGCAGTGCTTAGCCTCTGGTAGGCATCAGCACAGACCGCATCGGACCCGAACAATCTCCATGCAGGAACCTTTTTGGAGGGAAGCCGGCGCCTTACTGTTTGGGATGGGTAATTTTACCGCGGCTGCGTAGGCAGATTCGAGGATGGAAGGGGCCCATTTGCGCTCGTTGGCGCGATTTGTATCGCCAGCAAGAATTTTTTCGCTTCTCAGGAAGCAACCCTGATTTGCGCCATGCAGATGTTCGGCAGGGCCGGTAGATGGCCTTGGGGTTCGTATTGTCGCATAGACCGCAGGTTGTCTTTTCACTGTCTCTACTGTCACAATCCGGACACCTGGAGCATGAAGAATGGCATGCTCTTGACACTTGAAGCTGCGACTGAAGAAGTTGGCGAATATCGTTTTGGGCTGAAGACGATGTCGGATGGGTTTACCGTTGGTGGCGGAGAGCCGCTGATGCAGCACAGGTTTGTCCTGAAACTCTTCAAGTCCGCGCAGTCGATGGGAATCCACCCCGCGTTAAACGCCAATGGTTACCTGGGTGGCCGCCTCACCGGACGAGGAACTCGAGGTGATCCACCTGATTCTGCTCGATGTCCAAACTTGGAATCCCG
>Ga0207690_10003080_pt1 | contig 10046 bp, 9 predicted proteins | sample KBSC23metaG_FD_184315 | JGI IMG/M metagenome (GOLD analysis project Ga0207690, IMG submission 184315) | Corn rhizosphere microbial communities from Kellogg Biological Station, Michigan, USA - KBS C2-3 metaG (SPAdes) (version 2) | ecosystem: Host-associated > Plants > Roots > Rhizosphere > Soil ...
CGGTGCGCGGTGCGGCCACGCTGACCGCCAGTGAAGCCGCGCAGCAGCATGTGGTCGACTTCGTGGCGGCGGACGTGGCCGACCTGCTGGCCAAGGCGGACGGGCGCAAGGTGCAGGTGGGCGACCGCGATGTCACGCTGCAGCTCAAGGGTGCGTCCGTGCGCGAGTATGCGCCCGGCGCGCGCACGCGTTTCCTGGCGATCATCACCAACCCCACCATTGCCTATCTGTTGCTGCTGGCCGGCATCTTCGGCTTGCTGCTGGAAGCGATGCATCCGGGTGCCATGCTGCCAGGCATCGCCGGTGGCATCTGCCTGCTGGTCGGCCTGTACGCGCTGCAACTGCTGCCGGTGAACTACGCCGGGCTGGCCTTGATGGCGCTCGGGGTCGGCTTGCTGGTGGCCGAGGCGGCCAATCCCAGTGTGGGTGCGTTCGGTGCCGGCGGCCTGGTGTCGTTCGTGGTGGGTTCGGTGATGCTGATGAATACCGGCGTGCCGGGCTATGGCGTCAATCTCGGCGTCATTGCCGGCATTGCAGTGTGCGCGGCGGGCTTGCTGGCCCTGATCGTGTGGCTGGTGTTCCGTTCGCGCCGCGCCCATCAGGTCACCGGCGATGCGGCGATGCTGACTGACACCGGCGAGCTGCTGGAGCCGGTGAGCGCCGGCGGCGAGACCTGGATGCTGGTGCGCGGCGAACGCTGGCGCGTGCGCTGCGACACCGCATTGCCGGCCGGTGCGCGGGTGCGCGTGGTGTCGCGGCAGGGGTTGCTGTTGCGCGTCGAGCCGGCATGAACCGGCGTGGCAATGTCATGAGAGGCAGGAGATGATCATGTTCGGATTCGTCGGTGTACTGATAATTCTTGGCGCGCTGCTGCTGTTCTCCGCGGTGAAGATCCTGCCGGAGTACCAGCGCGGGGTGATCCTGACCCTGGGCCGCTACACCGGGACCAAGGGCCCCGGGCTGGTGCTGCTGGTGCCGTTCGTGCAGCGGATGATCCGCGTCGACCTGCGGGTGACCGTGATGGACGTGCCGCCGCAGGACGTGATCTCGCGCGACAACGTCTCGGTGCGCGTGAATGCGGTGGTCTACTTTCGCGTGGTGGAGCCGGATAAATCCGTGCTGCAGGTGGAAAACTTCCTGCAGGCCACCAGCCAGCTGGCGCAGACCCGGCTGCGCTCGGTGCTCGGCCAGCACGAGCTGGACGAGATTCTGTCGCAACGCGATTCGATCAACCACACCTTGCAGACCATCCTCGACGAGGCCACAGACCCGTGGGGCATCAAGGTCGCCAACGTGGAGATCAAGGATGTTGACCTCAACGAAACCATGGTGCGCGCGATCGCCCGCCAGGCCGAGGCCGAGCGCGAACGCCGCGCCAAGGTGATCCATGCCGAGGGCGAGATGCAGGCCGCCGAGAAGCTGCGCGACGCCGCCGCGATGCTTTCGCAGCAGGGCCAGGCGCTGCAGCTGCGCTATCTGCAGACGCTGGCCGACATGTCCAACAACGGCAAGTCCTCGACCATCGTGTTTCCGCTGCCGCTGGACCTGATCCGACCGCTGATGGAGGCGTTCCCGGCAAAGCCCGATCCGGCCACGAGCCGCTGAACTGGCGCAGCCGTTCAAAGCGGGTGAATAATGCCGCTCACCTCCTGCCAAGACGAGCGATCACCATGGATGCAGCACGTTCACCCGGAAGCCTGGTTTGCGTGGGCTTGGGCATGACCCTGGGCTCCCACCTCGGTCCGCTGGCGCGCAGCTACATCGAGCAGGCCGACGTAGTGTTCGCCGGGCTCTCCGACGGCATCGTCGAGCTGTGGCTGAACAAGATGCATGCGGACGTGCGCAGCCTGCAGCCGTACTACCGCGAGGGCAAGTCGCGCATGAAGACCTATCGCGAGATGGTCGAGGCGATCCTCACCGAGGTGCGCGCGGGCAAGCGGGTGTGCGGGGTGTTCTACGGCCACCCTGGCGTGTTCGCCTGGGCGCCGCACAAGTCGATCGAGGTGGCCCGCAGTGAAGGTTACGCCGCGCACATGGAGCCGGGCATCTCGGCCGAGGACTGCCTGTACGCGGACCTGGGCATCGACCCGGGCCGCTACGGCTGCCAGCACTTCGAGGCCAGCCAGCTGCTGTTCTACAAGCGCCGGATCGACCCGACCGCCTACCTGGTGCTGTGGCAGGTGGGTCTGGTCGGCGACCAGTCGCTGGCGCGCTTCTCGACGGGCCCCGCGTACAGGCAGGTGCTGGTCGACGTGCTGGCGCGCGACTACCCGCTCGACCACGAGATCACCATCTACCGCAGCGCCACCTTGCCGATCCAGCAGGCGCGCATCGAGCAGGTGAAGCTACGCGACCTGCCGCAGGCGAAAGTCGAGATGGAGGACACGGTGGTCGTGCCTCCTGCAGGCCCTCTGCAGCCGGATGCCGAAACCAGGGCCCGGCTTGCTGCACTGGATCTGGCGTTGGCCGGGGAGCTCCCGGCTGAGTAGGTCAGTGACATGCCGTCCCACCCGGGATTTGGCGCCTTTCGGCCGAGACAAGCATAGTATTACGCGGAAGCTTGCGCCGGCTGGGGTATGTCTTTCAGTCCAATATCTTTTCGCGGTACTCACCTCAAGGGGAACATATAAATGTCAAACGTTATCGATTTCCTTGAAATGATCGGGCAGGATGCACGCCTGTGTCATGCATCGCGGGACGAAATAAAGCTCGCCTTGGCAGACATGCAAGTGGCCCCCAATCTACAGGCGGCAATCCTCGACAAGGACCAACAACAGTTGGAAGCATTGATTGGAGCAAGCAATGTTTGTTGCATGCAGTTTCCGGGCATTGTCAGTTGCATGCAATTCGCTGGCATGAACGATGAAGATGAACCTGGTCGTGAACGATATGCGTGAGGCACGGGATTCGCCCGTTACCCGAAGTTCCCTGAGGAGCTCATAGCCAGTAAATCTGGTGCCGGGACGAAGGGCAGCGGAAGTTTTTCGGGATCCCCTATTTGCCATGGCATGCCTGCTGCGGTGCAGTGTGGAAATCGGGGCGCGGTCGGCCGAACTGGGCCTGGCGGTGCCCTCGCCGCAAGTAGACGTTCTGTGAGCAAGTAGACAAGTTGGCGTTGGCGGCGTCTCTACGATGGCTTGGCGCAGGCTGCGGTTGTCGATTCGGCTAACCGCAGTCTGCGTATTCCAGCCAACTCAATTCTCGAGGAGAGACGCCGTGTCGAATATCATTGATTTTCTTGAAAGCATCGGGCAAGACGCCAGTCTACGCTATGCTTCAACCGGGGAGATGCAGCAGATGCTTGCCGACAGCCGGATAGATCAGGATGTAACAGAAGCCGTGCTGGCCCATGACCAGCGGCGGCTGTCGGAATTGCTCCGAGCAAAGAACACATGTTGCGTGTTGATGCCGGGCCGCGTCAGTTGTGTGCTAATGGCCGGCATGAATGACGAAGATGAAGGACTCGAGGAGCGTTGTGCCTGAGGCTTGGAGCCAGCCCGTTGACCAAAGTGGAACATCGGCAGAATGATCCACTGCCAGCACAGGGCACGTGGCCTTGTGCTGGCATGCTTCGGGAAAAGTGGTTTTTTGTGGCGCACATGGCCGGCCGGTCGTCATGTCATGCAGTCGAAATGGCCAACTTTGAAGGGGAAGGAAAATGTTGAATGTCGTCGATTTTCTTGAGCGTGTGGGTCAGGACGCCAAGTTGCGCCGTGGTGCGTCGCAGGTCGATATCGAGCTGGCGTTGGCCAATACGCAGATCGAGCCGGGAGTCCGATCGGCAATTCTCGCTGGTGATCAGGCGGAACTGGAGACCTTGCTGGGCGGAAAAATTCTCTTTAGCGTGCAGTTCCCCGGCAAGGAGGATGAGGAGGAAGACGAGGGCGACGAGCAGGACACCGAGGAGGGGCGGCCCTTGGAGGGTGTACGGGTGGTCTCGCAAGCTGTCGGCATCTGATGCGCCATAGTCGCAGGTAGTCCACGCCATGCTTCGGCCATGCAGACTCTACCGGATGATCTTCGCCGGCTTGAGTTTGCTCGTGGCTCTGTCGATGAGCAGGGTCCTTGTGGCCGCGTCCGTCGACGATCCGTCCAGTGTGCTCAAACAAGCGGATAGCATTAAAACGTCGGACCACGTTCGATTCATGCAGCTCATGCAGTTGCTCGAACGGGATTCGGGAAAATTATCCCCCGGGGATACCCGGTACTTGCGTTATCTCGAAGCGTGGCAGACCGCCTATAGCGGGGATTATGCCGCTGCTATGTTGCAACTGCGCAGTATCGCCGATGACCCGAGCGATATAACCTTACGATCGCGTGCCGGCGCCACGTTAATCAACATATTGGGCATAGGGCGGCGTTACGAGGAAGCTTTTGAACTTTTAAACCAGTTGTTGGACCGACTGCCCATGCTTACGGACACGGATGCGCGTGTCCAGGTCATGGGCGAGGCGGCCCTGCTGTATATCGAGGCTGGGCAATATGACCTTGCAGAATCCTATGCGGACAAACTGATCGCTGAAAGTCCGACCGGCCAGGGCGCCTGCAAAGGCAGGTACCTGAATCTTAAGGCGCGTTATCGTAGCGGCCGGTTGCAAACGATCGACCAGCAGTTCCACGACGGGGTGGCCATATGCGCCAAGATGCACGAGAGCATCTTCGCCAATGATCTACGCGCGGATATCGCAAGCTTCTATATCCAGCACGACCGTGCTGCAGATGCTATCGATCTGCTACAAAAGAACTACGCCGATGTTCGGCGCGATCAATATCAGAGCCTAATCTCCCTCTTTGATGCAGTTTTAGCAAAGAGCTACTGGAAGGTAGGAAATTTCGTGTTGGCGGAGCAATTCGCTCACGACGCGATCAGCAGCAGCATCAAGAACGAATACACTGAATCCCTGACGACGGCGTACGAGCTGCTTTACCGGATCAAGTTGCAGCGGCGTGATTTTCCCGCCGCGCTCGGCTGGCATGAAAAGTACATGGCAGCCGACAAGGCCTATCTGAACGACGTCAGTACGAAGGCACTGGCTTACCAGGTCGTCAAACAGCAGGTACAGGCGAAAAAGCTGGAAGTCGAAACGCTGGGCAAACAGAACCAGATACTGCAACTGCAGCAGGCGCTGGACAGGAAAGCTTCCGAGACGAGCCGGCTGTATATCGCGTTGCTGCTCAGCGTGCTGATTTTCATTGTGCTGTGGGCTTACCGGATCAAGCGCTCCCAGCTGCGCTTCATGCGCCTGGCACGTCGCGACGGGCTTACGGGCATCTTCAACCGGCAGCATTTCCTCAACGAGGCTGAATTGCAGCTGCAGTATTGCCGCCGTGCTTCGCGCGATGCCTGCCTGGTGCTGATCGACCTGGATCATTTCAAGGCCATCAATGACACCCACGGCCATGCCATGGGCGATCGTGTGCTGCAACGCGCTGTCGATGCATGCAAGGCACATCTGCGCTCGACCGACGTCTTTGGCCGCCTCGGTGGCGAGGAATTCGGCATCCTGTTGCCCGAATGCTCGCAGGAGCAGGTGCTGACGCGTGCCGATCAGCTTCGCGCGGCGGTTGCCTCGGCAACGTCCGATGGAGATGGGCCCAGCATCCGGATTTCCGCCAGCTTCGGCGTTGCCTGCTCGACCCGTTCGGGCTATGAGTTGCACTTGCTGCTGGCACATGCCGACGAGGCGCTGTATCAGGCCAAGCGCGAAGGCCGCAATCGGGTCAGGGTCAGCGACGACGGTGCACAAGCGCGTCACAGCGCTGCGGTGGTCTCCATCGAGCGGGCTTGATGGTCCTGGCCAGCCGGCCGGGCGTCATGGGGAATCCTTGCCTTTGGTCAACGGCGTGTCCAGCCGGTCGAAGTTGACGATCGCGTTGAGCATCAGCGGATAGCTGCCGATCGTCCCGCCGCGCCAGATCGGGTTGCTGGCGAACAGCAACACGTGGCCCTTGCCGTAGCGGGCGTCGACCACCGCGGCGCGCTCGGCCATCTCGTCGCCGCCGTCCAGCAGGCCGGAGATCAGCAGATTCTTCGCGTCGGCGTAGCGCAGGATCACCCGTGGGCGCTGCTCGGCGGGAATCACCCACGGGTTGTTGCGCATCTGCTCGGCGTTCAGCGGCAGCGGCTGCCACGGCTTGACATCGGGCAGCGCGGCCGGGGCGATCGAGGCGCGACCTTCGGGCGTGTCGGTGTCGTGCGGGCCGCCGCGTCCGGTCGGGCGCTGGAACTCCTTCGCGGTCGGCAGGCCCTTGTCGCCGGTGAGCAGGTTGGACACGGTGAACGACTGACCAGCCGCGCTGTACAGCGCCAGCTCGTCGCGGCCGTAGCCGGCGGCGACCGGGCTGCCGCGGTCGGCGAACTTCGCCTGCAGCACGCTGCCGACCACTTTCAGCTTGTCGGTTTTCGTGACGAAGACGCCCGGCGCCAGGCCCACGTCGATGGCGAACTGCGCGGTGTCCTCGGCAGTGATCAGCAGGCCGCCGGCCTGCACGAAGCGCTTGAGGTTGGCGACGCCGCTCTCGCCAAGGCCGGGGCGGACGTCATCGGTCGAGTCGATGTGGCCGAGGTTCGGCGTCAGCGCGGTGGTCTTCCACGGCAGCGGCTTGCCCCACATCGGCAGGCCGTCGACGATGCGCTGCGTGCTGGCGTCGCCGACCGGGCCGAACAGGATCACGTCGTACTTTGCGCGCAGGTCGCCGGCCTTCGCCACATCCTGAGTGCTGATGTAGTCGTACGGCACCCCGAGCTTGTCCAGCGCCATGCGCCACCAGCCCTCGGTCTGGGTGCTCAGCCAGGTGTGCATCAGTGCGATGCGCGGCAGTTTCGCCGGCGGCATGTCGATCGCGGCCAGGCCCTGCGGCACGGCGACGGGCCCGTCGAGCAGGCTCATCGGCGCCTTGAGGATCGCGGTGTCGGTCACTCGCACTACCTGCACGCCGAACAGGTCGCCCATCGACCAGCCGGTGTCGTCGTAGGGGTGCTGCTGCGGGTCCTTCGGCGACCAGTACTGGCGGTCCAGCAGGGTATCGACGATGCGCGAGTACGGCTGGTCCATGCGCACCACGTAGCTGCCGGCGGGGAAGGTTCGCGTCTCGGTTTTCTTCTTGTCGTCGCCCTGTTTCGGCAGGGTCACCGTGACCGGCGCGCTGGTGCGGCTGATCTCCGCGTGCTGCAGCTGCAATACCCGCAGCAGCTGCGCGCGCGAACCGGTGCGCTTGTCGTCGGCCGGGAACACGTAGGCGGCCGGGCCGGCCTGCTGCGGCTTCTCGATCGAGCGCTTGGCCTTCAGGTAGAAGTTCTTCAGGAACTGCTGGCCGTTGCCGGCGAAGTAATTCAGTGCGGTGAGCAGGCCGGTCTGCTGGTAGTTGTTGTTGTTGCGCTGCGACCACTGGACGGTCGGCAGCGGCGGGTTGGGGCGGTACCAGGTGCGCTGGTATTCCTCGGGGTCGAGGATGCGCTGCACGGTGTCGGCACCGGCGTTGCCGTAGGTCTCGTACAGGCGGCTGATGCCGTTGTGCATGGCGGCGATGAACATCAGGTAGCCCGGGCTCCAGGTGTCGAAGTCGCCGTGGGTGAACACACCGGGCATGCCGAGTTTGGTCATCTGCTGCACGTTATCCCAGCCCAGCTGCTGCCACTCGCCGGCGAGGATCGGGTCGATCCAGGCGTTGTACGGGCCGTCGCCCACGGTGTTGTCGTAGAGGAACGGCACCGATTCATGCAGGTCGTGCAGCACCTGCGCGTGCCAGCCGACGAAGGTGTCGGCCACGTGGCGGGTCAGGTTCAGCGACATGCCCATGGCGTCGCGGTTGTTGTCGTGTGCCACGTAGTGGCCCCAGTACAGCAGCCGCGGATAATTCTGGCCGGGATGCGCCAGGTGCCAGTTGTACAGGTCGACCATGCGGTCGCGGCCATCCACTTCGACCACCGGGGTGATCAGGGTGACCACGTGCGAGCGGATGCGCCGGATGTACGGCGCCTCGTCCACCGCCAGGCGATAGGCCAGCTCCATCAACGCGGTGGGCGAGCCGGTTTCGGTGGAGTGGATCGCGCCGGTGATGTAGTAGACCGGCGTGGACTGCGCGACCAGTTGGTCGGCGACGGTGTCGTCCATGCCGATACTGCGCGGGTCGGCCAGCTTGGCCAGGCGCGCCTTGTTGGCGTCGAGGTCGGCCAGCAGGCTCTCGTCGGCGATCGCCACCGCGATCATCTCGCGGCCTTCCTCGCTCTTGCCGATCGAGAACACCTTCACCCGCGGGCTGGCGGCGGCCAGCTCGCGGAAATAGCGGTGGATCTCGGCCACGCGCGGCAGGTAGTCCGGCGCGCCGGCGATGTGGCCGAGCACCTTGTCCGGCGCGGGCACGCTGGCGGAGGCGGGCAGGTAGTCGGTCAACGGCGAATTGAACGTGGGGTCGGTGGTGAACTTCAGGATCTGGCTGGTATAGGCCTGGTCGACCGGTTGGGCCGGGTCGCGGGCATAACCGTCCGCCGCCACGGCGGCATGGGTGCAGAAGGCGCCGAGAGCCAGCAGGGCGCCCAGCGAATAGCAAATGGATGTACGCATGACGAGCCTTCCCCCGTGGCTGCAAGCCGTTCGGCGCACTTTGCCAGAGCGCGCACCCGCCCGGATAGGCCATCCGTTGGGTAGGGATTTTCGCCGCGGCTGCCGCGCCCGCACCGCCATGCCAAGCGGCACAGGCCCGTTGACGCGATTTGGGAGCACAATCGGCGTTGTCCGTCACTGCGGAGATATGCCATGCGTCCGACTGTGCTTGCCCTGTTGCTGGTCCTTGCGCTGCCTTCGGTGGCGCTGTGCAAGGTTCCTGAACCGCATGACGGCGCGATCAGCGCCGCGGTGCAGAAGGCGTTGAATGACCCCGCCCGCCAGGCCGACAAGGCGGACGACGCTCGCCGCAAGGTGGCTCAGGTGATGACGTTCGCCGAGGTGAAGCCGGGCCAGAAGGTACTGGAGCTGGTGCCGGGCAGCGGCTACTGGACGCGCGTGTTCAGCGCTGTCGTCGGCCCGCATGGACACGTCTATACGGTCTGGCCGGGCGAGATGGCGAAGTACTCCGACAAGAGCCTGGCGGAATGGCGGAAACTGGCCGCCACGCCGCATTACGCCAACGTCAGCCTGTTGCAGCAGCCGGCGGCGCAGTTGAGTGTGCCGGAACCGGTCGACCTGGTGTTCACCGCGCAGAATTACCACGACTACCATGACCCGTTCATGGGCCCGGTGGACCTGGCCGGCTTCAACAAGCAGGTCTATGACGCGCTCAAGCCCGGCGGCCTGTTCGTGGTGATCGACCACGCGGCCCCGGCCGGCTCTGGTCTCGCCGACACCGATACCTTGCACCGCATCGATCCGGCGGTGGTGAAGCATGAAGTGGAAGCGGCCGGTTTCGTGTTCGACGGCGAGAGCGACGCGCTGCGCAACCCGGCCGATGCACGCGATCTCAAGGTGTTCGACAAGTCGATACGCGGTCATACCGACCAGTTCGTCTACCGTTTCCGCAAGCCGGCGAAGTAACCGCCTGCATCCTGGCTGGCCGCGCGTATGCGTTGCGCGGCCCGCTTGAGCTGCGATGGCGGTTGGCGGCACCATCGGTTTCATCCATGCAGCCGGACTGCTGTCCGGCTCACGATACCGAGGGATGCCGTGAATTCAGTTGATTCCGCTGCGCCAGCGCTTGACCCGGACGATCCGCCGCCGCTGCGGCCGACCGAGCCGGATGCCGCCGACTGCTGCGGCGAGGGCTGTGTGCGTTGTGTGTATGACGTCTACGAGGAAGCGCTCGAGCGCTACGAAGCGGCACTGGCCGCGTGGCGCGCCCGTCATCCCTGAGTAGCGTTTGCAGAGGAGGAGCCATGTGGATCGGCGCGACTCGTGAAGTCAGTCCCGCTCTCGGCAACGTCGAGACCGGCTTCCAGATGACGACCGCCGCGGTTTCCGAACTGCACAAGGCCGAAGGCATGATGGCCTGTTGCAGCCTGGTGTTTGGCGCGCGGAAGTGAGCCGGGCGATGCGCATTCGCTATCGTCTCGC
>Ga0207690_10003082_pt1 | contig 10044 bp, 10 predicted proteins | sample KBSC23metaG_FD_184315 | JGI IMG/M metagenome (GOLD analysis project Ga0207690, IMG submission 184315) | Corn rhizosphere microbial communities from Kellogg Biological Station, Michigan, USA - KBS C2-3 metaG (SPAdes) (version 2) | ecosystem: Host-associated > Plants > Roots > Rhizosphere > Soil ...
GACCGCCGTGGTGTGCAACATCGCGGCACCCACTTCGGCCGATTGCCAGAACGCGTGTTCGAGCATGCGGTTGGAGCAGCGAATGCCGGCCTGCACCGCAAACTCATAGACGATCAGGTCAAGCGTGGCCAGCCAGCCGGCGTCGTTGCGTTCGGTTGCCACGGCGCGGGCCGATTGCAACGCCTCGTCTGCTGCATCCTGCTGGCCGAGCTGGTGGTGCACCAAGGCCAGGCCCATCATGCCTTCCATGCGCTGATGCCACGTTGCGCCGTCATCCTCGGCCATGCGCGAGAAGCAACCCGCTGCAGCGGAATAGCGATCGCGCAACAGCGATTGCCAGCCCGTATTGCGGCACGACACCACGCGCAGCTGGTCATCCGAATGGCGGATGAGCCGCAGCGCAATGCGAAACGCTTCTTCAGCGTCTTCATCGCACTCAAGCAGCATCGACGCATCGGCCATGGCCAACACACCGGCGTAGTCCACCGTGTCTTTGCCTTGCAGGCCGCCGTGATGGTCGACAAATTGATACGCCCGATCGAAATCCTCCGCGAAGACGGCCTTCGCATAATCAGGCAGACGTTCGCGCGCGGCGAGTCCGGAGGACAAGGCAAAGTAGATGTTTCCCAGCATGACGATGCTCCCGTGTCAGGTCATAGCAGCCGGCAAGACGCTGGCCGCTTGGCGTTGGATTTGCTAAGACCATCGTAAGAAATCGCGGCCACAACAATCTCAACAAAGCTTCGTCACGCGCTGAACAATCCTCACTGCGAATTTTTCGCTTTTGACGACGTGCTGTCGCTCACCCTGTCGCCCACCAATCCGTCCTTGACCCGCTGCATCAACTGGCTGTATGTGAGCGTGTCGCGCACCTGGCTCGACATCGCAGCCACCAACGCCGTCACCATCAGAATGGCAACTACACCTTTGATCGGCTGCCCCAGTGAAGCCGGTTCCAGCTTGTCCGCCGCGCGCGACAGCAGCCCGATGCCCGCGTCGATGAGGAACAGCGTCATCATCACGGGCGCTGCCAGCTTGACGGCGGTGGAGAAGATGGAATCCGTCTGCTGCAGCAGGAAACTCTGCGCCACGGCGCTCATGTCGGGCATCGAGGCACCAAGCGGCCACCAGCGGAACGATTCGAACACCACGCCCAGCAGGAACAGCATGCCGCCCGCCGCATAGAACAACGTGACTGCCAGATTCACAAGCGTGTTGCTGATGGGAGTATTTTGATCACCGCGCAGCGGGTTGGTCATCTGCACGTTGTTGAAGCCCGCCATGTTGTCGATGATCGTGCCCGCAGTCTGCGCCACCCAGAACACAGTGGATGCGGCATAGCCGAGGCACGCGCCCAGAAAAATCTCCTTGCCTGCAAGCAAGAACCATTTGGCCGCACTCAATTGCTCTGCAATGCTGGGCGGCTGCGCCGCCGCCACGATGATGGCGAGTGTATAGACCACACCATTGCGCGCCATGCCGGGCAACATCTGGTCGCTCGTCGCAGGCAGGATGGCGAAGATGGTCATGATGCGCACGCAAGACAGCGCGAGCAGCGCCAGGATGACCTCCGCACTTTCGTCGACGGCGAACCAGGCGTGCAAGACGGTATCGATGGATTCCATGTGAGTGCGTGAAGGGGTACACGAAGGGTCGTCGTCAATGCGAGGCGTGCGGGCGTGCCCGCGAGAGGATGGCTTCCACGGCCTCTTCCTCGGTAGCGAGCTCGCGCTCGGTGGCTTCCTGCTGATCGATGCGTTGCGCGGTCTTGCGGCATTGCTCCAGCATGGCGTCGAGCCGCGCGAGGGCTTGTCGGCGGGCTTGCAGTTCGGCTTCGCGCTCGGCGACGGCGGCGTGTGCGGCAGCCACGGCCTGCTCGGCCTGCACAACTGCATCGTCAAGCTCGCCACGAAAGGCGTCGTAGCGCAGGTAAGCATCGGCCAGCAGCATGGGGGCGGCAATGAGCGCATCCATGCGGCTCACGTGGCCGCGCAACCGGTCATGTGCAAGGTTGCAGGTGTGTTGACGGTCTTCCGCTGCGGCCTGTGCATCGGCCACCGCCTGCTGCGCCGCATTGATTTCGGCTTCCACCCGGCGACGCTGGCGCGTCTTGGCTTCGATCAGCGTATGCCATACGGCCGAGCGGGCTGAACGCTTGCGCTTCATGCCTGCGCCACTTCGGTCAGCAGCTGATAGGTTTCGTCGGGGCTGCACCATTCGTCGGTGCGCTGGCGCAGGAAGTCTTCCATCCAGCCGTTCCATTGCACGGCGGCGTCGGCCACGGCATCGCTGCCTTCCTTGTACTCGCCCATCTGCAGCAGTGTCTCGACTTCGTTGTACTTGGCAAGCAACTGCCGCATGCGGCCGGCGGCGGCACAGTGGTCGGGCGGCGCCACCTGCGTCATCACCCGGCTCAGGCTGTTGAGGATGTCGATGGCCGGATAGCGGTTGCGCGCGGCAATGTCGCGCGACAGGATCAAGTGGCCATCCAGAATGCCGCGCACTTCTTCGGCCACGGGGTCATTGCCGGACTCATCTTCGGCCAGCACGGTGTAGAGCGCGGTGATCGACCCAATCGCGCTCATGCCGGCACGCTCCAGCAAACGCGGCAGCTCAGCAAACACGGATGGCGGAAAGCCGCGCCGCGTGGGCGGCTCACCGGCTGCAAGGCCGATCTCGCGCTGCGCGCGTGCAAAGCGCGTGAGCGAATCCATCATCAGCAGCACGCGCAAGCCCTGGTCACGAAAGTACTCGGCGATGGCGGTGCCAACATGCGCCGCTTTGGCGCGCTCCACCGATGAGCGATCGGATGTCGCGCACACAATCACGGAGCGGCGCATGCCCTCTTCGCCCAGGATCTGCTCAATGAACTCGCGCACTTCGCGGCCGCGCTCGCCAATCAGCACGATCACGTTGACATCGCATTCCGTGCCGCGCGCTAGCATGCCAAGCAGCGTGCTCTTGCCGACGCCCGCGGGCGCAAAAATGCCCATGCGCTGGCCTTCCGCCAAGGTGGCGAGACCGTCGATCACACGCACACCGGTGGCGAGCGGCTGCTCCACCAGGCGGCGCGACATCGGGTCCGGCGCCTGTGCGAATACGGGCACGTAGTCGTGCACGTCCAGCTGCGGGCCGCCGTCCGCAGGCCGGCCCAGGCCATCGAGCACGCGGCCCAGCAGCCCCGGCCCAATGCCCACGGAAAGCGTACGCCCGCTCGGTACGACGCGTGTTGAACGCGACAGACCGACCACGCCGCCAAACGGCGCCAGCAACGCAAAGTGTTCGCTGAAGCCAACCACCTCGCCTTGCTGCAACTCCGTGCCGTCGGCGGCGGTCAGCGTGCAGAGTTCGCCCAGCTTGACGTCCACGCCGCCCACGCGCAGCAACGTGCCCGTGACTTCCACCACCTTGCCCAGGCGCTGGATGGTCGCCGTGCTGCGGATGGCGTCATCCATGACGTCGATCAGCGCGACTTTGCTCATGCCGCGTCCTCTTCGAACACGTCTTCGTCATTGGCTTCATACGCGGTTCCGTGCGCGTCCGCGAGCGTCGGCTCGGCGGTCTTGCGGCGACGGCCAGACAACGCTTGCCGGAGCGCCGCCAGTTGCACCCGCAAGCTTGCGTCGGCAACGCCGTGGTCCCACTCGCACTGACAATGTCCTGGGTCGGCACGGTCGTCGGCCAGCACCTCAAAGGCGGCGGTGAGCGTGCCGGTCTGCACCGCCTTGGCAAAGGCCGCGCGCGCGGGTTCGATCTCATCCGCACACACACGCACCGTCAGCCGTGACTGGCTTTGCAGAATGCGACCCAGCGTGGCGGCCACGCGGGCAAACAACGCCTGTCGGTCCGATTCCAGCACCACGCGTTCCACCGCCTGCATGACGGTGGCTCTCAGGCGATCTTCTTCGTGTCGGGTGGCTTGCGCATCGTCATGGGCGCGTGCAGCCATCGATGCGTGGAAATCTCCCAATGCGCGTCGCTGGCCGGCCGCATAGCCGAGCTTGGCGCTGCGCTCTGCGCGCTGCTCGGCTTGTCGCAGGATTTCGTCTGCCGTTGCCTGGGCCTGCGCGACGATGCCCTCGGCCTGCGCGTTGGCCTCGGCGAGGGTTGCTTCACGGGCTTCCTCTACGGCTTGCCATGCGGTGTCCAGTTCCACCACGCGCCGGTAGTCTTCGGCACGGATGACGTCCGTGTCGATGCCCAGCGCGGCATCGCGCCTTAGCCAAATAACCATGACAACTCCGGAAAGAGAACAGGCAGCGCCGCCATGAACGGCTCCGTTAGTGCGTCAGGAACGGGGGCATCCATGCACGCCGGCACCGGCGCTTGCATGCCGATCGTCAATCGCATCAATTGCGCCAGCGATGCGTCGGTCACGCCGCCTTCGGCAATCAGCGCGTGCAGGCCAGCTTCAGCCAGTTGCGTCAGTTCAAGCGATGGCAGCGCGTCACCAACTTCATGCACCCATGGCTCTCGCACCGTGAGCGCCGTCAGGGCGGGCGTGCCCAACAGCATGGCCAAGCCGGACAGATAAGCGCCATCGATACATCGCGCCAGCGCACCGCGCCTGCCGTAGAACACGCGGGCGGCCAGCACGAGGCGTAGGCTTTCCGCATCCAGCACTGCCAGGCGATGCGTATGCGCAAGCAAGGTCGGCAGCCCCACTTGCCGCACGCCCAGCACCATGCAAGCCTGGCGCCAGTCTTTGGACGCATGCACCGGCAAACCATGCGCATGCGCAGCCCATGTCGATGCGTCCAGCGCGGCAGGAAGCCCACGCAGGCGCTCCTGATACGCGTGCAACATGCGCAGGATCATGATGGCGGCCGGATCAGGCGCGGCGCTCGCGGGGGTCATGCTGTTGCGCGCTTCTTCCAGCGTGCGGGAAGCTTGCTTTCCAGGCTTGCGCGCGCGGCATCCAGCCGCGTACGCACAGCTGCCAAACGGGTCGCGGCGCGCCACAACATCAGGATCACGATCACGGCACCCGCCGCACCGCCCAGCGTGCCCCACGACACGCCCGCTGGCGAACTGTTCGCGGCATTGGACACCACGGGCGCGTCCACCGTACCGGGCACCAGCGTGACGCTCACGTTCTCGTAGGTCAGTCCTTCCACGCTGTGCACCACCAGGTTCTTGATGCTGGGCACCAGCGATGCCACGTTGGCGTTCGGCCGATACTTGATGAACACCGACGCACTGGACGGCTTGACCACCGTGGCCAACGGGTCATTGTTGGGCAGCACGATCTGCACGTTCGCCACCGCCACGCCATCAATGCGCGACAGCGTTTGCGACAACTGCTGCGATACGCCGTAGATGAAGCGCACGCGCTCTTCCGTGGGCGTGGAGATCAGCCCGTCCTTCTTGAAGATGTCACCCAGGCTGGCGTATTTCTCATGCGGCAGGCCGTGGCTGTGCAGTACCTCCATCGCCCGCGCAAACGCATTCTGGTCAACCATGACGGCCCATGTCTTGCCGTCGTCGGGCGAGTTCTTCTGCGCGTCGATGCCGGCTTGCAGCAGCACGGTCAGCATGTCGTTGGCATCGGATTCGCTCAGTTGCGCAAAGAGCTGCTTGTTGCAGCCGGCCAGCATGGCGCTCAGCACGAACAGCAGTACCAGAGCGCCGCGCCGTACGCGGTGGGATGGAAGGTCGGTACGCATCACTGGTTCCGCATCAAGGTCTGCACGGCGTTCTTGCCGGAATGCGCGATGGTGCTGCCCAGGTGGATCTTCGTCATGGTGGCGGCACACTCCATCTGCAGGCGCACGCCCTCCGCCACCACTTCCTGCATCGACATGCCGCGCTCGGCGTCGGGCATGGCTTCCACACGCGCCAGCGAAGCCTGCACGGCGGCGTCTTCTTTCTTCACGAGCTCGCCAATGGCCGAGGGGCCCTTGCTGTGGTGCTGGCTGTGCTTGGCGTTCTGCAGCAGTGATTCGAAGCGTGTGACGAGTTCGGGCGCCGGGGCGGCGGCTTCACTCGGTGCAATGCCGGCACCCGGCGTGCCGGCGGTAACGGGTTGAATAGCGGTCGGACCTTGGATCATGACGGGCTCCCGTGTGGGGATGGTTAGACACGCGTGAAGTAGTGCGCGCTGTGGTACGCGCTCATGTCCACGGTTTCGGCAACGGGCGCTGCATCGCTTGCGCCGGTGTTCATCTCTTCCTGCACGCCGATCAGCGTGCGCACCAGCGCAACCGAATCCGGGTCTTCGTCACGTGCAAGCACTTCGTTGGCATAGACGTGCCATTCCGGATCGCCCAAGGCGTTGAGACACAGCGCCATCATGGCCGAGGCAAACGGCACCACGCTTTCCGCACGTTGGCCGTTGTGCAGCTCGCGCAGGATGCGCGCGGCATCTGCGTATTGGTGACGACCGACCAGCAGCCAGCCTTCCACCAGATCGAGCTCGCGAAAGTTCGGGCGCAACGTGCGCAACGCGGTCAGCAACGCTTGCGCGTTATCGAACTGGCCGCTGCGGGTCGCATACATCAGGACTTCGAGCAGACCGCCCAACAGGCGGTTGCTGCATTGAATCGGTTCCATATCGCAGGGTTCTCCGTATCAGGACATGTCAGCGCCGGCGCATGTGAAACGTGAAACCGGCCAACCTCGGGTGGAACCATAGACGCTGACAGCCTGCCCGGTTGCAGGCAGGCCCGAAAAAGAACGCCCCGCCCCGAAGTCCACACACAGGCCGGGAGCGCGCCAGGCACAGAACACAACCAGCTTCGGCCTGGCGCAACCGGCTTCGCTCCTGGCACGGAAGCGCGTGTGCGGCCTCCGCACAATGCGATGCATCGCCATGGCAACTTGCGCCGCGGCCTCCTCCGTCGACAGCCAGGGCCCGAACCATGTCGGACGAAAAAACCGAACAGCCCACAGAAAAGAAGCTCAGAGATGCGCACAAGGATGGCGAAACCGCCAAGAGCGCAGACCTGACGGGCGCCGTCGTGTTGCTGGCCGGCTGCCTGCTGCTGGCCATGATGGCAACGCTGTTGGGCGAGCGCTGGCGTGCGCTGGTCGATTTCGCGCTCGATGTCGACGGCAGCCGGCACCCTGCGATGACGCTCAAGCAGACCATTGGCCACGTCGCCTTTCAACTTGTGCTGATGACGCTGCCCGTGAGCGTTGTCTTCGCGCTGGTCGCGTGGATTGCCACCTGGTCGCAAACCGGCATCGTGCTGTCGACCAAGCCGCTGGAGCTCAAGATGAGCGCCATCAACCCGGCTTCCGGACTCAAGCGCATCTTCTCCATGCGCTCGATGATCGACCTGCTCAAGATGCTGGTGAAGGCCTTGGCTGTTGCCGCCGCGCTGTGGAAGCTGATCCTGATGCTGCTGCCGACCATCGTGAGCACGCCTTATCAGCCGGTCATGGATATCGCGCAGATCGGCATGTCGATGCTGGTGAAGCTGCTGGGCGCGGGCGGCCTGCTGTTCCTGCTGCTGGGTGCGGTGGATTTCGGCATTCAGCGCTGGCTCTTCACGCGCGACCACCGCATGAGCAAGGACGAAGTCAAGCGCGAACACAAGAACAGCGAAGGCGATCCGCACATCAAGGGCCAGCGCAAGCAGATCGCCCGGCAGATGGTGGATGAAGCCAAGCCCGAGCAGACCGTGGCCGGCGCGCAGGCGGTGATCGTCAACCCGACGCACTACGCTGTGGCCATCCGCTATGCGCCAGAGGAATACGGCCTGCCGCGCATCACCGCCAAAGGTGTTGACGACGAAGCCCTCCAGTTGCGCGAAGAAGCCCAGGCGCTGGGCATTCCCATCATCGGCAATCCGCCGCTCGCGCGTGCGCTCTATCGCGTGGAGCTGAACGACCCGGTGCCCGAAGCGCTGTTCGAAACCGTGGCCGAAGTGCTGGCCTGGGTGGGCGAAATCGGGAAGGAGCCGGACGCAAAACCGTCGGGCATCAACCATTCAACCGTGAACTGAGCTATCCGACATGGCCAAAAAAACCGCCTTCTCTGAATTCAGCGGCGAAATCGGCATTGCCGCACTGGTGGTCGCGGTGATTGCGCTGATGGTGCTGCCGCTGCCGACCTTCCTCATCGACTCGCTGCTGGGGCTGAACATCACACTCTCTGTGGTGCTGCTGATGGTGACGATGTACATCCCGGCGGCGACATCGCTGTCGGCGTTTCCGTCACTGCTGCTGTTCACCACGCTGCTGCGGCTGTCGCTGAACATTGCCTCCACCAAGTCCATCCTGCTGCATGCGGATGCCGGCCACATCATCGAGAGCTTCGGCAAGCTGGTGGTGGGCGGCAACCTGGTGGTCGGGATGGTCGTGTTCCTGATCATCACCACGGTGCAGTTCATCGTGATTGCCAAGGGCTCGGAACGCGTGGCCGAGGTGGGCGCGCGCTTCACGCTCGATGCCATGCCCGGCAAGCAGATGAGCATTGACGCCGACCTGCGCGCCGGCCACCTGAGCGCCGACGAAGCCCGCAAGCGGCGCGCGCTGCTGGCCATGGAAAGCCAACTGCACGGCGGCATGGACGGTGCCATGAAGTTCGTCAAGGGCGATGCGATTGCCGGGCTGGTCATCACGCTGGTCAACATCCTGGCCGGTATCGTGATCGGCATCACATACCACGGCATGACCGCGGGCGAAGCCGCCAGCCGCTTTGCCGTGCTGTCGATTGGTGATGCGATGGTCTCGCAGATTCCGTCGCTGCTGATCTCGGTGGCGGCGGGCGTGATGATCACCAACGTGTCGGATGACGACCACGGCGCCAAGCCCAGCTCACTCGGCAAGGAGATCGTGCGGCAGCTTTCCACCAGTGCCCGCGCCATGTTCACCGCCAGTGCGCTGCTGGCCGGTTTCGCGCTGGTGCCGGGCTTTCCGTCGTTTCTGTTTGTGGCGCTCGCTGCCGCGGTGTTCGGCTTTGGCTACACGCTGCGCAAGCGCTTGAACAAGGGCGAGACGGCCGATTCCGAAGCCCTGCCCGCGCTGCTGCGCGAAGGCTCGAAAGACAAGGCCCCCACCATCGCAGACAAAGCGCCGTCCTTTACGGTGCCGCTGGGCGTGCGGCTGGGGACCAAGCTCGCAGACGGCCTCGACATCCCCAAGCTCGATGCCGCGTTTCAGAGCGGGCGGCATGCGCTGGCCGAAGAGCTCGGCCTGCCCTTCCCCGGCATTGCCGTGTGGAAGAACACCGCGCAACCCGAAGACACCTACGAGGTGCTGGTGCACGACATTCCCGGCGAGCCGGTTGCGGTACCGGAAGGCCAGGTATCGGCGGCCGATCTGCCCGAGCCGCTGCGCGCGCAGGCGCTCGCGTCGCCAGATAACGCACTGCACGCCGAGCAGGTGATTGCCGACCACGTCGTGCACGTGCTGCGCAAGCACGCGCATCTGTTCATCGGCCTGCAGGAAACCCAGTGGATCATGGAACGCGTGATCACCGAATACCCGGGGCTGGTGGCGGAAGCGCAGAAAGCCGTGCCCGCGCAGCGCATGGCCGATGTGCTGCGCCGCCTGCTGGAAGAGCAGGTGCCCATTCGCAACATGCGCGCCATCCTGGAGAGCCTCGTCATCTGGGGCCCGAAGGAAAAAGACACCCTGATGCTGGTCGAATACGTGCGTGGCGATCTTGGCCGGCAGATTGCGCACCAGGCCACCAGCGGCTCGCGCAAGATGCCCGCCATCCTGCTGGACCCATCGGTTGAGCAGACCGTTCGCCAAGCCATCAAGCCCACGCCGGCCGGCAATTTCCTGACGCTTGATCCACAGCAGGTGGACAGCATCGTCACCCGGCTCGAACACATGAGCCGCAGCGCAGCACCATCGGCAACAACCCCTGCCGGCGCACTGGCCGTGGTGACGTCAATGGACATCCGCCGCTACGTGCGCCGCATGATCGAGCCACGCTTACAAGCCTTGAACGTGTATTCGTTCCAGGAACTGGGCGCGCATGTCGATCTGCAGCCGGTCGGCAAGCTGACACTGTAAGCACGCCATGACCGTATCCGTCCGCCTGTGGCGCGCGCCGCCCACCGTTTATCCGACGACAACCAGCCGGCG
>Ga0207690_10003085_pt1 | contig 10036 bp, 6 predicted proteins | sample KBSC23metaG_FD_184315 | JGI IMG/M metagenome (GOLD analysis project Ga0207690, IMG submission 184315) | Corn rhizosphere microbial communities from Kellogg Biological Station, Michigan, USA - KBS C2-3 metaG (SPAdes) (version 2) | ecosystem: Host-associated > Plants > Roots > Rhizosphere > Soil ...
GAAGACGCCGTTCATCGTCACCAGCACCTTGTGCGGGCCGACCACTTCCTCGCGCGAGGTCCAGCCGAGCAGGAGCGGGTCGAAGGCGCCGAGCAGGCGCGGCGGCGGCATCGGCGCTGGCTCCGGGGTTTTCGCCAGCTCAACCCGGCCGTCCTCACGTTGGACCAGCTCCGAGGCGATTGACTCAAGCCCGGCGCGGGCGTCGCGCAGCGGCAGGCCCGCCCAGCGGGCGAGGTCGCGATCGTCGGCCGGCGCGTGGCCGACCAGGTAACGATGGGCGAGCTCGGCCAGAGCTTTCTTCCGATCGACCGCCGGCTGCTCGCCGAGCCAGTCGCGGACGAGGACGTAGCCGTGTTCTTTACCGACCATCGGCCCACGTACCGCGATTCCCCGCAGCGTCGTCAGAAATAGCAGGTGGATCAGCGCCTGGCCCTGCGTCGGTACGCCGGCCCGGTCGAGGCGTTCGCGGAGCTGCAGGCGGGTCAGCGGCCCTTCGTCGACGAGCGCCCGCTCGATCGTCTTCACCGCCCGCTCTCCTACATCGGCGCTGATGCCCTCCTGGCGCAGGCGCCGGGCGCTCGAGGTCATCAGCGGCGGCGTCGTCAGCGCGTGCAGCCAAGAGTAGTCCTCGCTGCGCACGAGGTGCAGGGTGCCGCGGTTGAGCCAAGTGATCAGCAGCGAGCGCTCCTCGCTCAGCGCCCGGTCGACGTCGGCCGCGGTGACGCCCTGGGTGCGGGCGCGAACCGCCAGCCGCGCGCCGCGTGGGTCCTGCCCCTGCACCGCGAGCAGCCGCTCTGCCACCGCCTCAGGTGAGCGCAGTGGCTCTCCGGCCAATGCCTGGGCGGTCAGTCGTTCGGCGATCGGCGCACGCACATGGCGATGATGTCGCGCCGCCGCCACGTGCGCCAGCGATCGGCTGGGTCTACTTGACCGCGAGCAGGTCGACTACGAACACCAGGGTTGAGTTTGGTTTGATCGACCCGGCTTCCTGGCTGCCGTAGGCGAGTTCGGGCGGGATGATCAGCTCGCGCCGGCCACCGACCTTCATTCCTTCGATGCCCTGGTCCCAGCCTTGGATCACTTCGCCGGCACCGAGGTTGAAGGCGAAGGGTTCGTTACGGCTCCAGGAGGAATCGAATTCTTTGCCGGTCTTGTAGTCGACCCCGACGTACTGGACGGTGACTTCATCACCGGCCTTTGCGGTGGGACCACTGCCCTGCTTCAGGTCCTTCACGACCAGCTTCTTCGGCGGCGGGCCCTGCGGCACCGTCACCTTCGGTTTCGTGATCTTGGAAGCTTCAGCTTTGGAAAGTTCGCCGCCCCCCGACTTCTTGCTGCCGCTGGACTTTTCTTCCTTCGGCTTTTCTTCGCTCTTACTCGACGTTTCTTCGGCCGGTTTTTCCTGAGCCCGCAGCATCTCGGCGACAATGATCACGCGCGTGTTCTGCGGAATGCCCGCCGGGACTTCGGGGCCGGTATTGAGGTCAGGCGGGATCACCATCTCGCGCCGGTCGGCGACCTCCATGCCTTCGACCCCCAGTTCCAGGCCTTCCATCACTTCGCCCTTGCCGATCGTGAAGGTCAAGGGCTTGCCCTGTTCCCAAGAAGAGGTGCCGAGCTTCTTGCCGGTCTTGTAGTCGAAGGCGACGTATTGGATGGTCACCGTCGATTCCGGTCCCGCCAGGTGGCCGATCCCTTCGATGACGTCCCGCTCCGCAATCGTTTCCGGTGGCGTCCCTTCTGGTTTGATCAGCTTCAGTTCTGGACCGTAGAGCCCGTTGCTCTTTTCTTTCGCCCGGATTTCTTTTTCGTAGACGATCGGCGGCGAAGTGACTGGAATCCGGAAGGATTTGACAGCGGTGGTGCTCGTCGAATCCGAGCCGCCTCCGCAGCCGGCGAATAGCGCCACAAGCAGGGCAGGAATGATCAAGGAACCTTTTCGCATCGGCGAGATACTAGCCGGAGTGTCAAGCTCGGGAAGGTAGATCCTCGGCCGCCGATGTCGGGTGCCGGTCTAGACTGGCCGCTCGGGAGAACTTCAGGAGTGGAGGAGAAATGGGTCTCAACCTCGCGTCGATCATCACCGAGAGCACCAAGCGGGCGCCGGACAGGACCGCTGTGCGGCTAGGCGACAGCGAGTTGACTTACGCCGAGCTCGACGAGCGCAGCGCCCGCCTGGCGACGCTGCTGCGCGAAAAGGGGTTGCAGCAGGGCGACCGGGTCGGGGTGATGCTCCCCAACGTGCTCGAGTTCCCGATCACTTATTACGGCGTTCTCCGCGCCGGCGGCATCGTGGTGCCGATGAACGTCCTGCTGAAGCGGCGCGAGATCGCTTTCTACCTGGAGGACTCCGGCGCCAAGCTGCTGCTGGCCTGGCACGGCTTCGCTGCCGAGGCACGCGACGGTGCCGTCGACGGGGGCGCCGAGCTGATCGAGGTCGAGCCGCGTGCCTTTGCCGAGCTGCTCGACGGCTACGAGCCGACCCAAGGGCTCGCCGAGACCGATCAAGAGGACACCGCGGTGATCCTCTACACCTCCGGCACGACTGGCAAGCCAAAGGGCGCGGAGCTGACCCACTTCAACCTCTCTCGCAACTCCGACATCGCCGCCCGTACCACCTGCGAGATCGAAGCGGGCGACATCGTCCTCGGTGCCCTACCGCTCTTCCACTCCTTCGGCCAGACGGTGAGCATGAACGCCTCGCTGCGGACGGGTGCAACCCTGACGCTGCTGCCGAAATTCGACCCTGGTGAGGCGCTGGAGATCATGCAGCGCGACAGCGTCACCCACTTCTACGGCGTGCCGACGATGTACGGGGCGCTGCTCCACCACCCCGGCCGCGAGGAGTTCGACACCTCGACGCTGCGGACCTGTATCACCGGCGGTGCCTCAATGCCAGTCGAGGTGCTGCGCGGCTGCGAGGAGGCTTTCGGCTGCGAAGTGCTCGAGGGGTACGGACTCTCCGAGACCTCCCCTGTCGCCAGCAACAACCATCCCGGCCGCCCGCGCAAGCCGGGTTCGATCGGCACCCCGCTCGAAGAAGTCGAGATGAAGGTCTTCGACGAGGACGACAACGAGGTGCCGCAGGGAGAGGTCGGTGAGATCGTGATCCGCGGCCACAACGTGATGAAGGGCTACTGGCAGCGCCCCGAGGCGACTGCCGAGGCGATGCGCGGCGGCTGGTTCCATACCGGCGACATGGCCAAAGTCGACGAGGATGGCTATTTCTTCATCGTCGACCGCAAGAAGGACTTGATCATCCGCGGCGGCTACAACGTCTATCCGCGCGAGGTCGAGGAGATCCTCTACGAGCACCCGAATATCCGCGAAGCGGCCGTGATCGGCGTGCCCCACGACGAGTGGGGTGAGGAGATCGGCGCCGCCGTTGTCCTCCACGAGGGCGAGGAGCTGGTCCCGGAAGAGATCAGCCAGTACGTCAAGGAGCGGATCGCCGCCTACAAGTACCCACGAATCGTTTGGTTCTTGGACGATCTCCCCAAGGGACCGACGGGGAAGATCCTCAAGCGCGAGATCAAGTCACCCGCGGCAAGCAGGGAAGAAGCATCCGTCTAGGATTTTCCCTTTTTATTGCATAAATCCGCGTAATACTCAGCGACTTACAAGCATGGTGCTGTGGGAAGCGCCTGCACTCACTACAGATAGGAGAGACCATGAAGAAGCGGTTCATGGCGTTCGTCTCTGCGATCGCCTTTTGCATCGCTGGCGCGGCATTCACGCCCGCCAGCTCGATGGCCCAGGACCCGATCCTCTTCGTCCACGGCTGGTCGGAGAGCGCCTCGCTCTGGAACACGATGATCGGCCGGTTCGAAAAAGACGGCTACCCGAAATCGTATTTGAGCGCCTACAGCTACAACACCTCGCAGTCGAACAAGGTCGACGCGGAAAAAGAAGTCAAGTCCCACGTCGAAAGCCTGCTGAAAGCCACCGGCGCCAGCAAGGTGGACATCATCTCCCACTCGATGGGGAGCCTCAATACCCGCTGGTACATCAAGTTCAACGGCGGCGAATCGAAGGTCGACGACTGGGTCTCCCTCGGCGGCCCCAATCACGGCACCGAAACCGCGAACTTCTGCTTCAGCACTGCCTGCGAAGAGATGCGGGTCGGCTCCAAATTCCTCAGCGAACTGAACGCCGGCGACGAGACGCCCGGAGAAGTCAACTACGGCACCTGGTGGTCGCCGTGCGACGAAATCATCAACCCGGACGAAAGCGTGTTGCTCAGCGGCGCTACCAATACGAAAACCGCGTGCATCTCGCATGTGGCGCTAACCACGGATGAAACCGTCTACAAACAGGTCCGCGAATTCGTCAAATAGCCGTTGCGAAACTGAAGTCCTTGGCGCGATCCTGGCCAGCTAGCCAGGATCGCGCTACTCTCCCGGTGCCCTTACTGCGACACCCAAAGGAGACGAGATGAGCGTCGCTTCCCAGCGCCTGATGGACAACATCACCTATGAGGATCTCTACCACCGCTGGGAGCAGGGCAACTGGAGCGCCTACGACATCGACATGTCGCAGGACCTAGCGGGCTGGGAAGCGCTCTCCGACATCCAGCGCCGCTCGGCGATGTGGATCTACTCGATGTTCTATTACGGCGAGGACCGGGTCGCCGACACGCTCGCCCCCTACGTCACCGCCGCCCCAACCGAGGAGCAGTCCTACTTCCTGGCGACGCAGCAGGTCGACGAGGTCCGCCACTCGATCTTCTTCCATCGCTTCTTCAAGGAGGTGATCGGCGTCGGCGGCGAGTCGGTCCAGCAGACGCTCGCCTCCACCCTGCCGCAGCTGAACTGGGGCTACCGTGGCATCTTCGACCGGCTCGACCAGATGGCTGAGGAACTGCGCAAGGACCGCTCGTTGCCGAAGTTCGCGCAGGCGATCACGCTCTACCACCTGATCGTCGAGGGCAGCCTGGCGCAGCCGGGTCAGCACTTCATCGAGGACTTCTTCGCTTCGAAAGACACCATGCCCGGCTTCAGCGAGGGGATGGCGAACGTCTCCCGCGACGAGCAGCGCCACATCGGCTTCGGCGTCAAGGTCCTCTCCGAACTGCTCACCGAGGGCTCGCCCGGCTGGGAGGAGAACCGCGCCGCCGTGGTCGAGCTGCTGCGAGAAACGCTGCCCTACATGCCCGGCGTCTTCTCGCCCCCCGGGCTCGACCGCGAATACACCGAGTGCTACGGCTTCTCGATCGAGGACATCCTCGCCTTCGGCCTGAAACTGGTGCGCCAGCGCTGGCGCACGATCGGCTTCCCGACGGAGGAGATGCCGCCCGGCGTCTTCCCCTTCGACCCCGACAAAAGCGAGGAGGAGATCGCCGCCAACCAGGTGGAAATGCTGATGGCGGGAGTCGTCGGCGCGCCCAACGGCAAGGTGCCGGAGTCCTCGCCCGAGGTCCAGCGCCTCTACTTCGAGATGATCAGCCGCGTCGCCGACCCGACCGCCGCCAACGGCTCCCCGTTCGTTCTGCAGTGGCGGTTCACCGATGCGGAACCGTGGCACCTCGTTCTCGACAACGGCTCAACCCGAGCCGAGGCCGGCGAAGCGCCCAGCCCCAACGTCACGATCGAGAGCAGCTGGGCCGACTGGATCCTGACCGGCAAACCCGACACCAACCAGCTGAAAATGATGCTGCAGCGCCGGCTCCGCCCCCGCGGCAAGGTCCGCGACATCGCCCGCCTGCGCAAAGTCTTCAACGGCTAGTGCGCAGGCGTTAAGAGATCGGCGGCCGCTGGTCCGCCCAGGGCCGCTCGGCCTCGATCTGGGCGGCGAGTGAGAGCAGCGTCGCCTCGTCACCGCGGCGGCCGATGATCTGGATCGAAAGCGGCATTCCCTCGGGAGAGAAGCCCGCGGGCACGGCCATCGCCGGGTTGCCGAGGTGGTTCCAGGGGACGCAGTAGGGATAGAAGCGGCTCATCCCGAGGACGGTCTGCAGCGCTCCCTTGCCCTCCCAGCGACGGACCGGCAGCGCCGTCCCCCCCATCACCGGCATCACCAGGACGTCGTGGTCGTCGAAGATCGCGTTGACGCGGGCGATCTCCGCTGGTCGCCGGGAGATCGCGTGCTGGTAGAGCGGGTCGGGGAGGAGCTTGCCGAGGCGACCGAAGCCGCGGGTGCGCCGTTCGAGGCGCTCGGGATGAGGCACTTCTTCCACCGTCTCCGCCACGCCCTTGAGGAAGCGGGCCGAGATCGTGTCGCCGATGCTGCCCCAGTCGGGGTCGCGCGGCGCGACCTCGTGACCGAGGGAGCGCAGCAACTCCACCCCATCGGCGACGGCCTGCTTCGCCTCCTCGGAGACGGTCGGCGGCATCAGCGCTCGCGGGGCGAGGGTCGAGTAGGCGACCCGCAACTTGCCCGGCGGGCTCTTCGCCTCCTCGACGAAGGGACGGTCGGGCGGGGGCGGCGCTTCATCCTCGCTGGAGCCGCCGGAGATGATGTCGAGCCAGAGCGCGGTATCGAGGACAGAGCGGCTCACGCAGCCGAGTACGGCGAGGCCGCGCCAGCCCTCCTGCTCGGGCGCCAGCGACGCGCGGCCCCGCGACGGCTTCAGGCCGAAGAGGCCGCAGGAGGCAGAGGGGATCCGGATCGAGCCGGCTCCGTCCCCGGCGGAGGCGATCGGAACCAACCCGGCCGCCACGGCGGCCGCGGAGCCGCCGCTGGAGCCGCCCGTGGTCCGCTGAGGATTCCAGGGGTTGCGGGTGACGCCGTAGGTGGCCGACTCGGTGAAACCGCAAATCGCCATCTCCGGCAGCAACGTCAGTCCGACAATGATCGCGCCGGCCTGGCGCAGGCGCCGCACCATCTCCGAATCCGCCTTCGCGGGCTCGCTGAAGCCATCGGTGCCGTGGGTGTTGATCTGACCGGCGACGTCGACTTCGTCCTTGATCGCGATCGGCACTCCCAGCAGGGGCCGCTCCTCACCAGCCCGTACCCGTGCCTCCGCCTGCTCGGCTTCCAGCATCGCCTGCTCGGCGAATACCAACCGGAAAGAGTTCAGCTGCGGATCAAGCCGCTGAATCCGATCCAGGTAGAGCCCAACCAGCTCAGTAGCCGAGACCTCCCTGGCCCGCACCATCTCGGCGAGCCGAGCCGCCCCGGCAAAAGCAATCTCATCTCCACCCTGAGTCACCCGCGCATCCTATGCCCCTCGAGGCGCATCTCGGTAGGGAGTCCGGGTGATCCTCTTCACTCGCCTACCTGGCTGGATCGTCACCGGCCGTCCGAGATGGAAGTTGGGCCAGCGGCGCAAAACGTGAAGAGGATCACCCGGACTCCTAGCAACACGCATCAGCTGGACGGCTCAGGGTTCGGCGTCTGCGGGAGCTCTGTGGTGGAGGAGGCCGGTACTTCTCTGGAGGAATGTTCGGGCGACATGCAATCTGGCTTTTTTGCGCGGCGAAGCCGCGCTCTAGGTTCTCCCCGTAGCGAAGCGGAGGGGAGGTCAATTCCGGAAGAGGAGTACCGGCCTCCTGTACCGCAACGCTTCGTCCCTACGCATTTGCGGGCTCTGCCTCCGCCCCCTCGAAGCTGAAGTCCGGGATCAGGCGGTCGAGCCAGGAGGGCATCCACCAGTTCCAGGAGCCCATCAGCTTCATCGCCGCGGGGACGAGGATGAGGCGGACGAGGGTGGCGTCGAGGGCGATCGCGACGGCGCAGCCGAGGCCGAGCTCCTTGATCGAGGGGACGCCGGTGAGGACGAAGACGGCGAAGACCGAGGTCATGATCAGCGCCGCCGAGGAGATCGTCCGGGCGCTGGTCGAAAGGCCCTCGGCGACGGCGCGTTCGTTGTTGCCGTGGAGCATGTAGCGCTCGCGGATCCGCGACATCAGGAACACCTCGTAGTCCATCGAGAGGCCAAAGACGACGGCGAAGATCAGCGGCACGTTGATCGTGTCCAGCGCCCCCTGACTTTCGAAGCCGAGGAAGCCGTCAAGCCAGCCCCACTGGAAGATCGCGACGAGGACGCCGAAGGCGGCGCCGATCGAGAGCAGGTTCATCACCACCGCCTTCAGCGGTAGCAACAGCGAACGCAGCATCACCATCAGCACGACGAAGCTGAGGGCGAGGACGAAAAGGATGATTTTCCACATCGAGCCGCTGATCTGGCCGCGGACGTCGTGGCTGCGCGCGGTCTCACCGCCGACGTTGACTGCGGCCACCTGCGCCAGCCCGGAGGTCGGGACGACCGTGCTGCGCAGGCGCTCGACCAGCGCCGCTGCCGCATCGGACTCGCTCGGCGCGCTCGGGGTCGCCTGGATCAGAACGGCGTTGCCGGCAAAGACAGGCGCCGCAACCGCACTGACGCCAGCGGTCCGTTCCAGTTCGCGGGAGAAGCCCGCGACCGTGGCCTTGTCCGGCGCGCCTTCGAATTCGGCGACGATCTGGACCGGGTCGGTGCCGCCACCGAGCTGCTGCGAGGCGATTTCGCTGCCGACCCGCACGTCGCTGCTCTTGGGGAACTGGGCGAGCGCTTCGGTCCCGGTCTGCAGTGAGAGAAGCGGGCTCGCCAACACCAGCAGCACCGTGGTGACACCGATGATCGCCGTCCAGGGCCGCGCCATCACCCGCGCCGTCCAGGCCCGCCAGAAGCGGTTTTGGCCGGCGGCGAGCTCCTCGGCCGTGTGGCGCCGGTAGAAGCGGCGGCGGAAGAAGCGCTCGACCCGGCCGACGACGCCGCCCGGCAGCACCCGGTCGCCAAGCAGCGCGATCAACGCCGGCAGCAGCGTCGTCGCGGTCAGGATCGAGACCGCAACCACCGTCATCGCCCCCAGCGCCATCGAGCGCAGCGCCTGGTTGTCGACCATCCACAGCCCGGCGAGGGAGATGATCACCGCCAGGCCGGAGAAGGTGACCGCCAGCCCCGAGGTCGAGAGCGCCCGCGCCCGCGCCTCGCGCTTCTCCCGCCCCGCCTCGCGCTCCTCGCGGTAGCGGGCAAGGATGAAGAGTGAGTAGTCAACCGCCACCCCGATCCCGATCATCGAGGCCATGTTGGTGACGAAGACCGAGGTCGTCATCTGCAGCGAGATGAAGTAGATGAGGGCGCCGGTGACGAAGACGCTGACGAAGCCGAGCGCCAGCGGCAGCACCGCCGCCGCCAGCGAGCCGAAGACGACGAGGAGGATCAGCGCGACGATCGGGAAGCCGCTCCGCTCGGCGCTGGCCAGGTCTTCCTTGGAGATTTCCTGCATCCCGGCCCAGATCGTCGGCTGCCCGACCAGGTAGGGGGTGACGCCCGCCGCGGCGTCGCCCGGTTTGAGGTCTTCGCGAAGGGTCGCGGCCTTGTCGATCAGCTCATCGGAGGAGAGGTCGCTGCGCAGCGGCAACAGCACCACGTCGGCGCCCTGCAGCTGACGGCGCGCCTGCGCAGCCGCGGCCGGCGGCAGCGTCACGTCTTCGAGCTTTGCGACCTGCGCCTGCACCCGCCCCACTGCCCGGTCGCGCTGCGCCACGCTCGCCCCCGGCGCTGCCTTCAGCACCACCGAGATCCCGTCCGCCTGCGAGCCGAAGTCTTCCTGCAGCGCTTCGCTCACCTTCATCGACTGGCTGCCGGGAACGTCGAAGCCGCCGCCGGTCAGATGGTCGGTCTGTTTCGAGGCAAAGGGAAAGGCGAGGACGACGATCGCGACCCAGACACCAAGGACCAACCAGCGCCGCCGTCCCAGAAACTCCGCCAGCGCCCTCATCGCGTCTCTCATGCCGCCCTCTCCTTTCAAGTGGTCATGCTCTAGACGAGCCTCCCGCCCAAGGCGTGACAAGGTCTGTGAGCCGCGTCACTACGTGAGCGGGATCACTCGCGGCGGGCGCTTGCGCGCCTGCGTGGTCGCTACTCGGAAGCGAGCAGGTAGCGCGCCGCGCCGACGCCGACTTCGAAGGCGCCGGTGCTGTCGCGGGAGGGATCGGAGAGGACCTGCAGGGCGAACCCGTCGCCCAGCGCGAAGAGGTAGGAGACGACGTCGGCGGCGGCGAAGCGCAGCTTCAGCACGCCCTCCTCTTCCTTGCTGCTCAGCACCTCGGC
>Ga0207690_10003088_pt1 | contig 10033 bp, 6 predicted proteins | sample KBSC23metaG_FD_184315 | JGI IMG/M metagenome (GOLD analysis project Ga0207690, IMG submission 184315) | Corn rhizosphere microbial communities from Kellogg Biological Station, Michigan, USA - KBS C2-3 metaG (SPAdes) (version 2) | ecosystem: Host-associated > Plants > Roots > Rhizosphere > Soil ...
ACGATGACGCTCGGGCCCGTTCTTTTCGAGAAGCCCGGCTACGACGTCGGCGGCCCCGTCTACGCGAACCATGAGCGCAACAAGCTGATCGGCGTGACCGTCACCGAGGGCGGCGCACGCGAATATTGGTTCGACCCGGATTGGCGGACGATCCAGCAGATCATGGACGAGCGGTTCGGCGCCGGCAACGCGCACCTCGTCTCGCGCGACCGCCGCGACGAGAAGCTGATCTTCAAGGTCGGCAAGCCGAGCCAACCCGGCGGCTATTATCTCTTCGACACGGCCGCGGGGAAGCTGGCGCTGATCGGCTGGGTCTATCCGGACCTCGCCGATGCCGAGCTGAACCCGATGTCGACCGTCACCTACACCGCCCGGGACGGCCTCAAGATCCCGGCGGTGGTGACGATGCCGCGCCACCGGCCAGGCCAGAAGAACCTTCCCGTCGTCGTCCTCGTCCACGGCGGTCCGTTCGGCATCCGCCAGGAAGAGGAGTTCGGCGCCTTCCCGTGGCAGCAGGCGCTCGCCGAGCAGGGCTATGTCGTGATCGAGCCGAACTATCGCGGCTCGGGCGGCTACGGAAAGGACTTCGTCACCAGGGGCCGCGCTCCGGCGGGCTATGGCGGCACGATGCAGGACGATTTGAACGACGCCGTCGCCTGGTTCGCCCAGCAGGGCATCGTCGATGCGAAGCGCGCCTGCGTGATGGGCTGGTCCTACGGCGGCTACGCCGCGGCCCGCGGCGCCCAGCGCGATCCCAATCTGTGGCGCTGCGCGATCGCCGGCGCGGGCGTCTACGACATTCCGCTGATGACGCAGTGGGACAAGGAGCATCTCGGCACCTTCGGCGCCAAGTTCCAGGCGACGTCCAACGACCCGGCCGGGATTTCGCCCGCGCGCCACGCCGACGCGAAGTGGGCGCCGATCCTGATCGTCGCGGGCGCGCGCGACCGGCGCATTCCGCTCGAGCAGCCGCACACATTGGTCTCGCGCCTCCAGTCGGCCGGCAAGCGCGAGAATGTCGACTATCGCTACGTCGAGCAGAAGGAAGGAACCCACAACCTCCCCTACGAGGACGTCGCCGCGCAATGGCTCGAGGAATCGAACAAGTGGCTCGCGCGCTGGAACCCGGCTTATGTGCCGAGCGACCGGGACCGCCCGCCGGCGGGGGCGCAGGCGCCGGGCGCGAATTGATCGCATCGGCGCTCCGCGGCCGGCCGGGGAGCCGGGCGCCGGGCCGTGGGGAGGGACGAGGAAGAATGAGACGGATCGCAGCGTTGCTGGCGCTGGCGGCGGCGGGACTGGCCGTTCCCGCGGGGGCCGCGGCCGCCTCGGCGGCACCGGAGCGGATCGCGGTGGAAGCGTTCGGCGCGCTGCCGAGCTTTTCCCACCCGCGCATCTCGGCGGACGGCAGGCGCATCCTCGCGATCGCTTATGCCGACGGCGAAAAGGTGATCGTGGTCTACGACCTCGACGGCGGCGACGGGCATTTCACCCGCATCAACGTCGGCGACAAGCTCGAAGTACTCGACGCCCGCTGGGCGGGGAGCCGCCGCGTCCTGCTTAAGGTGTTCGGCATGAACAACGAGATGGGCATCGAGGTACCGCTCAGCCGCCTGTTCCTGTTCGACCTCGACACCAAGGCGATGAAGCCGCTCGGCGGCGCGAAGATCGGCGGCCTGTGGGGCGGCAACCTCGTCCATGTCGACGAAGCCGGCGACTTCATCCTGCTCGAGGCGCAGCGGACCTTGTGGAGCGCGCCGTCGGTGCTGCGCATCGATCTCGACACGCTCAAGACGAAGGAGGTCGTCCAGCCCTATGGCGGCGTCTGGGACTGGTATGCCGATGCGAGCGGGACGGTGCGCGCCGGGCTCGGCAGCACGGAAGGCAAGTGGTTCCTGCTCTACCGGGAGAAGGAGGGCGGCATGTTCCGCCGCATCAACGGCAAGCGCAGCCACGAGGACACGCTCTCGGACATCGAGAAGGTGATTCCGATCCCCGGCAGCGACAAGGGCTATGCCCTCGCCCACAAGTCGAGCGGCCGCTACGGCGTCTACCGCTACGACTTCGTCGCCGACGAGATCGGCGAGCCGGTCTTCGAGCATCCCGAGGTGGACGTCGAAGCCGCCGAGGTGTCGCCGCGCACCGGCGCGATCGAAGCGGTCCGCTACACCGACGACCGGGACCGCATCTCCTGGTTCGATCCGGCGATGAAGAGCGTGCAGGCGCGCCTCGACAAGGCGCTGCCGGGGCGGATCAACCGCGTCGTCTCGCGCGACGCCGCCGACAGCCGGATGATCGTCTGGTCGACCACCGCCTCGGATCCGGGCGTTTATTATCTCTACGACCGCGCTCGCGGCGACCTGCGCGAGATCGCGCGGCCCCACCCCGCGCTCGAGGGCAAGCCGCTCGCGCCGGTGGAGCCGATCCGCTACGCCGCCCGGGACGGCCTCTCCATTCCCGCCTACCTCACCACGCCGCTGGGGCGGGGCGAGAAGGGCCTGCCGCTGATCGTCATGCCGCACGGCGGCCCGTTCGTCCGCGACAGCTGGGAATATGACGCCTGGGCGCAGTTCCTCGCCAATCGCGGCTATGTCGTCCTGCAGCCCAATTTCCGCGGCTCGACCGGCTACGGGAAGGAATTCGTCGACGCCGCCTCCGGCCAGTACGGCCGCAAGATGCAGGACGATCTCGACGACGGCGTCCGCACCCTCGTGCAGCGCGGCCTCGTCGACCCGAAGCGGGTCTGCATCATGGGCGCTTCCTATGGCGGCTATGCGGCGATGTGGGCGGCGGCGCGCAACCCGGAAATCTATCGCTGCGCGATCAGCTTCGCGGGCATTTCCGAGATGAAGACGATGCTCCACTACGACCCCGGCAGCTGGAGCGCGCGCCGCTATTATCGCGACTGGCGCGACCGCATCCGCGGCGAGGACAAGTTCAACCTCGACGAGGTCTCCCCGCTGAGCCGCGCCGCGCAGATCAAGGTGCCGCTGCTCATCGCCCACGGCGAGAAGGACAAGACCGTCCCCGTCATCCAGTCGAAGAAGATGGACGAGGCGCTCAGCCGCGCCGGCATCGCCCACGAATTCGTCCTCTACCCCGAGGAGAAGCACGGCTTCGCCAAGGCCGAGGATTCGATCGACTTCCTCAAACGAGTCGAGGCCTTCCTCGCCCGCTACAACCCGGCGAGCTGAGCCCTCAGGAGAAGAAGGCGAGCCCGCTCGCGCTCCCGTTCCCCGCACATTCCTTGAGCAGCGGCCTGCTCTCGCTGATCGGGCCCTTGCCGGCCTTGCCGGCCTTGTCGACGATGGCCTCGTGGAGGATTTCCAGCCGCACCCCGCGGGTTCGCGCCCGCGCTAAGGCCTGGGCGGTCCGGCCGTCCTGCGCATGTCGTGTCCCCCACCGGCGCCCTGCCCCTCGATGGCGCTCACGGGCGGGAGGCCATCAGCTCCGGCGCCGCCTGTCCCCGTCTCATTCGGCGGTGGCGCCGGGGTTCCCATTTGCGCGGCGAGCCGCTAAGGCCGCCCCGTTCTTTTGCTCAGGGATTTGAATGGCCAAGGAAGAGCTTCTCGAAATGCGCGGGCAGGTGGTCGAGCTGCTGCCCAACGCCATGTTCCGCGTCCGCCTCGAGAACAATCACGAGATCCTCGGCCACACGGCGGGCAAGATGCGCAAGAACCGCATCCGCGTGCTCGTCGGCGACGAGGTGCTCGTCGAACTGACGCCCTACGACCTCACCAAGGGTCGGATCACCTACCGGTTCAAATAAGCGCGCGGGCGGCGCCCGTGCGGCTGATCCTCGCCTCCGCGTCTCCGCGCCGCCTCGAGCTGCTGGCGCGCCTCGGCATCGTGCCCGATGCGGTGGTGCCGGCGGAGATCGACGAGACGCCGCGCAAGGGCGAGCTTCCCGTCCCTTACGCCGAGCGCTTGGCCGCCGAGAAGGCCGCGGCATCGGCAGAGGTGGGGGCGGTCGTCCTTGCCGCCGACACCGTCGTCGCCGCGGGCCGTCGGATCCTTCCCAAGACGGAGACGGAAGGGGAGGCGCGGGCAGCGCTGTCGCTCCTCTCGGGCCGCCGCCACCGGGTCCATTCGGCGGTGACGGCGATCGACCCCGCCGGCCGCGCGCGGCACCGGGTGTCGACGTCGGTCGTCGCCTTCAAGCGCCTCTCGGAAGAGGAGCTCGCCGCCTATCTCGCCAGCGGCGAATGGCGGGGCAAGGCCGGCGGCTATGCGATCCAGGGGCGGGCGGAAGCGCTCGTCCGGTCCCTCGCCGGCAGCCATTCCGGCGTCATGGGCCTGCCGCTCTACGAGACGCGCGCCCTGCTGCGCGCCGCGGGCTGGCCGCTTGGCTGAGTGGGTCTTCGAGGAGGGGATCGGCGAGCGCCGAGCCGCCTTGATCGAGGACGACGCCATCGTCGAGGCCCACATCGAGCTGCCGGACCCGCTGCGGCTCGGCACGGTCGCCGCCGGGCGCCTCGTCTCGATCCTCGTCCCCGGCCGCCGCGGCGTCGTCGCGACGGCGGCGGGCGAGGTGCTGGTCGAGCCGCTGCCCCCGGCGCTCACCCAGGGTCAGGCCGTCCGGGTGGCGATCGTCCGGGAAGCGGTGCCCGAGCCGGGACGCCCGAAGTTCCCGCGCGGGAAGATCACCGAAGAACCGGAGGGTCCCGGCCCCGATTTGCCGGAACGGCTCCGGTTGCGTCCGGTCGGCGCGCCGCCGGGGCCGGACCGGCTGGAGGCGGCCGGCTGGTCCGAAACCCTCGAGGAGGCTTCCCGCGGCGAAATCCCCTTCCCGGGCGGTTCCCTGCGGATGAGCCTCACCCCCGCCATGACCCTGTTCGACGTCGACGGCAGCCTCCCTCCCGCCGAGCTCGCCGTCGCCGGCGCCGCGGCGGCCGCGCGGGCGATCCGCCGCTTCGGCATCGGCGGCTCGATCGGCATCGACCTCCCCACCCTCGCCTCGAAGGCGGAGCGCGCCGCCGCCGCCGCGGCCGTCGACGCGCTGCTGCCGCAGCCCTTCGAGCGGACGGCGGTGAACGGCTTCGGCTTTCTCCAGATCGTCCGCCGCCGCGAGCGCCCCTCGCTTCCCGAGATCCTCCAGTCCGATCCCGTCGGCGCAGCGGCGCGGGCGCTCCTCCGGCAGGCGGAGCGGACGCAAGGGCCGGGCGCGCGCATCCTCACCGCCGCGCCGCCGGTCATCGCCCGCATCGAGGCGAATCCCGAATGGCTGGAGGCGCTTGCCCGCCGCGCCGGCGCGCCCGCAGCCTTGCGGCCCGACCCGCGGCTCGCCATATCCGCCGGCCATGTCCACGCCTCCCCAGACACGTAGGAACCGCACCGGCTGTCCGGTGTGCGGCAAGCCGCCGAGCGGCGCCCATGGCCCCTTCTGCGGCCAGGGGTGCCGCGACCGCGACCTCCTCAACTGGCTCGGCGAGGGCTATCGCGTTCCCGGCCCGCCGGCGCAGGAAAGCGACGCCGAGAGGCTGGACAGGGAGGGCTGAGCCCCTCTATAGGCCGCGCTTTCCGCGCCCCGGCCGGGAATGCCCAGGTAGCTCAGTTGGTAGAGCACGTGACTGAAAATCACGGTGTCGGTGGTTCGATTCCGCCCCTGGGCACCATTCTCCCCCACATTGGAACGCCAGGCGCATAGTGAGCGCTGCCATCGGCTACGCCTCTCCGGCGCACATTGTGCGCATCTATGCCCTCTCCCGGGCGGCGCCGCCTGTGCCCTCCTCACCTGAAAGCCTAATAGGCTGATCGGCGCGACTGCCAAGCGGGCGTGAACGGCGCCGCGCCGAGGCGCGGCGTCCGCTCTCACCCTTGCGGCGGCGCCTTCCTCAGAAGCGAAGCGAGAGGGTCACCGCGCCGCCATTGTCGGTCCAGTTATCGGCGAAGCTGCCCTGGTAGCGGGCGCCGATCCGGAAACGCCCGGCCTCGACGTCGACTCCCGCCTCCAAGTCGACTGCGTTGCGCGGCAGGCCGAACCCGGTGACGGTAAAGGCCGAGCCGGCGCCGGCGAAGGTCGCGGCCGCCGTGTTGCCGCTCTGGTCGAGGCGGTGGCGATAGGCAACGCTCGCCCGCGGCACGATCGTGGCGGCGCCCAGGCCGCCGATCGGCGCGGAGAAGCGCGCGCCGGCGGTGGCGAAGCTCGCCTTGTAGCTGTCGCCCGCGACGGTCAGGCGGCCCGCCCCGCCGGTCTCAGCGAAACCGTCGAGGTGGGTGCGGACGCGGTCGAAAGCGACGAACGGCGCAAGCGTCGCATCGCCGGGGAGCAGGTCGTAATCGGCCTCCGCGAAGAGGCGCGACGTGTCGCCGTTGAAGCTCGCGGCGGCGGGGCCGAGCGTGCCATAGAGGGTCCGCGTCGCCGAGATGTCGTGCCAGAAGAAGGCGGCGCCCGCCCGCGCGCCGAACCCGCCCGCGCGGTAGCCGACATGGCCGCCGACATATTTGCTGTCGACGTCGGCACGGCTCTGGCGATCGGCGAGGTTGTCGCGCGCGCTGCCGAGGCCGCCGCCAATGCCGGCCGAGAAGCCCTCGCCGGCCCAGCTGATCCCGGCGATGAAGCCATGCCCTGTCGCGCGGGCGGAGGCGAGGCCGGAGGCGGCGTCGACGTGGGTCGAGCCGGTGAAGCCGTCGCCCCACAAAGCGACGCCTTCCGGCGCCGTCCGGCTGTTCCACACCAGCGCATTACGAACGGCGCGGCTGTCGTCGGCGATGAGCGCCGGCAGCGTCGCGTAGATCTCACCGGACAGGGAGTTGAAGATTGCGGGCGCCTGGCTGTCCGACGATTGGAGGATCGCCAGGAAGACCGGGTTCGCCAGTCCCAGCGACTGCGCGGCGTTGGCGACGGCGACCTGATTGGGCGACGTCGCGAGGTCGGAGAACTTGCGGTCGTTGCGCGTCAGGAAAAGCGTCACGTCGTTGGCGCCATAGGCGAGGCTCGGCGTCAGGAATGCGAGGTTGGTCGTCACCCCATCGAACTTGCCCTGGACGCCGCCACCGGCGGTGAGGATCGTGTAGCGGGTCTGCGGTGCATAGGTGCCGTTCTGGGCAAGCACCTGCACCGAGCCGCCGGTCAGCGTGGCCGCCCCAGTCGCCGCGATCTTGTCGCTCGCCCCCGCCGCAGTGGCGTCGATGGCGAAAACCGATCCCGGCGCGAAGCTGACCGCGCCGCCGACGTTCAGCGTACCGATGCCGCCGATGCCCGGCGCGACCGTGCCGCCCGCCGCGGTGAGGCCGCCGATCGTGCCGGTGCCCTCCAGCCGGCCGGCATTGAGCCGGATCGGCGACGGGAGCGTGCCCGTCACGGCGAGCGTCCCCGCGCTGACAGTCGTCGCGCCGGAATAGCTGCTGGTGCCGCTGAGCGTCAGGCGGCCGGCGCCGCTTTTGACGAGCGGCCCCGCGCCGGTGAGCGCGCCGGCGAAGGTGGTGTCGGACGCCTGGTTCAAGGTGACGCCACTGCCGATGACGACGGTGCCCCCCGATCCGCCCGCCAGCGACGAGATGGTCGCCGCGGTCTTGGTGAATTCGAGCGTACCGTGATCGACGGTGAAGCCGATCGTCGGATCGGTGCCGCCTGCCAGTCGCAGGGTGCCCTGGTTGATCGTGGTCGTGCCGGTGTCGGCGTAGACGCCGTTCACCGTGAGGAGGCCCGCGCCGTTCTTAATGAACGCGCCGTTCCCCTGCACCGCGCCGAGGATCGTGCCGTCGCCGCTGCGGTCGAAGCTGAACGTGCCGGCATTGTCGAGGCTCGCGATCGAGAAGCCGGCGGTACTCTCGGCAGCGGAGGCCGTGGCGCCGGCGCCGATGGTCAGCCCGCCCGGAAGCGGCGAGACGATCAGCAGCTTGCCGTTCTGGACCGTCGTCTGGCCGGTATAGGTGAGGCTCCCGCCGCCCAGCGTCACGGTCGCGGGGCCGGTGAAAGTCAATCCGCCCGTCCCGCCGATGCTGTTGGCCTTGAGAGGATTGGATTTGGGATCGTTCAGGAACAGGAGCGATGCGTCGTTGGCGAAATTGACCACCAGCGTGCCATTCACCGTGAATGACCCGCTTTGCACCGTGGCGACGCCGCCCGGGTTCCGCACCTCCAGGCTCGAGCCTTGGGCGATGTTGACGTTGCCGCCGGTTCCGCCCGAGCCGGTCACGACCGTGGCGCCCGTGGCGGCGACCCAGTTGCCGCTGACGACGTTGAGCTGCTCGAACCCGGTGGAGGCGGCGAGCTGGCCAGTCGGATGCGCCGCGTCCTCCGCCACCAGGGTCAGCGTCTCGCCGCGCGCGCCGTTGCCTTGCACCGCGCCGGTGATCGCCGCGGTCGTGCTCATCGTCAGGTTTCCACCGACACGAATCGCAGCGGTGGCGCCGCTGACCGTCCCCCGCACCACGACGTCCCTCCCGGTGAATGCGTTGGCGTTGATCCCGACGCCTTGGTCGGAGGTCACTTTTCCGGTCGAGGTGACGGTGATCGTGGTCAGGGTGGAAGAGGTGCCGCCGTTCGCGTTGATGCCGTCGCTGCCGACGCCGTGGGCCGCTACGGAACCGGCCACGGTGATCGTGCTGCCGCCGCCGGTCAGGATGCCGTGCGCCGTATCGCCCGAGGTATCGACGACGCCGGTCGCGCCGATGGTGATCGTGGCAGGGCTGAAGTTGTGGAGCTCGAATCCGCTCATCGTGCTGGTATCGATGCCGGTGGTGAGCTTCCCCGTCGTGCGAACGGTGCCGTCGACCTGGACCGTGCTGTTCGTGACGACGAGGCCCGCATGGTTGAACCTCTCGTTGCCGAACGTCACCGTGCCCAGGTTTTCAATCAAGCCGCCTGAGTTGAGGGTGAAGGTCGAGCCGTTGGCCACGAACACGGTGGCGCTCATATTTCCGGTCGTGCGGACCGTGCCGGAGACGGAACCCGTGGCGCCGTTGAGGCTCACCCCGGACCCGCTCTGCGCGGCCGACCGGATCAGGCTCCCGGCTTCGGTCGTGAGCGTTCCGCCGGGCGATATCGCGACGACGGGGGCGAATGTGCCGTTATCCTCGACGATGCTGCCGTTCAGCACCTGCACCTGGCCGCCGGTCACCGGCCCCTGCGTCGGATTGGGCGGGGTCGCGTCGCAGACGGTGGTCGTGCCCGTCGTCGTGCATTTCGCGAAGGCCGGCGCGCTCGCCATTGTCGCGACGCCAACGAGGAGCGGACTCGAAAGAAGACGAACCTTCGAACCGACATTGAACGCCATCGTGAACTCCCTGAGACAACTGACCGATTCGGTTGCTTTTTATCTGCCGAAACGGATGATGATTCGGCTTTCATGCGACGGTCTCCCGCCGAGAGCAAGCGAGCGATGGGAGGGGAAGGGCCATCGGCCGCCGAGGGTCGCACGGCCCTCAAGGCTGCGCTCCCGCCCGGGCTCGCGGCAGCCCGAACAGGCGCATCCCCGCTCCGGCGGGCGGGATCGCCGACGGAGGCGACGACGCTTCGTCGCCGTGGCCGGAAGCTTACCCTTCCGCTGACGGCGCAATCAGGCCGCGGGCACCGACTCGCGCCTTGCGGCGTCGCCGGCGAGCCCGTGATAGTCCCTGAACCAGTCCACGAACCTTGGGATGCCTTGCGCGATGGTGGTGGTGGGTTCGAAGCCCAGGTCGCGCTGGATCGCGCTGATGTCGGCGTAGGTGTCCCGCACGTCCCCCGGCTGCATCGGGAGCAGCCGGCGCTCGGCCTTGCGTCCGCAGGCCTGCTCGAGCAGGCCGATCATGTAGGTCAACTCCTCGGAGCGGTGGTTGCCGATATTGTAGAGCCGGTGCGGCGCGCGGCTGCCGCCCGCTTTCTCCGCCCCGTCGTCGGGCGCAGGATTGTCGAGGCAGGCGACGATGCCGGTGACGATGTCGTCGATATAGGTGAAGTCGCGGCGCATGTTGCCCTCGCCGAACACGTCGATCGGTTCGCCGGCGAAGATCGCCCGGGCGAACATCCACATCGCCATGTCCGGCCGGCCCCAGGGCCCGTAGACGGTGAAGAACCGCAGCCCCGTCTGCGGCAGCCGGTAGAGAT
>Ga0207690_10003089_pt1 | contig 10030 bp, 10 predicted proteins | sample KBSC23metaG_FD_184315 | JGI IMG/M metagenome (GOLD analysis project Ga0207690, IMG submission 184315) | Corn rhizosphere microbial communities from Kellogg Biological Station, Michigan, USA - KBS C2-3 metaG (SPAdes) (version 2) | ecosystem: Host-associated > Plants > Roots > Rhizosphere > Soil ...
AAACTCACCACCCCAAGATGAGGGTGGGCGAGCACTGACAAGGTTGCTAGCCGAGGTAAGACTCTCGATCGGCGCGAGGCCGGCCCTGCCAGGCTCGCCCATAAAGGGGGAGCGGCCACGGGAGATTGACGACAGGGTCTATGCTCGATCCCTGCCGGTCTTACACGAGGCTAGCATTCCTCGGCCGCGTTCTCTCATGGCACGAAAGCGGCACGCGAAGTCTACGAGCCGCTCACTGTTGACACAATACACTACCAAACAATTCAGAATGGGCTGATGTGCTCCTCATCCGCCATGTTTAGACCTGTGAACAGGGCATTCTCGCTCAGGGGCGCGGCCGCGGATTGCCTCGTCAGGCGATCATCTTCCCTGGCAGCGGCTACGTCTTCGTGTTTCGTGGCCGGCAACGCATGGTGCTGTTTTGCTGACCGCTTGCATCGAAGCGCAATGAGCATCTCTTCTGACGTATCTTGTGATCTGCACAGTTGACGACGTCTCCTTACGGGGCCAGCAACTGGCCGATCAAAGCACCCCCACAGCAGCCTCTACCCGTTCTACAAGGGTGTTGGTAAACGGCCCGTGATTCACTAGAATCCCCAGCAAACCATTGAGTTTGCTGGGGATTCGTTTTTGCCGAAGATATTTTCGGGAGAGGACGACCCCGCCGGTCTCCCTCCTTCCACCGAACAAATCGCTGCGCCCGCACGGGGTGCTGCAGTCGATACTCGTGCCAAGCGACCGGCCGCAGGGACTGCGGATCAATGTACGGTGCCGACCGCTTTATGGAGCTCATCCGCCGACGATTGAGCCCGCTGGAGCGAGCTGTTTCGACCTCCAGTGCTGCCGGCCGCGTCTGGTATGGCTACGCACCGTACAACCCTCGAGTTATCGAGAAGCTGCTTCTCATTCTCCGGGTGTATTGGAGCTACTCCTTTGTGCCAAAGGACAGCAAAGACGGAAAGACTCCAGCAGAACGGCTTGGCCTAGCGAAAGGCCGCGTGCGTGTCGAAGACATTGTGTACTTTGACCCGCACATTGAAGGGTGAGCTAGCGGCTCGCAGAAGTGCTTTCGAAGCATTGTCTGGGCTACAATTCCGCGAAGCAAGGTGACGCTTCTGACACCAGAAATGCGAAAGGGCGCTTATTAGGCGCCCTTTCAAAACCGGCCCCGGAGTCTGAGCACTGACTGTTTAGCACTCCGCTTGCGCGGGCGTGGCCAGGAGAAGACCTCACCGGGGATTACCGTCAAGAGTATAGCAAGGTCACATCCACAGATGCAAGACTTCTATCCAGCACTTGTCAAGACGTTCTCGTCTGCTCGGCTGCATGCGTATCACGATGGCGAAAGCAACCCGCTCAACCTGGATGTAGTGGCCCGCTACGCACACAACATGGCCGTTTCGCAGAAGCTGACGCCGGCGCTGCACAGCGTCGAGGTTGGGTTGAGGAATAACATCCACGAGGCGCTTAACGCACAATTTTCGGACCCAGAGTGGTATGACCGACCAGGCCTACTGGGCGCCAAGCAACAAATGCAGCTTGCGTCCGGGCGTGACAAGCTTCGCAGTGCCAACAAACTCGAGACTACGGACCGGCTTGTTGCCGAACTGACACTTGGATTTTGGGTTGGCCTGTTCTCCAGCAACTATGAACATCATCTGTGGCGCGCCAACCCCACCTTGCTGGCTGCCATTTTTCCGAGGGCGCCACGCCATGTTCGAAATCGGGCAAGTATCAGCAAGATACTTAACCCGGTGCGGGACCTGCGCAATCGAGTTGCTCACTGGGAACGAGTTGCTCACGACCCGTCGCTCAACAGCCTAAAGCAGGATATCGACCGCGTCGTGGGGTGGTTGTGTCCGGCCGCGCGCTGTTTGCTCGAGCATTCTGACGCCTTTGCTGGGGCGCTTTCTCCTAGCGCTGCTGCTGCGGCACGCACGCAGGTCGGTGCTTGCTTTAACTTTGAAGAAATTTGGTCTCTCTAAAGCGCAACGCACCGGCCGCTACGGGGCAGAGAAGAAAAAGAGCCCCGCAGGGCTCTTAAAAATCACTCTCGTCGCCTGCGATTCCAACACCTTTGTGAACGGGTAGACAGCAGCCTCGGCGCGCTCGCTTTCTTGCTTATGCTTGTTGTTTCGGTCATCAGGGCTTTCCTTTCCGTCCGTCCCAGGTTGGGCACCAGACGCGTGCGCTGCGCCCAGCAGGCCAGCTTAACCCGTACGACTTCTAGCAATCGGCGGTAGATCGGACAGGCAGCGGCCTTCTCTTCCATTGCCGTATCGACGAGCACCCGGTCAAACTCAGATGCCTTAACGGCCCTATTCGCGCGGCAGCCGCAGTAGTGGGCCATCAGTTCCTCGATGCAGGCTTCGTTCAGCGCCTGTCAAAAATCTCTTCGCCCGGTGGGCGAGGCTGGAATCTCCCAAGAATCCATCAGATCCATGTTGCTCGGGAGCTCTACGCCACACATGCTTCCTGTCAATCCATTCTTAATCTGGCTCCCCGACGTTCTGAAGCAACCACGCAAATATTATAACATCAACAATTAAAAACATTCAATGCAAAAAGTTTAATGCGCAGCTATAAATAAATAGCCGTCATGATTTTAATTTACTGGCGGGTATAAGTGTTATTGTCAGAGTTGATATTTTTCACGAAAAGTTGGAGGGATCATGTTGAATTTGAGTAAAAAACTGTCGCCCTTGCCCATTCTTGTCGTGGCCATTATTACCTCCTCCCCATTTTCTGTTGGTGCGCAGGGGGTTTTTCAAAACATGCAACTGCGTAGCGCTGCCGTGGACGCCGCAGGCACGATACTAGATGGTTCTTCCTGGATTTCCAGCGTCTCACCGGGTTCTACCGGAGTTTATAAAATAACGTTCTCATCCCCGTTTTCAGCCTCACCGAATTGTCTCGTCACAGCAGACTCCAATTCTTCGCGTGATCCGGCTGAATTTATTGCAACAACCGTGTTTGACCCTAACAATCTGGCATCAGTCACGGTCAGGATGTTTCGACACGCCCCTGGGTTGCTAGGTGCACTTCCAACGATCACCCCATCTGCAGGTGCATTCCGCCTGATATGCATGCCGGATCAGAGGAGTTTCAACCTGTTTTCTTTCGTGCTTTCCAATGGCGCCGCACAAAGTGGAACCGAGTGGATCAGCAATATTCAGCATGGCCGCACTGGACAATATGCTATTACTCCGGCGAACGGCGTATTCCAAGCTGGCGCGACAGGTCAAAACAAGATGTGCTTCGCGCAAACGGAAGTAACGTCAACGGAGTCTGGCCCGGGTTATGCTGAAGCAACCATATCACCCTCTGGAAATGGTATTGCTGTAACAACGTATAATTTAGCTGTTGACCCTGTTAATCAATCTACCGTGACCATGGTCCCCGCCGATAGGGCCTTTAAGCTACATTGCGAGGGTTTCCGTTGATCCATCACTTTTCCTGAGAAGAATTCTTGGCCGGTTCACCGGTCAAGAATGCAAATATCTATACGCACTGATCGCCTCCCACCCCGGGTTCGATGAGACCCCAGCGCTTGAGAGCAATGCGATCATAGACAATCAGATTAAGTCGAAGGCGGACGCTGCGGGGGAGCGGGCGTGAAGACGGTGATATTTGTTCGCCTTTGGAGTCGCGCTGCGATAGCCCTCTGACCGCAGGGCAGTGAGCGCCGAACATGATGCATTTGGGACGTGTCGGCAATAGTGGGATCGTTAAGCCCTAGCACGCCGCCGATTGAAAGCCATCTGATCGGCAATGAGGATGGCGCTGTCGCAATCGTCCAGCATACCTGTGCGTTCGGCTGGCTCCATGGGGCGCCCGCACAGTCGGCTTGCGCCAGCAAATCGTGGCGCGCCAATTGAGCTGGACGATGTGCGAAGCCACCCCCGCCTGGCGCAACGCGCAATTTTGTCATCAGGCGTGTGATGTAGATGTAGAGCACCGGAAATTAGCTACCGCAGGCGTAGACGGAAATAAATCTGTCACTACATCGCAAATACAAGTGTCAATTCGCGTGACGCAGAGCTCGCATCTCGCATCGCCGAGAGCAGCATTGACGTTCAAACAGCTGGCGCCGGAGGAGGCCTGATTTCTGTCCATGTAGAAATCAGGAATGACTGTGAGAACACGTGCATCCGCAAGCAGCTAGAAATTGGCCACAGCACTCTGGCCGGTCGCGGCCAGCCTGATCACTGCTGGCCGACGCCATGGGCACGCGCAGCACTTCAGATCGTGCAGATCCGTGGTCTCGATGGTGGGTGCCGCCTCGACCGGCGTGGGCCGGCGGTATCCAGGGCGTGTCGCGCCATATCCCGCAGGTGTTGTGGCTCAGTCATCATTGAGCGCTTTCATGCCTTCTGCGCCAGCCGCGCAGGCAGTTGCGGCATGATGCGCTTCATGTGTTGAGTTGCGCCGAATCCGCACCTCCCCTGGGTCAGGATTCCGTGCAAATCAACAGCCAGAAGGCAGGATGGAGCACCGCGTATCTGGAAGCCGTGCTCGGGTTATGAGGGCATTCGTGCAATTGCCCTAGGATGCCCCCCCTCGCAATGCCTAGCGCATGGGCTTTCGCCATTCGTGCGCTGATTTGTCGCAGAAGAGGAACTTCACCCGACGTATCACTTGGTGCGCTAATTTGTCGCGGAAGAGGAACCTCACCCGGCGTATCACTTGTCTTGAATATCGGGAGAAGCAGTTCTTGGATCGTACCCGATCCCAGCGCCGCCATCCATGTGGACGTCTGAAAAATCGATGCCGCATGCGTATCCCAATACCTTGCGGGCAAAGGCCAAAGGTGTCGACGTCACGGCCCATTTCGTGTCAATCGCCAGCGCCCCGGGGCATTGGATCACGCCGCCGAGTTGCGGATTCGCCGATTCGCGTTTTGCCCGCATTGTTTCCCAATGATTTTTTCTGGTTTTATCAATGACTCTCGGTTTTACCCCCTCTTCCTCGTCCTCTTCCTCTTCCTCACCCTCCGCCATCACTTCCAGCGAAATTCCCGCTTCGGTATCGTCGTCGGACACTCCGGAGGCCAAGTTCTACCAAGACCTCCAGCAAGTTCGCCAGGGGCAAATGACATACGTCACGAGCCACGCCTACAAAAGCGGCACGTTCACCGGCACACTCCGCGACGGCAAGCCGTATGAAGGCTTCGCGAAAGACGTGGACATCATTTACAAGAAGTTCGACGGCGTCGTGAAAGAAGGCGCCTTGGCCTATGAGAATCGCACGCGCATGCAGCGTCCGGATACGGTCACGCCGTTTCAACAAATCCTTCGCCAAGGGGAAACGCCGTTTCAGCGCCTGGAAGCCGGTGCGGTTTATTCGGAAGGTGACGAGCAAGTACGCAGGAAGGTGCTGAATTACGACCTGGACTACGTCGAACTTAGCACAGACGAAAAATTCGATATCACCAACGACAATCAGCGTCGCTTTTTCGACACCGTCTTCGCCAAGGAAATGCTCACGCGAGTCTTGAGCGACCCTAAATCAGCCAGCGAGCTGCGACAGTTCTCGGACAAAACGTTCGATCTGTTTTGCACGAACATCCTGTCCGAGTACCTCGACGACTGGAAGCTGGCGTGCGCGGGCAAATACACCGGCAAAGACCAACGGCTGCAACAGTTGAGCACCCAGACAGTGCGCGCGCACGATGCCGTGGAAAATCTGCCGCTGAGCGCCGAACAGAAGCAGCTGTGTCTCGATCTCTACGAACGACGCTACCTCAACTACCTGGTCGACGAGACTGACGCTTACAAGAACGACCATCCCAAGGGCATCATCAAATCCAAGACCAACCCGCTGTATTTCAAGCGCGGGCGGCTCGATGGTGATTTCGCCCTCAGGGACAGCATGCATGCTGGAATCTTACGCAACATCGATCAATGCCCCCCCGACCTGCGCTTCTCCCAGGTCCCGGAGAAAGATCCTGACGTCACGCCCGGGCTCTATACGCGTTGCCCCGACAGGCTGCACATGGCGAGTCCCGATGAGGCATTGGACAATGACCCGGACAGTTGGTTGAGCCGCAACTTCCTAAGTGGCACTACCCCCTATGTCAACGGACTGTCCGGGTCGATGCTGATCGAGATCGGCGGGCTGACGTACATCAAGGAACACCTGAACAAGGAAAAGCTACGTACGGGTGAGAGCGGCAAAGACTTTCTCGCGTCCCGGGACATGATCCCCGTGCTCGACAATTACTTCCGCGCGCTGGCTGCCCTGTACGTCTACCTCGACGGCGGCCACAGCCTGTTTGAAATTCAGTCGTCGTTCAAACAAACGTGGATCGCCCCGGCGCTGACCAAGGTCTTCAAAGATCCCCAGTGGGGAAAGGTCGGACAAGATCTGTACCAAGACGTGGACACGTTCAAGGCAGCCTGGCAAGCCACCCGTCAATTCGACAACGTCGTGCGGAACAAGCAGAACGTGCATCGGGCGTTACGCGAAGCCACGGCGGGACGCCAGTCGTCGCCCGATATGGCATCGTTGCCGCTCCGGCAAACCGAGGCGGCTCGTCATGCCTTGCATCGCCCCAATCCGGTGCTCATGCAGGAGTTGAGCGCGGCGGCAGGCGTATTGCATCAGATCGTCGCGCGTCTGGACGACGCTGCTAAAACCGAAATCGGGGCGCATTTGTCGGCACCTGGCCGTCTGCTGGACGGACAAAAGCCGCAGGGTCTGCTCGATGCGCTGCGTCGGGTACATCAGTCCGGCAAGACGGCCGCCTCACCCGCCAGCAGCGCCACTGACCGCGCCGTCGTGCTGGCTCTCATGGGCGACATCGGCGGATTCTTCACTACGCCGAAAAACGCCAGCGAGGCCCTCATGACGCAGCTCAAGGCCGAATTCGAAACGCTCGGCCTGCAGGTGCCTACAGCGCAACAGATCGAGCGCATGCGCCAAGTGGGCGGTTCCGCCGCCGTCGGCCCCACCAAGCGGGCGGAACGGGAAATCGTGGTGCCCCCGACCCCCGAAGCTCGCCCGTGGCGTGCCGGTGTTCACAACACGGGAGCGGCGGCCGACGCAAAACTCGGCATCGCGCCGGAAGACCGGATTCGCCCCAACCAATGGGTCGAATTCAAGATCGCCCCGACGCGCACCGAGGCAGCAGACGAGCCCTTCGTCGGCCATATGTCGGCGTCGCCGTCCGAGATTCTGCAAGCATGGGACCTGCTGAGCGGTGAGACGGCAGAGCATCAGTATGTCAAGCTGATGCTCGAGGCGCACAACGCGGAAGACGACGCTCAGCCGATGGCACGCCTGTCCGACGACGAGCGCGCCCGCCGGCTCGCTCGCGCGGCGGGGACCGCGGCATTTCTGGTGGGCCTCGGCTACCACAGCGCCGTGGAGGTCCTTGAGGGCACACTGGCCTATACGGGCCAAAGCCTGCGCAGCGGCAACATTCTGCAGGCTGGGCAACGCGACGCCGCCGATATCTTCGGACACGGCGCGGCGACCGATCTGATGTGCGAACTCTTCGAGACCCACACCGTCAGGGCATAACACCTGCCTCAGACTTGGATTCCCGCGCCGATCTCGGCCGGGAATCCGGTCAACCACCGGCGTTGATCGGCCTTTCCACGAAGGCAATCAGATTGGCGACCGGCCGGCCCCCCCCCTTCTGCGCCACGCAGATGCGTTCACCACTGGCGGTCATGGCGACCAGCGCGAGCGAGCCGCCGCCGTCCAGATTCGTCGACGAGTTGGGCGGCGTGCTCAATTTGTCCAGCCGGCTCACGATCTGCGCCCACTGTGTCAGGCTGTAGCCTGCATCGGGATTATTGTCGCGGTCCCACGCAGTCCCCACGATCAAGCGTGTCTTCCCCGCCCCCGACGACGCCGGCTGACTGATGGCGGCCCGAGGGTGCCGCGAAACAGCGTGCTGCAGGCGGCCAGGCGTGATATCGGGCCGCCACGCGGGGTCGGTTCTCTCGATATCGTATTTGGGGTCCGCCAGGGTCTCGTCCGTGACCACAGGTTTGCCGCTCTCCGAAAGTCGAGGCGCCACTTCGATGCACGAGCCATCCTCGAACTCCAGCAGGCGGTAATCGTCAGCGTAGTCCTGCGGCAAAGGCAGACCGGGTCGCTCCAGCCCATCGCTGACCATCTTGCCGATCGAAGCGTTCTCCGGCGCGTCCTCACACGCCATACGCTTGTGATTGAAGAACCCTCCGTTGATGCAAACGAAACTGCCCGTGCCGTGGCGCGCCAATGCCAACGCCTGCTCCCAACTCAGCTGTACCGGGTTGATCAAGGCGCCGTCCCGATCGGTCACGACCTTGCCTGAGTAACGCCTACCGTCGATCACCACATAGGCCAGTTCTTGAATATGCTGCGGGGTATCGCGCGCCTCGAACGCCGCCGACAATCCCGTGCGCTCGAACAACGTCCGATCGCCCCGCAAGCGCACGTAAATCATATCTTTCGCAATGGTTTCGACACGCACGCATTTGCGCGCACGCACGCCCTGCCAAGCCGCCCGGTAACGTTCGGCAACACGACGCTCCGGCGAGCCCGCCTCGCTTCGATTCGCCGCGCCGGCGAAGTCCAGTTGCAGCCCATGGCGCCTCTCAGGAACGGGATATGGACTAAAGTGAATATTCTGTTTATTGACGATCTTCATACTGAAAAACTCCGGGGCACGACAAACCATATTGGGCCAAGATTTGGGAAATCCTGCGCGTTTCGGATTCGTCACTATGACACGTTGCGCGGCGAGAAAATTCCCGATACGGGGTTGTAAGTCGGAACTGCCGAAAGTTCCGCCCGCTGCGCTCACTGCCGGAGCGCTAGACCGCAAGAGCGGCCGGACAAGCTTTAGGCATCGGGGCAAACCTGCCCGGAAGCCCATCAAGGCCGTTGGAGATGGGTTTAGCGTGCAATATTTCTGTTTTCTGAAGCGCCCCTACGACGCGATTTGACAAATTTAATCCGGACATATGCGAATTGACGAAATTATTTTGGCGGGACTGTCAATAAAGTTTTCAACTCGTTGACCGGACGCCTTGATCTATTGGGATTCTGGAGTGACAGAATTAATTTGCTCTACGGTTGTACGATCCTGAGCCAGGGCAATTGCACGAACGCCCTCATAGCCCGAGCACCGTTTCCAGATACGCGGTGCTCGATCCTGCCTTCTGACGCTTGATGTTTAAACTGGTCTTGCCGGAGGTCTCTCGCTTGAGCAGATTCAGGCTCATGCGCCAGAGGATGGCTAAGTTTTCGGCTCCGTCCCCGACTCGAATACGGCTGTCATCCTCGTTGAACGTCATGTCCAACACCCAGTGACAGCAATTCTCGATGCCTCAATGCGAGCGCACCGCTGCCGCGAGCTGTTCGGGGCAGCGCATCTCTGCGTGCCTTCGTCGTACGAGCGGCGCAGGCTTTTGCCGTCAATGGCGATCAGGTCCCCGGCCAGGGCCGGAATCAACTGCTGCATCCAGCGTACGAAGCAGGCTTCGAATTGGTTCGGGTCCAGCAGGCTGAAGACACGGCCGAAGGTGTCGTGCGAGGCCACGCCGTTGGCAAACGGTAGATAGCGCCGCAGCCAGTTCAGTTGCAGCTCGGCCCAGTCCGTGACGCTGACCCAGGTGTCCGCGCCGCTGCTGACGCCGCACAGGGCGGCGAACAGCAATTCATCCAGCCGGTGAGCGCAGGCGCACGAGCGCGGGTCGGGCAATTGCACCCAGCACTTCAAGCATCTCGGGGCTTGGGCCAGACTGGGTGGGCGCTTGCATCGTCGGAAACAGGATCACGGAGCCGCTTTCATACCACGGAAAGGCGGCTGGCTTCATGCAATTGCCCTGGGGTAGTCGAACAGCCTCTCGGCATAGGATTTGGACTTCCCCGCGAGAGCAACCAACTGTGGCAGGCCCACGCCAATCAAACCACCGGCAGTTGCTTTCGCGAGACCCGGTGCACGGCCTGCGTCGCTACGAGGATCGGCGCCGTCCCGAGACGGCGAAGGTCGTCGAGGCCAGCCGCGAGATGCACCAGACCGGAGCGACTC
>Ga0207690_10003094_pt1 | contig 10022 bp, 9 predicted proteins | sample KBSC23metaG_FD_184315 | JGI IMG/M metagenome (GOLD analysis project Ga0207690, IMG submission 184315) | Corn rhizosphere microbial communities from Kellogg Biological Station, Michigan, USA - KBS C2-3 metaG (SPAdes) (version 2) | ecosystem: Host-associated > Plants > Roots > Rhizosphere > Soil ...
CGCTGCAGCCGTGGGCGACGACGCTGGCGCTGCTGCTGGGCGCGATCGCGCTGTACGGCGGCCTGGTGCTGGCGCCGGCCGACTATCAGCAGGGCGATGCCTACCGGATCATCTTCATCCACGTGCCCAGCGCGTGGATGAGCATGTTCATCTACGCGGTGATGGGCGTGGCCTCATTCATCGCGCTGGTGTGGCGGATCAAGCTGGCTGAGGTGATGGCGATGCAATCGGCGCCGATCGGCGCGGCGTTCACCTTCATCACCCTGGTCACCGGCTCGCTGTGGGGCAAGCCGATGTGGGGCACCTGGTGGACCTGGGACGCGCGGCTCACCTCCGAGCTGGTGCTGCTGTTCCTGTACCTGGGCGTGATCGGGCTGTACCACGCGTTCGAAGATCGCCGCCAGGGCGCGCGCGCCGCCGGCTTCCTGGCCATCATCGGCGTCATCAACGTGCCGATCGTGCATTTCTCAGTGAACTGGTGGAACACCTTGCACCAGGGCAGCACGGTCAACGTGTTCGGCCACTCGAAGATGGCCTGGGACATGCTGTGGCCATTGCTGACCATGGTGCTGGCGACCAAGCTCTACTACATCGCCAGCCTGTTCCGCCGCGTGCGCACCGACCTGCTGGATCTGGAAGGCGGCAAGGACTGGGTACGCAAGATCGCCGAAGACGAGGCCGACCGATGAGCGCGCTGCAGCACTTTCTGGCGATGGGTGGCTATGCCGCCTATGTCTGGCCGGCCTACGCGATATTTTTCATCGTGCTGATCGCCGACAGCGTCGCGCCGCACCTGCGCCGGCACCAAGTGTTGCGGGAACTTCGCGCACGGCTGGCCCGTCAGAGTGCCCGCCAGCAACGTCATTCCCCACCTTCCACGCCGTCCGCCTGACGGACGGGACACGCCATGCCCATGAACCCCACCCGCAAACGCCGACTCGTCATCGTCCTGCTGATTCTCGCCGCGGCCACGCTCGCCACGGTGCTGGCGGTGGTCGCCCTGCAGAACAACATGAACTACCTGCTCACCCCGAGCCAGGTGCAGTCGGGCCAGGCCAGCGATTACCAGACCTTCCGCCTCGGCGGCATGGTCAAGGCCGGCTCGATCCAGCGCGCCGGCGACTCGCTCAAGGTCACCTTCACCGTGGTCGACGCCGGCGGCGCGATGCCGGTCGAGTACACCGGCATCCTGCCCGACCTGTTCCGCGACAACCAGTCGGTGATCGCCACCGGCCACATGGACGGCGCCCGCTTCGTCGCCACCGAAGTGCTGGCCAAGCACGACGAGACCTACATGCCGAAGGAGCTGAAGGACGCGATGGCCAAGGCACACGAAGGCAAGAAGGTTGAACAGGCCGGGAATGGGGAATCGGGAATGGGAAACCGCAACCCATGAACGCCACGCCCCACCGCTCGCCTGCATTCCGGAGCACATTGCCCATGCACGCCTCGACCCGCTTGACGAATCCCGAATCCCGAATCCCGAATCCCGGCACACAACCATGACTCCCGAACTCGGCCAACTCGCACTGATCCTCGCCCTGCTGCTGGCGCTGGCGCAGGGCGTCCTGCCGTTGATCGGCGCCTGGCGCGGCAACCGTGCGCTGATGGCCGTCGCGCGGCCGGCGGCGGCCGGCCAGGCGGTGTTCGTGGCGTTCGCGTTCGGCATCCTGGTGTGGGCCTTCGTGCACTTCGACTTCTCGGTGCAGTACGTGGCCGACAACTCGAACCTGGAACTGCCCTGGTACTACCGCGTTGCCGCGGTGTGGGGCGCGCACGAGGGTTCGTTGCTGCTGTGGATCCTGATCCTCAACGTGTGGACGGTGGCACTGGCCGCGTTCAGCCAGAAATTGCCCGAGGTGTTCGCCTCGCGGGTGCTGGCCGTGATGGGGCTGATCGCGGTGGGCTTCCTCGCCTTCATCGTGTTCACCTCCGACCCGTTCGGACGCCTGCTGCCGATGCCCGGCGACGGCGCCGATCTCAACCCGGTGCTGCAGGATCCGGGCATGACGATCCACCCGCCGGTGCTGTACACCGGCTACGTCGGCTTCTCGGTGGCGTTCGCCTTCGCCATCGCCGGCCTGCTCGGCGGCGAGCTGGAACAGGCCTGGGTGCGCTGGGCGAGGCCGTGGACGAACGTGGCCTGGGCCTTTCTCACCTTGGGCATCGTCGCCGGCAGCTGGTGGGCGTACGCGGAGCTGGGCTGGGGCGGCTGGTGGTTCTGGGATCCGGTGGAGAACGCCAGCTTCATGCCGTGGCTGGTCGGCGCGGCGCTGATCCATGCGCAGGCGGTGACCGAGAAACGCGGCTCGCTGCGCGCGTGGACGATCCTGCTGTCGATCTTCGCCTTCTCACTCTCCCTGCTCGGCACCTTCCTGGTGCGCTCGGGCGTGCTCACCTCGGTGCATGCGTTTGCCTCCGATCCGCGCCGCGGCGTGTTCATCCTGGCCTTCCTGACCATCGTGGTCGGCGGCTCGCTGCTGCTGTACGCACTGCGGGCGCCGAAGGTGGTCGGCGGCAAGTCGTTCAAGGTGGTATCGCGCGAGACGGCGCTGCTGATCGGCAACCTGATGTTCGCGGTGGCCGCGGCGATGGTGCTGCTGGGCACGCTGTTCCCGCTGATCGGCGATGCGCTGAACCTGGGCCGGATCTCGGTCGGGCCGCCGTATTTCGGTTTCCTGTTTCCGCTGCTGATGGCGCCGGTGGTGTTGCTGATGCCGTTCGGGCCGTTCCTGCGCTGGGGCAAGGGCGACGCGTCCGTGCTCAAGAGCCTGCTGCTGCGGGTGCTGATCGCCGCGCTGGCCTGCGCCATCATCGCGGCCTTCCTGGTCGACGGAAAGCTGAAGGCGATCGTCGGCGTGGCCGCCGCGACATGGATCGCGGCGGGCGTGCTGCTGTACGCGTACAAGCGCTGGCGCGAGGCGCCGCGTGGCCGACGCTATCCGGGCGAGATGGCCGGCATGTTGCTGGCGCACCTGGGCGTGGCCGTGTTCGTGGTCGGCGTGCTGCTGTCTGAATCGCTCAGCGTGACCCGCGACGTGCGCATGGCTCCCGGTGAAATCCAGCACATCGGCAGCTACGACTTCCGCTTCGACGGTGTGCACCGCGTCACCGGCCCCAACTGGAAGGCTGACCAGGGCGTGGTCACGGTGACCCGCGACGGCAAGCAGATCATCGTCATGCATCCGCAGAAGCGCACCTACCCGCGCGGCCAGGTGCAGACCGAGTCCGCGGTCGACGCGGGTGCCTTCCGCGATCTCTACGTGGCGCTGGGCGAACCGATGGACGCCGGCAACATCGAAGGCGCGTGGGCGCTGCGGCTGTACTACAAACCCTTCATCCGCTGGATCTGGGGCGGTGGCCTGCTGATGATGCTGGGCGGTTTCACCTGCGCGGCGGACAAGCGCTTCCGGGTCAAGCGAGCCGCCGCCGTCCGCGAGGATCTGTTGCCGCAGGAAACCCGCGCATGAATCGCCTGCTGCCGTTCATCGGCTTCATGCTGCTGGTGGGCCTGTTCGGTTTCGGCATCTGGTGGAACACCCGGCACGATCCGAACGCGATTCCCACGCCGCTGCTGAACAAGCCGGCGCCGGCCTTCAACCTGCCGAAGCTGTACGAACCGGCGCAGACGGTCAGCAAGGCCGACCTGCTGGGCCAGCCCTACCTGCTCAACGTGTTCGCCAGCTGGTGCATCGAATGCGGCGTGGAGCATCCGGTGCTGCAAGCGGCGGCGCCGACCCTGGGCGTGAAGCTGGTCGGCTACAACTACAAGGATGCCCCCGCCGATGCCAAGGCCTGGCTGGCCGCGCACGGCAGCCCCTATGCCCTGCTGATCGCCGACGAGTCCGGCCAGACCGCGATCGACTTCGGCGTCTACGGCGCGCCGGAGAGTTTCCTCATCGATGCCAGGGGCGTGATCCGCTACAAGCACATCGGGCCGATCACCCCGGAGATACTGGCCACCAAGGTGAAGCCGGCGATCGCGGCGATGCTGAAGGAAGCGCCATGACGCGAACATGCCTGCGGATGCTGTTCGTGGCCTTGCTGCTGCTCGGCGGCGCGGTTCACGCGCAAGCGATCGAACCGATGCCGTTCAAGGATCACGCCCAGGAGCTGCGCTTCCAGCACCTCACCCATCAGCTGCGTTGCCCGATGTGCCAGAACGAGACGCTGGCCGATTCCAACGCGCCGATCGCACGCGACCTGCGCAACCAGATCTTCAAGCTGATGCAGCAGGGCAAGAGCGACGACGAGATCAAGCAGTACCTGGTCGCGCGCTATTCCGATTACATCCTGTACGACCCGCCGCTGAAACCCGGCACCTGGCTGCTCTGGTTCGGCCCGCTGCTGATCCTGCTCGGTGGCGCCGGCGTGGTGTGGGCGGCGATCCGCAAGCGCAAGCGCGACGGGGCTGGGGCAACAACGGTCGGCGAGATCGCCGACGACGGGGAAGATTGGTGAAGATCGCTTTTATCGTGCTGGCCGCGCTGATGGTGGCGCTGGCCCTTGCTGTCCTGCTGGTGCCGCTGGTGCGCCAGGGGCGCCGCTCCGGCCGCAGCCGCGGCGTGTTCGTACTCAGCCTGGGCATTGCCCTGGTGCTGCCGCTGGGCACTGGCCTGCTCTATCTGCTGGTCGGCACGCCGGCGGCGCTCAACGGCGTTTCCGCCCAGGCCCGGGCGGCGATCAGCCTGCCGCAGGCGATCGCCGAACTGCGCGAGCACCTGGCGCAACAACCCGACGACCAGCAGGGCTGGATGCTGCTGGCGCAGACCCATTCGATGCTGCGTCAACCGGGCGATGCGCGCGATGCCTACGATCACGTGCTGAAGCTCGACGCCAACAACGCCGAGGCAATGGTGGGCTGGGCCGAGAACGACTCGATGCTGCGCGCCGACCACAAGATCGAAGGCCGCGCCCGCAGCCTGCTGCAGCGCGCCGTGCAGTTGCATCCGGACAACCAGCGCGGCCTGTGGCTGCTCGGCATCAGCGATTTCCAGCGCGGCGATTACCGCGCCGCCGCGGCCACCTGGCGCCTGCTGCAACCGCAACTCGAGCCCGGCTCCAGCGTGGCAAAATCCGTGGCCGAACAGATCGCCGTGGCCGATGCCCGCGCCGGCGGCGCCCCGGCAGATACGTCCAGCAGTGCGGCGGCGAGCAAGCCGCAAGGCGCCTCCCTGCAGGTGACCGTGACCCTGGCGCCGGCGCTGCAAGGCAAGCTGGCCGAGGGCGACGTGCTCTACGTCTATGCGCGCGCGCCCGATGGCCCGCCGATGCCGCTGGCCGTGGCGCGGATCGACCCGGTCAGGCTTCCAGCCACGGTCACCCTCAACGATGCCATGGCGATGACGCCCGCGTTCAAGCTGTCCTCCGTCGAACAGGTCTTCGTCGGCGCACGGATCAGCCACAGCGGCCAGCCGACCGCCGCGCCCGGCGACCTCGAAGGCGACGCCGGCGTCGTCGCGGTCATACGCAAGGCGCCGATCCAGATCGTCATCGACAAGGTGCACTGACGGTGGGTGACGCCAGGCGCTATTTCCCGCTGCCCTCGCCGTTTCCAATGAAGCGCGGCGGCGCACTGCACGGCGCCCATGTCGCCTACGAGACCTGGGGCACGCTGAACGCGGCACGCGACAATGCGGTGCTGGTGCTCACCGGCCTGTCGCCCAGCGCGCACATGACCTCCTGCGCGGAAGATCCCACGCCGGGCTGGTGGGAGGGCATGGCCGGGCCGGGCAAGGCGATCGACACGGATCGCTGGTTCGTGATCTGCGTGAACTCGCTGGGCAGCGACAAGGGCTCGACCTGCCCCGCCTCGATCGACCCGGCCACCGGCGAACCGTACCGGCTGACCTTTCCCGAGCTGGCGCTGGAAGACGTCGCCAACGCCGCGCATGCCGTCGCCAGCAGTCTCGGCATCGACCGGCTGGCCTGCCTGATCGGCTGCTCGATGGGCGGCATGAGCGCGCTGGCCTACATGCTGCTGCACCCGGGCAGCGTGCGTGCCCACGTCAGCGTGGATACCGCCCCGCAGGCGCAGCCGTTCGCGATCGCGATCCGCTCGCTGCAGCGCGAGGCGATCCGCCTCGACCCGTATTGGAACGAAGGCCGCTACGACGACGCCAACTACCCCGACATCGGCATGAGCATCGCGCGCAAGCTCGGCGTCATCACCTATCGCTCGGCGATGGAATGGAACGGCCGCTTCGCCCGCATCCGGCTCGATCCCGAACAGCGCGAAGACGAGCCGTTCGGCCGCGAATTCCAGGTCGAGTCCTACCTCGAAGGACACGCCCGCCGCTTCGTGCGCCAGTTCGACCCGAACTGCTACCTGTACCTGTCGCGCGCCAGCGACTGGTTCGACATCGCCGAATACGGCCACGGCAGCGTGCATGAAGGCCTCAAGCGCATCCGCATCGAGCGGGCCATGGTGATCGGGGTCAGCACCGACATCCTGTTCCCGCTGCAGCAGCAGGAGCAGATCGCCGAAGGCCTGCAGGCCGCCGGCGCCCGGGTGGAGTTCGTGGCGCTGGACTCGCCGCAGGGCCACGACGCCTTCCTGGTCGACATCGAGCACTACAGCCCTGCCATCGGCGGGTTCCTGAACCGGTTGGCGACCACATAGTTGCGGCGCTGGTAGACTCAGGCTGACCTTCGCATCATCCGAGACCGCCATGCTCACCCTAGATTTCCCCGGCAGCCGCACCCTGATCGACGCGATCGACACCGCCGTGGTCAAACCCACCACGCACGAACTCACCGACAGCCTGCGCAACAGCCTGTGCCAACTGATCCGCGACAAGGCGGTGACCCTGCCCGCATGCGTGTTCGAGGCGAACCCGGAGCACTATGCCCGCCGCGAGCTGTACCGCAGCGAGAAGCACGGCTACTGCGTGGTGGCGATGACCTGGGGCCCGGGCCAGGGCACGCCGATCCACGACCACGACGGCATGTGGTGCGTCGAGGGGGTATGGAACGGCGCACTGGAAATCGTGCAATACGAGCTGCTGGAGCACGACGCGCAGCGCTACTGTTTCCAGCCGGTCGGCTCGATCCAGGCCGGCGCCGGTTCCGCCGGCAGCCTGATCCCGCCGCACGAGTACCACAGCATCCGCAACCCCAGCGACGACTCGGTCACCGTCAGCCTGCACATCTACTCCGGCCCGATGACGCGCTGCTCGGTGTTCCAGCCGCTGCCGGAAGACCGCTGGTACGGCCGCGACGTGCGCCAGCTGGGCCTCGACCGCGTGCATTGAACCCGGCATAATGCCCGACTCGCACATGCCGGTGTGGCGGAATGGTAGACGCGGCGGACTCAAAATCCGCTTGTGGTGACACAGTGGAGGTTCGAGTCCTCTCACCGGTACCAGATTATAAAAAGTGTTGTATTTCAATAATTTGATAGGATGACCTAGCTACGATTAGGTCACCTGATTAGGTCGCCTTGAAGAAGCCCGAGGGAGACTTCGGCGCGTTCGCATTATCGAGCACCACCGTATCGCCATTCACGTGGCCACCACCGCCCCGTCCTGCAAGGTCAGCACGTCGTCGCCGCCGCACATATCGATCGTGCCGCTGCCCGATATAGATATCCAGTGGGCTGCTTTGGTCCACGCGCGGAAATCACACAGATCCACAAACAGCGTTTTCCCGGTAGATCAAGCCGGTTCAGCAAACCGCCCGAGTTCGGGAACAAACGGTGCATAGGACCGCCAGCGCCCGACCGAAGTCCTGTAGACGGGCTGACGCGCCTGCCAGACGCTGGCGGACATGACGGGCGACGCGTCATTTGCAGACGCCGTAACCGCAGTGCCCGTCCCGATAAAGTCGCACAACCTGGCTAGGGTGTCGTCAGGTTCGGTGACCAGCGTTTCGTAATCGAGCTCGATGATAGGCAACTGCAACTTCTGCTTCCAGCACCGCAGCAATGCATCGTGTCCGCCCATGCTTGTCTGCATGTCGTCGAAGTCATAGGCGAAACCGAGATCGGGATGCGCGAAATCCTGGCCCCACAGCGACAGCATGGTATCGGGGCGGTTCCGACGCAGGTGGATCACCCGGGCTTTCGGAAACATCGCAGCGACGATGTGCAGGTACCGGAAATTCAGCGGGTCCTGATCGAGGTACCGCATGGCTGGCGCGTCATCCTGGATCGCCAGCGTGCGGTACAGGTTGGCCGCTTCGGCCAAGGCGGCACGGCTGTTGAGGTGCCCGCCGGCAATCAGCTGATCGGCGATGAAACGCAACGTCCGCATCTCGCCCCGATCGCGGGCATCGGTCGTGCGCGCCAGCAACGTCGCGGTCAGCGTGGTGCCGCTACGCGGCAACCCGACGATGAAGACGGGCACGAAATCGCCGTTGTACGCCGCGCTTGCAACCGTCACCTCGTCACGTGCTCGCGCGGCGATGAACTCCCGCCAGCCTGCGCGATCCCAGTGCCCTGTCGCACGAACCATGGCGTTGGCCGAGCGCAGCGTCCGTGCCGCGGCGGCGTAATCGGCAAGATCATTTTGCGCCTTGGCCAGGGCGAAGCCGGCGGACGCGCGTGAACGCGGGTTGAAACGCGCATCGGCGAAATGCCGCGCGAACCGCGCGATCTCGGAATCCGCACTATCGGCATAGCGCCGGGTATTGGCCAACGCTCCCAGCACATGGTGCCGGTCCAAATCGATGCCGCGGTCCAGGGCCATCAGGTAGCGAGCGCGTGCAGTTTCGAAATCCCCCACTTCCCGCGCGACGTTACCCGCCAGCATCAGCAAGGCGGGCGAAACCGCGCCTCGCACCAACGCTCCTTCGCAAATCTGCTCCGCCGCGGTGTGCCGATCGCACTGTCGGACAAATTCCACGCAGCGCAAACTCATGTCCTGCTCGAAGCCGCACGCCCGACATAGAGACAACAACGTTGCGGCCGCCGCGCTGAAGCGACCCTGGCTGCGCTGTACCTCGGCCAGAAGAACGCACACGTCTTCCCGGGCCGGGTCCGACGCCTGCAGCGAGCAAAGCAATGCCTCGGCCTGCGCCGGCTCATTGGCCTGGAACAGCGTCCTTGCCTCGGCGAGCCGGGCGTCGCGGATAGCGGAGGTGGTGGCCTGCATGCTCGGATCCGGGATGGGTGCACCATTCATCATACCCAGTTCCCCTGCAGCAGCTCCGACGCCGCGGCATCCATGAGCCGGGGAGCATCACCCAAAGCCTAGGGCCAGCAAAAACCGCGGCACGGTCAGGGTCTCGACAACGACCGCACAGCAGGTCGTCGCGGTCAACACGGCACTTGACCTTGCAGCGGGGACTCGTGTGACGCCCGGTCTCGCCCTGCCCTGCCCCGGTAATCCGGACGATTTTGACTTGCCCATGGCACCGGCCGCACGATTCGGCGAAGCACGGGTTCGCAAGCTCGCCTCGTCGAAGAAACGGAACGCGATTTTTTCGGATGAAGCTGTTCAAGTCCATCCCGGGGTTGCAGTGCTCACGAGTCGATGAGTCATGCGAGGCATGCGTCGTCCCCGGGGCGTGAGAATGGTCCTGCAACAAGAGCTCCAGGGCCCGCCGCAAGCGCGTGGGACCTGACGCAAAAAGTGAGATAAGGTTGACCCAGCCCGCTTCGGCATTGCATCTTCGTGCACCTGCTGAAACGGGCTTTCACAGGTCCATCCAGAATGTCGTGACTGAAGTTCTTCTCCGGCTCCAGTGCTAGATCGAAGCGGTGGCGCCACGCCCCTAACATGAGGAAACCCCCGTGGAAATGAACGATTCGGTGCACTCAAATCGCCGCAATTTTCTCAGGACATCTGCACTGGGCATGGCGGCACTGCCGGCGGTCATGCTCGGCGGCAGGGGTATGGCTGCCGAGCCCGCAGCCGAAGCCGTAAGGTTGCCGCCGTCCATCCTGGCGCTGAAGTCGGTGACTTCGAAGATCGTGCCGATCACCGACGCCGAGCGCAAGGCGCGGCTGGCCAGGGCGCAGCGGCTCATGGCGGACAACAAGATCGACGCCATGTACATGGACGGCGGCAGCTCCATGGAAT
>Ga0207690_10003100_pt1 | contig 10007 bp, 11 predicted proteins | sample KBSC23metaG_FD_184315 | JGI IMG/M metagenome (GOLD analysis project Ga0207690, IMG submission 184315) | Corn rhizosphere microbial communities from Kellogg Biological Station, Michigan, USA - KBS C2-3 metaG (SPAdes) (version 2) | ecosystem: Host-associated > Plants > Roots > Rhizosphere > Soil ...
ATGCAGTTGCAAATATAAGAGCAGGGGCCTATAAAATGCGTAATGTTAATAAAGTTATATCATCAATAGCTTTTGATTTTACCAGCATGCTCGATTCGTTCAGCAGCTTCTGGTTAAACTTGTCGGGGTGCAGGTCGCCGTTCTCCAATATAAAGTCCATCAAAATATCTTCGTTCCAAACTTTGGCATCTTCGGGCTCATAATCCAATAAACCATCGGTATAATTGAATATCAGGGTGCCGGGCTCAATATCAACCTCGCCCTGGTTTAAAAACGGCAGCTCATCAAAAACACCTATCATGGTGGTGCCAAACTTGAGCGGCACCGTCTCGCCGTTCAGGTATAATATAGATGGGTTGTGGCCGGCATTAATATAATCGAGCCGGCGTGTTTGCTCATTATATTTGGCCAGGAACAGGGTAATGAATTTTTCGCCCTTGGTTATTTTTAATACGATCTGGTTAAGGCGTTCCACCAGGGTGGTCAGGTCGTCTTCTACCGTGGCCCATGCACGCAGGCTGGCCTGGAAATTTGCCATCAGTAACGCGGCCGATATTCCCTTGCCCGATACATCGGCAATGCACCACAAAAACTCATGGTCGTTCAGGCGCATAAAATCGAAGTAGTCGCCGCCAATGTTTTGGTGCGGCAGGTACCTCGAGCCAATTTCTACCCCGGTTTCCATGTGCAGCCTTTGCGGGATGAGCATATTTTGTACCTCGACAGCCAGCTCCATTTCGCGCTGGAAACGCTCAGCCTCTATCCGTTCGCGGAACAGTTTTTTGTTTTCCAACGCCACCACGATAACGTTCATCAGGGTTTGAATGAACGCGAGGTCGTTATCCAGCATTTCTTCGGTGGTGTTAAAATCGCCCACCAGGGCAAATGCCAGTAATTTACTTTTATGATAAATGGGGATGAAGTAATCGTAGGTGCCTAAAATAGGATCGGAATGATCTGAAAGACGTGTGGGCAGTTTAAATTTACTTAATTTTTTACAGGATTTATACAGGGATGTATTGCCCTCAAACTCGCCGCCGTATTTTGATACACACGTATAGCTTCCAAATTTTTCGATCAGGAAGCGCAGGGTGCCAACAGCCAGGTAATTTTTTAAAATTACTTCCAGCATCTCAACCAGTACCTGTGTTGAGGTGTTTTTATTGATCGCCCTGGTTACTTCAAGTAGTGAGTTTAATTCGGACTGCCGTTTAAGCAGCAGTCTTATCAATTCATCCTCGCTATTGTTCGGGTTGAAACTCTCCATTAAAAAGTTAAAGATATATTACCGAAAATATGGAAAAAAAACTTTATCAAGGCATTTTTTATACCACGATAAAACAAGATTAATAAATATGATTGTTGCACAACGGTTTAATTGTGTAAAATATACACTTGTCAAAAGTAAAAAATAAACGGTTATATCATAAAAAAAGCGATGAATTTTAAACACATCGCTTTTTTGTATGATAATGATCATATCTTACCTTAACCTCGGGTTTAAGAATGCTATGGTATGCGCATAGGCATCGGTAGTGGCGGTACTGTTATAGGCGGGGTTGCTCGGGTTTGAAAAACCATGGTTAGCATCGTATTGATATACGGTTAGCTTTTTTCCGGCGGCTTTCATATTAGCTTCAAACTGCGCAACTACCTTTGGGTTTATCCATTGATCCTGGTTGGCAAATATGCCCAGCACATCGGTATTAATAGTTTTAAGCTTGTTTACCTCCTGCTCGGGCATGCCGTAGTACATAACACAGCCAACGGCCTGTTTGCTGGCAAGCAGGGTGCTCTGCAGGCTCCAGCCACCGCCAAAGCACCAGCCAATGGTTGCAATGCGGGCCTTTGCACCGGCATAAGCAATAGCGCCTTTTATAATGGCGCGGGCACGGCCGTCGGTAACGCTTTGCATGTATTTCCCTGCATCCTGGCTGTTGGAAGCCACTTTGCCATCGTACAGATCAATAGCTATTACATTCACATTGCCCAGGTCGTTATATAATTTTTCCGATTCCTGTTTAATGTAATCGTTCAGGCCAAACCACTCATGTACCACTAACAGGTAATTGGCGGTCGGCTTTTTCGCTTTCAGTTCATAAGCATTCGCTGTTTTGCCATCGGCGGTTGGGTAGGTAATGTTTTTACCTATGGTGCTTTGAAAATGAAAAGCTTTGGGATCAGGGTGCGCCATTACAAACTTTTTGCTGGATGCCAGCATGGCAAACTGTTGTGTAGGCGTATAGTGGCATACCGCTACCTTGCTTTGCGCGAAAACAAAGGTACCGGCTAAAACTAAAATTAAAAACAAGACTAATCTTTTCATAAATGATGATTTTGAGGGGTTGATTTTGTAACGGATTAACGCGGATATTGTTTAATTGGTTGCTTTGTTTCTGCGCGCAGCCGCATTTATCTGTTATAAAAAAGGCCCCTCTGCTCAGCGCAGAGGGGCCTTTCAAATCAACAGTTAGTATTTTACCTGCCGGCACTTTGCTCGGCTTGTTTTTTCATCTGATCGTTGGCAACAATTACAATTTCTACGCGGCGGTTTTGCGCACGGCCCTCAACTGTGGTATTATCGGCAATAGGCTCAGTATCGCCTTTGCCTTGTGTGGTTAAGCGCGATGGGGCAACCCCTGCAGCAATAGCGTAAGCCCTAACGGCTTCGGCACGGCGAATTGACAGATCCATGTTGTGAGCTGCTGAGCCGGTATTGTCGGTATGGCCAACAACCATAATATTGGTTTGAGGGTTGTTTTTTAAAGATATTGCCAGCTGATCGATATTAGTTTTAGCAGCAGCCTTCATATCAGATTTATCGATATCAAATAAAATACCCGAACTGAATTTAACAATGATACCCTCGCCCTCGCGTTGTACTTCGGCACCGGGAACGGTATTTTTAATTTCAGCAGCCTGCTTATCCATATTACGGCCAATAAGCGCGCCCGCTGTTCCGCCCAGGGCGCCGCCAATAATTGCACCCAATGCAGTGTTACCTGCTCTTTTACCTATTATCGCGCCGATGGTTCCGCCGGCGCCCGCGCCAATGGCGGTTCCTTTTTGCGTTTTAGTTAACGAGTTACAGCTTGTACCCAACATAGCAGCAGTAGCCAAAGCTATACCGAATGTTGCCAATTTTACCTTCAAAGTCTTCATTTTTTATATGTGATAGTTCTGTTTAGACAGCTAAGTTACAAAGTAAGTGCCAAATACAATTTATGATACCTTTGTAATTTACTAATTACGTGCAAAAAACGATAACTATTTTGGGATGTGGCTGGCTGGGACTCCCGCTGGCGGTTAAGCTGACCCACTCGGGCTGGAAAGTAAAAGGCTCCACAACTACTCCCCATAAATTAAATACGCTTGCTATAAATAATATTGACCCTTATTTAGTACAACTTAAGCGGTTAGATATTGCCGACCCGGGTTTTTTTGACAGTGATGTGCTGCTCATCAACGTGCCGCCATCGCTGCGTAAGCAAACAGAACAGGAATATCTTGCCCAAATGACAGAACTGGCGCAAGTTGTAACAGCATCGCCGGTAAGGTATGTGGTATTTATCAGTTCGACCGCGGTTTACCCGGAATTGAATAAAATGATATGTGATGTGAACGAAGTGGATAGTGATAACGCCCTGTACCGATCGGAATTGTTGTTTACACAAAACATCGCTTTTAAAACAACCGTTATCCGCCTGGCAGGTTTGATTGGCCCGGGCAGGCATCCATCGCGTTTTTTTGCGGGTAAGCAAGGTATCCCAAATGGAAAAGCTCCTATTAATTTAATTCACCTGGATGATTGTATCGGGATAATTGAGCAAACTCTAATTCAGCAAAAGTTTGGTTTTACCTGGCACACTGCCGCACCAACGCACCCGGAAAAGCAGGAGTTTTATACTGCCGCGACCAAACAGGCGGACTTAGCCTCGCCGGGATTTATGGATGAACTGAAAGACTGGAAGATCATCAGCAGCGATAAGATTACAGATGAGCTTGGGTATCAATTTATACACCCAGACCTGATGGCCTGGCCCGGTAATTAGTTACTCCGGGTTGCTGGCGGCAAAAGTATTGCCCTGCCTGATATCGCCGGTATCATACCCCTTTTTAAACCAATAGGCGCGCTGCGCGGATGTTCCGTGGGTAAAACTATCCGGCGAAACATGGCCCTGGTATTGTTGCTGCAGCCTGTCGTCGCCAATGGCGTGGGCGGCAACCAGCGCCGAATCAATATCGGCCCGCTTTATCATTACGCCTTTGCTAATGCCACGGGCAACATAATGCGCCCAAACGCCCGCGTAAAAATCTGCCTGTAATTCCAACTTAACCGATAGCTTATTATAGTCTGTTTCGCTTAGCCTGCTACGGGCCTGCTCCATTTTAGCCGAAACACCAAACAGGTTTTGTACATGGTGCCCAACTTCGTGCGCGATGACATAGGCTTCTGCCGACTCGCCGGGCGATTGGAATTTCTCACGCAGCTCATCAAAAAAGGAAAGGTCGAGGTATACTTTTTGATCTTCGGGGCAATAAAACGGCCCGGTGGCCGAACTTGCGAACCCGCAACCGGCATCAACACCGCCCGAAAAGAAATGCAGGGTTGGTTTTATATAAGTTTGATTATTTGCGGTAAACAGGCTATCCCAAACATCTTCGGTTGATGCGAAAATTACGCGGCTAAACTTTTGCTGCATGCTTTCGTTAGCAGATACCCGGGAATTAACCTGCTGATCGGCACCCTGGTTACCACCGCCTAATTGGGAAATATTAACCCCCGTAAACATATAAATAAGAAAGCCTATAATACCTACAACGCCGCCGCCCAGTGCCAATCCCCGGCCACCACCACTGCTGCTGCCTTCTTCTACATTATTGCTTTCGCGCCCGCCAAACCATTGCATAATTTAATTTTTAGTTAAATATGCAACACGGTTTTTTAAAGGTTGTTTTAGTTATGCGGTAAAAGCCACCAACGCCTTTTCTATTCTTGCAATGGTTTCTTCCCTGCCCAACAGTTCAGCAATATCAAATACATGCGGGCCAAATTTGCCGCCAACCAGCATAATGCGGAAAGGCAGCATTACATCGCCAATTTTAAAGCCGGTTTCTTCGCACAGGTATTTAAAATCGATCTCCAGTTGCATGGCTTCCCAGCTTGGTACCTCGCGGTATTGGCTAATGAGCGAGCCGAAAAAGTCGGTTTTAGTATCGGTCCATTTCGGTTTTACGGCATTCAGATCGTACTCTTTTGGCATTTCAAAAAAGTAAGCGCCCTGCTGGTAAAAATCGGTTAGCAGTGTGCAACGGTCTTTTACAGTGTTTATCACTTTTAGCAGCAAATCCTCATCGGTAACAACCACGCCTTTATCCTCCAAAACAGCTTTCGCTTTCAGCTTTAAGCTTTCAGCATTTAGCTTCTTTATCCACTCGGCATTGTACCATTTGGCTTTTTCGAAATCAAATTTAGCGCCCGATTTATTGATGCGTTCTATCGAGAATTTCTCTACCAGTTCTTCAAGCGTGAATATCTCCTGGTCGGTACCCGGGTTCCATCCCAGCATACCTAAAAAGTTCAGGAAGGCTTCGGGTAAAAAGCCCATCTCGCGGAAGCCGGGAGTAGTTTCTCCGGTTTGCGGGTCTTTCCAGTCCATCGCGTATACCGGGAAACCAAATTTAGCGCCATCGCGCTTGCTTAGTTTACCGTGGCCATCAGGCTTTAATATTAAAGGTAAATGCGCCCATTGCGGCATATCGGCGGCCCAGCCAAGGTATTTCCATAGCAGGATGTGTACCGGTGCCGATGGCAGCCATTCTTCACCACGGAAAGCGTGGGTTATCTTCATCAGGTAATCATCAACCACCACGGCTAAGTGGTAGGTTGGCATCCCATCTGCTTTCAGCAGCACCTTGTCGTCAACCTGGTTGGTTTCAAAAATCACGTCGCCGCGTATCATATCATGAAAACGCACACTCTCATCTTCGGGCACCTTAATGCGGATAACATGCGGCACGCCCTTATCCAGTAAATGCTCCACTTCGCCTGTTGTTAATGACAGCGAGTTGCGCAGCTGGCTGCGATGGAAGTGGCCGTATTGAAAGTTTGGCACTTCTTTACGTTTGGCATCCAGCTCTTCGGGGGTATCAAAGGCGTAATAGGCATGGCCATGCGCCACCAGCTTTTCGGCATACTCACGGTATATGGATTTGCGTTCGCTTTGGCGGTAAGGGGCATATTGGCCGCCGGTATGCGGGCCTTCGTCGGGCGTAATGCCGCACCAGGCAAGGCAGTCTAAAATGTATTGTTCGGCGCCTTCAACAAAGCGGGTTTGATCGGTATCTTCAACACGTAAAACAAAAGTGCCACCATGTTGCTTTGCAAACAGGTAGTTAAACAATGCGGTACGCACACCGCCGAGGTGTAAACCGCCGGTTGGGCTTGGCGCGAAACGAACACGGACTTTAGAAGTTGACATGGGGCAAAGATACTTTGATTTCGGATTTTGGATGTTCGATTTCGGATTTATTTTTTTGGATTGCTTTATGTCAAAATGGTTAATAAATTGAAAAACTCGTTAAATCCGAAATTGAAAATCCGACATCCGAAATAAATAAGTAATTTGGGCATTCAGATGAATCCATACGAACAGAAACGGCGCTGGAAATATTTACTGCTTGCATTCGCGGTAGTAATAGCCAGCGGGTCGTTATTATATACTAAATTTTTGGTAAGGGGGCTTGCCCGTGCAGAGCGCACCAGGGCACAGATATGGTCGATCAGCATCAAACAACTGGCCTTTTTAATGGATGATAACGACTTTTACAATTACGTTACCTCTGTGCGCGACAGCCTTTCTGTTCCGGCTATTATCGTTGATGAGAAGGGCGACTTTGTAACTACAAAGGGCCTCGACTCAACCAAAACTTGGATTGCGCCCACGGCCGATAACCCGCTGATAGTAAAAAAGGGGCTTAAATACGATGTAGCCTACTTTAAGGCGCAGCTGGATTATATGAAAAGCCAGCACGACCCGATAAAGATTAATACCGTTAGCAGCCAGTATTGGCTGGTTTATTACCAGGACTCGGTTTTGCTTACGCAGTTAAAGGTTTTTCCATATATACAGCTATCCGTTATCGCGGTGTTTTTGCTGGTAGCTTATACGGCATTTAATACTTCGCGAAAGTCGGAACAGAACCAGGTTTGGGTAGGATTGGCTAAAGAAACGGCACACCAGCTTGGCACGCCCATATCATCCATGATGGCGTGGATAGAGCTGATGAAGGATAAGTTTAACGCCGAGAACGACCCGCTGATAGCCGAAATGGAGAATGATGTGAAGCGCCTTGAAATTGTGGCAGACCGTTTTTCGAAGATCGGATCGAAGCCCAAGCTGGAACTGCATTCGGTGTATGACGTGGTGAAAGATTACGTGGATTATTTTAAAGTACGCGTAAGCAATAAAATACATTTTGAGCTGGTGGGCGATGAAACATTAGAGGCAGGTTTAAACGTCCCTTTGTTTGATTGGGTGTTAGAAAATCTGCTGAAAAACGCGGTTAACGCCATTGATGAAACCGGAACGGTACGTGTAGAAATATCATCGCACCCTACTAAAAGGCAGGTATTTGTTGATGTTACCGATACCGGTAAGGGCATACCGCGCTCTAAATTTTTAACCGTTTTTCAGCCTGGTTATACTACGCGTAAGCGTGGCTGGGGCCTGGGGCTATCGCTCACCAAACGGATGATAGAGAATTACCATAACGGGCAGATATTTGTAAAAGATAGCGAACTGGGTAAGGGAACCACCTTCCGTATCATATTAGAAAACCAAACCACATACGATGAATAAGCCGGGACCAGAAGAATACGTGCCGTTTTATGCCACCTACATCAGCAAGGTTGGCGGCGGCGATATTATTAAAATTTTAGAGGAGCAAATGCACAGTACTTATGAGTTGGCTAAAAGCATCCCTGCCGATAAGGCAGCATACGCTTACGCCCCCGGTAAGTGGACCATTAAAGAAGTATGGGGCCACATGGCCGATACCGAGCGTGTAATGGCATACCGTGCCCTGCGCTTTGCCCGGAATGACAGCAGCGAACTGCAGGGTTTTGACCAGGATGACTATATGGCTAATTCGCGCTTTAATGAGCGCACATTGGATGATCTGGCCGAAGAGTTTAAAACCCTAAGGCAGGCAAACCTGTACCTGTTAAAAAACCTGAACGAGGAGGAAAAAAAGCGGGGAGGATTGGCTAATGGCAACCATGTTACTGTTAACGCGCTGTTGTATATTATAGCGGGGCATGAGCATCACCACATTGGTATTTTAAAAGAACGTTATTTATGAGCAATCTTTGGTTTGGCGAGCCGGCGGTGAGCGATATTAATGATAGGCATACTAACCACATTGGCGCTTTACTTGGTATTGAGTTTACCGAAATAGGCGACGATTATATTAAAGCCACCATGCCGGTTGATGCCCGTACCCACCAGCCTTACGGTATTTTACATGGCGGAGCATCGGTAGTGCTGGCCGAGAGCTTGGGCAGTATAGCCTCGACCCTGATCATCGACACGGAAAAGTATATGGCTGTAGGTTTAGAGGTAAACGCTAATCACCTGCGCCCGGTAAAGGCGGGCAAGGTTACCGGTATTTGTACGCCCATCCATATTGGCGCTAAAACCCATGTATGGGATATTAAATTATATGATGACCGTGGTAAGATGAACTGCGTCAGCAGGCTCACGGTGGCGATAGTGCCGAAGAGTTCATAGTTGATGGTTCATAGATCATGGTAAAAGAAAAATAGCCCATGATATAGTCACAGTAGTTACTATGAGTTGATGGTTTACGGATAACAGAAAAAGTTCATAAATGATAGCCTGGCATATACCATGAACTATCATCTATGAACTATGAACCAATTATTCTTCCAGCCTGTTATCTTTTTTATCGATAGTTTCTTTCTTTTCGATAAGGTATGAGGCAAACAAACCTAAACCACCAAATATGGCTATTAAAGAAAAGTAAATGGCCGGATTATCCGGATCGCCGTTGTGGTTAACAGACGACATTAAGGTGTGGTCGATTATGTTTGCCAGGAACAAACCTAAACCTGCACCCATTAACAGGAATGCCCATTTTAAGTACTGAAAAGGCGCCGGCTGCACTTTGTAGGCCCGTGGGTCCATGCCACGTTCTATCATGGCCATTCTTTCTTTATTGCGCAGGTGAACTATTCCGAACACCATCGCGAAAAAGCCAATGGGAACCAGGATGGGGATGAGTAATGCTAAATTGTGAGAATCCATAGTTTTAAAATTAAAAAATTTATGTAATTAAATTTCTTGTTTGTGTTATGTAAGCTATGACTACCTCATTTTTAAACAGGTTACACCCGGTTACAAAAAATATTCAGAAAAGTAAATTGATGCTGTTATATTAAATGTATATTTAAGTGTAACCTCAAAACGGGTTCGCGCGTCAGAGTTGTTATATATATGCAAAGCAAGCTTACAGATATAGAACTGATAGACCAATCGCTGGCCGGTAACCAGGCGGCGTACGCCATGCTGATAAAGCGCCACCAGCGTTTTGTATTTACGCTTGCGCTGCGTTTTGCCAAGGGCCGCGAGGATGCCGAAGAGATTGCGCAGGATTGTTTTGTTAAAGCGTACCGGTCGCTGGCATCGTTTAACAGGCAATCTAAATTCAGTACCTGGCTGTATACTATTGTTTATACCACGGCGATGACCTTTTTGCGAAAAAAGCGTGTAGATACCACTTCAATTGATGATGAGGATACGTATATTCAACTCGAAAACCAATCGTCGGGGTTGGAGAATAACCTGGCCGAGCAAAAATCAAGGTCGTTTTACCTGAACCAGGCTATTGCGCAATTACTGCCGGATGATGCCATGATCATCACCTTGTTTTATAAAGGGGAGCAATCATTAGAAGAAATAGCCGAAGCCATGGGGCTGGAGGCC
>Ga0207690_10003101_pt1 | contig 10006 bp, 14 predicted proteins | sample KBSC23metaG_FD_184315 | JGI IMG/M metagenome (GOLD analysis project Ga0207690, IMG submission 184315) | Corn rhizosphere microbial communities from Kellogg Biological Station, Michigan, USA - KBS C2-3 metaG (SPAdes) (version 2) | ecosystem: Host-associated > Plants > Roots > Rhizosphere > Soil ...
AAGGATACGACCTGCTCGTCGCCGCCGACGAGCCGCTGGTCGACGCCTCCTCGGGCTTCCGCAACATGGGCGTCGAAGTCCGGTCGGTCGAAGCGGATTTGTCGACCGAGGAGGGCGTCAACCGGCTGCTGCAGGCGGTTGGAGACCGGCCGGTCGACCTGCTCCTCGCGAATGCCGGGCACGGCCTCGGCCGCGCCTTTTTGGAGCAGGACCCGCAGGAGTGGCGCCACGTCGTCGACACCAACATCACTGGGACGCTGCTGCTGGTCCAGCCGATCGCGCGCAGGATGGCGGCGCGGGGGGAGGGGCGGATCCTCTTCACCGGCTCGATCGCCGGCCACCTCGCGGGGGCGTACCAGGCCGTCTACAACGGCTCCAAGGCCTTCGTGGACAGCTTCGCCGCCGCGCTCGGCAACGAGTTGAAGGAGACCGGCGTCACCGTCACCTGCCTCAAGCCCGGCGCGACCGACACCCATTTCTTCGAGCGGGCAGACATGATGGACACCAAGGTCGGCACGTCGAAGAAGGACGACCCCGCCGACGTCGCCCGCACCGGCTGGGACGCGATGATGAAGGGCAAGGAATCGGTGGTCCACGGCCTCGTGAACAAGGCCCAGGTGCTGGCGTCGGGCGTGCTGCCGGAGTCGGCGACCGCAATGCTCCACCGCCAGCAGGCGGAGCCTGGCACGGCGAAGGAGTAAGCCCGCGGTTGAAGGGGCCCACCCCTCAATCCCCTCTCGGAAATTCGGGAGGGGAGGTTTAGCGCCGGTCGGTCCGATTCCTCTCCCCTCCCGGATTTCCGGGAGGGGCCGGGGGTGGGCTCTTCGCGTCCAGCCATCCCCCGTCCGCCAGCCAGTCGGCCAGCCGGTCGGGCCAGTGGAGGATCGAGATGCGGTCCGATTCGTCCAGATTGAAGGCGTGTCCCGCTTCCGCATACATGTGGAGCTCGGCCGAGACGCCGGCCTTGCGGAGCTGCTCGTAGAGCGCGACGGCGGGGGCGGCGCAGCATTCGTCGCGCGAGCCAGCGACGATGAAGGCGGGCGGCGCCTGCGCGATGGCGGTGCCCGGAATGCCGTGGGGGCCGGGGAAGACGAGAATCTGGAAATCGGGCCGCGCGCTTTGGCGGCCGACGGCGTCGGGCGCCATGCGGCTGGCGACCGCCGCCAGCGGGTCCTGGGCTTCCGGATTGTCGGCGATCAGCGAGACCAGCTCGCCACCGGCCGAGAAGCCCATCGCGCCCACGCGGGCCGGATCGACGCCGAACTCGGCGGCATGGGCGCGGACCCATTGCACGGCCCGCCGCGCGTCCCAGGCCGCCTCGCGGTCGACCTGAAACTTCGAACCCTCCTCGTTGGCGAGGCGGTATTTCACGACGAACACGGTGAGGCCGTAGCGGGTCAGCGCCTCGCCGACCTTGGTGCCCTCGGTGGTCCAGACGATGATCTTGTGGCCCCCGCCGGGGAAGACGACGATCGCCGCGCCGTTCCTGTGCCGCGGGCCGGGCTGGAAGACGGTGACCGAGGGTGTGTGGACGTTGCGCACCCAATAGTCCTTCGCCACCTCCGGCTCGCCGCGGCGGGAATCTGCGGCGAGGGCCGAGTCCGGCCACAGCGGGAAACTGCGCGGCGGCGGCGCCTGGGCCTGCAGCATGCCGGGCAGCAGCAAGGCGGCGAGGAACAGCATCATTCGAACGGGCGTCATGGGCGGCTCCTCCGGCGCAGCTTGCGGGCCTCGTGGCGCCTTTGAAAGTTCTCAAAGGTCCCTGAACGTGTCGACGAAATTCCTTTGTTTTCAACGACGGGCTGTTTGGAAGGTTCGGCGGCCTTGCGAAGCATCAGGCCGAGGACGGCGATGGTCAGCCCCTCGCGGAAGCGCACCTCCTCGCCGCACTGGCGGCCGCGGTAGAAGACCGGGCGGACTTCGCCGACCAGGGCATGTTCGAGGGCATGATCGAGGCGGCCCTTGCGCCCGCAGTCGAACGCCGCCTCCCATGCGCCGGCGAAGCTCTCGGCGCCCGGCCGCTCGAGCAATTTGTAGGCGCTTCGCCGCGTCATCCCCACCGCCTCCGCCGCGGCGTTGACCGATCCGCACAGCGCCAGCCGGATCATGAACGCCTTCTGTCGCGCCGGCGACCAGCCGTCCCGCCGCGGCCGCCCCGGCACCGGTGTGAACCGCCGCACCGCGCGCGGCAGGTCTCGCGCCAGATCAGCGAGGCGCGGGGGCAGCGGGAAGGGGTCCGATTCGGCCATCCCGTGACAATGACTCACAATGGAGGCGGAGGAAAGTTCTTTTTCTGTTCCACCCAGCGGCGCCCGCATGCGGGACGGGTTTTGCTAATTTCCGCGGCGGACCTCGCTCCGGGTCTGGGCTGCCACTCCGGAGATGTTGAAGACCCGCCCGATCAGCGTTTCGAGCGCCTGGAATACCGCCTCGACCCCGAAGCCGGCGATGAACGAGATTGCCGAGCCCGAGAGGGTGACGGGGCCGATCAGCGGCGCGTCTTTCCCCGGGGCGACGATGAACAGGCCGATGCAGGCGCCGGTCACGGCGCCCAGCCCCAGTTGGAGGATCGACAGGTTCAGGTCGCGCGGGCTCAACGTACTTGCGATGATCTTGCGCGAGAGGTTGCGCAGCACCGCGGCGCCGGCGCCGAGCAGGCCGTAGAAGATCGGCAGCACCGTCGAGCCCAAAGTGCCGGTGATCCGCGACGCGACCGCCCAGGCGTCGTCCTCGTTGCGAGTCACCGAGAGGATCCACCGCCACAGGCCGAGCCAATGGTAGAGGCGGTTCTCGCCGCTCTTGAGCGCCGTCTTCGCCTCGGCAAGGTCGCGGCAGGCTTGGCGCTGCTCCGCGGTCTCGAAGACCTGCTGCTCCGGCGCCGTCTTCGTCGCGGGAACGAGGTGGATACGATCGCAGAAGGCGACCTCGCCCGGACCGGCGGAGGCGTGTCCTGCGGTCCCGGATTTCACCGGCGCGGGTGCGCGGGCCGTGGCCGCGCCGACGGCGGGAGCCGCCGTGGCGGTCGCGGGAAGCGCGGTGGTTCCGGCGTCGGGTCCCGGTTCGGCCTTGGCGGCGTGCCCGAGCTCGTCGGCGTCGACCCGGGTCTGCGCCTTTTCGAACTGGGCCTTCAGCGTTGCATATTCGCCGAGGGCCGCATTGCCGTAGGCGACGTACCAGGAGAGGAAGCAGGTAAAGGCGAGGATGCCGCACAGCCAGAACCAGAGCAGCCGGCGAAAACCTTGGAAGCGCCGGGCCTCGGCGACATATTCGGGATAGGCCTCCGCCGCCATCGTCCGCCGCGCCGTCAGCCCGTCGCCGCCGCTCTGCGCCTCGGGCTCGCCCTCCTCGGCGATCCGTTGGGTGAAAAGCAAGGTGAAGGCGATGGTCGAGCCGCTCGCGGGCTTGGCGAGGCCGTTCAGATAATCCTTTGCCTTGAGGACGAGGGCGGCCTGCGCGGCCTGGGTGGGCTGGGGCGCGGTCGCGGGCCATTTGATCTCGCAGATCCGCTCGATCCAATCGGCAGGGAGGCCCTCAGGCGGCGGCTTGAGCTTGGCCAGCGCAGAAATCGTGGTGTCGGAATCGGCGGCGAGATTGTCGAGGAGGAGAAAAACCTCGCTCAGTTCGCGCGTGAGGATGAACTCACGAAAGTCGGCGGCTTCGCGCACTTCCACAGGCTCAGTCGAAACTGCCGGCGCATCCTGCTCGATTATGTCGTCGGCCACCGCGATTCCCCCGTCACGCGTAAGACGGCTCGAATGTGCATGGCTTCTTGCGCGAAGACAAGTTCGTCCATTTTGCCGCGTCGGGAATTGCCCGCCGAGCGGTGGCACAGCACGCTACGCGGCGATTAGCCCAAAGCTTCGAGAATCCCCTCGAACAGCCGCCGCCCGTCGGTCCGGCCGTGGGCGGCTTCGGACATGCGTTCGGGGTGAGGCATCATGCCGAGAACGTTGCCCTTTTGGTTGAGGATGCCGGCGATGTCGCGGGCGGAGCCGTTGCACTCTCCCGAATAGCGGAAGGCGACGCGGCCTTCGCCTTCGAGGCGGTCGAGCGTGTCGGCGTCGGCCTGGAAATTGCCGTCATGGTGGGCGACGGGGATGACGATCTCCTCGCCCGCTTCATACCGGCCGGTGAAGGCGGAGGCGCCGTTCTCGACCTTCAGCGGCACTTCGCGGCAGATGTAGTGGAGGCCGGCATTGCGCATCAGCGCGCCGGGCAGCAGGCCCGCCTCGGTGAGGATCTGGAAGTCGTTGCAGATGCCGAGGACGGCGGTGCCCTTCTCGGCCGCCTCGGCGACGGCGCGCAGCACCGGCGAGCGGGCGGCCATCGCGCCGGAGCGCAGATAGTCGCCGTAGGAGAAGCCGCCGGGAAGGCAGATGAGGTCGAGCCCTTGCGGCAGCTCCGTGTCGCGGTGCCAGACCATGATCGGCGCCGTGCCGCTGGTCTTTTCCAGCGCGACGGCAAGGTCGCGGTCGCAGTTCGATCCGGGGAAGACGATGACGGCGCTCTTCACGCCTGTGCCTCCTGAGGCTCCGCGGCGCGCTCGATGCGGAAATTTTCGATGACCGTGTTGGCGAGGAGCTTGCGGCACATCGCCTCGACGTCGGCATCGGCGACCGACGGGTCGAGGTCGAGCTCGATGAGCTTGCCGGCCCGCACGTCGTTCACGCCTGCGAAGCCGAGCCCCTCGAGCGCATGGTGGATCGCCTTCCCCTGCGGGTCGAGCACTCCATTCTTCAAGGTGACGTAGACGCGGGTCTTCATCTCGTCCTGCTCCGGCTGGGTCGCGGCGGCTATGGCGCTCCGGGCGGCTTCGGGCAAGCGCCGGGTGCGTCGGCGCTGGCCTCCTGGTCCTGCAGGCGAAGGAGCCGTGAAAGGAAGAAGCCGAAGGCGAGTTGCCAGGGCAGATAGAGCGAGAGGAGCAGGTCGTAGCCGCTCCACCGGGTTCCCGACAGGAAGTCCATTTCCTGCACCCCGAAATGGCCGAGCAGGCCCAGGACGACGATCCCCGCGATCATCGTCACCACCACGCGCCGCCTGGCCAGCCGCAGCGCCGCGAGCGCCAGGAAGGAGAGCGTGGCGCCGAGGAGGCCCCCAATGGCTCCTGGGGGCAGGATGCGGGTCCGGCCCATGCCGTCGAGGCTGCTCACCGCGGCGAGCACCGCCAGATAGTGGAAGGCGGGGACCAGCAGGAGGAGGTAGAGCGCGGTCCGCCAGCGGGGTCCGTGGCCGAGCAGCACGAAGGGCAGGCCGAACAGGGGGACGAGGAGCTCCATGACGGTGAGCGCATCGCCCTTGATCACCGTCACGCAGACCGCCGCGGCGGCGACGTAGAGCAGCGCACCTGCCGCGAAAAGCGGCAAGGGGTCGCGCAGCCGAATGCTCATTGGCCTTCCCCCCGATCGCCAGCGATGCGCATGTATCCGCCCATTTTGCCGGATCGGCAAACAGCGGCGCCCGCCGCCAGGTGTGCGCCTTCACCGATAATTCACCAAAGGTTGGCAGAGATGAGGGGTACGAGCGGGAGACGGCCCCATGATGGGTCTGGCATTGATGATGTTTATCGGCCTGTTCGCCTTTGGCGGGCAGCTGCTCGGCTGGTCCGATACCGGCGGCGGGCAGATCCAGCTCGGCCTGTTCATGTCCTTCCTGTTCGGGATCATCTGCGGCTATCGCACGCGCAGCTGACGCGCTTGTCCGGGACCCTCGCGGGCCCTATCTCCCGCTTATGGCCGAAGCCCTCGACATCGCCCTCACGCCCGCCGCCGCCGCCCGCGTCGCGGCGATCGCCTTGCGGCAGGGCAAGCCCGCCATCCTGCGCCTCGCCGTCGAGGGCGGCGGCTGCGCCGGCTTCTCCTACCGCTTCGGCCTCGCCGACGCGGCGGAGGAGGGGGACCTTTCCGCCGAGTTCGACGGCGCCACTCTGGTCGTCGATGAGATGACCCACGAACTGGTGAAGGGCGGCGCGGTCGATTTCGTCGACAATCTCGGCGGCGCGCATTTCGAGGTGAGGAACCCCAACGCCCAGTCGGGCTGCGGCTGCGGATCGAGCTTCAGCGTCTAGGGTCCGCACCGACCCTAACCTTGCGCAATTGCCTTTGGCGCGCCGCGGGCTATGGATCGGTCCCCGCTCGAAGGACCCCTGACCCATGTCGGAACGTGAGGACCGCCGCTTCCACGACCAGCTCGATTTCATCGGTGTCCGCGCCCACGTCACCGCGACGGCGGTGCTCCAGATGTGCATCGAGCTGCGCCGCGCCGGGGTGTTCGACGACGAGGCGATGGGGCGGATCAAGGACGCGATGGCCAAGGAAGTGGCGCTGTCCCGCCCGCGCGGCATCTACGCCGACGAATATGCCAATGCCCGCCGCCGCCTCGAGGAGATTTTCGCCGGCCGCGGCAAGCTCGCTTCCTCGGTCGAGGAACTGGCCGGGCGGGAATAGGGCTTCCGTCCTGCCGCCGGGCGCGGCTAGACCCGCCCCATGAAGATCGTCACCTACAATCTGAACGGCGTCCGCGCGCGGCTGCCGCGGCTGGTGGAATATCTTGCGGAGGAGAAGCCGGACGCAATCTGCCTCCAGGAGATCAAGTGCGCCGACGAGGCCTTCCCGATCGAGGACGTGCGCGCCGTAGGCTATGACGGCGCCTGGCACGGGCAGAAGGGGTTCAACGGCGTCGCCATTCTGACGCCGGTCGGTGGCCCGAAGCCGGAGGTGCGACGCATCGGGCTGCCGGGCGATCCGGACGACACGCACAGCCGCTATATCGAGGCCGAGGTGGACGGGGTGGTGATCGGCTCGATCTACCTTCCCAACGGCAATCCGGTGGGGACGGAGAAATTCGCCTACAAGCTCGCTTGGATGGACCGGCTGCGGGCGCATGCGCTGGAGCTCCTCGCCGAGGAGAAGCCGACGGTGCTGGCGGGGGACTGGAACGTCATCCCGAGCGACCATCCCGACGACGTCTTCTCCGCCCGGGCGATGGCGCACGACGCCTTGATGCAGCCCGAAAGCCGCGCCGCCTTCCGGACCATCCTCAACCAGGGTTGGACCGACGCGATCCGGGCGCGGCATCCGGACGGGCCGGTCTACACCTTCTGGGATTATACGGCCGGCGCCTGGCAGCGCGACGCGGGGTTCCGGATCGACCACCTGCTGCTCTCGCCGCTGGCGGCGGACCGGCTGCTCGATGCCGGCGTCGACAAGGCCTATCGGGGGCGCGAGAAAGCCAGCGACCACGCGCCGACCTGGGTCGAGCTGGAGAGCGGACGCTAAGGCTTCCTTCACCGCGGTGCGCTAGGCAGGCGCCGGTTCGGGAGGAGGCCGGGATGGCGCACAGGCTGAGGAGCAAGGTCAAGGCGGCGGAAGCGGGCGCCGAGCTCGCACCGGTGTCGCTGGTCGAATGCCGGCGCGATCCACATGCCGCTCCCGCCGAGACCGCCGCCGAGCGGCGCCGGGCGGCGCAGCGGCGGAGCGATCGTCACCAAGGCGTGGTCGAGCGCGCCGCCATCCAGTTTCGCGGCAAGCCGGCGCTGGTCCAGGTGGTCAATGCGTCCGCGGGCGGGATCACCATCGAGACGGCGCTGCGGCCCGAGCCGGACGAGACGATCGGCATTGCGCTGGAGGGACAGCCGCCGCGGACCGGCGTCGTCCGCTGGGTGCGCGGCGGCCAGGTCGGGATCGCCTTTCTCTAAATTCTAGCGCGGCCCCGCGGGCTCGTTCGAGCCGGAATTGCCGGGCATCGCCTGCCCCGCCGGAAGCTTGGGCGGCGGGACCGGATCGCCGGCGCGGTGCGGCTTGGCCCCCTGCGCGCGCGGCGTCGCCGTCCCGCCGGCTGCGGCCTGGACATTGCCCGCCTCCTGCATGGCCGCCTGCGCCGCATTGGGATCTTCATTCTCCGTCGCGCGAATCTGGTCCGCCTCGTTCTTAAGGACGTTGGCGGCTTCGGGGCTGCTCTGCGCGGCCGCATTGTCGAGTTGGTCGGCGCTGTTCTCGGCCGGGCTGTTGTTGCCGCCGCAGCCCGCGACGAGGAGTGCGGCGAGCGCGGCGAAGCTCAGATAAGGGGTTTTCATCGGCCGTCATCCTGTTGCAATGGCGCACGAATAACGACGCGCCGCAAGAAGGGTTGCCGTCCCGAGTCGGGGGGCAAGCGGACGTTTCGGGAGTGTGCGTAATGGCCGAAGCTTTGGGGGTCGTGACCCTCGTCATGGTGGGAAGCGTGCTCGTCGAGCACCTCTTCCTCTCCGCCCGCCGCCCGCGCGGGGAAGTACCGGCGGAGCGATAGAGTCTCTCCACGCCGGGTCCTCACGTCCCGTTCGGGCTGAGCTTGGCGAAGCCCTGTCCTTCCCTTCTTCAGTAAAGGCAGGGCTGGGCTTCGACAGGCTCAGCCCGAACGGGTTTGGGATTGCGGGACAGATTTCAAGCGCTGCCTGCGATAGCCCGCCGCGTCTACAACGGCTTTTCGTAGATCCGGTACACCTTGTTGATCTTGCTATCGATCGCGTCGGCGATTGAGCGCATCGGCTGGTTGTCCTCGAGGATCCAGCCGATCTCGCCCTGCACCATGCCGTATTTGGAGACCCCGGCGCGGCGGATATATTCGATCATCATGAAGGCGAGCTGGCTGGCGAGGCGGGTGCCGTGGAGGCGCTTCAGCACGCCCATCAAAGGCACGCGGGCGCCCGCGAAATTCGCCTTGTGGAGGCGCCAGAGCAGCTTCGCGAATCCGGTCGGGAAGAGCTTGCCGTTCAGATCCTTGGTCAGGATGTTGAGATCCGGGAGGGTGAGCATGAAGGCGACCGGCTCGCCGTCATATTCGGCGACGCGAATCAGGTCCTCGAACACGATCGGCTTCAGCTTCTTGCCGGCATAGGCGATCTCGGCCGGGGTCAAAGGGATGAAGCCCCAATTGTCCGACCATGCGTCGTTTAGGATGCCGAGCAGCAAGGCGGCTTCCTCGTCGAACTTCTTCTTGTTGACGTTGCGGATCTTGATGCGCGGGTTGCGCTCGCCCGAGGCGACGATGCGCTTGATGAGCGGCGGGAAGTCCTGCCGCACGTCGAGCGCGTAGGTGTAGAGGTCCTTGGCCTTTTCGTAGCCCGCGGCGACCACCCAGGCTTCGTAGGCGGGGCTGTTATGGCCCATCATCACCGTCGGCGGATGGTCGTGGCCCTCGATGAGCAGGCCCGGCTCGTCCCAGATGGAGAGGCTGAACGGGCCCATCGACCGGGTCATGTCGCGGCCCCGGAGCCAGGATTCGGCGCGGTGGATGAGGGCGTGGGCGATCTCCTCGCTCTCCGCCTCGAGCATCCCCCACTGGCCGGTGCCCGCGCCCATATGCTCGAGCACCAGGGTGTCGACCTGCGCTGAGATGCGCCCGACCGGCTTGCCGTCGCGCTCGGCGAGGAACAGGCGGGCCTCGGCATGTTCGAACCAGGGATTGGTGCGCGGCTCGAGGAGGCCGTGGACCTCGGTCTTCAGGGGCGGGATCCAGTTGGGATCGTTCGCATACAGGCGAAAGGCGAGGTCGACGAAGGCCTTGCGGTCGGAGGCGTCCTCGACGGGGCGGATGGTGAGGCCTGGGGGCAGAGCGGTCATGGCGGGTTTCGTAGCGGCTCCCCGCGGGCCTGTCACCGCCGCTTGGACGCGGCCGCGGGACGGTTCCGACGCGATTGCTCTTGAAAACCGGCGAAAGATGCCACTTTGGTGCCTGGGATGCGCCTCCTCTCCGACATCGACCGCTACATTGCGCGGCTGATCATCGTGCCGCTGGTCGGCACGCTGACGCTCGCCGCCATGCTGCTGGTGCTCGACCGGATGCTCAAGCTGTTCGACTTCGTCGTCAGCGAGGGCGGCCCGGTGAAGGTCGTCTGGCAGATGCTCGGCAATCTGCTGCCCGAATATCTCGGCCTCGGCATCCCGATCGGGCTGCTGCTCGGCGTCCTCCTCGCCTTCCGGAAGCTGGCCCAGTCGTCGGAGCTCGACGCGATGCGCGCGGTGGGGCTCGG
>Ga0207690_10003102_pt1 | contig 10005 bp, 9 predicted proteins | sample KBSC23metaG_FD_184315 | JGI IMG/M metagenome (GOLD analysis project Ga0207690, IMG submission 184315) | Corn rhizosphere microbial communities from Kellogg Biological Station, Michigan, USA - KBS C2-3 metaG (SPAdes) (version 2) | ecosystem: Host-associated > Plants > Roots > Rhizosphere > Soil ...
CCTTCGCCGCGCCGCGCGACCGGGTGTGGGACGCATGGACCAGGGCCGAGGCGCTCGCCGCCTGGTTCGGCCCCAAAGGCACGTCGGGCACGGTTCTCGCCTATGACCTGCGCCCCGGCGGCGAGTGGCGCGGGCGGATGGACATGCCGGACGGCGGCGCCATGTTCAGCAAGTTCGTCTTCCGGGAGATCGAGCCCAAGTCGCGCCTCGTCTGGATCCACGGCTTCGCCGACGCCGACGGCAACCGGATCCACGCGCCCTTCGCGCCGCAATTCCCCCTCGAGCTGCTGACCGAGGTGCTGTTCACCGACGAGGGCGAGGGCACCAGGATCGACCTCAGCTGGACCCCGCTCGGCGCGACCCCTGCGGAAGAGGCTTTCTTCGCCGGCATGATGGCGTCGATGAACGGCGGCTGGTCCGGCAGCTTCGAGCAGCTCGACGCCTTCCTCGCTGGCGGCTGAGCCCAATCCTCACCGGCCCTCCATCTCTTCTCCTCGCCGCGCGCGTAATGCGCCGGGCGGGGAGGGAATGAAGCCGATGCGCAGGCACTATGCCCTGGCGGCCGCCGCAATCTTCGCCGTCGAGGTCCTCATCGCCCTCTTCGTGCACGACGGCTTGGTCCGCCCATTCCTCGGCGACACGCTGGCGGTGATCCTCGTCTATCTCGCCCTGCGCGCCGCGACCCCCCTGAGCGTCCCGGCGGCGGCGGCCAGCGCCGTCGCAATCGCCTTCCTCATCGAGTTCGGCCAGTATTTCGGCCTGCTCCACATGCTCGGCCTCGCCGCAGATCCGCTGGCGCGCATCGTCCTCGGCACCGGCTTCGACCCGCAGGATTTCCTCGCTTACCTCGCCGGCGGGATCATCGTCTTGGCGACCGAGTCCGCGAGGAGCCGCGCCGCGCGACGGGCTTGAGGGGCGGCACCGCCTTGAGGCAGGCGTCGAGCTCGGCGAGCGCCGCGGCCTCCTTCGCGGCCAGCTGCGGCGCGGCCGCGGCGGCGGCGGCGCGCTGGTCCTGCTCGACCTCAGCAGCCAGGCGCTTCTCGCCGCGCCCCACCTCGGCGGCGGCGAGGCTCCAGAAGATCGCGCCGTCGAACCGCACCCGCGCTTCGGGCGACACCATGTCCGAACCCTTGACGGAGGCCACCAGCAGCCCCGAGCAGCGCAGCGCTTTGGGATAAGGCGGCAGCGGCGGGTGCGCGGCGCCGGCGGCGGCCGCGAGTAGCGCGGCGAGCGATACGGCGACCGTCATCCTCGATCGTTCCCGCTGGTCACCCGGCGCGTGCGGCCCGTGGCGCCCGACCCCGTATTCGCGTACGTGCTCCCCGGCGGCCGGCAGGCGTAGGAGACGAGGATGGTGGACAGCATCGGAACCCCTCCATTCGAATGGTCTGGTACCACGAGACGCCGCCGCATCGAAATCCCCGCGCCGGCGTTCAGCCGAACGATGCTCCGCGCCTGTCTCGCCGCCTTGCTCTGCAGCTTTACCCTCGCCGCCGCGGCACCGGCGCCGCCCGCCCCGGATGCCGACACCGCCGCCTGGTGGCAGACCACCCGCACCCTCTCCAGCGACGCGATGGAGGGCCGCGACACCGGCTCCCCCGCCTACGAACGCGCCGCCCGCTACGTCGCCGACCGCTTCCGCCGCGCCGGGCTCAGGCCCGCCGGCGAGGGCGGCACCTTCTTCCAGCGCGTTCCGCTCACCGAAGTCGCCGTCGACAAACCCGGCACCCGCTTCGAGATCCTCCGCGGCGGCGGCGCCTCCCTCCCCCTCGCCTTCCTCCACGACATCACCATCCGCCCGACGTGGCGCCTCGCCCCGAACCTCGACGCCCCCCTCGCCTTCCGCGGCGCCTGCTCGCGCGCCGAGATGCGCGACGTCGCCGGCAAGATCGTAATCTGCTTCAACCTCCGCCGCACCGTCGCCGAGCGCAGCGCCGCCGCCATCGCCGGCGGCGCGGCCGGGTTGATCGCCGTCGACAACCCATACTTCACCGTCGAGCCGCCGCGCTGGCCCGCCGCCTACGCCCGCACCGTCCGCATCGAAGGCACCCCCGCCGCCGCCGACGAGGCGCTCCCCGTCATGCGCCTCAACGCCGACGCCTTCGCACGGCTGATCGCCGGCTCCGGCCAGGACGCCGCCGCGATCCTCGCCGCCGGCGGCCGCGACGCGCCGCTCCCCGCCTTCGACATCCCCGCCCGCCTCCGCGCCCATTTCGCGATCCGCACCGCCCGCACTTCCTCCCCGAACGTCCTCGCCCTCCTCCCCGGCACCGACCCGCGCCTCAAGGACGAAGTGATCGTCCTCGGCGCCCATCTCGACGGCTACGGATACGGCGAGCCGGTGCACGGCGACCGCCTCTACAACGGCGCCCTCGACGACGCCGCCTACGTCGCGCTCCTCGCCCAGCTCGCCGACAATCGCCACGGCCGCGGCTTCCGGCGCACCATCCTCTTCGCCGCCTTCACCGGCGAGGAGAAAGGCCTGCTCGGCTCCAACTATTACGTGAAGCACCCGACCGTCCCGCTCACGTCCACAGCGGCGATGATCAATCTCGACCAGCTCCGCCCGCTCTTCCCCTTGGACATCCTCACCATGCTGGCGGTGAACGACACCAGCCTCGGCGCCACCGTCCGCAGCGTCGCCACGCCGATGGGCATCCGCATCCAGGCCGACCCCGAGCCCGAGCGCGGCCTCCTCCAGCGCGCCGATCATTGGCCGTTCCTCCAGCAGGGGGTGCCCGCGACCGGCTTCATCTTCGGCTACGTCCCCGGCACCGACGCCGAGCGCCGCTACCGCCTTTGGTACCGCACCCGCTACCACCACCCCGCCGACGACGTGACCCAGCCCATGGACTTCGCCGCCGCGGCCAAGTTCAACAGCTTCTTCTACCGCCTGGTGGAAGCCGTCGCCGACGCCGACACGCGCCCCTCCATCCTCGCCGACAGCCCGTATCGCCGCCGTTCCAAATAGCCCGCAGCGGCGCTAGGAGGTTATCGACGAGCGCTTTTCCCCGTTCGGGCTGAGCCTGTCAGGGACCCCATGAAAGTAGTACTTTCATGGGAACCCCGAAGCCCCCCCTTTCTCCACGGCTGCAAAGGTGAAGGACGGGGCTTCGACAAGCTCAGCCCGAACGGGTTTGTTTTGCTCCCCCCGCGGAGCTACTGCCCCTCCGCATCCTCCGGCTCCGTGAACATGCGGTCGATCTTGGCGCGGAGGTCTCCCGTCTCGAGCTGGGCCTTCAAGCGCTCGCGGTCCCGTGAGCGGTAGAGTTGCTCGGTGCGGTCGATCTGCTCGCGGTCGACCCCGACCTTCTCCATCGCCATCCGCCCCATCCGCACCGCCGAATCGAGCACTTCGCGCACCGCGCCGGCAATGGGAGCGCCCTTCAGCTTGAGGAGGGCGCGGCGGTCGAAGGCGCGGACGAAGATCGCGGCCTTGGGGAAGGCTTCGTGCACGCCCTCGATGAACTCGGCCTCGATCTGGTCGCCGTCGGTGCAGAAGAGGATCAGTTCGGCGTCGGCGGCGCCGGCCTGTCGGAGCAGGTCCATGCGGGTGCCGTCGCCATAATAGACCTTGGCGCCGAAGCTGCCGGCGACGTCGATCATCTCGATGTCGATGTCGATCAGGGTGACGGCGATGCCCTGCGCGATCAGCATCTGCGCCACCGTCTGGCCGAAGCGGCCATAGCCGACGATCACCGCATTGGCGCCGTCCGCCTCGGGCCCGTCGCGCTCCTCCTTGCTGATCGGCTCGGAGCGCAGGCCCCGCGTCGCCATCATCAGGAACGGCGTCGTCGCCATGGAGAGGGTGACGATGGCGCCGAACAGGCTGCCCGCCGCCGGCGTGATGAGGAACGCCTGCTGCGCCTGCGCGAACAGGACGAAGCCGAATTCGCCGCCCTGGCTGAGCAGCAGGCCGAGGCCGAGCGCGGGGCGCCAGGCCATGCGGAAGGCGGCGGCGAGGCCCATGATGAAGGCGGTCTTGAGCGCGATCAGCGCCAGCGCCATGCCGGCGACGAACAAAGGCCGCTCGGCGATGGCGTGGAGGTCGAGCATCATGCCCACCGCGAGGAAGAACAGGCCCAGGAGGATCGAGCGGAACGGCTCGACGTCCGCCTCGAGCTCGTGCCGGTACGGCGTGTCGGCGAGCATCACGCCGGCGATGAAGGCGCCGAGCGCGGTGGAGAGGCCCAGGAGCTCCATCACCGCCGCGCTGGCGATGACGGTGAACAGGCCCGCGAAGACGAACATCTCCCGCTCGCCCAAATTGCCGATCAGGCGGAAGAAGGGGCGGAGGAGGAACCGGCCGGCGAGGATCAGGCCCACGATGGCGGCGACAGTCGAGAGCGCCACCTGCCAGCCCGGCGGCCCGCCCGAATCGGCGGGGTTGCGTGACATCGCCGCGACGATGGTGATGAGCGGCACGATCGAGAGGTCCTGGAACAGCAGGATCGAGAAAGCGCGTTCGCCGAACGGGGTGCGCAGCCGCCCGGCCGACTGGAGCAGCGGCAGGACCTGTGCGGTGGACGAGAGGGCCAGCGGCAGCCCGAGCGCCAGGCAAGCGGCGGGCGAGGAGCGGGTCGCCAGCCAGACGAGGCCCGACGCGGCGAGGCCGCACAGCACCACCTGCAGGAGGCCGAAGCCGAATATGTCGTGCCGCATCCGCCACAGCCGGGTCGGGTTCAGCTCCAAGCCGACGAGGAAGAGCAGGAGGACGATGCCGATCTCGGCGATCTTCAGCATCCCCTCGCCGCCCTGGACGAGGCCGAGCACCTGCGGCCCGACCAGCGCCCCGGCGACGAGAAAGCCCAGGGTGGCGCCGAGCCCGAGGCGGCGGAACAGGAGGACGAAGAACAGCGCGAAGCCGAGCAGGGTGACGCCGGCGCCCAGCAAGGTGGCGGGCGCGTGGAGGCTTGCGTTCATGCCGCGGCGCTTCGCGCGGCGGCCGCGGCGGCTTCGGCGGCGGCCTCGAACGGAAGCAGGATGGCGCCGTGGCGCGCGGGATAAGCGCGGGCCTGGGCGAAGACGGCGAGGCCGGGCCAAGGGCCGGGATCGTCGCTTGTGCCGGCGAGATAGGCGGCGAGTTGTGCGCGGGCCTGGTCGAGTTCGGCGGCAGTGCGACCGACTGCGTGGGCACCCATCAGGGCCGCGGAGGCCTGGCCGAGCGCGCAGGCCTTCACCTCCTGCCCGAGCGCCGCGATGCGGCCCGCCGGGTCAAGGGCGACGGCGACGGCGACCCGGCTTCCGCACAACGGTGCGCGCTTCTCGACCCGTGCATCGGCACGCTCCAGCGCACCGAGATTCGGGATCGACGCGGCAAGACGCAGGATGTCGCGGCTGTACAGAGTGGAGGGCACGGGGGCGCTATAGAGGGCGCGCCTGCGGAGCGCCACCAGCTCCTCCCCGGGACGGGGAGGGGGACCGCCGCCGTCAGGCGGTGGTGGAGGGGGCCCCGAGGCCGCTGCGGCGGAGACGTGGGCCCCCTCCACCGCGCTACGCGCGGTCCCCCTCCCCGTTCCGGGGAGGAGCTCAGGCGCGGCGCCAGGTGGTTCCGGAGGCGCTGTCCTCGAGGAGAATGCCTTCCGCCGCCAATTCCGCGCGGATGCGGTCAGCCTCCGCGAAGTTGCGGGCCTTCTTCGCCTCCGTCCGTGCCGCGACCAACCCGTCGATGCGGCTGTCGCCGTCGCCCTGGAACCAGCTTTGCGGGTCCTGCCCGAGCAGGCCCAACAAACAAGCCGACGCTTTGAGCACCGCCGGATCGTCGATCGCCGACAGCCGCGACAAAGCCAGCGGCGTGTTGAGGTCGTCGGCCACGGCTTCGAGGACGCCGGGATCGGCCTCCCCTGCCCCGGCCTCGCCGGCGGCGCGGTACAGCCGGTCCAGCGTCGCCTTCGACTGGGCGATCAGCGCGTCGGACCATTCGAGAGGCTGGCGGTAATGCGCCGAGAGCAGAGCCAGGCGCAAAGTCTCGCCCTTATGCCCCTGCTCCAGCAGCTCCCCCACCGTCACGACATTGCCGAGGCTCTTCGACATCTTCTCAGCTCCGGCCATCGACAGGAAGCCGTTATGGACCCAGTAGCGAGCGAGCGGCGCGCCTTCGTGGGCGCAGCGGCTCTGGGCGATCTCGTTTTCGTGGTGCGGGAAGATGAGGTCGAGCCCGCCGCCGTGGATGTCGATGGTGCGCCCCAGATGCTTCTCGATCATCGCCGAACATTCGATGTGCCAGCCGGGACGGCCGCGGCCCCAGGGGCTGTCCCAGCCGATCATCTCCGCCGGCGACGGCTTCCACAGCACGAAATCGGCCGGGTCCTTCTTGTACGACGCGATTTCGACGCGTGCGCCGGCGATCATCGCCTCGCGGTCGCGGCGGCCCAAGGCTCCGTAATCGGGGTCCGAGGGCACGTTGAAGAGGACGTGGCCGTCCGCTTCATAGGCGTGGCCGGTCTCGACCAGTCGCGCGATCATCGCCACCATCTCGGCGACCGTTTCGGTGGCCTTGGGCGCGAGATCGGGCGGGCGGACTCCCAGGGCCCCCATGTCGGCGAGGTAGAAATCCTCGTAGCGGCGGGTGACCACCGCCGGCTCCACCCCTTCGGCGCGGGCGGCATCGATGATCTTGTCGTCGACGTCGGTGACGTTGCGGGCATAGACGACCTTGCCCTCGCCATAGGTGTGGCGAAGCAGGCGGGCGAGGACGTCGAACACCACCGCGGGGCGGGCATTGCCGATATGGGCGCGGTTGTAGACGGTCGGCCCGCACACATACATCGTCACCCGCTCCGGATCGGCGGGGGCGAAGTCGCGCTTTTCCCGCGCGTAGGTGTCGTGGAGGCGGATCTGGGTCATGCGTGGTTCGCCGGCAGCGGCACGGGGCGCTGCGGATAATTGGGCTCGCGCGGATGGCCGCGGCGCCAGTCGACGAAATCGACGATCGCGCGGCCGCTCGCATAGAGCAAAGGATAGGTCTTGGACTCGGCGAGCCATTGCGGCCGCGAGGCGTCGGCACCGTAGAAGGTGTCGTAGACGAGATTGGCGCCGAGATAGAGCAGGGTCGCGCCGATCAGCCCCTTCAAGGCCCCGAAGCCGGCGCCGAGGATGCGGTCGACCGGCCCGATGACCGAGCGCTTGACGCCGCCGCCGACGCGCCGCGCGACGAACTTGCCGGCGAGGAAGACGATGCCGAAGACGAGGGCGAAGGCGAGGACGGCGGCGCCGGCGCTGGTGCCGACGGGCCCGGTCAGCGCCGAGGCGACGGGGCCGTGCAGCAGCTTCAGAAAGACGATGGCGACGATCCAGGCCGCGAGGCTCAGCACCTCGCCGACGAAGCCCTTGAACCAGCCCGTCACCAGGCCGGCGCCGACGAGCAGGATGACGATGATGTCGAGCGCGGTCATGCTGCGGGTGCTAACGGCAGTTTAGGTGCGAGGGAAGCGCGACCTTGGCTCCTCCCCGGGACGGGGAGGGGGACCGCCGCCGAAGGCGGGGGTGGAGGGGGCCCTGCGACAGGTGCTGCGTAGGCGCGGGGCCCCCTCCACCATGCTGCGCATGGTCCCCCTCCCCATCCTGCCGGATGGGGAGGCAGGCTACCGCCCCAGCAAATGGTCGACGAGGTCGCGCAGGGTACGGAAACCCGTCAGGGGGAGGCTCCCCTTTTCCGCCTTCAAGGACGCCGGGACCATCGCGCGTTCGAAGCCCAGTTTCGCCGATTCCTTGAGGCGCAAGCCACCGTGCGAAACCGGCCGGAGCTCGCCCGACAACGCCACCTCACCGAACGCCACCGCCTCCGCCGGCACCGGCCGCTCCGACAAGGCCGAAACCAAAGCCGCCGCCACCGCCAAATCCGCGGCGGGATCGCTCACCCGGTAGCCGCCGGCGATGTTGAGATAGACTTCGCAGGTCGAGAAGCTGAGCCCGCAGCGCGCTTCGAGGACGGCAAGGATCATCGCCAGCCGCCCCGCATCCCAGCCGACGACCGCGCGGCGCGGGGTGGCGCCGCTGGCGAGGCGGACGGTGAGCGCCTGGATCTCGACGAGGACCGGGCGGGTGCCCTCAAGGGCCGGGAAGACGACGGCGCCGGGCACGGCGTCGCCGCGGTGGGTAAGGAACAGCGCCGAAGGGTTACCGACCTCGTCCAGCCCGCCGTCGCTCATCGCGAACACGCCGATTTCGTCGGTGCCGCCGAAGCGGTTCTTGGCGGCGCGCAAAATGCGGTATTGGTGGCTGCGCTCGCCCTCGAAGCTCAGCACCGTGTCGACCATATGCTCGAGCACGCGCGGCCCGGCGATGGCGCCGTCCTTGGTGACGTGGCCGACGAGAACCAATGCGCACCCACTCTCCTTGGCGTAGCGGATCAGCTCGCCGGCCGAGGCGCGGACCTGGCTGACCGTGCCCGGCGCGCCCTCGATCAGGTCCGAATGCATGGTCTGGATTGAATCGATGACGAGCAGGGCCGGCGGGGGCCCTTCGCCCAGCGTGGTGAGGATGTCGCGAACCGAGGTCGCAGCGGCGAGCTTGACCGGCGCGGACCCGAGCCCGAGCCGCTGGGCGCGAAGCCGCACCTGGTCGGTCGCCTCCTCGCCCGAAATATAGGCGACGGCGAGGCCGCGGCCGGCGATCTTCGCCGCCGCCTGCAGCAGCAGGGTCGACTTGCCGATGCCCGGATCGCCGCCGATCAGGGTCGCGGAGCCGGCGACGATGCCGCCGCCCAAGGCGCGGTCGAACTCGCGGATGCCGGTCGAGGTGCGCGGCGGCAGCGGCACCTCCTTGTCGAGGCCGACCAACGCGATCGCCCGCCCGCCGCCGCGCAGATTGTGCCGCGCCGAGAAGGGCGTGACGACGGCGCCGGCATCCTCGACCAGGCTGTTCCACTCCGAGCAGTCCGGGCACTGGCCCTGCCAGCGCCCCTGCACCGACCCGCAGCCCTGGCAGACGTAGCGTGTTCTTGGTTTGGCCATGGCAGGGAGGTAGCGGGAATTTAAGCCCGTGGGAAGTCTGCCGAGGCGTTTCCGGCGTAATGGTTGGAACACCCCGGCGCCCCTCGCATTCTCCCGGTGCCAGTCCCGATTGGAGAGTAACCTTGTTCATCCAGATTCATGCCGACAACCAGGTCCCCAGCGACAATGAGCGCGACAGCCGGCTCGAGGAGCAGATCCGCCAGCGCCTCGCCCGCTTCGAGACGCGAATCACCGACGTCGAGGTCCACGTCTCCGACTTGAACGGCAACAAGGGCGGCAATGCGGACCTTCGCGCTTCGATCGAGGCGCGGGTCAACGGCCTGCCGCCGGTCGCCGCGATCGACGAGGGGACGAGCGTCGACCGGGCGGTCATCGGCGCGGCGAAGAAGGTGGTGCGCGCGCTCGACCACCAGCTCGGCAAGCTGCGCGACGGCCACGGCTGAGTGCGTCGCGGGGGCCGTGACTTTGCTGCCTGCGCACGGCTAAGGGCGGGGCTGTAATGATGCGCAGCCCCTCCAGATGATCCGCGTCGCAAGCTACAATATGCGCAAGGCGATCGGCACCGACCGGCGGCGGCGCCCGGAGCGGACGCTCGCCGTCCTGTGCGAACTGGACGCCGACGTGGTGGCGCTGCAGGAGGCGGACCGGCGCTTCGGCACCCGGGCGAGCGCCATCCCGCCGCACATGATCGACGAGCATAGCGACTATAAGCCGGTGCTGTTCGAGACTCGCGACGGATCGATCGGCTGGCACGGCAATGCGCTGCTGGTCAAAAAGGCGGTGGAGATCGAGGCGACGGAGATCCTCCACCTCCCCTCGCTGGAGCCGCGCGGCGCGGTCGTCGCGGAGCTGCGGCTCGGCGGCGCGGCGCTGAGGGTGGTCGGTATGCACCTCGACCTCTCCGGCCTGTGGCGGCGGCGGCAGGCCAACGCCATCCTCGCCCACATCGACAGCCGCAGCGAGACGATGCCGACGGTGCTGATGGGGGACCTCAATGAATGGAGCACCCGCGGCGGCTGCCTGCGCGATTTCGCCGCCCGCCTCGCCTTTG
>Ga0207690_10003103_pt1 | contig 10005 bp, 7 predicted proteins | sample KBSC23metaG_FD_184315 | JGI IMG/M metagenome (GOLD analysis project Ga0207690, IMG submission 184315) | Corn rhizosphere microbial communities from Kellogg Biological Station, Michigan, USA - KBS C2-3 metaG (SPAdes) (version 2) | ecosystem: Host-associated > Plants > Roots > Rhizosphere > Soil ...
AGGTCACGCCTGCCGCGTCGCCCACCGGTGAGCAACTCGGTGCGCTGGCCGTGCTCGACCTGGGCGTGAAGCAGTCGACCATCGACAACCTGGCCCGCCGCGGATTCGAGGTGCATGTTCTTCCGCAGAGCTCGACGCTCGAGCAGGTGCTCGCGATCCAGCCCGTCGCGGCGTTCTACTCGAACGGACCGGGCGACCCCGAGGCGTCCGATGCTCACGTCGCCCTGCTGCGCGGATTGCTCGACGCGGGGCTGCCGTTCTTCGGCATCTGCTTCGGCAACCAGCTGCTCGGCCGCGCACTCGGTCTCGGCACCTACAAGCTGCCGTTCGGGCATCGAGGCATCAACCAGCCGGTGCTCGACAAGGCGACCGGTCGGGTCGAGATCACCGCACACAACCACGGCTTCGCCGTCGACGCGCCGACCGACGGCGTCTTCGACAGCCCGAACGGCTACGGACGGCTCGAGGTCAGCCATGTCGGGCTGAACGACGGCGTGGTGGAGGGGCTGAATGCGCTCGACATCCCGGCGTTCTCGGTGCAGTACCACCCGGAGGCGGCAGCCGGCCCGCACGACGCCAACTACCTGTTCGACCGATTCGCCGATCTGGTGAGATCCGCCGCCCCACGCAAGGAAAGCATCTAGTGCCCAAGCGCCCCGACATCCAGAGCGTTCTCGTCATCGGCTCCGGCCCGATCGTGATCGGTCAGGCGGCCGAGTTCGACTACTCGGGCACCCAGGCGTGCCGGGTGCTGCGCGAGGAGGGCGTGCGCGTCATCCTGGTCAACCCGAACCCGGCCACGATCATGACCGACCCCGACTTCGCCGACGCGACCTACATCGAGCCGATCACCAACGAGGCGCTCGAGGCGATCATCAAGCTGGAGCGCCCGGATGCCGTGCTGCCGACGCTGGGCGGCCAGACCGCGCTGAACGCCGCGATCCGGCTCGACGAGGCGGGGATCCTCGCGAAGTACGGCGTGGAACTCATCGGTGCCAAGGTCGAGGCGATCAAGAAGGGCGAAGACCGGCAGATCTTCAAGGAACTGGTCATCGAGTGCGGCGCCGAGGTGGCGCGCAGCCGCATCGTGCACTCGGTGGACGAGGCGCTCTCGGCGGCTGAGGAACTCGGGTATCCCATGGTGCTCCGGCCCTCCTTCACGATGGGCGGGCTGGGCTCGGGATTCGCCTACGACCGCGAGCAGCTGGTGCGCATGATCACCGACGGGTTGCACCAGAGCCCGGTGCACGAGGTGCTGCTCGAGGAGTCCATCCTCGGGTGGAAGGAGTACGAGCTCGAGTTGATGCGCGACACGGCAGACAACACCGTGGTCGTCTGCTCCATCGAGAACGTCGACCCGGTCGGCGTGCACACCGGCGACTCGATCACGGTCGCGCCGGCTCTCACGCTCACCGACCGCGAATACCAGCGCATGCGCGATGTCGGGATCGACATCATCCGCGCGGTCGGTGTCGACACCGGCGGCTGCAACATCCAGTTCGCCGTCGATCCGAAGGACGGCCGTCTCATCGTCATCGAGATGAACCCCCGGGTGTCGCGTTCGAGCGCGCTCGCCTCGAAGGCCACCGGATTCCCGATCGCCAAGATCGCGGCCAAGCTCGCGATCGGCTACCGGCTCGACGAGATCCCCAACGACATCACCAAGGTCACCCCGGCCAGCTTCGAGCCCACCCTCGACTACATCGTGGTGAAGGTGCCGCGCTTCGCGTTCGAGAAGTTCCCGTCGGCGGATGCCACCCTCACCACGACGATGAAGAGCGTCGGCGAGGCGATGGCCATCGGCCGCAACTACACGACCGCGCTGCAGAAGGCACTGCGCTCGCTCGAGAAGCGGGGGAGCAGCTTCCACTGGGGCGAGGAGCACCGCACCAAGGCGCAGCTCATCGAGGCGTCGAGGGTGCCGACGGACGGCCGCATCGTCACGGTGCAGCAGGCGCTGCGTCAGGGCGCGACGGTGGCCGAGCTGTTCGAGGCCACCAAGATCGACCCGTGGTTCCTCGACCAGATCGTGCTGATCAACGAGGTGGCGGCCGAGATCGCCGGCCTGCGGCCCTTCGACCGCGCGCTGTTCGAGCTCGCCAAGGACCACGGCTTCTCGGATGCCCAGATCGCCCAGCTGCGCGGCCTCACCGAGCAGGTGGTGCGCAACGCGCGCTGGCAGCTCGGAGTGCGCCCGGTCTACAAGACCGTGGACACCTGCGCGGGAGAATTCCCCGCGCTCACGCCGTACCACTACTCGAGCTACGACCTCGAGACCGAGGTGGCGCCGTCGAACGCGCGCAAGGTGGTCATCCTGGGCTCCGGCCCGAACCGGATCGGCCAGGGCGTCGAGTTCGACTACAGCTGTGTGCACGCGAGCTTCGCGCTGCACGACGCCGGGTTCGAGACCATCATGATCAACTGCAATCCCGAGACGGTCTCGACCGACTACGACACCAGCGACCGCCTGTACTTCGAGCCGCTCACCCTCGAAGACGTGCTGGAGGTGATCCACGCCGAGTCGCAGTCCGGCGAGCTGGTCGGCGTGATCGTGCAGCTCGGCGGGCAGACCGCGCTGGGGTTGGCGAAGGGGTTGGAGGCCGCCGGAGTGCCGATCCTGGGCACCTCGCCCAGCGCGATCGACCTGGCCGAGGAGCGCGGGCTGTTCTCGAAGATCCTCGACGAGGCGAAGCTGCTCGCGCCCAAGAACGGGACCGCAACGGATGCCCCCTCGGCGGTGCGCGCGGCCGAGGCGATCGGTTACCCCGTGCTGGTGCGGCCGAGCTACGTGCTCGGCGGTCGCGGCATGGAGATCGTCTACGACACCCCCGGCCTCGAGGACTATTTCGACCGGGTGCGCGAGCAGGCCATCATCGGTCCCGGGTCGCCGCTGCTGGTCGACCGCTTCTTGGACGACGCGCTCGAGATCGACGTCGACGCCCTCTACGACGGCCACGAGCTCTACGTCGGCGGAATCATGGAGCATATCGAGGAGGCCGGCGTGCACTCCGGCGACTCGGCGTGCACCCTGCCGCCCGTCACGCTCGGCCGCGATGTCATCGATCAGGTCGTGATCGCGACTCGCAAGATCGCCGAGGGGATCGGCGTACGCGGACTGCTCAACGTGCAGTTCGCGATCGGCGCCGGCGTGCTCTACGTGCTCGAGGCGAATCCGCGGGCGTCACGCACGGTGCCGTTCGTGTCGAAGGCATTGGGGATCCCGCTCGCGAAGGCGGCCTCCCTGATCATGGTGGGGCGCAGCATCCGAGAACTCGTTGCTCAGGGCATGCTGCCGGCCGAGGACGGCGCGCACGTGCCGCTCGACTCGCCGATCTCGGTCAAGGAGGCGGTGCTGCCGTTCAACCGCTTCCGCACCAAGGAGGGCAACGTCGTCGACTCGGTGCTCGGCCCCGAGATGCGCTCGACGGGCGAGGTGATGGGCATCGACGCCGACTTCCCGCGCGCCTTCGCCAAGAGTCAGGATGCCGCTTACGGCGGTCTGCCCAGCAGCGGCACGGTCTTCGTCTCGGTCGCCGACCGCGACAAGCGTGCGATCGTGCTGCCCATGCTCCGGATGTCGCAGCTCGGCTTCGACATCGTGGCCACCGAGGGCACCGCCGAGGTGCTCGCGCGTAACGGGATCCCGGCCACCACGGTGCGCAAGTACTACATGGGCCAGACCGTGGTCGAGGGCGATCCGTCGATCGTCGATCTGATCAACGCGGGCGAGATCGACATCGTGATCAACACGCCGAGCGGTCGCAGTGCGCGCGCCGACGGCTTCGAGATCCGCACCGCGACCGTCGCGGCCGACAAGCCGCTCTTCACCACCATCGCGCAGGTGGGCGCGGCGGTCGCGGCCTTCGAGGTGCCGCGGGGCGGGATGCGGGTGCGCAGCCTGCAGGACTACGCGGCCGACCGCGCTGCGCGGCTGCTGCCGACTCTCGCCGCGGGCATCGCGGACGCGGCCGGGGTCACGGGATGACGGAGCCCTTCGGAGCGCGGCTGGAGCTGGTGTTCGAGACGTCCGGCCGGCTCTGCATCGGCATCGACCCGCACGCCGCACTGCTCGACGCCTGGGCACTCCCGGATTCGGCCGGCGGAGCCCGGGACTTCGGTCTGCGGGTCGTCGAGGCGGCCGCGGGCCGGGCCGGAATCGTCAAGCCACAGGTCGCCTTCTACGAGCGCCACGGCTCGGCGGGCTACGCCGCTCTCGAAGAGGTCCTCGCGGCGGCACGAGCCGCGGGCCTTCTGGTCGTCGCCGACGTCAAGCGCGGCGATCTGGGGACGTCGGTGGACGCCTACGGCGAGGCGTGGCTGACACCCGGGTCGCCGTTGGAAGCCGACGCCATGACGGCGGTCGCCTACCAGGGGCTCGGCTCGCTCGACGGGCTGCTCGAGCGTGCCACCGCCGCGGGCAAGGGAGTGTTCGTGCTGGCGGCGACGTCGAATCCCGAGGCCTTCGCGACGCAGACCGCCACCCGCGCCGATGGGCGCTCGGTCGCAGCAGGCGTGGTCGAAGAGGTCGCCGAGCGCAATGCGGCGGCCCGTGCCGGGGCATTGGGATCGATCGGGGTCGTCGTCGGAGCCACCATCGCGCTTGCCGACTTCGGCCTCAGCGCCGCGTCGTTCACCGGGATGCCCGTGCTCGCCCCCGGATTCGGGCATCAGGGCGCGAGATTCGCGCAACTGCCCGAACTCTTCGGTTCGGCGGCGCACAATGTATTGGTGAGTGCATCGCGCAGCATCCTGTCGGCCGGACCGCACGGCATCGAGGCGGCGATCGAAGATGCGGTCGCCGAGGTGGGGGCGGTATGCCGCGGATAGCTCCCCCCGACGTCGATCGCGCGGCGGCTGCGCGAGCCGCGGTGGCCGCTCGGCGCGCGCGAGCAGCGGTGAAGCAGGCCGTGGCGAACCGCGACCGCACCGCCCTGGATGTCGCCGAGAGTGCCTGGGCGGGGGAGCCGACGAACCCCGAAGCCACCCTGCGCGTGCGCGAACTGCTCATGAGCATCCCGAGCCTCGGTCCGACCCGCGCCGACAAGGCGATGGATCAGCTCGGCATCGCCGCCTCCAAGCGAGTTGGGGGCCTCGGCGTCCGCCAGCGGACCAAGCTCCGCGACTACCTCTCGCTGCGCGAGGGCCGCGTCGAGGTGCCCACCAGCCGACTCGTCGTGCTCGCCGGGCCGACCGCGGTCGGCAAGGGGACGGTGTCGCGCTTCATCCGGGAGCACTATCCGAACGTGCTGCTGAGCATCTCGGCGACCACCCGGCCGCCGAGGCCGGGGGAGGTGGACGGCGAGCACTACTACTTCGTCAGCGACGCCCAGTTCGACGACATGATCGCGCGCGGCGAGTTCCTGGAGTGGGCGACCGTCCACAACGCCTGGCGCTACGGCACCCCGCGGCCGCCGATCGACGCAGCGCTTGCCGACGGCAAGAGCGTGCTGCTCGAGATCGATCTGCAGGGCGCGCGGGCGGTTCGGCGCGAGATGCCGGATGCCTTGCTGGTGTTCCTGCTGCCCCCGAGCTGGGAAGAACTGGTGCGCCGACTGGTCGGACGGGGCACCGAGGACGCCGCGGAGCAGAGCCGCAGGCTCGAGACCGCCAAGGTCGAAATGGGAGCCAGGAACGAGTTCGATGTGAAGGTGGTCAACCGCGAGGTCGGCCAAGCCGCCGCCGAGGTCGTAGAATTGCTCGCAGTGCCCTGATTCGGGTGCGAACACTTCAGGGAGGACCCCATGGCCGACAAGAACTCCGGCATCATCGACCCGCCGATCGACGACCTGCTCTCGCGAGTGGACTCGAAGTACCAGCTGGTCATCTTCGCGAGCAAGCGGGCCCGCCAGATCAACGACTACTACGCGGACCTTCACGAAGGATCGCTGTTCGACAACGTCGGACCGCTGGTGGATTCGACCATCGACGACAAGCCGCTCTCGGTGGCCCTGCGTGAGATCAACGAGGACAAGCTGACGCTGACCCCGTTCGACGCTCCCGAGTAGTCGGCCGCAGAACGCGTGGGATGAACATCGTCGTCGGCATCACCGGCGGCATCGCGGCGTACAAAGCCGTGAATGTGGTGCGGGCTCTTGTGCTCGCCGGCCATGATGTCCAGGTCGTCGCCACGGAAGGCGCGTTGCGCTTCGTCGGTCGCCCGACGCTCGAGGCGATCAGTCGCAACCCGGTGCACAGCGAACTGTATGAGGGCGTTGCCGAGGTTCGCCACGTGGCCATCGGGCAGGCGGCCGACGTCATCGTGGTGGCGCCCGCGACGGCGAACTCGATCGCCAAGATCACGGTCGGGCTGGCGGACGATCTGCTCGGCAACACCATCCTGGCTTCGAAGGCGCCGCTGATCTTGGCCCCGGCCATGCACACCGAGATGTGGCAGAACCCGGCGACGGTAGCGAACATCGCCACGCTGCGCGGACGCGGTGTGACGATCGTCGGCCCGGGGACCGGACAACTCACCGGCGCCGATTCCGGCCCGGGGCGCATGGCCGAGCCCGACGAGATCGTCGCGACCGTGCTCGCGGCGGTGACCGGGCCGGGGACCCACGAGGCTGGGGATGCACGGGAAACGCCTGCGGCGAAGGATCTGGCCGGGCGGCGCGTGCTGATCACCGCGGGTGGGACGCGCGAACCGCTCGATCCGGTTCGCTTCATCGGCAACCGCTCGAGCGGCAAGCAGGGTGTCGCACTGGCCAGAGCAGCGGCCGCCCGGGGAGCCGCCGTGAACCTGATCGTCGCGAACCTCGACGACCGGGTGCTCGATCTGCTTCCGGGTTCTGTCGCCGTGGAGCACGTGTCGACCACCCTGGAACTGCAAGAGGCGGCACTTCTCGCCGCGGGTACCGCAGACCTCATCATCATGGCTGCGGCGGTCGCCGACTATCGACCTGAATCGATCGCGGAACACAAGATCAAGAAGGAGACCCAGGGCGACTCGCTCGAGCTGCGCCTGGTCAAGAACCCCGATATCCTGCGCGAACTCACCTCGTCGCGTCACGACGGTCAGGTCATCGTCGGTTTCGCAGCGGAAACCGAGACCGATCCCGACGCTCTTCTGGCCCTCGGCGTCGCGAAGCGCCAGCGCAAGGGCGTGGACTTTCTGGTCGTCAACAGGGTCGGCTGGACCGAGACCTTCGCCAGCGATGACAACGCGGTGATCGTGCTCGATGCAACCGGGCGTAATGTCGCGCAGGCCAATGGCGACAAGCAGTCGGTCGCAAACCGTATTCTCGACGTGGTCGCCGTGCCATCCGCGGCGCGCCCGTAATCCCCGTCCACTACCTGACAGGCCGACCGTGACTTCACCTCTGCGTCTTTTCACCTCCGAATCCGTGACCGAGGGGCATCCGGACAAGATCTGCGACCAGATCAGCGACTCCATCCTCGATGCGCTGCTGGAGCAAGACCCGACATCACGCGTTGCGGTCGAGACGCTGGTCACGACCGGCCTGGTGCACGTGGCCGGCGAGGTCACGACCTCTGCATACGCCGACATCCCGGGCATCGTGCGCAAGCGGATCACCGACATCGGCTACGACTCCTCGGACGTCTGGTTCGACGGCCGCTCGTGCGGCGTGTCGATCTCGATCGGCGGCCAGTCGCCCGACATCGCCCAGGGCGTGGACGACGCCTTCGAGACCCGCGAGGGATCGAGCTCCGACGACCTCGACAAGCAGGGCGCCGGCGACCAGGGAATCATGTTCGGCTACGCCACGAACGAGACCCCGCAGTTGATGCCGTTGCCGATCTGGCTCGCGCACCGGATGTCGGAGCGGCTCGCCGAGGTCCGCCACCAGGGGATCGTCGACTGGCTGCGTCCCGACGGCAAGACCCAGGTGACCATCGGCTACGACGGCACCCGGCCCGCGACGGTCGAGACGGTGGTCGTCTCCACCCAGCACTCGCCCAAGATCTCCACCGACGACCTGCGAGAGGCCGTGCGCGAACTGGTGATCGCCCCGACCCTCGCCAAGATCGACCTCCCGTCAGACGGCGTGAAGGTGCTGATCAACCCCACCGGCCGCTTCGAGATCGGCGGTCCGCAGGGCGACGCCGGCCTCACCGGCCGCAAGATCATCGTCGACACCTACGGCGGAGCGGCCCGGCACGGCGGTGGCGCCTTCAGCGGCAAGGACCCGTCGAAGGTCGACCGTTCGGCCGCGTACGCGCTGCGCTGGGTCGCCAAGAACGCCGTCGCGGCCGGCCTCGCGGATCGACTGGAGGTGCAGGTCGCCTACGCGATCGGCACGGCGTCGCCGGTCGGCCTCTACGTCGAGAGCTTCGGCACGGCGCACGTGCCCGAAGAGTCGATCATCTCGGCGATCCGAGAGGTGTTCGACCTGCGACCGGCTGCCATCATCCGCGATCTCGATCTGCTGCGGCCGATTTACGCGCAGACGGCGAGTTACGGTCACTTCGGCCGCGAACTCCCCGACTTCAGCTGGGAGAAGACCGACCGGGTCGACGCCCTGCGCGGTGTCGCCGGTCTCTGAGCCGCTGCTGATGGCTGGTCCGGCGACGATCGCGCGGGTGCTGGTCGACTCGCCGCTGCCGCAGCTGGACCGCTTGCTCGATTACCGCATCCCGGAGGGGATGGAAGGCGTCGTCCCCGGGGTCCGGGTGTCCGTGCCGTTGCGCGCTGCCAGCCGGATCGCCGAGGGATTCGTCCCCGTGTCTTTGCCGGCAACACATACGACGAAAAGATCTCCGTTCGTCTCCCATCCGAGCGAGATCGCCTGACGAATCACACCGGCGGATGAGGGCGTGAGATCGACCGCGCACACAATCCTGGTGAAGAGTCCGGTGTCCTTCGGACCACCATGTAAAGGATGCGCCGGCACCGTGAGGACAGAACACTGCGAGCGCGCAACCACCACCGACGCCACGGGACCGGTGGGACGTTCCGCTCCTGGTGCACCCATGACGATCAGATCCGCCGGCATCATCCGCGCCCATCGCAGAATCTGCGTCGCGGGGTCTCCCTGGCGTACCGCCGCGCCTTTGCGGTCGTAAGCGGGTGCGGCGTCAGACAACGCCGCGCGCAGGCGCCGCATGAACGCCTCCTGTTCCAGTGAGCCAATCCCTTCAGGGTCTGCAGCGCCTTCGGCGGGTATCACGTGCATGGTTCTCAGCTCGGCGTCGCGCGCGCGAGCGATAGCCCCACCGGTTGCCAAAGACTCCGCCGATACCTTGGAGAAATCAATCGGGCACGCGATGTACCGCAGATCGAGACGGTTCACGTCTGCCTCCCTGACATGCACGGTGCCTGATGAAGCGGATGCGAAATCCACGCCCGCGAATTTCGATGACTCTGCAAAGCCGCACATGACGCCGCACCGTTCGTCTGATCACAGGCTATCGTGAGCGGCACACAGTCTCACGCACCGTTCAGGTGCAAGTCTCCGCATGCTTCAGCGACAGGCGATCTCGGCCATGAACAAGCCGCAGTCAATTGCTCTGCGGTACTCATGTTGCAGTTTGCCGCGCCGTGCGCACTTGTATGTTCTTGCTGCCGATGACTGCCGCGCTCCTCTTCAGCAGTTGCAGCGGCACCGTAGCGGCCCCGACATCACCGACCAGCACGACCACGACAACGGCGCCGGTCGCCACTCCACAGTCGCTTATGGGTGCGTGGCGCGGATCGCTCAGTTCGAAGGCGGTGCGAGCGGGGTCGGACGCCTCCGTGGGGTTTCCGTTGAACTGTTCGCAACGATGGCAGGTCACTTCCCAATCGGGTGGGCATTTCGAGGGACAGATGACATCGCAGGGCAACGGACCCGACACAGACTGGCGATGCACTGAGACTCGACCATTCAGCGGCGACGTGACCTCAAACAACGCGGTCACAATCGCCTTCGATCCACGATTCACGCCCGGTGGTTGCTCGGACATCGTCGGCGGCGACCGCGCAACAGGGTCCATCGCTGACGGTTCGATCACGGTAGCGCTGCCCTATCGAGCGGTCTGCCAGATGGTGCCGGGCGGCGCGTC
>Ga0207690_10003105_pt1 | contig 10003 bp, 5 predicted proteins | sample KBSC23metaG_FD_184315 | JGI IMG/M metagenome (GOLD analysis project Ga0207690, IMG submission 184315) | Corn rhizosphere microbial communities from Kellogg Biological Station, Michigan, USA - KBS C2-3 metaG (SPAdes) (version 2) | ecosystem: Host-associated > Plants > Roots > Rhizosphere > Soil ...
GCCGATCTGCGCGACCTGCGCAAGACCGGCGACGAGGCCTACATCTACCGACTGGAGTATTCGAAGACGCAGCAGGCCGGCGTCAAGGCGGATTCGACGCCAGACAAACCAATCCTCGGACGGAGTGCCGAAGCGTTATCCGCCTGGCTGGAGGCGGCGGGCATTCGCGAGGGGGTGATGTTTCGGCGGATATGGAAGGAGCGGATCGGCCGTGCCCTGCTCCCGGGCTCGGTGGCGACGATCGTCAAACGGCGGGCCGCCCTAGCCGGGCTGGAGGGAGACTTTGGGGCACACAGCCTGCGCTCGGGCTTTGTCACCGAAGCGGGCAAGCAAGGGGTGCCGCTGCCGGCCGTGATGGCCATGACTGAGCACCGTTCCGTGGCCAGCGTGATCGGGTATTTTCAAGCGGGCGCTGCAGAGGACAATCCGGCGGCACGCCTGCTGAAATAGTGAGTACGCAAAGTGCCCGCCCATATCTAATCATCATTCCTTCTCGCTGCCTGCTTCCGGTCAGGGGCGGGCGTTGAACTCGCCGGTCCACTGGGGTTCGGAGATGGAGATCCCGTTATCCGATCCGAAGAGTGTCGCCGCTGCTGAAAGCGCGTTGGAACTAAGCGCCTGGGTAGTCGAGATGTTGCAAGATGTCTCGGCGGCTGAAGATTTATTACTGCGAGTCGACGAAGGCGATGCTGGGGTCGACAACAACGTGGCAGGTCCCTCCACAGGATTTGTCTAAACATGACTCGCCTGAGACAATCTGAAGATCGACTTTTGGCGGGTGCTAAAAGAGCGGCGCTCGCCATACCGAAGACAATCTCAGCAGGGAGCTACGTGAAAATCTTCTCTTATAATCCCGGCCATGATGGCGCTGTCGTAATTCTTCAAGACGCTCGTTTGGTGATGTCGATCGAAGCAGAGAAGGATTCGAACTATCGATACTCCCCAGTCTCTAGCCCTGATATATTGAATGCGATCGGGGAAATGGAGGAAGCGCCTGACGTCATTTGCATGGGTGGATGGTGGCCGCGAGACCATCGGGAATTCCTCCATGGGTCGAATGACAATGCTGGGTATCGGGGGATTTCGGAGAGGGGCATTATCGTTGGGCAAAGAAGATTTCTGAAAAAGAAGGTTGAATATTTTTCGTCCTCTCACGAGAGATCGCATGTTCTCTGTGCTTTCGGAATGTCACGTCTTCCGAAAGGCACGCCCTGCTACGCCTTGGTATGGGAGGGATCTATCGGTGCCTTCTATGAGATTGATGCCGAGCTAAACATCACGCTCATCGCCGACGTTTTAAACCAGCCGGGAAATCGTTATGGCCTGCTATACGGTCTAGCCGACCCGACATTTCCCAAGAGCCGACTTTATCCGCGCGTTTCGGACGCAGGAAAGCTTATGGCGCTGGCGTCATTTTCCTCCCGGACTACGCCTTCGGCTGAAGAAAAGAGACTGCTCAGCTTTCTGTTGGACGGGCCATTTCGGGAACTGAGCGCGTACGAAGATCTCAAGAACGCCCCCCATCTTGATATGGGCCTGGATGATCCAGAATTTCGGAACTTCGCGGGTATCTACAGCGACGCAATTTTCGACATTTTTTATCGGTTCGCGCAGGCGAATTTGAAGAAGGGTCGCCCCTTGGTCATCGCAGGGGGCTGTGGCCTAAACTGCGACTGGAACAGCCGTTGGAGGCAGACTGACCTGTTTTCAGAGGTGTTCGTGCCGCCTGTCGCCAATGATTCAGGATCCGCCATCGGCACGGCGATCGACGCTCAGTTCCGCTTCACCGGAAATCCGAAGATTGAATGGGATGTCTACTCCGGACTACCGTTTCGAAAGGAGGGGGCGGTCGATACCGGGCGATACGAAATCCACGACGCCAACCACGAGGAGATCGCCGACTTGCTGGCGAACGATCTCATCCTCGGATGGGTAAGCGGCCGATATGAGATTGGTCCGCGCGCGCTGGGCAACAGGTCCATCCTTGCTGCGCCGTTCCGAGATAGCACCAGGGTGCGTCTGAACGAGATAAAGCAACGCGAACAGTTCCGCCCGATCGCACCTGTCTGTCTTCGGGACGAAGCCGAAAAGTGGTTCGGCTGCGATCACGAAAGCCCTTATATGCTATTCACCCATCGGGCGACAACAGACGTTCTTGCGGCCGTGACGCATGTGAACGGCACCGCCCGCATCCAAACGGTCACAGCCGCAACCAACAGGTGCCTGAACGCCCTGCTTGTTGCCTTCAAGGCGCGCACGGGCTATGGCGTGCTGTGCAATACCTCCCTAAATTTCAACGGGAAGGGCTTCATCAACAACATCGGTGATCTCGATGCTTACGCCTCAGAGCATGGCCTGGACGGATTTGTGGTCGAAGGGCGAGCCTACCTGATGAAGTCATCCGAGCAATATCAACGTTACTTGAAGAGGCCAGATCCTTCAGCGAGGCGGGACGGTCTGCTCTGATGCGTGGCGCAGCGAGTTTCAGGTACGGGAAGCGACGCGAGCTAAAGCGACTCAGTTGTCGACGCGGAGACATTGGGAAATGCTGAAGTTGGATGCCTACGCGCAGGGGTTCGAGGAGGATGAACACCTACGTTCCGCTTTCACACGGAACCTCATCCTGCATCTTTCAGATTACCCAGCGACCTCTAGTTCCGACAGATCGATTCAATCTGTCGGCATGCCAAGGACGCTGATCAGGTACTGGCATGACCCACACGATGTTCCCGATGACGTGAGGGTCTGTCTGACCAGTTGGGATCGACTACGTGACGAGGGCTTCGAATTTAGGACGTTTAGCGACGCATCAGCGGCCGCTTACATCGCGGAGCGATATGGCGCGCAGCACCTCAAAGCCTTCGCGCGCTGCCGACACCCGGCGATGCGAAGCGATTATCTGAGACTATGCTTTGTGCTGGCGGAGGGAGGATTCTACGTTGACGCAGACGACGTTCTGTTAGGCGACGGTTGGAAAACCATCTTCCTGAATGGCGCACTGAAGCTTCAGCCCTTGTGCTACGACATTTTTTCAAACGGGATGGTCCCGGCCGCCGAGATCTGGCGCCACGACCTGCCGGCCGAAGGCCGCATCTTCTACGTCAACAACGATCCGATCGCGGCGCCTGCAGGCCATTCCGTTCTGCGACGCGCGCTTGAGCGTGCGACCGAAAAGTTACTTGGTAATGACCCGCGCCCCGAAATACAGGCAACGACCGGTCCCGGGAATCTAACTGCTGCTTTGGTCGCACACGCGCGTGACCTCGCCCTTGCCGGCATGCCGGCCGACTTCGAGCTGCTACACGACTGGGAGGCCATCGCTGAAACGCGCTGGGACCTCACTTATCGCGGTGACGCTCGCAACTGGCGCAACATGGATGCCTTGGGGATATGAGGCGGAGTGGGATGACGCCATGAACCTCAAGGACGCCTCAGGAGTGTTGCGCGGGCTGACTTTCCGCGTTGCGCGTGCTGTACTGGGCCTTCTTCCCTGCGGCCGCATCTCGGCCTTCGGCACTGGCGACGGCAAGATCGGCGCGATCTTGGTCGTGAACCTCGATCGGCAGCCGCAGCGATGGCGCCGTGTCCGCCGCGAACTAGGTCGCTTCCGAACGTCTGACGATGCCCCTCTGCTTTCGATCACACGACGGTTGCCGGCAGTGGATGCTCGCGACGGTCGTGCCGTGGCGGCGACCGCCGACGTGGATGCGACGTACCGCGTCGGCGATCAGTTGCATGTTCAGCCGGACGCCAGACTCGAGGCATGCTTTGGCGCGGACGTGCCTGTAAGGATGACGCGTCAGGAGGTAGCTGTCGCGAGATCGCACGTGGAAGTCTGGAAGGCCGTCATGACGGGCTCTGAAGATCACGTGCTGGTGCTTGAAGATGACGTCTGGTTCAGGCGTGGTGCCGCGGCGATGATTGATCGTGGCTGGAGCGCTGCCCTCAAGCGTTGCAGCAATGAAGGTGGACCGAGGCTGCTATACCTATCCTACGCAGACGCTGGAGGCACAGCGGAACGGATCGATCTGGGCGATGGTCTTTTCCGGCCTCTGCGGGGGCTCTGGTTTCTCTCTGGATATGTCCTGTCTCGCGAGGGTGCGGCCTCACTATTGCGGGCGATGCCCGTGATAGGCCCAGTTGATCTGTGGATGAACTATCGCTTCAAGGCACTTGGCGCGCTTGCTCTGTCTTTGCCGGCGATCCTGCAAAGGCAAGACGCTGGGTCGGACAATTCCTATTCCATCCTTCCTTACCTGGCGCGGGCGGGAACCGTTGACGCGAGCGCGGGTCCGGTGCCGTCCGATCGGACGCGTGTGGGAACGGTGCTCGCGTGGACCAGAGGCGGCCAGCACGAAAGCCTCGCAATGGCTCTATCGATGCTAGGGCTGCGCGTTAGGGTGTTTGACGGCGACGAGGATGAGATCCAAGCGCGGGAACTCCATTCTCTCTTTGGAACTTTCGACGCTATCGTCGATCCTCCGCTGGCCCCGAGCGCGCGCTCTGCCGCTATCGCCAGTACGGGCACCAAGTTCCTTATGGAAGACGTGCCGCTCCCATTGGCTAGTAGGCTAGGCCCTCTGCCGTCCGCGCGGACATTAGTATTCCCGCACGACATGCCGGATAGCGAGCGGTGGAGGCCTCTTTGTGCTTTGCTCGGCCTCGACGAGCCTGCTCAGTCGTTCCCTGCCGGAGCGGCGCGAGGTTTAAGAGTTTTCAGAGACGATCGTCCGAACGCTGCACGGCGTGCTGTCGCTCCTTTGCTCCGACGAAATGCTTGCCAGCTGGACGATTCTCCCTGGGTCTTACCTGCCCGGAGCGACTGGCGACCGTCGACTCCTATGGCTGGACCTGCGCTGTTCGCTGAAAGGCACTTGGTTCACGCGATGATGACGACGACACCTTCCTCGTTTCGCACGCTTGTCGAAACCTTCCCTGGCAATTTAGCGTCCTTTGAGAAGGAAGGTCTCCTACAAGATGAAAATGGTACGCGTCTCGTAGTCAGCAAGGTTGGCGCCGATGGTAGACCTTATCGTTCCGGTGCCTTCGCTTCAGCGCAGGCGTTTGGGCATGGGCGCTTTGAGGCGGAGATAAAGGCAGCTCCCGGCAAAGGCTTGGTTACCGGATTCTTCCTACATCGAGCTGCACCACGGCAGGAGATCGATGTCGAGCTCATGGGCGGTGATCCCACACGAATGCTAGTTAATGTGTATTTCAATCCAGGCGACGACGGGGCGACTATGGCCTTCGGCTATCGGGGCTCACCCTGCCGCATCGACCTTGGCTTCGATGCCACTCTGGATTTCCATTGCTATGCGATTGACTGGCAGCCAGGCTACATCGCTTGGTCGGTGGACGGAAGGGTCGTCCATGAGCGGGTGGGATGGGATCCCACACCGCTTCCTCATCTGCCAATGCATTTGCATGCCAACCTGTGGGTTCCCCGCTCCGAAGAGCTCGCCGGGAAGATCGATGACGAAACCCTGCCGGCGATGGCGATCTTCAGAAATGTATCTGTGAAGACCACATCGATGACCGCGGCTTTCAAGGCAACTCAACCTGCCTAAGAGAATAACGTGACACGGCGCCTCGGCGGCTACCGGTCCAGTGTGTTCGGGCTCGGGCTACCACCGCACACTCCACATGCGCTCTACCCCCCGATCACATCAACTAGTCACCCCGTGCAGCCGTCCACTTTCGGTCGGCGAATTTACGGCATTGGAACACGGAAGGCGGAAAAGAATGGCTAAGAGGTATTCGAAGAAGAAAGTGGCGCGTCACAAGTGCCGTCGTCAGCCCAAGGCCCCATCCCGCACCTCCCCGGCAAAGGGATCGTACGATGCTGCTCAGGCGGCGCTAGAGACCCTCTTCACTGGCTTCCATGCCCGCGATGTTTATGTCGCGCTGCTGGCGTCCGATCTGTGGCCACTCAATATCGCGGCACGCGTCAAGCACATCTTCGCCTATGGCCTGCTGGCCTCGATCCCTCCGGAACACTTTACCGGTGACCGACACATCGACAGCCATGTCGACCTGACGCAATTCCTCGACGAGATGTATGGACTCTTACCTGTATTCCCTGCGTTGGAGGACTACACCCCCGAGCGTGACTGGGGTGAAATCAAGTCGGTCGTGGACGGTGTGCCAGTCAAAGTGTTTTATGGCGGAACGGTGGAACGCATCACTGACTTTATCGATGCGTTCCGCCTGGCGCATCCGGCCAACAGCGCGGCAGTACGTGACGTGAATAGCGCCCTGATGCTGCAGGACGCTTTGTTGTCGATGATTGATGCTCCGGCGCCGGCAGAGCCTGGCATGGTGCGACGCGGTGATCTGCATGTGCCCAGCGACTCCTTTTGGCGGCAGTGTCACGCAGCGCTACCCGCTCTGGTGCGCACGATGGCCGCCTTTCCTTTCACGGCGGACCTGACGGTGCCCCTGGGCACCCCAGGACTCAAGAAACGTATGACTCCCTTCGGGGAGGCCTTCCTAAGCGGTGAAGCCCTGCCCTATGTTCTGCTGGATATCCATGGTGAAACGTTGCCTTTGTCGCCGCGTGACGCGGTTAGTGCAGCCATGCACCACTGGGAGCGTCGCTCATTAGCAGACCCTCGCACCCAAGAGCGAGGCGTCTCGGCCAACCTGGCCGCGTTCGTACAAGGGCGGATACGCCATGCGGCCCCTGGACCCTACCGCATCGCGCTCCGGGATGGGTCCGGGCAGTTCGTGGAGGTACCGACGGCCTTTCGTCACGAAGGCATGCTCTGGTTGGTCGTGGTGCTGAGTTCGGATCGAGTTCCAGGTGTCGCGAAAATTGAACAAACACTCCGAGCGTTGTTCGCCAAGGACCATTCGATCATCGCCATGGATCTGGCTGACAGGGAGCTCGTGGTACTGGCCGATGCCACCCTCGATGCCTTCGAAGTCAACTTCATGGTGGTGACGGCCGAAGCGGCGATCGACCCTGCACCGATATCGCTTCTACCACCCACAGTACGCATCTTCTTTCTACCCGACTTCGTTTCCATCATCCAGGCGGTCCAAGGGGTGGAAGAGTTGATAGCGTACTTTCACTTCGTTGACCAGCATCACGGTCAGATCCTGATGCCATTTAGCGCCCCTGTGGACCAGTTTGCCGCATTCCGACAGTCACACGGCATGCTCGTAGAGGGCGCTATCACGCCCAATCTGATTTTCTTGGATCCGCACTGGGGCTCGAACTGGCGCTTTGAGGAGCAAAAGCAGTTCTGGCGATCAGCTCCCGCACGCTTCCCGAACGACGAACCCACCACATGGCAGGTGGAACCGTCCAGTGGCGGAACTGGCTTACTCTGCCTTAAGGGGCGGGCCGCTTGGGAATTGGATTGGGTTGCGGACGTGTCAGCTGCGAGCATGCATTTCATGCTGAATGCCTACGCGCAGGATTTGCTACTGGAGGACGGACGCCTACTCGAAACGTTTATCCATATGCTGGCCGACGCGATTGTTCAGCGCCACACCCTCCTTCCGCCTCAGCTATTGCGATCGCGTATGGTTACGCGCTGTCTCGCCGATGAGACCGCACTGCCCTCCCGAATAGATGACGACGAAACGCCACTTGACACGCCGCTGTTGAGTGAGTGGGACGTTCTACAAGACACACCGGAGTCCCTCGTCATACAAGTCCGCGTGAATCTTGCTTGCGTGAGTCACGGCCTTCAAGACGCACGTGACGCACACTTCGAAGCGGAGGGTGTGGCTGCCTGGATAGTTGGCCTTGCCTCGCAGATTGGCATCGCTGTAACAGAGGACGAAATCCAGAGGATTCGGGAATCCGGCAAGAGGCCGCCTCGATTTACCACAAAAGCAGTGAATCGACCTGTGGATCTACCGGATCATGTTGATCCGGTGCTGCCGACGCCCGCTCAGTTCAAGGCTGCACGGCGCGAATTAGCCATTATCTTTCAGGCATCCAAGGCTGTACCGGGGCGTTTCGAGTTGGCCGAGGCCAAAGCGATCATCGATCCGGCCCGTCAGGCTTACCGAGCCCGGGTTCACAAGACGATCAATCAGTTTGCGCGGACGCCCGTACTGCTATTCGCTATAGAGCAGTTCGATGCGCTCGTGACCGACTATGACCGCCGGGTGTTTCGCATCAAGATGAGCCTATCACACGAGGTCGACTTCGACCGCGAGCATGACCTCGCCGAGGCTCACGAGAAGTTTGTTTTCAATATCCGAAACTATCGTTACTTGCTGGAAGTGGCGCTTTCGTCCCCATCCGGCGGTGACCTGATGCCGACGTCCGAGACCATGGCGGAACTGGTCGCCGAGATTGATTGGCTCATGGTGCTCAATGGAGCGAGCGACACGCTACATAACGCTACCGATGCCGGAGGCATCGAGCTCAGCGACTCATTCGTGCCCGAGGTGTTCTATGAGAGCGATGAACATGAACGCTTTGGCCGAGAAATGGCGGCCGATGTCCTGGGGGCCGGCGAAGTGGACGATGCAGTGTCGGCGCTATCCGAGCAGGAGATCACTCAACTGAATGGAGCGATGCAGCAAGATGCTGGCTTCAAGCTGACACACCTGCTCCAAACTCTAGAGCTGCTATATCGCTGGCCATCAGCGCACCAACGACCGGACGACGTGCACTTGTCCTATCGAGCTACGCCGGCTGCCTTGATCGCCAAGCTTACGGAGATGGTCAACGGCATCGATACCACGGAAGCAGAGCGTCTAGTTGCATTCTTGACGCTCGCACCGGAGCGGGTGCGCGTGCTTGCCGGTCGCGAAACCATCGAACAAGACGTGCCGATATGGGAACACCGCAAGCGCGACCATCGCTATTCGATCCGGCCGCTGATCACCATGGAAGACGGCCGACTCGCCTGGGGGGCTGGTGCAGCCTATCGCGCGCATGGCATCTGGAGCGGTTCACTTTCCGACGGCTATCCACCGGCCGAGCTGCCTTGGCCCCACGTGGATGCTGTAGCGCTCGCTATCAAACGACGTATCGAAAAGGAGCTCGAAACGCGCGCGTTCGCGGTCATGCAGCGGCATGCCACATACGTGCTATCAGGTGTCAACTTCAAGAAGCGGTTCCCCAAGGAAGGTTACGACGACGTGGGCGACTTCGACGTCTTAGCGTACTGGCCTGAGCAGAACCTTTGGGTGACGGTGGAGTGCAAGTACAACAAGCCGGCATATTGCCTCAAGGACGCGCGACGCTTACGAGACTACATCTTCGGCGAACACCGAGGAGAGGGACATGTGGGCAAGGTGGAGCGGCGGCATACCTTCCTTGCCGAGCATATGGACCGATTGCGCGCACTGCTGAATTGGCCGCCCTCCGTCATGGCACCACCAAATATTCGGGATTTATACGTCGGGCCACGCATTTTCTACTGGATGCGTGATCCACCCTACCCCGTCCACCTGGAGTTCATACGTCTTGGCCTGCTCGATAGCTGGCTGACATCCGTGTTGAAACCTTGATTAGCGAGTCGTCAACTTGACTCATACGAATCTCCCTTGCTCGCCGTGCCGACGTCTCCGCTGTCAGTAGCGGGCAATCACCTCTCGGGTGGAACTCGTGCATCGCTCGCCTGTAGAAAGGCGAAGTCAATGGTCTGCTTCACGATGCGAACCGTAGCTTCGTAGGAGATAACGCCAATACCGAGGAACAAGAAAATCAGAAGCCCGCCAAGCACGCGCGCCATAGCTTCTTGCCGCAATGCATCGGACACTTCAGTCGTGAACACCCAGTGCGACGCAGCCCAAACGAGGCCAGCCCAACATATGCCTAGGAGCCAGTTAATGCGGGTAATCCGCGTGTTGACTGCGGAATCCAGCGCTGCCACACCCGATTGGAGCAACCTGATGGTGCCTTCAGCCGGGGCGAGCGACCTGATGTGCTCTGCAAGGCTAGCGACTTGTTGAGGCCGAACGCCCAACCGGGCAGAGCGACTTGGAAGACCGAAAAGTACCGAGCCTGTAGCCATCAGTCCGGCGACGACCC
>Ga0207690_10003107_pt1 | contig 9999 bp, 9 predicted proteins | sample KBSC23metaG_FD_184315 | JGI IMG/M metagenome (GOLD analysis project Ga0207690, IMG submission 184315) | Corn rhizosphere microbial communities from Kellogg Biological Station, Michigan, USA - KBS C2-3 metaG (SPAdes) (version 2) | ecosystem: Host-associated > Plants > Roots > Rhizosphere > Soil ...
CAGCAGGATTTCCGCAACCTCGCCCGCGCCGCGGCCGAGCTCGAGAGCCTGCCGCTCTACATTGACGACACAGCGGGCCTCACCATCGCGGCGCTGCGCACCCGCGCCCGTCGCCTCAAGCGCCAGCGCGGCATCGGGCTCATCGTCGTCGATTATCTCCAGCTGCTCCAGGGCTCCGGCAAGAACAGCAACGACAATCGCGTGAACGAGATTTCCGAGATCAGCCGGGGTTTGAAGACGCTGGCCAAGGAGCTGAACGTGCCGGTGCTGGCGCTCTCCCAGCTCAGCCGCGCCGTCGAGCAGCGAGAGGACAAGAGGCCGCAGCTTTCCGACCTTCGCGAATCCGGCTCGATCGAGCAGGACGCCGACATCGTCATGTTCATCTACCGCGAGGAATATTACACCGCCGCGCGCGAGCCCAAGCGGCCGATCGAGGGCGACGATGCCAAGGTCCACGACGCGCACGCCGAATGGATGCGCGACATGGAGCGGGTCTACGGCACCGCCGAATTGATCATCGCCAAGCAGCGCCACGGCGCGACCGGCAAGGTGAAGATGAAGTTCGAGGCGAAGATCACCCGCTTCTCCGACTGGATCGACGACCAGTATCTGCCCGAAGCGCGGGGCTGAGCGGAGCCGAGCGGGCGTTCGCCCGTTGAGGACGCGAGCCACGAAGGACGCGCACCATGACCGCACGACATCCCGATCCCGACGACCCCGAGCTCCATGGCCGCGAGGGCGGCGGCGATTCGGGCGGCGGCGCCTATCCCAACCCGCATACGGGCAAGGAAGGGAAGGGCGGCAACGAAGGCTGGATGGGCCATGGCGGCGAGAGCGACATCAACTATTACGGGACGGGCCGCCTCGGCGGGAAGGATGTCGGCGGCAACGCAAATGCGCCTGCGGAGGGCGCCAAGGACGACGATTGAGGCCGCGCGCCGCACCGCCAGCACAACGCATTAGGGGCCGGCCCTCCAGAGAGAACCGGCCCCTCCCTCAATACGCGACACGAGGGGCCACCCCGGGGAGTGACGAGAGGGCTTATGCCCTGATTCGGTTGAGGAAAGGCTGAATGGCGCCGTCAGCGGCCATTCACCTCCACCCGCTTCAGCGGCTGGTGTTCGAAGCCGGTTTGTCGCTGCCGATGGAGACGGCGGGCACCTTCACGTTCACCGCCTTGGGGAGGCTGACGTTGACCGCGGCCTCGCTGGCCGAGCGCCTCGAGCCGCCGTGCATGAGGAACCAGGCGATGCCGCCGACGAGGATCAGCAGCAGGATGAGCGCGATTCCGCCGCCATAGCCGCCGCCGCGGTCGCCATCGCCGGTCTCGATGATGGTGGTGCGGCGCATCCGGCGTGGGGGCGGGTCGCGGTCCGGATCGGTCATGCTCAGCTCTCCCTGTCGCCGTCCGAAACCGCCGCTTGCGCCGCCTGTTCCTCGGCGTCGGCCGGCGGGCTGCGCAGGATCCGCGTCAGGCTCTCGACCGAATAGGGTTTGTGGAGCAGCTCGAAGCCGTGCCGGCCCTCCTGCGCGAGGACATGACTGTAGCCGCTGGTGAGGACCACCCGCAGCTGCGGCCGCCGCCGCCGCAACTCCTGGGCGAGCTCGATGCCCGTCATCCCCGGCATGACGACGTCGGAGAAGACGAGGTCGAAATCGTCCGCCTGCGCCTCGATCGCCTCCAGCGCCTCCAGCCCGTTCGCGGCGAGCTGCGTCTGATGGCCGAGCTCGGCGAGGAGCTGCGTCGCGAAGGCGCCGACATCGGCATTGTCCTCGACGACGAGGATCCGGCTGCGCTTCAGCGGCGCCTCGGCCCGGCGGCGCTGTACGTCGTCGCTCGTCGGAGCGGGCGCCGACACGCGCGGAAGGTAGAGGGTGAAGGTGGTCCCCTCGCCGGGAGCGCTGACGACCCGGACGTCGCCGCCCGATTGCTTGACGAAGCCGTAGACCTGGCTGAGGCCGAGGCCGGTGCCCTTGCCGATCTCCTTGGTGGTGAAGAAGGGCTCGAAAATCTGCGCCATCAACTTAGAGGGAATGCCGCGTCCGCTGTCGCCGATCGCGACCGCGACATGGTCGCCCTCCAGCCGCTCGTGCCACGCGTCCGCCGGCACTTCGGCCACCGGCCGCGCCGAGATCGTGAGGGTCCCTTCGCCGTCCATCGCGTCGCGGGCGTTGACGGCGATGTTGATGAGCGCCGTCTCGAACTGGCCGATGTCCGCTTCGATAAAGCAGTCCTCGCATTCGATGTTCAAATCGATGCGGATGCGCGAGCCGACGACGGTGCGGATCATGTCGCAGACGATCCGCACCCGCTCCGGCGCATCGAACGCCTCCGGCTTCAGCGCCTGCCGCCGCGCAAAGGCGAGAAGCTGGGCGGTGAGCTTTGCCGCCCGGTCGGCCGTGTCCGAGATAGCGTCGATGTATCGCCGCTTGCGGTCCTCGGCGACTTCGCGGCGGCGCAGGAGATCGACCGAGGAGCGGATGATGGTGAGGAGGTTGTTGAAATCGTGGGCGACGCCGCCGGTCAGCTGGCCGATCGCCTCCATCTTCTGCGCCTGGCGAAGCTGGTCCTGCGCGGCGACGAGTTCCGTAGTGCGCAGGTCAACGCGGGTTTCGAGCGTCTCATTGAGCTCCTTGAGCGCCTCCTCGGCGCGCTTGCGCTCGGCGATCTCGGCCTCGGCGGCGCGGAACAGGCGGCTATTGTCGATGGCGATCGAGGCCTGTGCGGCGAGCCCCTCCATCACCCGCTCCGAGCGGGCGCTGAACATGTCGGTCTCGGAATGGCCGAAGAACAGGCCGCCGATCACTTCCCCGGTCCGCGAAGAGACCGGCACGGCGAGGTAGGACCGCACGGGGAGGTGACCCTCCGGCATGCCCTTGTGCGGCGGGTTCTGCCCGTAGCGCGGGTCCTTGGTTATGTCCGCAGAGCGGATGACGCCCTCGCCCTCGAATGTCGGCGCGAACACCTTGGTGGCGCGCGGCATTCCGAAGGCTTCGAACTGCGAGCGCTCCGCGCCCGACAGGGTGTAGAGCATGTAGGCGCCGCCCTCGGAATCGTAGACGTTGTAGAAGAAGGCGCCGAACTCGGCCCCCGTCACCTCGCGGCCGGCGTCGGTGACCATCTGGACGATGCGGTCGAGATCGAGCTCGGCGGCGAGGGCGGCGCCGGTGCGGTTGAGGATCTCGAGCGTCTCCTGCTCCTCGCGCAGCGCCGCCTCGGTGCGCTTGCGGGCGCTGATGTCGCGCATGACGACGACCTGGCCGATCGTCTCGCCGGCCGCGCTCCGGAGCTGGGTGCCGACGATGTGGACGTCGACGAGGCTGCCGTCCTTGCCGCGCCTCACCGTCTCCAGATCGACCCTGTCGCCGCCGCCGATCGCCTCGAAGATGTGGGCGGGCGCGCCTTCGGGGGCGATGCCGGGCGGGGCCATGAAGGTGAACGGGCGCCCGATGGCTTCGTCGGCGGTCCAGCCGAACAGCTGCTCCGCGCCGGCATTCCAGCCGGTGATGCGGCCCTCGAGGTCGCAGCTCACCATCGCATCGGGAGACGAGGCGGCGATGGCGGCGAGGCGCGAGGCGGCTTCTACCCGGCGGCGCTCGTCCGACGTCGCGGCGAGGATGAGGACGGTGAGCGAGACGACGGCGATGAATTGCTGGGTGCTCAGCACCGGATCGACCATCGGGTAGAAAAGCGGCCCGCGCCCGAGCGCGACGCCCCAGATGGCGAAGGCGGAGGTGAGGACGAGGGCGGTGGCGGCGCCGCGCACGTAAAAGGCGATTGCGGCCCAGATGAGTACCGGGAAGAGGTGCCAGCCGCGCAGCCAGGGGAAGAGGTTGGGATCGAAGACCAGCCAGGCGAGGCCGACGACGCTCGCCATGCACAAAGCGAAATGAGCGCGCTCTCGGCCAGTCGCGGTGAACGGCTCCCTCGCTGCCCAGCTGAGCAGCAGCGGCGTGATGGTGAGGCCGGAGACAAGGTTTCCGAGGAACCAGTGACCGGCGGCATGGACGGTTTCCGCCGGCAGGAGGTGCCATGAGAAGGTGAAGATGAGGGCGCCGAACCCCGCCGACACAGTAGCGCCGCCGGCGACGGCGACCGCGAGCCAGACCACGTCGCGCCGGGTCCTCAGCGCCGTGCCGATCTGGCCGATGTTGATGAGGAGCCAGGCGCCGAACGCATCGGCCAGCGCATTGTCGGCAGCGATGGCCAGCTCCGCCCAGAGCGGCTGCTGGCTGCCGATGGTGAAGCTGGCGGCGAGGCGGCCGAGGAAGATGGCGGGCCACAGCCTCAAACCTCCGAGCGAGAGGGCGGCGAGCGACACGCCGAATGCAGGCCACACTGCCGAGCCGGCGCCCCCGACGCGCGCCCAATGCAGGCCGAGGACGGCGAGCGCCCAATAGACGAGGAGCAGGAGGAGGAAATGGAGGAGGGGCCGCTTCAAACGCCGTCTTTCACCCGCAACGAGTGGCGCCCCGTCGGACGCAGGCGTGTCGCCGCTCCCCCTTCGCACCGTCCTTGAAAGCATGCCCGCCGCCGCCTGCAAAGGCAAGCGGCGGGCGCTTTAAATCAATGGGTTGCGGCCGGCGTGTCGACCTTGACGTTGACGTCGGTCTTCTTGCTGCCGAGCAGCTGGCCGCCGAACAGGTAGAAGAGCAGGGCGAGGATGGCGATGACGAGGATCACGCCGACGAGCACGCCGCCGCCCCCTCCGCCGCCGCTGTCGGTGTGGATGATCGTCGTCTCGCGCTCTACCGGCCGGTCAGGATCGGTCATGTCGTGGGGACTCCCTGTCGTTTCGGAGCCTCAACGCTGCCGTGCCGGGCCGGTTCCTGATTGGGGTTAGCTCCTGAGGTCAGCCCTGCTCCGGCAGGAAGTCCGGGACGGAGAGATAGCGCTCGCCCGTGTCGTAGTTGAAGGTGAGGATGCGCTTGCCCGGGCCGACTTCGGCGAGCTTCTGGGCGACGGCCGCGAGGCTGGCGCCGGAGCTGATGCCGACGAGGGTGCCCTCCTCCCGGGCGGCACGGCGGGCCATTTCCTTGGCGTCGGCGGGATCGACGAGGATGGTGCCGTCGAGGACGTCGGTGTGGAGGTTCGTCGGGATGAAGCCCGCGCCGATGCCCTGGATCGGATGCGGGCCTGGCTGGCCGCCGGAGATGACCGGCGACAAGGTCGGCTCGACGGCGAAGACCTGGAGCTGCGGCCATTCCTTTTTCAGCACGTCGGCGCAGGCGGTGATGTGGCCGCCGGTGCCGACGCCGGTGATGAGGATGTCGATCGGGGAATCACGGAAGTCCTCGAGGATCTCCTGCGCCGTGGTGCGGTGGTGGACGTCGAGATTGGCGGGGTTCTCGAACTGCTGCGGGATCCAGGCGCCCTCGGTCTGGGACGCGAGCTCCTGCGCGCGGGCGATGGCAGCCTTCATGCCGCCTTCCTTCGGCGTCAAATCGAAGCTGGCGCCGTAGGCGAGCATCAGCCGGCGGCGCTCCAGCGACATGCTCTCCGGCATGACGAGGATGAGCTTGTAGCCTTTCACGGCCGCGACCATCGCCAAGCCGACGCCGGTATTGCCGGAGGTCGGCTCGATGATCGTGCCGCCGGGCTTGAGGGCGCCGGTGCGCTCGGCATCCTCGACCATGGCGAGGGCGATGCGGTCCTTGATCGAGCCGCCGGGATTGGCGCGCTCCGACTTCACCCACACCTCATTGTCGCCGAACAGGCGGTTGATGCGGATATGGGGGGTCTTGCCGATCGTCTCGAGGATGCTGCCCGCTCTCATGATCTTGTCTCCTGCCTAAGCTCGCTTGCAGATGGGGTGCATGGCCGTCTCGTTTCAACCTAGGCGGTGATCGGCTCGGCCGGAGGGTCAAATGTTCGCGCCCGCCGAAGCTCGGGGAAGATCCACGCCCAGAGCAAGGTGACGCCGATCGCGCCGATGCCGCCGCCGACCACCGCCACCACTGGCCCGACGGCGGAGGCGAGGAAGCCGGATTCAGCTTCCCCCAACTCGTTGGACGCGGAGATGAAGAGCGAGGAGACGGCGCCGACGCGACCGCGCATCTCGTCCGGCGTGTAGAGCTGAATGAGGGACTGGCGCACGAACACCGAGAGCATGTCGGCGGCGCCCAGCAAGGCGAGGCAGAGGAGCGACAGCGGCATGAAGCGCGACAGGCCGAAGCCGATCGTCGCGGCGCCGAACACGCCGACGGCGGCGAGCATCTTGACCCCGACATCGTGCTTCAGGGGCCGCCAGGCGAACCAGGCGGCGGTGAGCGTCGCGCCGAGGGCGGGCGCGGCGCGCAGGTTGCCGAGGCCGGCGGGACCGGCGTGGAGGATGTCGCGGGCATAGACCGGCAGCATCGCCGTCGCGCCGCCCAAAAGGACGGCGAAGAGATCGAGCGAGATGGCGCCGAGCACGAGCTTGTTGCGGCGGACATAATGGAGGCCGTCGACCATCTGCTTCCACGGATTGCGGCCGCGGCCCATGTCGGTGCGCGGCACCGGGCGGATGAGCAGCATGCAGGTCAGCGACAAGGCGAAGAGGGCGCAGCTGACGAGGTAGGGCGTCGCGGCGGAGATGGCGTAGAGATAGCCGCCGAGCGCAGGCCCGGCGATGGCGCCCGCCTGCCAGCTCATCGAGCTCAAGGCGATGGCGCGCGGCAGCGTCTCGCGCGGCACCAAGTTCGGTGCGAGGGCGCCGAGCGCCGGGCCGGCGAAGGCGCGGGCGACGCCGAGCAAGGCGGCGATGGCGAACAGGCTCGGCAGGGTGGTTGCGCCGTGCCAGGAGAGCCACCCCAAAGTGGCGGCGCAGAAGGTTTCGAGCGCGATGGTGGCGCGCGCGATCCAGCGGCGATCGACACGGTCCGCGGTCAAGCCGGTGACGAGGGTGAGGACGAAGAGCGGCACGAACTGGACCATACCGATCAGCCCGAGCTGCAGCGCCGCGTGGTGGAGGTCCATGGTGCGGCGGGCGATGTCGTAGACCTGCCAGCCGATGACGATGACCATCGACATCTGCGCGATCGTCGAGGCGAGCCGGGCGACCCAGTAGAAGCGGAAGTCCCGGATGGCGAGCGGGTGGGGGGCGGCGTCACTCATGCGCGAGGCGCCTTAAGGCGCGCAGCGCAGGCGGACAATGCCCGTATGGTCAGCGCAGCTGCACGGCTGGTTGGTGGTGGCCGACTTCGTCCTTCGCGGGCCGGCGCAGGGCGGGATTGAGGCGGGCGACGCTGCACAGGCCGGCGATGACGGCCAGGCCGGCGGAGACGAGCGCCGGCATCGGGCCGGAGCCGTCGCCCAGCGCGAGAAGCGCGGCGATCAAGGTGGCGCCCAAGGTCTGGCCGGTAAGGCGGGTGGTGGAGATCAGGCCGCCGGCGGACGCTGCCCGCTCGCGGGGCGCCGAGCCGATGATGACGCGGGCATTGGGCGACAGGAACAGGCCGAAGCCGGCGCCGCACAGGGCCATCCGCCAGGCGATGTCCCAATAAGCCGGATGCGCCGGAAGCCAGGCGAGGAGGAGCAGGGCGGCGGTGGCGAGCCCCATGCCGATGCCGCCGAGCAGGCCGGCCGGCACCCGGTCCGACAGGGCACCGGCGGCCGGAGCGACGAACATAGTGGTGAGCGGCCACGGGGCGATGATCGCGCCGACCGCGCTGGGGCTGAAGCCGTAGGCATGTTCGAGCCGGAACGGGAGCGAGAGGATGAGCGTCATCGAGGCGATGAAGGCGGTGAACGCGCCAAGGGTCGAGAGGGCGAAGACCGGCCTGGCGAGGAGGTCGACCGGCATGATCGGCCGCGCCTCGCCAAGCTCGCGCCGGACGAAGAAGAAGCCGATGAGAAGCCCGCTGGCGACGATGGCCGAGGAGACCACGGGCGAGCTGCCATGGACCAGCGCCTCCAGTCCCGAAATGACGAGGCCGAAGGTCGCGGCGCACAGCACCGCGCCGAGCATGTCGAAATCCTCGCTGCGCTGCTGGATCTCGGGCAGATGGCGGCCGAGCAAAAGCGACAGGATGGCGAACGGCACCGCCGAGGCGAACACCCACGGCCAGGAGCCGAAAGCGAGGATCGCCCCGCCCAGGGTCGGCGCCAGCGCCGCCGCGCTCGACACGACGACGCTGTTGACCCCGAGCCCGCGCCCAAGCTGGCGCTGCGGATAGATGGCGCGGACCAGCGCCGTGGAAACGCTGAGCGCCGCCCCCGCCCCCAGCGCCTGCGCCGCGCGCACGACGAGCAGGAAGGGCAGCGACCGCGCGAAGAAGCAAAGCAGCGACGCCACCGTGAAGACGATCTGCCCGATCTGGTAGAGCCGCCGGTGCCCGAGCCGGTCGCCAAGCGCGGAGAAGGGGAGGAGGGTCATCACCAGCACCAGCTGGTAGACGGTGACCACGAGCACCGCCTCGGACCCGGTGACCTGAAGGTCGCGCGCGAGGGTAGGCAGCGCAACGGACGGAATGGCCCCGTCGATGACGACGAGCGCCGTCCCGAACGACACGGCGCCGATCGCGAAATAGCGGCGGGGAGTGGGCAGGCCTTCGGTCATTTCCGATCTAAGGCGCGAGGGGCGGAGGGGTTCCCGCGCCCGGCGCTGGCCAAGGCATCGGCCTCGGCGCCATCGCGCCACGGGCAGGGAAGCGCTAGCGCCGGGGAAGCTGGCTCGCCAACCTTCTGAGTTCGCCCGCTCGGACGCTGTCCAGCGCGGCCGCACAATTTAGCCTGCGCATCTCAAGCGCGCTCCCGATCGCTCCGCCGCCCAGCGCCGCGTGCAGCCCGCATTGAGCGGCGCGATACCGTGCATAGGCGGTTCGCGATTCGGCCAGCCGCTGTCGTGCGGCAGCCGCGAAGCGCGGCTCCTCGTCCCATCGGCGTAGCGCGGTGAGCAACGCTTGCTCGGCCTGCGTGACATCGCCGCCGGCCCGCGCCGCCGTCCGTTGCAGGCATGCAAGTCTTTCCGCCTGCGACCCGTCGCACTCCTCCGTGGACTGTCCAGGCGGGGGGGCTTGCCCGGCGGACGCAGCGGGCGCGATCGCGAGGAGAAGCGGAAAAAGGAGCATCCCGACGCCCTATTTCCCTTTCTTCACAGCAGCCAGCGCATAGTCGAGCTTGTCCTGGTACTTGGGATCGCCGCCGCCGTTGTACCGTTGCGCGACTGCCGTTGTGGTGATTTCCATCCAGCCGCTGATCACCTTCTGCACCGATCCCTTTTGCACCACGAGCTTCTGCTTGGGGAAGATCATCTTCGCCGCGCCCGGATTGAGTTGTTTGATGATGTCGACGGTGCTGCCTTCGCGCCGGGCGATGCTCTCCAGGCTGTCGCCGGGCCGAACCGTAACGGCATAAGGAGGGACCGGCGTGATGATCTGGCTTTTGAAGCCGTACTTCGCCATCCTCAGCATCAGGTAACCAATTCCCGCCTCGATGTTGTGAACTGGATTGGTGCGTATGGAGGCAAGGGCTAGCACCTTTTTCCACGCAGGCGGCAGGACGAGCTCACCTCCTTCCTTGCCCGAGAGGAGTGACGTGACCCCAGGATCGTTGAGTACGCCGATCTGCATCGGCTTCTTAGTCCATTCCTGGCTCTCCGCGCCCGTCTCCACCCAGATCATCGCCTTGATGAGTTGCCAATCAAGTTTCTTGAAACCAGGCGTGGCAGCAAGATGTTGATTGATTTCCCTTACAGCCGTCTGGATCGTCTGATCGTGGGCGTTCCACCCAGGATTTGCGGAAGCACCGTCTATACTCTCTTTCCAGAGTTCGTAGCCGGTCTTCTGTTTTGGCGGGTTCACGATTGATGCCCCTCCCCAAAGACTGCTACTTTATACGGATTTGACTATCCGTAAAGGTCTGGCCGTAAAGGTCCGGCACGGGCGTGGCGAACCGGCGCCGGGTCACGTGACCGTGACGAAGCTGTCGAGCACTCGCTTCCGACCTGCGTGCTCGAAGTCGATCTCGAGCTTGTTGCCTTCGATCTGCGCCACCGTGCCGTAGCCGAACTTGGAGTG